>Ga0247823_10003327_pt1 | contig 13036 bp, 9 predicted proteins | sample 13C_PalmiticAcid_2_FD_192426 | JGI IMG/M metagenome (GOLD analysis project Ga0247823, IMG submission 192426) | Soil microbial communities from agricultural site in Penn Yan, New York, United States - 13C_PalmiticAcid_Day30 | ecosystem: Environmental > Terrestrial > Soil > Agricultural land...
GGTCATCACCACGTCCTCCTCGTCACCGGGCGACGAGGAGGACGTGGTGATGACCTCGGTGTTGCGCGCCAGTACTCGCCCGAGGGAGAGGAGAAAGTCCCGGGGCGAGTCGCGCACCTCGCGCAAGCTCTTCCGGCGGGCGCGGTGCGGCGTGAAGATGGCGGCCCGGCGCGAGTCGATGGTTCGGAAGGCGGCGCGCGCATGTGGTGTCGCGGTCGGGGGTGCTATCTTCCTGCCCGATGCCGAGAGACCCTGGGAGCGTGCCAGGCCGCGTCCTTGGCTCCCGGGTGTTCTGAGGATGGACCGCCGGTTGATCGAGGCCAATGGTTCTGCGGTCGAGGCCCGTCGTGTTGGCGTCGCGTCTGGTCGCCGGCTTTCGCGAACCATGCTGGGCAATTTGCGGTTTGAGTGTTTGTGAGTGTAGATTGTTATGTCCGCATAATGGCCATTGTCCAGCTGTCGCGTCCGAGTCCGTTTAGCTGTCGAGGTTCGCTCTGCCCTGGTCAGCTATGACGCGCCCGCAAGGTGCTCGCGTGGTTGTGATTGTGTACTTCGGTTCCAGATTAAGGTGGGGCTCTCGTTGATAAAACCGATAAGGTTGAGCTAGGATCCCCCCACCCTTCATCCCGCCATTCGATGGAATTCACATTTCGCTTTCGAGAACCCCCAACCCTCCTGTTCCGCTGCATCTGACCTCAGATGCTTGTATACCACGGTAACACCTGCGGCGATGCTTTATTTTTAGCTCGGGCCGTTGACTCTCTGCATCATTTCCATCTGTCTCACTATACGGAATAGGACTCGGTCGAATACGGGCTCGATAGAGCTGAGCATCCTGCACAGCATGCCCTGCAGCTGCCCTGATTCCATTTGCAACTTGTCTCGGCCGCTCCTTTACAGCTAAACGACCGGTTGAACACCTTGGCTTCTAGAAGAGCATGGCATTGAACTAGTTTAATGGGATGGCGACGTAGTTCTGAAGACAACTTTTCTCCTCCGCAGCCAGATCCCTGCGTGAGTTGTCGGAGCATCACAGCGTGCAGATGCAAGCGAGGTTGGCAGCATGTCGGGATGAACCCAAAGTTGTTCGCCCATTCGCCGGCGAGAAAGATGGACCGGCGCCCACGGCCGCTTCGGGACTGTCACAGGCTTGATTGTTGAAACAGACAAATCAGGAGAGCGGGTGTTTCTGCCATGGGCCAGCTGCTGGGCCGTTCTACCCGCGCGCAGCGTCGCCTTGGCCCTCCCATAGGCTGCATGACCAGAGCATCTTCGTTACAGACGTGCCTCAAATGTAACGGCGCCTGGACCCCGAGTTCGCCGGCCTCGACACCAATCATCCGACTTTCAGAATCTGCCCCGCGAACATGAGATGACCAGAGACACAACATGTCTGTCTGGCTGGCTGAAACCACTTCGTACATCGATCGCCTCACGGTGACTCAGTGGTTCTGAACAGAGCCCACCGACCTGGCCCCCTCACCCACCCTCCTCGAAGTACAACGTATGCAGCGCTGTGCTGGTCGAGGACCGAGCAATGTAAGGCTTCCCCGGGCTGGGCCAGCTCGTCAGGCGTTGCTTGAGGGCCTCCACAGGACGGCCCAGATAGATGTATGGCAGATCGTCCATCCACTCAGGATCTCCGGCTCTCCCTCCTTGCCCACCTGCCCTCCACTTGTTTTAAAAAGCAAAGCGGCTCCTAAGCTACTTTATCAGTCCCCAGTCGTTTAGCCAGAACCATTTCCAACCCTTGCCAGTCACCGGAACCGTGTTTAGGCCTGAAGCACCATCTTTGGCATCTCGAAGCACGTGTTATTGGGTCCTCACTCACCACCTGTCTGTGGCCGTCCCCTTACTCGTCAGACAGGCGAGTGAGGCAAGTTTGCAGATGTATGTCCTGCCACTTCCACTCCCAATGCCATCCCAGTCCCCCGATGTTTTTTGAACCCGGAGCTCGCGACAGGGATGACATGTGTTTGTTCCCGGACGCAGATCACGGAGCCGTGGTCGGCCGGCCAAGGCAGTTGTGCCGGCTCATGGAGTCGCCTCGAGTCTTGTTGGTGCTCTTGCCGGCGGCCGTGGTACATCCCCTCCCCCCCAATCGTTTCAACTGCCCCGGAGTGGTTGACGCCAAAGGTGTCAGAGATGACCCCTGGCTGCCAGTGACTCGCTCCCAGCAGCGAAACCGCCAACCCCGAACAGGACATGGCGCCGCCAAGAGGGTGGTGCGCCGTGCGAGTAAGACACCGCTCCACTGCAATCCCCCGCCGCTCGCCTTCCCGAGCCGCCGCCGTGCACAGCAGGCACGCCACTGGTGCCCTGAAGCAGCCCGAGTGGACAGCGACAGATGCTTCTACACAGTGCCAAGAGGTTCCTGAGTTCGTCGTCGACCATCCCGATTTGGAGACCGTTCGCCTTGCTGCCCACCCGGTCCTCACTGCTCCGGGCTGTTTCCCACCTTTCATTGCACTGCACTCGAACATTCGCATTTCACGCAGCCTCGCACCCGGCACCAAAAGCATTTCTGGATTGTCGTCAGCGTTGTTCTTCTGACCTTGCGTGCAGTTTTGCATCCCGCTTCCCGGCCTAAACCTCGAAACCCCCCCATCACCCGTCCAGTCAACCAAGGCCGCAAGGCGGTGGGCCAACTCGGCAGGGCAATTCTCCCGCGCTTTCTCCTCCTGCCTCCTCCAACCCTGCAACCCGGCTCCTGCCTTCTCCCAACCTCCCGACGCCGACCGATAACACCAAGGACATCGCCGGTTCGACTGCTAGTTGCCGATTCCAGAAGTGCAGAATAGTTTTTCTTTACTTGCACAGCACATTGCCGTAAACCATGTCTGCGGTCCAATCGATCAAGGTTCGTGACCGCCGAAACATTGACCCCCCCATCGCCAGTTCCCATTTCCAAAGTTGGCGATCAGCGGGGAGGACAACACATGGCACAGGCTAACCGCTGTTTTGCTCCCATAGTGCGTCGTCACAGGTGACGGTGCTGTCGGCAAGGTACGAACATTCGTCCTCCACGCAGTTTCCTCAGACCTTGCGAGCTGACAAGCTGCGCTTCAGACATGCCTGCTCATCTCCTACACAACAAACGCATTCCCGGGAGAGTACATCCCCACGGTGTATGTGTACCCCTGCAACTTAATGTCAGCCGAATCCTAACACGCTGCATCCCAGGTTCGACAACTACTCGGCGAGCGTACAAGTCGACCAGAAGCCGATTAGCTTGGGACTGTGGGATACCGCTGGACAAGAGGATTACGACAGACTGCGGCCGCTGTCATATCCCCAGACTGACGTCTTTCTCATCTGCTTCTCCCTCATCAGCCCCCCCTCGTTTGACAACGTCCTGGCCAAGGTTAGTAGTCGCGACAGTCCCAACCACACAAAAAATGGAGAATGCATGGACAGGATCTGACCCCCTGTGCGCAGTGGTACCCAGAAATCTCACACCATGCGCCTGGTGTCCCCATCATCCTGGTCGGCACGAAGCTCGACAAGCGGGACGACCAGGAGACGATCGACAAGCTGGCTCAAGGCCGCGCGGCTCCCATCACGTACGCGATGGGCTCGAAACGCGCCCAGGAGATTGGTGCCTACAAATACGTCGAATGCTCGGCCTTGACACAGCTGGGTCTCAAGAACGTCTTCGACAACGCCATCCGGTGAGTCGTTGCTTGGTTGGTTTTGTCTCTCTTCCAACTGCTGACACACTATCCCAGAGCCGTGCTTGACCCCGGCAAGGCGGCAAATAGCAAGCCGGCGAAGAAGTCCTCCAAGTGCTTGATTCTGTAATGCCTCGGCCTTACAGACAAGCCTCCCTACCCTACGAACGACGAACGACCCCGTAATGCACAGCACCATCTATACCCAACGGAGAGATCTCTACTTTTCACCCTACCGCACCCTGCCTGCCCCAAGGCGCTTTTGGATCGGCGCTCGAGACGAAGGCTCCTCTTCATAGTAGACGCCATGGCTGGGGTTATCCTGCTCAGATTCTGCGAACCGAGGACGGAACTTGTGGCGCGTTGGCCGTGGGAGAAACATATGGCTGGGATGCTTGTTCCCTAATCGCTCGCAATTTCATCGTCTTTGGCAAGTTTACCTGGCAATGCTGCCTGGCTCTGGGGATGACCATCGTCTTGCACCGCACAGTCACTTGCTGCTCCGTCAATTGGCAGGTTTAATTTCACACCGCAGGGTAGCTTGTTTTGCATGGTTGGCTGGCAGAGATCTCTTGCAATTTTTTTTCTTTTTTCTTTTTGTTTCCTCTCATGTCGTGTCTGCGAGCGAGCTTGGTGGAAGGGGGCAGACTTGATGTTCAGCGGTATACGTGACGATTACACGGTTGAATGCGAAAGACGGTTCCCTTTTCCTTGACCATCTTCTCTCCAGTGACATGGCATGGTAAGAACGAAATCTATCCATCCTTTAGAAAGTGGGTATCTTTTGCGCAACAGCACGAGCATGAACCATGTCGGTACTCTTCCACCACCCCCCATCCATCCGTCGCCCAGACCTCGATCAGAAAGTATCCCGCTCAGTTCCTGCCGTACGGAACCCTCCCCCTCCGACTCGGGTGTATCGACTCCTCCTCCCGCTGCTCCTGCGTCTGGCCCGTCTTCATGGCCTTCTCGTACTTGGCCTCCTCCTCCCGCTTCATCCGCTGCGCCCGCTCCTCGTTGAGCTTGGCGTTCTTTGCCTTGATCTTGTCCTGCCGCGCGGCCGTCTTGCCACCTCCGCCCGCGCTGTTTCACACGCACACAAAGGTCAGTCTGGGTCATCCACATGTAGAAGAGAGGGAAAGAAAGAAAAGAAAGAAAAACACGTACGTCAGCTCGACGTTGATCTTCCTCGGCGCCGACTTGCCGTCGTCAAAGTCGGTGTGGTGGAACTTCTTGAGGCACGTCTTCATGTGGTCGTAGCCGCCAAACTCGACGAAAGCGATGCCGCGCGACTTGGAGGGGTCGTCGCGCTGCGTGAGCAGGCGCACCGACGTCGGCTGCAGCGAGGCAAAGTGCGCGCGCACGGCGTCGGCGGTCGCGGTGAAGGGGAGGTTGCCGACGAAGCAGATGAAGCGGTTCTGTTTCCCGTTGCTGCCGTTGCCGTTGGCGGCGGCGGTGTCGTCATCGTCGGCGTCGGGCTTGGCCTGCTCTTCGGGCTCGTCGGCGGCGGGGGCGGCCTTGCTCTTTTTGCTCTTCTTGTCTTTCTTGTCTTTCTTCTTGTCGTCCTTTGCCTTCTTGCTCTTCTTGTCGGTGCTGGCGTCGCCATTGACGGCTTCCTCAGTCGCGGGCTCTGGCGCGGGCTCGGCCGACTCGGCCGCGGCGTCTACATCCTTGCTCTTCTCCTTCTTCTCTTTCTTGTCCTTCTTTTCTTTCTTTTCCTTCTTGTCCTTTTTCTCCTTCTTCTCCTTCTTTTCCTTCTTGGCCTTGGGTGCTTCGTCAACCGCAGCAGCCTCAGTCTTGGCCTCCTTCGTCTTGGAGCTCTTCTTGGTGACTTCGGCCTTGCCGGTGCTGTCGAGCTTGCTCTTCTTCACGATGGGCTTGGCGTCGTGGTTGTCAACGACATCCTCGTCGGAGCGCTCTCTCTTTTTGGAAGACTTGGCCATTGTTGATGTGAGTTGGGGAATCCGACCGCAAGTATGGGTGTGAATATGGTCGAAATACAACGTGTTTGCGCGGAGATATCGATAGTACCACCAAGTCGGCCGTCTCCAAACCTCCGAGATCCCAGCTTTTTTTCTGCCGGTTTTAAAGGCGGGGAGTGCTTGGCGGAGAGTCAAGCGATAATCTCTGGTGGGGCATGCAAGATGCGGCCCATACGGCGGCCCACTGCCACGGAGCGAGCCGAAGAGGAGACTCCACGGGCGCGGGAACTGGAACCCGGAGCTCCGTCCGTCCGTCCCCACACAGTCCCCTCCAATTCTGTGGCCATTCCTCGTCCGAATACGGTCCCGTTCCAAGCCTGCCATGCTCTCCTGCATTTATTCGCGGCTTCGTGCAGATATGGCAGTCCTTGGTATGCAAGGCTGATCGACGGAAGCGGCTGATTACACCAGACTTCCCACCTGCAAGTGTCCCTTTTCTGTAGTCTTCCTGCTTCACGCGATGGCGTCTTATGGACTTTGAGTTTGGAATACGAGCTTCAGCTCTGCTGTATACCCCGTCCCGGCCGATATTCTACGCTGGCACACTCTTCGCAACACCGTTAAGTGGGCCGTGTCAGTGCCATGTTTCGCCCTCATTGTTCTCCTTGAGGGAATGACCCCAGACCATGACCATGCGATGGCAATGCAAAAGGCAAGATAGTTTTGACTCTGCCGTGCTGCAGTACTACAGCTTCGGGTTTTTTGACCTAGGAAAGTGGTGCCATATTTTCTATGTATCCAGTGCTCAAGGAATGTGGGGGTATTCTGGGTATTTCAAGGAACGAAACCAGTAGAGAAACCAATCCAAATGCCAAAAGGAGTGTCTAGGGATCACACAAGGGACTCGATGTCCACAGTGCTGTCCGATCCCTGCCCCAACCTCCAAACCAATAATGCCCCTAAACGCCTGCTGCATTGTTCACGTCCAAGCAAAACTTCGCTGTCTTTTCGTAGTCGTACACTGCTTCCTTTCGCCAACTTCCTTTTGGAATTCCCTGAACTAGACCTGCGACGTCTTCACAGTCTCTTGCTCCTCGTACGACGGGGGCGGGTCCTGGTGCTCGATCAGGCCAGACTTCTCTTCAGAAACGGCGGCCTCCTTGCGGGCAGCCTTGTGGTGAGCGTGTCCAGAGTGATGACGGCGATGACCGCTGCGACGGCGGAAGAAGGTGCGCCAGACGGAGACGATCACGGTCCCTACTGCCATGCCGATCCTGTAAATCTTGGTTAGCGAGGACGCCCAATTAATGATGCGGGAGGAAGAAGCTTACAAGCTGACGCTGACACCAGCGACGATGCCAATGAGAACGGGCAGAAGGATATGCGCGGCGATGTACTTGAAGAGCTTGCCCCACCGGCGCTCCTGGTACGGCGCAGGCGGCCAGTGGCCAGCAGCGGGATCGTGGGGGTGATGGGGTTGAGAGGGTTGAGGGTGAGGGTGGCCGTGAGGAGCTTCGCCAGCGCCATGGGGGTTCATGCCGCCCTTCATCCCGTGGCAGTGTCCAAAGCCCTTGAAGCCCTTGAGCTTCTCCCGTGCAATGGCCAGCCACTTGCACAGCATGGTCGTGCATTCCTTCGCGTCGCCATTGGGGTGATCCAAAAACTTGGGCTCACTCTTCTCGATCTGAGACATGAGCAAACGGCCTTCGCCGTCCTTGATGAGCTTGACCTTGACGCTGGGGATGCCGTCAATAAAGGCAACGCCAACCTCGATGATCTGAAGCTCAACCTCGACGAGCTCAAACTGGCCATCGGTGTCCTTCTTGCTCGGACCGACGTGCAGGCCAAACCCTAGCCGTTGCGGCTGGGGCGCGAGATGGTGGGGGCGCTTGCGGTGTCCGTCGTCGTGGTGGTCATGCTCCCGGTAGTGCCTCTTATCCTTCTCCCTCCGGTCGACAACCTGTGGCGCCGAAAGCGTCTCGTGCAGCGGGTCGCCCGAAGGATACAGCTCGAAGCCGTTGACGAGCAGGCGGTCATGGTCGGACAGGTGGTCGATGGAAAAGGCCAATTCGAGATGGCTCGGGCGATCGATCTTGAGCTGGATGTTCTTGCCACGTTTGCCCTGCACCGAAATGGGGCAGCCGGGGCATTCTACGTTGACGACCTGGCTGTCGGCAACTTGCGAGCCGATGCTCTCGATGGTGTTGGCAATCTGGATATCGGCGTCGCTGACCTCGGGAGGGATGAGGAAAGCTTGGGCAGCTGGGACGGCCAAAAGGCCCGCCGCAACCGTGAGGGGCTTCAGCAGCATGGTGCTGACGTTCTAAATGGTCATCTAAGTGCGGATCGAAGGAGAGTCGTCAATCAGGTGCGTGTGTTGATGGTACTCGGTCGTGTTCTTTGGTCAAACGAAGGAAACAGATGATGTTTGGTCTGGGCCGGTAGTTGGAAGATCAGTGCGGTAAATGGAATGTGTGTCGGTAATGAGAAGGTGGTGTGGTGTGGTTGTCTTTGTTGCGGTCCCGGACGTCCCGGGGCGTCGATAACAGCTGGTGGGTGGCGTCAGCATCACAAGGGTGCCAGCAGGTCTTCTTGGACAGGGAGAGCTTGTCAAGCGCCAGACCTACGTAATCGCGGCCTGAGGCGGTCAAATTACCCCACTCTACGTGCCACGGCGCCAAATGACCAGAACCAACAAGGCATGGTCTGGCACGGTCGCATTCCAATCTGGAAACCGCCAACATGTTTCAGCTCAACAAGAAGAACCGCTCCCCAGCACTTGTTGTTGCCTTTGACGCGACCAGGTCAGACAGCATTTCTTGCATTGATTTCCGACCAAGGGTACGCCTCCAGCAAATTTTCAATTCTTCTCTCCATCAAACCCACCTTCGAAAATGGAGCACGGTCTCCAAGGTTGCCGACGCCCCGAACCCCGCTCCAGTCAGAATCCTTGAAGATGGATGGGGACACCGGCCAGATTGGGCACCTTGTTCTCCCCCTCTCAGTCCCCTTGCTTGTCTCGGACTGTTGAGAGGACGCCGAGTCCGACGCACGCGACCGACAATCCCACAAGCCGATCGTATCTGTGAACTCGGTTTCGGTAATGGGTCAAGAGTCTGAGGCCCTGTGGACCAGGCCACAACCACCTCGAACCAACAGACCAACATGTTGGCCTTGCGGTCTCTGTCTGCGCGGCCGACACTGAGATGAGAAAGAAACAAGAACCGACGTTGCCTTAGCAAATGAACACAAGCAACATCTGGTAGGGTTAAAGTGATGCTAATTGATACATGGGATCCTGAAGAACCATCTAAACAAAGCATCGAGTCCATCCCTCCAATCCGACCCCCTCCCCTGCCCATACTCCTGGGACTGGGACAATGTCTGTCTGAGAATGCGGCCCAAGGAGAACGCCTGGCGCCTCGCGCACCGGTGAGCACTTGTAATATACAACAAATAAAATGAAGATAGGTATGTGGTGCGAAAAGAGTCGCATTCCCTGTTGCGAGTTGTCCCCCCTCTCAATCGTAAAGTTTCCATCCCAAAAATATCCCCTTGAATGGCAGCCAAGTTCGTAACTATTCAACCTAGAGCAGTGCGTGTGCCTGCCAAAATTCCCATAAAATCATCCCATTAACGCTCATCCCATGAATGGCTCATGCCTCAGCATCAAATCATATGCAAACACCGCGGTCTCCTCCGTTGTTGTTGTTGTTGTCGGCCGTGGTGGTGGTTGAGCGCACCAACCTCCACGGCGGCTTCTCCTCCCACCCAACCTGAACCTCGCCGTGCCGCCGCCCTGGAGCTAGAGGTCCTGCCGCCAACCCTGCCGTTGGAACCGCCCATATCAAGAACAAAGTTGACGAGATCGACCGACCGACCGCCGCCGACCGTCACGTTCCGGGCCGCGTCGACGCTGACCCCGCCGGGGCCGAGGAACTTCTGCAGCGTCATCTGCGCCGTCTCGGCGTCGGCGAGGCTGTCCTCTTGCAAGATGTACAGCACCGCGACGCGCGCGAAATCGAGCACGTCCTCGGAGACGGCGAAGCTCGCGGTCGGCATCGGCGCGCCCGACGACATGGTCATGGTGGTCGTGACCATGCTCGTCGACGTCGGGACGCGGGTGGTGGTAGATGGCGGCGGCTGGCGGCTGACGGAGATGGTGGTGGCGAAGCCGGACGTGATGCTCGTCGTGAAGCCCGTGCCCGCCCCGCCCCCGGCGGCCGGGACCGTGGGCAGCGCGGCGCCCAGGGTGAAGGTGGTGAGGGGCGCGAGCACGATGGTGATGGTCGTGTACAGCACGCCGTCGACGATGGCGGCGTTGACGGTGTCGGGCTGCACGGGGCTTTGCCGCGTCGCACGGCCGTCAAAGGTCACGAGCGCGTTCTCGGCGGAGCAGCTGAGATTTTCGCGCTCGAGCTTGGGGAGGACCGCGTTGGCGGAGAGGGGGATGGAGAAGTTGGTTTGCGCTTGCTGGATGAGCCGCGGGATCGCGTCTCCGATGGTGACGTTGTTGCTATTGCTGTTGTCCGAGCCGGTCAATGCAATCGTTGTGCAGCCCGTGTCGTTAGCCACGGTGCAGTCCACGCCGGTGAAGCCGTTGATGCAGTTGCAGGAACAGACCCCTTGGTTGACCACGTTGGTGCCGCCGTTGGCACACGTGAGTTGTTGCCGGCACTGCTGCAGCTCCTGCTGTGCCGAGTTGTTTCCGTTTTGCTTGCGGACGACGAAGAATTCCACCGGAATGACCACTGCAGCGGTGACGAGGATCAACACAGCGACCAGGACGAGAATGAAGCCCCAGAGAGGGAGGCCGCAGCATCTGCGCCCGCGTTTCCGGCCCGATCCGTCCGATTCGCTGTTGGGGACAGCCTCCTGCGAGGTGTTGGGGGTGCGATTAAAATTAAGAGGGAGAGGCCACGACTGGACCTGTTCTCGGATGCTGTCCCGGAAGCTGCGGCGGCTTTGGGTCGGTGCCAGGTGTGCCGGCGGAGGAAACGCGGCGAGCATGTCGGAGAGACCCGACCGGTGCTTCTCGCCATCATACGCGTGGTCGGGGAAGTCGTCGAGGTCGTCGAACCGGCTGGCCGGTCTCCGCCCTTTCTCCAGGCTCGCAGCCAGTCTCGTCGCGCGCCGGATGAGATCTGGCAGGCTCGTCAGACTGCCCCTCGCCTCGGCCTTGCGCACCGCGTCGATGTCCAGGCGCGGTGGCCGCCGTATCGCTGACAAACGGCTGTATGCGCGGCCGGCAGCGGCTGGGTTCGGCGAGGGCGTGGTGCGTTGAGACGCGGTCGACGGATCGTCTGCGCTCGCGGAGGAATAGGCGTCGAGCATGGTGTCCTGGGTCATGGCCATGCCGATCGGTAATCTCATTGCTGTCGGGATCGTGCCTGAAGAGCTCGAGTGCTCCACGAAGCCTGCCCCGTCCCGAGAACCCTGGACAGGTTGTGGTGTTGGCCGCTGGCCCCGGTTTCCGGTGTCCGCTCCCCGCGGAAGCGCTGCAGTCACCAGCGTAGGCTTCGCTCTTTTCCCTATGCTTGCGCTTCTTACTAACCGGCTCTCCTCCGCGTCGTCGTCTCCATATGCCGATTCCTCCATTATGGTTTCACCATAGATAGGATCCGGGAAATCGGGGCTTGGTCCAGGCGATGGCGACCCCCAGTTATCTGGCATCGCGGCACTCGACGCGAACGACGCATGGGATCGAGATCGTGGGCTTTCCTCGGGGATCGGGGAGACGAATGAGGCGTTGGAGTAGAAGGACGAAGCGCCTCGCCTTGCTGATGGCGGCGGTCCGAGATTGACACTTCGTCGCGCGGGGGCTGCCGGTCCCTGTATTGGGAGCGGAAAGTCGGGTATCGAGCCAACGGATGATAAAGTGGATGGCCGTGAGGCACTGGAGGGTGTCTCCGGCACTGCGAGCAACTCCTGGCCGGCAGATTCCCTCCCCGACCGGGGCCTGTACTGAAACGGTGGTGTGTGGTCTTGCACCTTCGAAGCGTCCAAGATCGAAGGCACCCTGCTCGGGCGCGGAGGTCGTTGGGGCGGTTGTGACCTTCCAGGTGTAGGTTGAAATGGTTCGCCGTCGACCTGCGCAGGGGCGGCTATGGGTTCCTGCAAGGGCCATTGGGGAGCGGGTGCTGGTCTCGAGATGGGCACGCTGATCTGCCCGTCCTTTGTCTGCAACGGAAAGGGCGCCTGTGGCCGTACGCCCCGTGGTAGTCCAGAACTCGGTCCCGCGGCCGTCTGGCGAAGGGCGGAAGGCCGAGCTATTTGTGGTTCTTCTGGCGGAATGGCGTCCCTGGGCAGTCCGGCGGCGGCGCGCTCTCTTGCCCTCTGAACGGATCCTGGCCCTGGTCGATCCATGTTTCTCCCATCTTGAGAACTCATTTAGTAGATACTGCTTGCACCACAACCCATGCGAGACCTTGGGGATTTCCTTGCTCTTGTCAGATTCTCAGAGATCCTCCCGGCTTCGACCACGCCCTGAATGACATGGGCGGATTTTTTGACAAGAGCGAGTCGTCTTCACAAAGCTTTCCCACCAGGTCGAGGATCGTAAATGGATTGGGCCCCTCGTCGGAGGGTTCGACGGCGTAATATCAAGGCTCCTTGCGTTCGGGTAGGGGCGACGAGGCAACGCAAACGAGCGAGCCCGAGGTTCAAACTGAAGGTCGTGGAACGGGTTGGTGTGTGTATCCGTGGCAAACAGCGAGCGAACGCAATCTATGCCAATGAGGAAAGAGAACGAAAGGGACCAGCGTGTAACACAGCGCCAGCTGGGTCAGAACAAACATGAAAAGAACGACTTTGGTGGCAATAGGCCAATCAATGAATGACCTTCGACCGCGCGAAGGGAGAGAAGGGCGAGGCAGTCTGTGCCGGAAACGAATGATGGTTAGCCGCAGACCTGGCGAGCAAGAGAGGCTGTGGTGTCAACAGGAGAAGGGGAGCGACAGCCTCGGAAACGGAAAGTAGCAAAGCTGTCCGTGCAACCTTGTTCCAGACAGCCTTTTGGCAGATTTGCTGGATCAGGACGGCCCGGCCAATGCGGGCTCTTGCGCGAGACCGCGGACAGAGGCCAAGCGAAAGAACCCCTAAACAGCCGGATCGAAGAAGGGGCCCCGGTTTGGGACTGGCATCACCTGCATTGCGGTGTTTCGACAGCTCGACGAGCATCCCTGTTGCATCGCCATTGACTGTCCCCTTCTCCCCAGTACAGAATACTACTTGTTCGTTGTCGAGTGCATCACGGAACACTGCACCAACAAACAAAGTATTTCTTGATCCCCATTCCCGCGCAGCCTGGATCAAGGCAACTCTTGTTTGACCAAGCAGCCATCCAGAGGACCCGGGAAGAGGGGCGGCGGCAGGAAGGGTCGCAGGCTGCAATCCAGGGGCGGCACACGCCGGTACTGGACAGGGCTTGGGACGGGAGAGAGG
>Ga0247823_10003328_pt1 | contig 13034 bp, 13 predicted proteins | sample 13C_PalmiticAcid_2_FD_192426 | JGI IMG/M metagenome (GOLD analysis project Ga0247823, IMG submission 192426) | Soil microbial communities from agricultural site in Penn Yan, New York, United States - 13C_PalmiticAcid_Day30 | ecosystem: Environmental > Terrestrial > Soil > Agricultural land...
CGATCAGCAGCGCGATCAGCGGGGTCCCGATCACGTCGAGGGCGCTGCGCAGCGGCGCGGTCTCGTCGTCGATGAAGATGTCGGCGAGTGCCTTGCCCATCATCAGGAAGACGGGCAGCAGGACCGAGGCGAGGGTGACCGGGAACGACGGGCGGACCGTGGCGTCGTCCTCGTCGGTCGCCTCGAAGCGGTGCGGGACCTCGACGGTGACGTAGCGCCCGACCAGTCCGAAGACCGGGCCGGCGATGATCACGGTCGGGATCGCGACGGCGACGCCGAGGGCGAGGGTGGTGCCGAGGTCGGCGCCGAGGTAGTCGATCGCGGTGAGCGGACCGGGGTGCGGCGGGACCAGGCCGTGCATGGCCGAGAGTCCCGCGAGGGCGGGGATGCCGATGGTGATCAGCGACTGCCCGGAGCGACGGGCGACGAGGTAGATGACCGGCATCAGCAGGACCAGCCCGATCTCGAAGAACATCGGCAGGCCGATGATCGCGCCGACGACGGCCATCGCCCACGGCAGCGCGCGCGGCGAGGCGTGCCCGATGATCGTGTCGACGATCTGGTCGGCTCCCCCGCTGTCGGCGAGCAGCTTGCCGAACATCGCGCCGAGGGCGATCAGGATGCCGACCCCGGCGGCGGTCGAGCCGAAGCCGGCGGTGAAGCTGGCGATCGATGCCTCGAACCTCTCGCCGATCGGGCCGTCGAGACCGATCCGGGCGGTCAGGCCCACGACCAGGGCGCCCGCCGTGAGCGCGAGGAAGGGATGCAGCCTCGCGCCGATGATGAGCGCGACGATGACGCCGATGCCGAGCAGGGCGGCCAGGACCAGCCGACCCTCCGTGTTGATCGGCTCGATGAGGTCGGTGCCGGCGGCAAGGACCAGGTGTGCGGACATGCGGGGCTCCTCAGGCGTGGTCGACGCGGAGGTCGACGTACTGCTGGACGATCACGTCGACGGTCTGGTCGACGTCGATGACGACGCCGGCCTCGTCCTCGGCGAGCGGTTCGAGCGTGTCGAACTGCGAGTCGAGCAACGAGGCCGGCATGAAGTGGCCGGGGCGAGCGGCCTGGCGCCGCGCGATGACCTCGCGGGTGCCGTGGAGGTGGACGAAGACGGCCCGTGCTGCGTGAGCGCGGAGCTGGTCGCGATAGCTGCGCTTGAGCGCGGAGCAGCTGATCACGCCGCCGTCGCCGTCGTGGGCGGCGAGCCACGTCCCGATGGTCTCCAGCCACGGGCGGCGGTCGTCGTCGTCCAGCGGGATGCCGGCCGACATCTTGGCGATGTTGGCCGCGGGGTGGAGGTCGTCGGCGTCCTCGAACGGGACGCCGAGGCGCTGCGCGAGCGCGGCGCCGACCGTCGACTTGCCCGACCCCGACACGCCCATCACGACGAGCAGGGGTGCGCCCCCGTCGTACGGCAGGGTGCTGCTCATGGGTCCTCCTCGTGCGGAATGTGCTGGCCGTCACAGTGTGCAACCATTAATCTGCTTTTAACAACCCCAACAGCCAAATAATCTGATCTTTGGAGGAATCGTGGCTCGCACCGCGCTGCACGAGGACGTCCTCGAGGCGCTCGGCCGGCGCATCGTCGACGGCGACCTCGCCGAGGGCGCCGTGCTGACGCTCGACGGCATCGACACCGAGTACGACGTCAGCCGCTCCGTCTCGCGCGAGGCCGTCCGGGTCCTGGAGTCGATGGGCATGGTGGCCTCGCGCCGCAGGGTCGGCGTCACCGTTCTCCCCCGCACGGCCTGGCACGTGTTCGACCCGCGGCTGATCCGCTGGCGACTGGACTCCGGTGACCGCGCCGACCAGCTGCGCTCGCTGGGTGAGCTGCGCAGCGGGTTCGAGCCGGTGGCGGCCGGCCTGGCCGCCGTACGCGCGACGCCCGAGCAGTGCGGCGCGCTCGCCGCCGCCGCCAACGACATGGTGGTGCACGGCCGCGCGGGCGACCTGGAGGCGTTCCTGCGGGCCGACATCGTCTTCCACCGGGTGCTGCTGGAGGCGTCCGGCAACGAGATGCTCGCCGCGCTCGACGGTGTCGTGGCCGAGGTGCTGGCGGGCCGGACGCACCACCACCTGATGCCCGCACACCCCAAGGACGAGGCCGTCGACCTGCACGTCGAGGTCGCCCGCGCGGTCCGCTCCGGCGACGCCGAGGCGGCCCGCGTGGCGATGGCCACGATCATCGCGGAAGCGACGGGTGCGGTCTCCAACGACACGGAGGACTCGACTACCCTCGGAGGCGATGGAGACCACGCCTGACCTCAGCCCCCTCGTCGACCAGCTGCAGGGCGAGGAGTACGACGTCACCGAGCCACTGCCCGGTGTCCTCCACGTCCGGGGGCGCTTCTCCAACCCCGAGCGGATCGCGCTGCGCGCCGCTGCCGACGCCGGCGACCTCGCCGTGGCGGTGTGGGCGACCAGCCACCACGACGACTGGGCCCTCGTCTGCTGGAACCGCCCCGACCTGGTGACCATCACCCAGAAGGGCCCGACGCCGCAGCGCTGGCGCCACCGCCGCATCCCCGAGACGCTGCGCCCCGACGCGCAGACCTTCCTCGAGGGTGCGTCCTCGCCGTTCGACATCGTCACCCGGCCCAAGCACCAGCCGACCGACGCGGCCCGCGAGATCCTCGGCCAGTTCGCGATCACGGACCCGCCGCCGCCCGGCTGGGTGCCGCCGGTCGTCGAGGTCCCGGTCGTCGAGGTGCCCGCGGTCCGCACGTCGCGGCTGCCGACGGCGGGCACCCGCAAGGCAGCTGCTCCGCGCACGCCCAGGACGCCGGCGAAGCCGGTGAAGGCCGAGCCCGTCGTGGCGGTCTGCCCGACCTGCTTCATGGCGATCCCGGCCACCGGCATCTGCGACAACTGCGGCTGACCGATGGGCGAGACCACTCCTGCCCCCGTCGGGATGCGCCGGCTCTCGAGGCTCGGCCTCGCGATCGCCGTCACCGGCGCACTGATCCAGCTGGTGCTGGCCGTCTACTACCTCGCGATGGCCCACTCCCCCTCGCCGCACGACCTGCCGGTCGGCGTGGTCGGCAGCGCCCAGCAGCAGGCGCAGGCGAAGCAGCTGGAGGAGGACGGCCAGTTCAAGGTCGAGTCGTACGACGACGCGGAGGCGCTGCAGCAGGCGATCCGCGAGCGCGACGCCTACGGCGGCGTCGCCTTCAACGGTGACGCCGCGACCCTCTACGTCGCCTCGGCGGCGTCGCCATCGGTGGCCAACCTGTTCAAGGCCCAGTACACGAAGGTCTACCAGCAGCAGGTCCAGGAGCAGGTGCAGTCGCTGACCACGGCCGGCAAGCCGGTCCCGGTCACCACGCTCGCGGCCCTCACGACGCCGCCGCCGGTCACCGACGTCGTCGCGCTGCCGGAGGACGACAGCGCCGGCAGCTCGCTCGGCTTCGTGATCCAGGCGCTCTGCCTCGGCGGCTCGATCGCCTCGCTCGCGCTGGGCCGACTGCGCGGTCTGGTCGACCGCTCGACCCTGCGCGGCCTGGGACACGCCGCCCTGCTCGTCGTCTACGCGGTGGCGTCCGCCGGCGTGGCGCTGCTGGCGATGACGTTGTTCGGCGTCGGCGACGGCGCCGACCACATGACGCTCTTCTGGGGCCTGGCCCTGATCTCGCTGGCCGTCACCGCGTCGACGGCCGCATTCGTGGCACTCGTCGGACCGGCCGGCTCCCTCATCGGCGGCCTCTACTTCACCGTCGGCCTGATCATCTCCGGGTCGTCGATCGCACCCGAGATGCTGCCCAGGTTCGGCCACACCGTCGGCCAGCTGCTGCCCCCGGGCGCCGGCGCGACCGTGGCCCGCGACGCGATGTACTTCCCCGACGCCGCGACGGGCGGCGCCTTCGCCGTGCTGTTCGTGTACGCCGGCCTGGGGCTGGCCGTGATCCTGCTCTGCAACGCCGCCGCCAACCGGACCAGGTTCACGCGGGTGCTCAACCGGGAGCCGTCCGTCACGGAGTGACGAAGGCGCAGCGTGGTCCGCTCGCGCGGGCCGCCGCCGGTCGAGCGTGATCCGGACGTATCAGGCGCCCCCACCACGCCTCCTCGTAGTGAGCTCGGCACTCAGCCGAGCCGATGAGAGGAGACCCGCATGGCTGAGAAATGGACCATCCGGCTCGACCGGCTGTTCGTCCACAACGCCGACGAGGACGACTTCTGGAGCGACGGCGACGAGCCCTACATCGTCCCGATCGGCTTCCGCTCCCGGTTCCGCACGCCCAACTCCACGTCGGTGTCCTGGAGCGGAGTCCTCGACGACGACTGGGCGAGCGGGATCGACGACGGCGGCTCGAGGGCGATCCCCGCCGGCCAGGGCGTGCTCGAGTTCGGCGGCATCGACCGGCCGACCCCGCAGCAGGTGCTGGCCGGGAACCTGCCCGAGATCGTCGGCGCGATCATCGTCGTCTTCGAGTCCGACGCGACGCCGTTCAGCGCGATCCGCTCGATCGTCGAGGAGGTGCGGTCCGCGCTGCGGACCGAGATCCGCCGCCTGATCGAGGACGGCGAGCTGTCGTTGACCGATCCGCGGCCCGACATCGAGCGCGCGGTGAAGAACGTGCAGCAGGCGACGGAGCTGAGCACGGGCGAGAAGATCGCGCTCTTCCTCGCCTCCTTCGGCGACCCCGACGACATCGTGGGCCTGCAGCCCTTGGTGTTCGCCGCCGTCGACAGCTCGATGGGCCTGCCGGTCCCGGTGCTGCACGAGCACGACCTCAACCTGCGCTTCAAGCCGAGCGGCATCGACTACGAGATCCGTGGCCGGATGTCGGTCCGCTCCGACGGCGTCGGCTGGGAGTCGCTCGGCGGCATCATCACCAGTGACCCCGCCGCCGTGTCGTGGGGCCCGCAGCGCCTGGACGTGTTCGCGCGCGGCACCGACAACGCCCTGTGGCACCGGTGGTTCGACCACGGGTGGCACGACTGGGAGTCGCTCGGCGGCGGGCTGACCTCGGCACCGGCCGCGTCGAGCTGGGCAGCGGGGAGGCTCGACCTCTTCGTCCGCGGCACCGACCGGGCGCTGTGGCACAAGTGGTTCGACGGGTCGTGGCACGACTGGGAGTCGCTCGGTGGCGGCCTCTCCTCCGGCCCGGCCGCGGCGAGCTGGGGCACGGGGCGCGTGGACGTCTTCGTCCGCGGTGACGACAACGCGTTGTGGCACAAGTGGTTCGACGGCCACTGGCACGACTGGGAGTCCCTGGGCGGCGTGCTCACCAGCGACCCCGCGGTCGCGTCGTGGGCACCCGGGCGCCTCGACGTCGTCGCGCGCGGGACCGACAACGCCCTGTGGCACAAGTGGTTCGACAACGGCTGGCACGACTGGGAGTCGCTCGGCGGCGTCCTGACCTCGGCGCCCGGCGTCACCGCCTGGAGCCCCGGACGGCTGGACGTCGTGGTCCGCGGCACGGACAACGCCTGCTGGCACAAGTGGTTCGAGGGCGGATGGTCGGACTGGGAGAGCCTCGGCGGCCAGTTCACCTCGGGGCTCGACGCCGCGTCGTGGGGCTCGCACCGGCTCGACCTCGTCGGCCGTGGCCTCGACAACGCCTGCTGGCACAGCTGGTACGACAACGGCTGGTCCTGACCGGCCAGCCGGGCCCGCCACGCCCGCGCGGTGCGAGCTCAGGCGTCCCAGGCGCCTTCGAGCACCGCGCGGTGCGTGGGCAGCGCGGCGTCGTACACCTTGCGGCCCCGGGAGGTCAGGCAGACGAAGACGCTGCGGCGGTCGTCGGCGCAGGCGGAACGCTCGACCAGGCCGTCCTTCTCGAGGCGGGTGATCGCGCGGGAGAGCGCGCTCTGGCTGAGGTGGATGTCGCCGGCGAGGTCGGCCATGCGGTACTTGCCGCAGTTGGCGTCGACGACCCGGTCGAGGGTCTCGAACTCGCTCAGGCCGATCCCGTGCTGGTCCTGCAGCGCCTTCTCGAGCGCGCAGCTGACCACGGCGTGGCGGTCGAGCAGCTGGCGCCACTCCTCCACCAGCGCGCTGGGGGCGACGGCCTTGGACACGCTCGCATCCTAGCCAGCAGGTTACATTTATGCAAACGCATTAATTGCGCTTGCATTCAATGCACATGCATGGAAGTCTCCCATGCCATGTCCTCGACATCCCTCAACCCCCATCACTCCGCCGCCGGCAGCGCGATCCGCTGGTCCGGCCGCACCTGGGGCCTGCTCATCACGCTGTGCGTGGTGCTCTTCCTCGACGGGCTCGACGTGTCGATGATCGGCGTCGCGCTCCCCTCGATCGGCGCCGAGCTCGACCTGTCGACCTCCTCGCTGCAGTGGCTGATCAGCGGCTACGTGCTCGGGTACGGCGGCCTCCTGCTCGTCGGCGGCCGGACCGCCGACCTGCTCGGCCGACGCCGGGTGTTCCTCATCGCGCTCGCGGTGTTCGCCGCCGCCTCGTTGCTCGGCGGCCTGGTCAGCTCCGGTCCGCTGCTCATCGCGACCCGCTTCATCAAGGGTCTCGCCGCCGCGTTCACCGCGCCCACCGGCCTGTCGATCATCACGACGAACTTCGCCGAGGGCCCGGCCCGCAACAAGGCGCTGTCGATCTACACCGTCTTCGGTGCGGGCGGCTACTCCTCCGGCCTGCTCTTCGGTGGCCTGATGACCGGCGTCGGCTGGCGCTGGACCTTCCTGCTCCCCGTTCCGATCGCCCTGCTCGCGCTGGCCGCCGCGTGGGTGCTCGTGCCGCACGACGAACCGGCCGAGGAGGGCGGGCACGACCTGCTCGGCGCGCTGACCTCGGGCGCCGCGATGCTGCTGCTGGTCTACACGGTCGTCTCGGCCCCCGAAGCCGGCTGGAGCTCCGCCCGCACCGTGCTGTCCTTCGTCGGCGTGGCCGCCCTGTTCGCGGCCTTCGTCACGATCGAGCGCCGGATCGCGCACCCGCTCGTCCGGCTCGGGATCCTGCGCAAGGCCACCCTGGTGCGCGCCAGCATCGCGATCGTCGCGGTCGGCGGGTCCTACTTCAGCTGGCAGTTCATCGTCACGCTGTTCCTGCAGGACGGCCTCGGCTGGAGCCCGCTGGACCTGGCCCTCGCCCTCCTGCCGATCGGCCTGATGGTCACCCTGTCCGCTGTCTTCTCCGACAAGCTCGTCGACCGCTACGGCACCGCTCCGATCATCGCGGTGACGATGACGGTCATGGCCGTCGGCTACCTGCTGTTCCTGCTCCGGCTCGACACCGCGCCGTCCTACCTCGGCGTGCTGCTCCCACCGCTGCTGCTCATCGGCGCCGGCTGGATCGGCTTCCCCGCCATCAACATCCAGGCCACGAGCGGGATCGACGACGACGAGCAGGGGCTCGCCGCCGGCGTGCTGCAGACCTCGATGCAGGTCGGCGCCGCGATCGTCCTCGCGATCACCACGGCCATCATCACGTCGGGTACGGCGGGAGCGGACTCCCCCGCGGCCGCGCTCGACGGCTTCCAGCCGGGTCTGGCCTTCGCCACCGCCGTGTCCGCGCTGGGTGCGCTGGTCGCGATCGGTGGGCTGGTGCTCGACCGGCGCGGTCGTCGTACCACGGAGGACGTGGGCGAGCCGGAGCTCGTGACCGCGGCCTGAGCTCAGTCCCCTCCGCAGGCGACCCCGTCGCCGTCACCGTCCAGCCCGTGCGGGTCGGACCCGGTGACGGTGACGGGGCCGACGTCTGCGCAGTCCAGGTCGGGCGGGTAGCGCGGGACGCACGGGTCGTAGCCGGGCTCGCAGCTGCCGCCCTTGTCGCCGGTGTCCGCGAAGCCGCGCGGCTGCTCCTCCGGCTGGGGTGTGGGCTTCTTGCAGGTGATGTCGGCGGCCGCCTCGTCGGCGGTGATGTACCGGTCCTCGCGCGGGTGCCGGCCGTAGCCGTCGCGCGAGTCGTAGCGGGCGATGGCCAAGCCCTTGCGGATCATCCGCAGGCCGACGTCGAGGTCACCGACCTCGACGTAGCGCAGCAGGCGGCCGTACTTGTCGTGGTCCTCGTCGGACTCGACCAGGGTGACCTCCTTGCCGAGGACCAGCCGCTTCATCGCGGACTGGGCCGGGCCGAAGCCGCACTCGCCCCGCTCGGGGGTGTCGATCCCGACGACGCGCACGGTGTCGCCGCTGTCGAGGTCGATGGTGTCGCCGTCGACGACGTGGGTGACGACGTACGTCGGCTCCTCGGCGACCGGCTCGACGCTCGGGGACGTCTCCGTGGGCCCGGTGGTGGCGGTCTCGGTGACGGTCTGCGTGACGACCGGGTCACCGGCCGTCGGTGCCGCGTCGTCGAGCTCACAGCCGGCGAGCGCGACGGCCAGCCCGACCGCGAGTGCCGCCCACCCCATCCGCATGCCTGACATCTCCACCTCCCGGTCCCCGGACCGTACGGCCGGGAGGCGGAGATGTCCGGCGAATGGCGGAACTCAGCCGACGCCGGCCTGCGCCTCCGCGGTGACGGTGACACCCTCGGCGAACTCGACCACCTGCTCGGCGGTCAGGCCCAGCGACTTCCAGGCCTGGACGACGACGCGGTGGGCCCCGTCGTCGTACGTCAGCGTCCAGGTGCCGCCCTCGCTGGTGCGCAGCCAGCCGTCGAGCCCGCCGACCTTCACCGGGTCGCCCTCGGGCGGCGTGGTGACCGACGAGGACTCGAGCATCACGACGAGCTTGTCCTGGAACACGTCGAGGCCGCTCGTGTCGCCGGCGCGCGCGATGTTGAGGTTGAACGGGGTCGCGCCCTCCAGCACGAAGCCCTCGGGCACCTTGGTGACCACGAAGCCGGGCTGCTGGGCGCCGGTGTAGGCGACGAGCTGCGCGGTGGCGTCCGGGGTCGGGCTGGGCTGGGCGATCGTCGGTGGCTGGTCGGACGTGGTGCCCTGGTTGCTGACGACGAGGGTGACGCCGACGGCCGTGACGGCGGCGACGCCGATGCCGGCCGTGAAGCGGCGGGCCGCCCGGCGCCGGGCCGCGCCGCGGGCGCGGAGCAGGTCGCGTCGTACCGTCTCGTCGGGCGTCGCGGACGGCTGGGTGTCGAGCCGCTGGAGGCGGCCGGTGAGATCGTCGAGGTCGGTCATGCGAGGTCTCCTTCGAGAGGGGGCGGAGGGACCGGGGCGAGCTCCGGGAGCACCTCGCGCAGGCGGGCCAGGCCGCGAGCCGTCTGGCTCTTGACCGTGCCCTCGCTGCAGCCGAGGACCTCCGCGGCGTCCTCGACGCTCAGGTCGAGGACGTGGCGCAGCACGACGGCCGCCCGCATGCGGGGAGCCAGCGTGCCGAGCGCCGCGAGCAGCGCGGCATCCACCGGCTCCTCGGCAGGCGCACCCGCCCGGTCGGGGAGCTCGGCGGTCGCCGTCTCCCGGGAGACCGACGGTCGCCGGCGGTGGTCGATGAAGCTGTTGACGAGGACCCGACGGGCGTAGGCCGCCGCTCCCCCTCGCTTCGTCGCCCGCCCCCAGGCGAGGTACATCCGCACCAGCGTCCCCTGGACGAGGTCCTCGGCCAGGTGGTGGTCGCCGGCGGTCAGCACCGTCGCCGTCCCGAGCAACCTGCTCCGGTTGCTCCGGACGAACTCCTCGAACTCCGCGTCGCGGGGTGTCGGTCTCATGTCCCTCTCACGAGTGGGACCCCGCGCGGGGTTGCATCAGCCGTAGTGGCAGACGTACCCGAGCGTCTCGATGACCTCGATGTCGAAGGACGAGTCGCCCGGCACGCTGAAGGACTCGCCGGCGGCGTAGGTCGTCCACTCGTCCTCGCCGGCCAGCTTGATGCGGCACTTCCCGGCGTTGAGCTCCATGACCTCCGGAGCGGCGGTGCCGAAGGTGAGGCTGGCCGGGAAGATCACGCCCGCCGACTTCCTCGTGCCGTCGGCGAGGATGAACGTGTGGCTCACGCAGGCGCCGTCGAAGTAGATGTTGGCCTGCGGGTCGAGGGTGACGTTCGGGTACGACGACTCAGTGCTCACGTGCCGGAAGCGTAGTGGTCCGGTACCGGCGCCCGCGGGCTGCGGCGGTAGGCCGAGACGGTGGGGTCGCCGTCGATCCAGAACCGCCAGGGCACGTCGGCGGCCTTGGAGACACCGACCCGCGGACCGGCCTTGGTCCTGGGCCTGCGGGCGGGCTCGGGGCCGAGGCGGACCGCTGTGCTGCCGTCCTCCGACAACGGGTGCTCGGGCTGGCCGGCGAGCAGGTCGGCGCCGAGGTCGTCGAGGGTGATCCCCAACGCCTGGGCGAGGTTGCCCGGCCCTCGCGCCAGCTGGGCGTCCCTGGTCGGGTGGTTGCGCCGGAACCGGGCCAGGTCGATGCCGTCGACGACCTCGCCGGACCGCAGCAGCACGGCGGCCCCGATCTCCGTCGGCCCGGTGACGACGTTGGCGCAGAAGTGGATGCCGTAGGAGCGGTAGACGTAGAGCCGGTACGCCGGTCCGTACATGATCTCCGAGCGCGGGGTCCGGGTGAACGCGTGCGACGCCGGGTCCTCCACGCCGCCGTAGGCCTCCACCTCGGTGATCCGGACGGTGACGCCGTGGCCGGTGATCGTCCGACCGAGGAGCGCCTTGGCACGTCGTACGACGTCGGCGCGGTCACGGGCGGGCACGGCTCGACGCTAGCAACGCCGAGGTCGTCCCATTTCCGGCAATCCCCTGTTTCCATCGGGTCGTCCCGCCAAGATGCGCCCATGGACAACCCCGGCTCGACGAGCCACGCTTCGCCGCCGCCGCCGCCTCCACCGGCCGGGCCGCCGACGCCCGCGGCGCTGCCGCCGCGCGTCGTGACCACCACCGTGCCCACCCTCTGGAGCGTGCTCCGCTCCGCAGGCGCACCGCTTCTGGCGTACGCGATCTCGCTCGGCGCGTCGCTGGTGCTGATGGCCCTGGTCGTGCTCGCGATCGCGCTCGAGGCCGACGGCTCCGGGGGCGACGAACCGTCCGGCGACATCGACATCAAGGTGATCGGGACGCTGATCGGCATCCCGTTCCAGATCGCCGGCATGGCGCTGGGCGGATCGATCGGGTTGGGCGACGACGAGTTCGCGCTGCACCTGTTCGCCCCGCCGCTGTTCATCACCGCCGTCTTCGTGTCGGCCGTGCTGTGGCTCTCGCGCCGGAGCGAGCGGGCGACTCCCACGAACAGCACGGTCGAGCGGGCGATCCTTGCCGGATGCGGAGCGCTCGCGACCGCGGTCGTCGCCCTGGTCGCGACCCGTGCGCTCGCGATGCGCGACGACGACGTCGTCATGCATGCGGCGACCCTCGGGCTCTTCCTCTGGACCCTGCTCCTGGCGGGCGTGGCCGCCTTCGCCGGACGCCAGTCCGTGCACGGCTCGCTGTGGCCGCGCTGGGCGCCCACCGACGTACGCCGCGGCGTCCAACTGGTCACCCAACACGTCCTGGCGTGGGTGGTGCTCCTGGTGCCGATCGCCGTGGTCTGGATGCTCGTGGACAGTGGCCTCGATGCCGCCCTCTACGCCCTCGTCTGGGGCCCGACCCTCGCCCTCGGGGCGTTCGCGATGGGGCACGTCGGCGCGGTCACCGCAGCCGGTGAGACCGCCTTCGCCTGGGACCTCGGCTGGTTCCCCGGCATCGTGCTGCCGCTGCTCGCCGTGGTGTTCACGCTCGTCGCGTCCCTCGCGTGGCACCTGCGCCGTGGCCAGGACCGTGCCTGGCTGGCGAATCCCGCGTCGTGGGCCACGCTGCCGATCGCGTACGCCGTCGGCGCGCTCCTCGTGTGCATGGTCTCGACGGTGCGTCTCTCCGGCGCCCTCTTCGGCGTCGACGGCGCCATCACCTACAGCGGCGCCTACTGGCTGATCCCGGTGCTGGTCCTGTGGGGCGTCGCGATCGAGGTCGCGTCGCGGTTCGTCGCGCCGGCCGTCGCCGGGGCGCTGCCGGGAGTCCTCGCCAGGCGGCTGGCAAAGGGCCCCGCCCACCCGCTGCCGCCTGCACCGGCCGGCCCACCACAGCGGATCCCGATGTCGCCCGCCGATCGCGCCCGCGCCCGCAGGGGCCTCATCGCCGCCGGTCTCATCGGGGGCGTCGGCCTGCTCGGCGTCCTTGTCCTCAGCATCGTCGGCTCCACGCTGGCGGATCCCGAGAAGCGCGCCGAGGCCTACCTCGACGCGGTCGTCGCCGGCGACATCGACAAGGTCGTGGACCTGGCTCCGGTCGACGAGGACGAAGCGTCGCTGGCGCTCCTCACCGAGGAGGTCTATGCCGCGGCCGACGACCGCATCACCGGCTACGAGATCACCGACGTCGAGGAGTTCGGCGACACGATCACGGTCACTGTGGATCTCGAAGGCCCCGAGGACGGCGACGACGTCGAGCTGACCTTGACCCCCGACGGCAAGCGGGCACTGTTCTTCGACGACTGGAAGGTCGACGAGGGCGGTCTGGCCCGTGAAGTCACCGTCTCGGTGCCCGACACCAGCACGTCGATCGAGGCCAACGGTGTGACGGTGGGGGCCATCGGTGGCGAGGACGCCGACTTCTGGGCGCTCCCGGGCTCCTACGTCTTCAACCCCTACGGCGACAACCCGTGGCTCGAGGCCAGCGACGAGCCCACCTCGGTCCCGGCCGAGGACACCTTCGGCGTCTACGCCGAGTCCGGCCAGCCCGGCCCGTCCGACCAGCTGCGCGAGAAGGTGGACACCGCCATCGCCGACTGGGTCAACGCGTGCATGAAGGCCACCGAGCTCTCGCCCGAGGACTGCCCGCAGGACGCCTTCGGCTCCGGCGACACGCAGCGCAAGGTGCGCTGGACGCTCACCACGATGCCCACCGTCTCCTGGAGCTACTTCGACGGGAGCTTCCCGTTCAACCTCTCGTCCGAGATGACGGGCGAGGCCACGGTGAGCTACGAGTACGACGCGTCGTACGGCTTCGGCACCCCGGACTGGACGAAGGAGACCGAGCAGGAGGACCTCTACGTGAACGCCACCGTCGACCTGGTCGACGGCGAGCCGGTCGTCACGTTCGAGTCCTACTGACCGCTCGCCCTAGGCTGCCGGCATGGACGACCGTCTCAGCCGGCCCCAGATCGAGGTCGTCGGCGCTGTCA
>Ga0247823_10003329_pt1 | contig 13032 bp, 9 predicted proteins | sample 13C_PalmiticAcid_2_FD_192426 | JGI IMG/M metagenome (GOLD analysis project Ga0247823, IMG submission 192426) | Soil microbial communities from agricultural site in Penn Yan, New York, United States - 13C_PalmiticAcid_Day30 | ecosystem: Environmental > Terrestrial > Soil > Agricultural land...
GCCCCGCCCCCTTGCCACCGTGAGGCCCGCCGCCACCGTGCTGCTGCTGCGCGACAGCACCGACCCGGCCCGCCCCGGCATCGAGGTGCTGATGACCCGCCGCTCCATGGCGGCGAGCTTCGCCCCCGGCGCCTACGTGTTCCCCGGCGGCGGCATCGATGCCGCCGACGCCCAGGCCCACGGCATTTCAACGCGCCGCCCCACGCAGAGCGACCTGCATCTCACGCAGGCGATCGCCGCCATCCGCGAGAGCTACGAGGAACTCGGCGTGCTGCTCGCGCACCGGGCCGACGGGGCGCCGGTGGACGACAGCGACATCGCCACCCTGGACCGCAAGGCCCCGTTTGCCGCGCAGTGCCAGGCCAAAGGCCTGACACTCGACGGCGCAGGCGTGTTCGTGCTCGCGCACTGGATCACCGACCGCGACCTGCCGCGGCGCTTCGACGTGCCCTTCCTCGTGGCCCGCATGCCTGCCGGCCAACAGCCGGTGGCCGACGAGGCCGAGCAGTTCGAGCCGTGCTGGGTGCGCCCGGCGGACGCGCTGGAGCGCCACAAGGCGGGCAGCTTCTTCATCATCTTCCCGACCATCCGCACGCTGGAGCGACTGCAGGCCCACGCCAGCGTGCAGTCCGTGCTCGATGCGTGCGCCCAGAATGACGAGCCGCTGTGGACGAGCTGCCCACGCGCCGGCCTGGTGCGGGGCGCCGAAGAGCGCTACATGGAACACGAGTCTCCGTTCGGCGAACTCGCCATGGTGTGCCCCGACGGACAGATGGTGCACAGCCTGGACTGGCAGAACGAACAGCCGGTGTCCTTGCTGAAAAACGTGCAGCGCCTGACCGCGCCCAACCCCGGCTTCATGACCGGCCCGGGCACCAACAGCTACATCGTGGGCGACCCGGCCAGCGGCCACATCGTGATCGACCCGGGCCCGGACGAGCCGGCCCACATCGAGCGCCTGTGGCGCGCGGCGGGCGGGCGCATCCAGGCCATCGTCTGCACCCACTCGCACCCCGACCACTCGCCGGGCGCGCCGCGCCTGCAGGCGCTGTGCACGGCGGCCGGCCTGGAGAAGCCGCCCATCCTCGGCCTGCCCAGCGCCCCCACCTCGCGCGAAAACAGCCGCTTCACGCCGGAGCGCGTGCTGGCCGACGGCGAGCAGCTCGTGCTGCTGGGCCAGGCCGGTGACGCCACGGTGTCGCACACGCTGGAGGTGGTGCACACCCCGGGCCACGCGGCCAACCACCTGTGCCTGGCGCTGGTGGAAGACGGCCTGCTGTTCACCGGCGACCACATCCTCAACGGCAGCACCACGGTGATCGACCCGCCCGACGGCAACATGGGCGCCTACCTCGATTCGCTGGACAAGCTGGACGCCCTGTGCGAACGGCACGGCATCGATTTCCTGCTGCCCGCGCACGGCTACGTGCTGGGCGATCTGAAGCGCACGGTCGACAACCCCAGCGCCCCGCTGCATGGCGGTGCGCGCGCCGCCATCGCCCACCTCAAGGCGCACCGCCTCGCGCGCGAGGCCAAGGTGGCACGGGCCATGCAGGCCGTTCCCGAGGGCAGCATGGACGACTGGGTGAAGCTCGCCTACGACGACGTGCCCGACCGCCTGTGGCCGGTGGCCAAGCGCTCGCTGATGGCGCACGTGGAGCGCATCCAGAGCCTGGGCGGTTTCAACCTCTGAAGACGACGGAGGCCACCATGCCGAAGTCCGCCAACCGGTACTCGCGTTTCGCCAAGGCCGCCGCGCGCTTCAGCGGCCGCCCGCGCGTCTTCGCCCTGGCGGTCGCGCTCATCGTGGTGTGGCTGGTCACGGGACCGCTGTTCGGCTTCAGCGACACCTGGCAGCTGGTGATCAACACCGGCACCACCATCATCACCTTCCTGATGGTGTTCCTGATCCAGAACACGCAGAACCGCGACACGGAGGCCATCCAGGTCAAGCTGGACGAACTCATCCGCGCCACCCAGGGCGCGCACACCGCCCTGCTGGACCTCGAAGAGCTGGAAGAAGAAGAGCTCGACGCCTTCCGCCAGAAGTACGAGGACCTGGCCGCCCAGGCGCGGGCGCGGCTCAAGGGCGGCGGCACGGACACCGACATTCCCGAGGCCTGAGCGCGCCCGGCTTCAGTCCGCCGCGACCCACACGCCGTTGCGCGCCTTGAGCACGAAACGGGCGCGGTGGTCGTAACCGTAGTGGTCGGCGGCGCTGTACTTCAGCACGCCCTGCGGCACCACCACCTCGCCGGTGTTCTCAATGGCCTTCTTCAAAGCCTGCCGGAACTCCACGGTGCCGGGCTTCGCCTGTTTCAGCGCCACCGGGATCGCCTTGTCGAGCAGCAGCTTGGCCCCCCAGATGTTGGCCGCGAACTGGTTGTAGCTGCCGGCCCCGAACTTGGCTTCGTACAGCTTCACGAAATCGAGCGCGACCGGCTTGGACGGGTGACTGTCGGGCAGCTGGTCGGCGCCCACGGCCGGGCCCGACAGCCCCAACGTGCCCTCCACGTCCTTGCCGCCCATGCGCAGCAGGTCGGGCGCCACCGCGCTGAAGGTCTGGTAGATGCGGCCCTTGTAGTTGCGATCGACCAGCGCCTTCTGCGGCATCACCGCGCCGCTGCCCGAGGCCACCACCAGCATCGCGTCGGGGTTGGGCGAGAGCACCTTGAGCGCCTGCGCGGTCACCGAAGCGTCGGCGCGGCCGAAGCGCTCCACGCTCACCAGCTTGAGCCCGGCCTCGTTGCCGTAGCGCGTCATTTCGCGCAGCCAGGATTCGCCGTACGCGTCCGAGTAGCCCAGGAAACCGAAGGTCTTCGCGCCGCTCTTCTTCATGTGCTCGATGGTGCCCTGCGCCATCAGCGAGATGCTCTGCGGCAGGCGGTAGGTCCATTGGCCGCGCTCCTCGGGCAGGTCGATCGGGGCCGCCGCGAGCTGCACGGTCTGCGATTCGCTCGCGACCTGGGCGATGGCAATGGCCGGCGGGCTGGCGGTGGAGCCGATGATCAGGTCCACCTTTTCCTCGGTGATCAGGCGGTGCGCATTGCGCGCGGCGTTGGTCGGGTCGGTGGCGTCATCGAGCACCACGTAGCGGATCTTCTCGCCCGCGATCTCGGTCGGGAACAGCTGGATCGTGTTGCGCGGCGCGATGCCCAGCGCCGCCGCCGGCCCGGTGATGGAAAAGCTGGCGCCGATCACGATCTCGGCCTGGGCCCCAACGCCGCTCAGGGCCAAGGTGGTGAGCGCGGCCAGGCGCAGGAATGGCTTCATCTTGTGTCTCCTTCGGGTGGTGAATCGGTGATCGGCGCTCAGGCCACGGACTGCAGCGCAATCACGGCCGCGGTGCCGGCGGCCTCTTCGTCGTGCAGGCGCTTGATCAGCCAGCGGAACTGGTTGAGCGCCGCGTCGGCCGCGATCGGCTGCATGGGGCTGGGCGGCGTGCGGCGGATCAGGCGCTGCTGCGCTTCGATGATGCGGCGGTCCTCCTCGAAGGCCGTGCACAGGCTCTGGTAGATCGACTCGGTGATGGTCGCGTCGTCGAGCCGGAACTTGTGCGCCTGCATGAAGAAGTAGTGGGTGGTGGTGTCCGTCTCCGGCGTCAGCGCCTGGCAGCTGTGGAACTGCAGAGCCCCGGTCATGTCGTCGTCGGGCGTGTCGGCGGGTTTCACGCTGGCGGCCATCAGCAGGACGCCGGGCACCAGGTAGTCGTAGCTGAAGCGCCGGTTGACCTTGCCGGAAAAGCCGCCCAGGCGGGCGTGGTACGGCGCGGGCACGGTGTTGTTCACATCGCGCGTCACGCGCACGCCGCGCTCCAGGCGTTCGATCACGGGGCGCACCTCGGCGATGTTGGGCGAACCGCCCAGGGTCTTCTCGTGCACGTAGGACAGGTGCGAGAAGTCCAGCAGGTTGTCGGAGATCAGCTGGTAGTGGGCGTCGTAGTGCAGGTAGCCCGGCTTCATGCGCCACTCGGGGTGGTTGAGCGAGTACGCGTCGGGGATCAGCGCCGGGTCGGCCCGCTCGGGGTCGCCCATCCAGATCCACAGCCAGCGCCCGCGCTGCACCATGGGGTAGCTCTTCACGCACAGCTTGGGCGGGATGCGATCCTGCCCCGGGATCTCGGTGCACTGGCCCGTGGCGTCGAACTTGAGGCCGTGGTACATGCAGCGCACGCTGTCGCCCTCGCGCCGCCCCAGGTTCAGCGGCGCGTGCCGGTGCGGGCACTTGTTGTCCAGCGCCACCGGCGTGCCGTCGGCCAGGCGATAGATCAGGATGGACTGGTTGAGGATGCCGCGTTCGAGCAGCGTGTCGGCCAGCACCTCGTGGTCCCAGGCCGCGACGTACCAGCAATTCTTGACGAACATGTCTTTGTCTCCGTGCTTGCCGGCGGCATCGTGGGCTGCCGGTCTGGGAACGGAATCTAGGGCGGCCAGCCCGGGCCATCAATACACTACGCCGATACCCACTATCTGCCGGAGCGATGATGGACTTCGACCTCAACCTGCTGCGCGTGCTGGTCAGCCTGGACGAGACGCGCAACGTCACCCGCGCCGCCCAGCAGCTGGGCATGAGCCAGTCCGGCTTCAGCACCGCCCTGAACCGGCTGCGCCTGCAGTTCGAGGACACGCTGTTCGTGCGCACCTCCAAAGGCATGGAGCCGACGCCGCGCGCCCGCGAGATGGCGGGCACGGCGCGCGCGGTGCTTGGCCAGGTGCGCACCGGCATCCTGGCCGACCCGCAGTTCGACCCGGCCACCACGCAGACCGAGTTCCGCCTGGTCATGGCCGACGTGGCCGAGATCGTGTTCCTGCCCCGCCTGATCCGCCACCTGGCGGTGCACGCGCCGCACGCCTCGGTGCGCTGCTTCCCCCTGCCCAGCTCGCAGCTGGAGGCCGCGATGGAGGCGGGCGAGGCCGACCTGGCCATGGGCTACTTCCCGGATCTGAGCAAGCAGGTGTTCTTCCACCAGCGGCTGTACATGCACACCTTCGCCTGCGTGATGCGCGCCGACCACCCGTTCGCGCAGACCCGGCTGAGCCTGAAGGACTTCGAGTTGCTGGACCACGCGCTGGTGAGCTCGCCCGCGCGCAGCACCGACCTGGTGGACCGCTTCATCGAACGCAAGGGCATCCACCGCCACGTGGTGCTGCGCACGCCGCATTACATGAGCCTGGCGGCGGTGATCGCCGAATCGGAGCTGGTGGCCACGGTGCCGCTGGCCGCCGGCATGAGCGTGGCGCGCAGCGGCGCGATCCGCCTGGTGCGCCCGCCTTTCGACCCGCCGCGCTTTGCCGTGCAGCAGCACTGGCACCGCCTGTACCGCCACGACACGCGCAACCAGTGGCTGCGCGCGCAAGTGTCGCAGCTGTTCAACGAACAGTCGGACGAGTGGCGCGCGGTGGAGCAGTCGATGTATGGCGGAGAAACGATCCGGCGCCGGGCCGCCCCAAGCCGGATCAGCTCCCCGGGGGGGGGCAGCGACCCGCGCAGCGGCGGAGCGTGGGGGCCAATAAAGTGTGAAGCGCACCGATAAGCCGGATTCTGTGCGGCGGGGTTGCCCCCACCGTGACCGCCATTCATCTGGGCCGGGGATCACTCCCCGGCTCGGTGCCACCTACCCGCCAGCTCCGCGGAACCACGTCAACGCTGGCCTATTTGGTGTTGCTGCGCGTAGAGATTGCCCGTTTCACCCGAACTGAATCGGCTCGTCTCTGTTGCTCTGATCCTCACCTTAGGGCCCATCGAGCGAGCTCGATGGGCTTGTCGGCGGAGAGGTGTTACCTCCTACGCTGTCCTGTGCAGTCCGGACGTTCCTCCAGCACACCCTTTCGGGATGTCGTGCCAGCGGCGGTCTGGTGCGCTTCACGCGCCGATTATCGCCTGCTCAAACAAGGCGCTCGATCTTGCGGTGGCGCCACACCAGCCGGTAGTAGGCGGTCTGCATCACCAGCATGGCCACGTAGGCCACCGGGAACGCGACCCACACGCCGGGCAGGCCCATCTTCGCGTCGAGCACGTAGGCCGCCGGCAGCTGGATCGCCAGGATGCAGAAGACCGAGATGGCCATGGGCACCATCACCACGCCGCTGGCGCGCATGAGGCCACCCACCACCGCCTGGAAGCCGAACACCAGGATGCTCCACAGCATGATGTGCAGCAGGTGCTCGGCCTGCGCGCGCACCTCGGGCTGCGTGAGGAACAGACCCATCAGCTTGTGCGAGAGCGCGTAGCCCAGCAGCACCAGGGCGCCCGTGAGCACGGCGTTGAGCCACAGGCCGGTGCGCAGGATCGCGCCCAGGTGGTCGACCCGGCCCGCGCCGATGGACTGCGCCGCCAGGATGGACGCGGTGATCGCGATGGACAGCGCGGGGAACTGCACGTAGTTGACCACCTGCGTGACCGCGCCGTAGGCGGCCGTGGCCTGCGAGCCATGGCCGTTCACCAGCGCGAGGATCACGAGTTCGGAGACTGAGATCACCACCATCTGCAGCCCGGTCGGGATGCCGATGCGCATCACCTTGGCCAGGATGTCGCGGTCCAGCCGCAGCGCGCCGATCAGCTCGCGATCGACGGCTAGCACGTGGTGCTTGCGGCCCAGGCGCCACGCCAGGAAACCCAGCGCCGCCGCGTAGGACACCAGCCCCGCGTAGGCCGCGCTCTGGATGCCCAGGCGCGGCAGGCCCAGCCAGCCCTGGATCAGTGCCGGCGTGAGCAGCAGGCCCAGCGCGGTCGACAGCAGCAGGGCGATCAGGGGCGAGACCGTGTCGCTCACGCCGCGCAGCAACTGCGTGAACAGGATGAAGACCAGCAGGAGCGGCATGATCAGCAGCATCACCCGCGCGTAGGCCACCGCGTCGTCGAGCACGTCCACCGGCGTGCCCAGGGCCTGCAGCGCCGGCCGCGCGAACACCACGCCCAGCACGGCGGCGACCAAGCCGATCAGGGCGCCCAGCACCAGCGCCGTGCCCGCGATGGCCTTGACCTTGTGCGGCTCGCGCGCGCCCCAGGCCTGGCCGATGAGCACCGAGGCGCCCGCGCCGATGCCGATCACCAGCGAGATGAAGAAGAACACGATCGGGAACATGCCCGAGACCGCCGCCAGCGCGTGCGTGCCCAGCATCTGGCCGATGAAGATGCCGTTGAGCGTGCCCGACAGCCCTTGCAGGATGTTGGACAGCACCATGGGCACGAGGAAAACGAGGTAGACGCGCCAGAGCGGGCCTTGGGGAGCGTTAGGCATGAAGGGCTTCTTGTTGTCTTGTTGAAAAGGGATCAGGCGGATGGTGCCGCCGTTTCGGGCGCGAACGCGTCGCGCGCGAGCCAGGCCAGGTGCGCCTGCACGTCCGCCGGCCAGCCGGCGATGCAGCGCGCGAAGGCCTCGGCGTCGTGGGCAAACAGCGCGCGCGAGGCTTCTTCGAACCCCTCGAAGCCCCCCGCGATGGCGCTCATGAAGCGGTAGGCGCGCTCCTTGGCCTGGCGCCAGCCGTCGCGATCGGCGTGGGTGCGGCGCGCTTCCTCGACCAGGCGCCGCAGGGCCGCCGACGCGCCACCGGGCTGCTGCGCCAGCCACGCCCAGTGGCGTGGCAGCAGCGTCACCTCGCGCGCCACCACGCCCATGCGCGGTCGGCCCACCTGGGGGGCGGCGGCGGGTGCCGCGCGGCGCGCGTCATCGGCGGGCGGTGCCGGGTGGCCGGAAGGCCAGGGGTGATCGACCTGCGCCGCGGTGGCGTCGTCGAACACCAGCAAGCCGCCAGCCGAGAGGTCGAGCGTGGCGAGGGCCCGTGCCACCTCGTCGTAGGTGCCGAAAGCCACCCGTTTCGAGCCGATGAAGGCGGTGCAGGTGGGAAGGGTGGTGTCGTTCATGCGCCTTATTGTACCCGGGTTTAATAATTTTACCCGGATTATTTTGATGGCGGCGCATTGACGACAATACGGGGGCTTCGTCTTCTGCTTGATCAACACAAGCCCCACGACACATGATCCGCCTCTCCGAACTCAAACTGCCGCTGGCCGCCGTGCCGGCCGAACACCGCCGCGCCGCCGACGCCCCGACCGAAACCGAGGTCGACCGGCAGCCCCCGCCGCATCCCATCGACGCCCTGACCGCCCTGGCCGCCACCGCGCTGGGCATCGAGGCCGCGCAGATCGCCCACCTGGACGTGTTCAAGCGCAGCTTCGATGCGCGCAAGGCCGACCTGCTCGCGGTCTACATCGTCGACGTGGCGCTGGCCGACCCGGCGCAGGAAGCCGCCCTGCTCGCGGCGCACGCGGGCAAGCCCCACATCCAGCCCACGCCCGACATGGCCTGGCACGCCCCAGGCCACGCACCGGCGCATTGGCCCAGCGACGAGCGCGAGCGCCCGGTGGTGGTGGGCCTGGGGCCCTGCGGCCTGTTCACGGCGCTGGCGCTGGCGCAGATGGGACTGCGGCCCATCGTGCTCGAGCGCGGCAAGCCGGTGCGCGAGCGCACCAAGGACACCTGGGGCCTGTGGCGCAAGCACGTGCTCAACCCCGAGAGCAACGTGCAGTACGGCGAGGGCGGTGCCGGCCTGTTTTCCGACGGCAAGCTCTACAGCCAGATCAAGGACCCGCGCTTCCTCGGCCGCAAGGTCATGCACGAGTTCGTGGAGGCCGGCGCGCCGCCCGAAATCCTCTACACCGCGCACCCGCACATCGGCACCTTCAAGCTGGTGCGCGTGGTGGAGGCCATGCGCGAGAAGATCGTGGCGCTGGGCGGCGAGATCCGCTTCCAGCACCAAGTCTGCGGCATCGGCCTGGCCCAGGGCGGCGAAGAAGGCCAGCGCATCGACCGCCTGCAGGTGCGGCGCCTGGACAGCGGCGACACCATCGACATGCCGGTGCGGCGCGTGGTGCTCGCCCTGGGCCACAGTTCGCGCGACACCTTCGCCCTGCTGTGGGATGCGGGCGTGTTCATGGAGGCCAAACCGTTCTCCATCGGCTTTCGCATCGAGCACCCGCAAGGCGTGATCGACCGCGCGCGCTGGGGCCGCCACGCCGGCCACCCCTTGCTGGGTGCAGCCGACTACAAGCTGGTGCACCACGCGAAGAACGGCCGCGCGGTCTACAGCTTCTGCATGTGCCCGGGCGGCACCGTGGTGGCCGCCACCTCCGAACCCGGGCGCGTGGTCACCAACGGCATGAGCCAGTATTCGCGCAACGAGCGCAACGCCAACGCGGGCCTGGTGGTGGGCATCGAACCCAGCGACTTTCCGCAGGCGTTGGCGCAGGACCTGCCGCTGTGGACCGCCGCCTTCGGCGAGACCGACGGCGCGCGCTACACCGAGCAGGCCCGCGCGCTCGCAGCGCAAGGCCGCACGCACCCGCTGGCCGGCATCGTGCTGCAGCGCGAACTCGAAGCCCGCGCCTACCAATTGGGCGGGGCCAACTACGAAGCGCCCGGCCAGCTGGTGGGCGACTTCCTGAAGCAGACGCCTTCGAGCGCGCTGGGCGAGGTGGAGCCCTCGTACCGGCCCGGCGTGAAGCTCGGCGATCTGGCCCCTGCCCTGCCCGCCTACGCCATCGAGGCCATGCGCGAGGCGCTGCCGGTGTTCGGCCGCAAGATGCGTGGCTACGACATGCCCGACGCCGTGCTGACCGGCGTCGAGACCCGCACCTCGTCGCCGCTGCGCCTCACGCGCGGCGACGACTGCCAGAGCCTGAACACGCGCGGCCTGTACCCGGCCGGCGAAGGCGCGGGCTATGCCGGCGGCATTCTCTCGGCCGGTGTGGACGGCCTGCGGGTGGCCGAGGCACTCGCGCGAGACCTGCTCGGCGAGGCCACCCCGGCAGCCCTCAGGGCCGCTTGAGGAAGTCCACCGCCAGCGCGGCCAGCGAACGGGCGCCCACCGGCAGCTGGGCCTCGTCGAGGTCGAACAGCGGCGAGTGGTTGGACGGCGCCTTGGCGAAGTCCTGCCCCTTCTGCGGCGCGCCCAGGAAATAGAAGAAGCCGGGCACCACCTTCTGGAACTCCGAGAAGTCTTCCGAGCCGCTCACCTTGGGGATCAGCATGACCTTGCCACCCAGGGCTTCGCGCAGCGCCGGCAGCGAGGCTTCGGTGAGCTTGGCGGGGTTGGTGGTGACCGGGTAGGCCACCGGGCCGAAGCTCACGCGCGCCTTGGCGCCGCTGGAAGCCGCGATCGACTCGGCGGTGGCCACGATGCGCTTCTTCGCGTCCTCGCGCATCTCCTCGTCGAAGGTGCGCAGCGTGCCCATCATCTCCACGCTGTCGGGAATGATGTTGTAGCGCGTGCCACCCTGGATGGAGCCGATGGTGATGACCGCCGGCTCCTTGCTGATGTTGAGCTGGCGGCTCACGATGGTCTGCAGACCCAGCACCACCTGGCTCGACGCCACGACGGGATCGACCGCGGCCCAGGGCGACGACCCATGGCCGCCGCGCCCGTCCACGTGGATCGTCAGCGCATCCGAACCGGCCATCAGCGGGCCGCTGCGGTAGCCCACCACACCCGAGGGCAGGTTGGACGTGATGTGCAGGCCGTAGATGGCCTGCACATCCTTCAAGGCCCCGGCTTCGATCATGGCCTTGGCACCGAAGCTGGGGACCTTGCCGCTGGCATCCGCCACCACGGGTGCGCCCTCCTCGGCCGGCTGGAAAATGAACTTCACCGTGCCCGGCAACTGCGCGCGCAGGCCCGCCAGCGCCTCGGCCGCGCCCATCAGCATGGCCACGTGGGCGTCGTGCCCGCAGGCGTGCATCACCGACACTTCCTTGCCGAGGTAAGTGGCCTTCTGCTTCGAGGCGAAGGCCAGACCGGTCTTCTCTTCGACCGGCAGCGCGTCCATGTCGGCGCGCAGCGCCACCACCTTGCCCGGCAGACCTCCGCGCAAGGTGCCCACCACGCCGGTGCCGCCCACGCCGGTCTGCACCTCCATGCCCAGCTTGCGCAGGTGCTCGGCCACCAGCTTGGCGGTGCGCACTTCCTGGCCCGAGAGCTCGGGATGTTCATGGATGTCGCGGCGCCAGGCCACCATCTTGGGCGCGAGCGCGTCCACCGCCGTCTCGATCTGCTTGAAACCGGCGGCATCGAGCGCCTGGGCCGCCACCGGCGTGGTCAGCCAAAAACCACCGCTGGCCGCGAGTGCCGCCACGAGCGAGGACGTTGAGAGGGACAAGCGCATCAGAAGTACCCCTGGGGGAAGTGAATGAGACGTCCATGCTAAGAGCGGGCTTCCCTCGGTAGGAAGCTAATATCGCCATTCAGGAAGCTGATACCGCCATGCCCGCCCAGCCCCCTTTTGTCGTCGAGATCGCCGTGTTGCCTGAAAGCGCCATGGGCCACGCCCTGGCGCTGGTGGAATTGCTGCGCACCGCCAACCTCATGGCGGGCCTGCGCCTGGGCGCCCGGGCACCGCGCCTGGCTTGGCGCTTCGTCGATGCCCTGGGCCAGCCGCTGCGCGCCGAGGAAGGGCTGCTGCAGGCGCTCGCGCTCGAAGGCCAGGGCGGCGACAGCCCTGCGGCAGCGCTGTTCATCGCGCCCCTGCACCTGGCCGACATTCCCACGCTTCGCCAGGCCGTGCAGCGCCACGCGGCGCTCGCGCGCCGGGCCGCGCTGATGGTGGACACGGGCCGCCAGGTGTGCACGCTGGGCAATGGCGCCTGGTTCGCCGCGCACAGCGGGCGGCTGGACGGGCGCCGCCTCGCGCTCGCGTGGTACTACGTCGCCGGCCTGCGCCGCGACTTTCCCACCCTGACGCCCGAGGCCGGGCAAGGTTTCTGCGAGGACGGCCCCTGGCTCAGCGCCGCCTACCCCGCCGACCTGGGCCCGCTCGCCATCGCGCTGGCGCAGCACGCCCTGGGCACCGAACCGGCCGCGGCCCTGGCGGCGGTGCTGCAGCCCGATCGCGACCGCGAACTCGCCGCCGCGCAGGCCTCGCACGCCATTCCGAACACCCGCGACAGCACACTGGCGCGCGCCCTTGCCTGGATGGAACAGCGCGTGGAGCAACCCTACGACCTGGCGGCGCTGGCGACCGCCGCCGCGGTCAGCGCCCGCACCCTGCTGCGCCACTTCCAACAGGAGCTGGGCCATTCGCCGCTGGACCACCTGCACGGCCTGCGCTGCGCCCGGGCGCGCGTGCTGCTCGAGATCACGCTGGAGAGCGTGCCCACGGTGGCGCTGGCCTGCGGCTACACCGACCCGGCGGCATTCCGCCGCGTCTTCGCGCGCCACACCGGGCTCACCCCCACCGCCTACCGGCAACGGCACGCCCTGCGCGCGCCACGCCGTCGCTGGCGGGTGGACACCGGTGCCAGCGTGGACACCGCGCTCTCGGCCCTGCGATCGGCGGCAAAAAAGCCGGGAACCCCGTAGAACGACACGAATCTTTACAGCATGGGCATCCGGGCTTGACACAAGCGGTGCATGCTTCAGGCTACCCCCATAAGGAGTTCTCCATGAAAACCCCCGTTCTGATTCCCGTGATGACCGGCTTGCTCGCCCTGGCCGGCAGCAGCGTGGCGCACGCTCAGGATGAACAAGGCCGCGTGGTCAGCAGCACCCCCGTCATCCAGCAGGTGGCCGTGCCGCGCGAGGTCTGCAGCGATCAGCAGGTGACCTACCAGGGCCAGAAATCCGGCGCCGGCGCGCTGATCGGCGGCATCGCCGGCGGTGCGATGGGCAATGCGATCGGCGACGGCGGTGGCCGTGCCGCTGCCACCGTGATCGGCCTGATTGGCGGCGCCATGCTGGGCAACCGCATCGAAGGCCCGAGCCAGCCCTACACCGAAACCTACCGCCAGTGCGGCACGCAGACCTTCTACGAAAACCGCACCGTGGCTTACGACGTGGTCTACGAGTACGCCGGCCGCCAGTACCGCACGCAGATGCCGCAAGACCCGGGCCGCTTCGTGCGCCTGAACGTCACACCGGCCGACGCCATGCCGCCGCCTCCGCCGCCCGTGGTCTACCCCTCCTACCAGCCCCAGACCCAGTACGTGGAGCCGTCCACCCGCATCACGATCGGCACCACCTACTACCCCGCCTACCCGGG
>Ga0247823_10003332_pt1 | contig 13032 bp, 16 predicted proteins | sample 13C_PalmiticAcid_2_FD_192426 | JGI IMG/M metagenome (GOLD analysis project Ga0247823, IMG submission 192426) | Soil microbial communities from agricultural site in Penn Yan, New York, United States - 13C_PalmiticAcid_Day30 | ecosystem: Environmental > Terrestrial > Soil > Agricultural land...
GCATCGCGAAGATGCCGGCGTCCATCGAGGGACCCATCTGCAGCGTCAGCGGTGCGTAGAGCGTCCAGCCGGCAGCGGGTGCACCACCGGGCATGAAGAACGAGGCCACGAGCATGATGGCCGCGGGGATCATCAGCCAGAAGCTGAAGTTGTTCATCCGCGCGAAAGCCATGTCGGACGCACCGATCTGCAGCGGGATCATCCAGTTCGCGAAGCCCACGAAGGCCGGCATGATGGCGCCGAACACCATGATCAGGCCGTGCATGGTGGTGAGCTGGTTGAACAGCTCGGGGTTCACCAGCTGCAGGCCCGGCTGGAACAGCTCGGCGCGGATCAGCAGGGCCAGCACGCCGCCCACCATGAGCATGGTGAAGGCGAACAGCAGGTACAGCGTGCCGATGTCCTTGTGGTTGGTGGCGTAGACCCAGCGGCGCCAGCCCGTGGGGGCGTGGTGGTCGTGGTCGTCGTGGCCGTGTGCGTCGTGGTGGTCAAGAACTGCACTCATGGTCGATTCCTTTGAGACTCAATATTTTTCTGTCAACAGATCACTTGCGGGCGGCCAGCACTTCGGCCGGCTGCACGATCTGTTCGGTCTTGTTCGACCAGTTGTTCTTGGCATAGGTCATGACCGCAGCCAGCTCGGTGTCGGACAACTGCTTCCAGGCCGGCATCGCGCCACCGGCTGCACCGTGCAGCACCACATTGATCATCTTGCCGTGGTCGGCATCGGTCACGATGGCGGAACCGTCGAGCGGCTTGATCGGGCCGGCGCCCTTGCCGTTGGCCTGGTGGCAGGCGGCGCAGTTGGCGGCGTAGACGGACTCGCCGCGCTTGACCAGGTCGGTCAGCGTCCAGACCTTGCTCGGGTCGTCGGCGGCAGCGGCCATGGCCTTCTGCTTGTCGGTCACCCAGGCGGTGTATTCCTCGGCCGACACCACCTTCACGTGGATCGGCATGTAGGCGTGTTCCTTGCCGCACAGCTCGGCGCACTGGCCGTAGAAGTCGCCGGTCTTCTCGGCGCGGAACCAGGTGTCGCGCACGAAACCGGGGATGGCATCCTGCTTGACGCCGAAGGCCGGCACCATCCAGGCGTGGATGACGTCGTTGGCGGTCGTGATGATGCGGATCTTCTTGTTCACCGGCACCACGAGCGGGTTGTCCACCTTGAGCAGGTAGTCGTCGGTGGGTTCGGGCTTGCCGCTGTTGGACATCACGCGCTGGTTGTTGTCCAGGGTGGAGAGGAAACCGATGCCCTCGCCCTCGCCCTTGATGTAGTCGTAGCCCCACTTCCACTGCATGCCCGTGGCCTTGATGGTGAGGTCGCTGTTGGTGGTGTCCTTCTGGGCCACCAGCACCTTGGTGGCGGGCAGGGCCATGCCGATGACGATGAGCAGCGGGACGATGGTCCAGCCCAGCTCGACCCAGATCGGCTCGGGCAGGTCCTGGGCCTTGTGCCCGGCCGCCTTGCGGTGCTTCAGGATGGAATAGAACATCACCCCGAAGACGATGACAAAGATGACGGCGCAAAGCACCATCATGAACCAGTGCAGCCAGTGCTGCTCTTCGGCGATGCGGGTCACCGGCGGATGGAAGTTCAGCTGATTGACCGCCGGGCCGCCGGCCAGGTCCTTCACTGCCTGAGCAGCGACCGTGGTCCAGGCACCTGCGCCCAGGGCCAGCGTGGTGGCCACGGCGCGGATCGCGGCCCACCGGTTTCGCAGGGAATGCACCTTTTTATTTGTCGTACTCACTTTAAGCGCCTCAAATATAAGTATTGATTTATATCAATGCCGATTAGAACAAATTTTCCGGGCACACCTACCCAAAACCCCACCATCACGCGCCACGCAAGGCCTGGCGTATCTCCTGCGCCAGCACCGGTCGCAGTTCGGGGCGCACGAAGCGCCCCACCCTCACCGACTGACCACCGCCGCAGAGTTCGATCATCTGACCGTCCTCGTCGCGCGGTGCCACCCGCACCCACTCGCGGGCGAACTCGCACCGCTTCGTCCGCCCTGCCATCTCCTGCTCCACCACCAGCCTGCCCTCGAGCAGACGGATGCGTTCGCTGTCGGCGGCGTGGCGGGCATAGACCAGAAAGGCCACCGCCACCGCGATCAACTCCAGCACCGCGAATGGCAGCACCAGCGTTGCACCTTGCGACCAGAAGAATCCGGCCACACCCAACGACACGACACACATGGAGGCATAGAGCCATCCCAGTTGTGCGGGCGTGACCGAACAGTTGCGTTTCAGCGACCACTCCATGCCTTGTTCAGACTGGGTTGCGAAACGATGAGCGTTGCAGGTAAGGTTCATCACCCACCACCGGTTCAAGCCGCGCGCTGCCCGAAGGCGCGCGCTGACGCAGGGAAAATCCCCTTGAAACTTGGATAGCCGCCAATTGTAGCGGCGAGAAGGGTGCCATCCGGCTGCAAAGCCGTCACATCCGACTCGGACAATGCGGCTTCCCCACCCCATAGGACGCCGGACACCCGGCTTCGTCAGCTGCGCCGGCCTCGCAGCATGGCGCGCATGTCCTCCATGGGCACCGTGGTGGCGGGCCCCATGGGCACACGCGGGACGGGTTTGAAGGCATGGCCGTAAATGATCTCGAAGGTCAGCAGCAGCCGGCCATCCTCCGCGCGCGGCAGCCCGGCCTCGATCGCCGCGCAGAGCCGGGCGCGCCAGGCTCTGGACCGACAGGCGGCGAACCGGTCCGTGTGCAGGTTGCGCCCCAGGCCCCGCAGCTCGGCCAGCAAAGGCTCTGCACCGCTGTACGACAGGGTGATGCGCTCCATGTCCATCACCGGCTCGGCAAAGCCGTTGTTCACCAGCATGTCGCCCCAGTCGTGCATGTCGGTGAAGGCGTGGGCGGGCTCGGGCCAGCCTTGCGCCGCATACACCGCGCGCAATTCGCGCAGGCTGTCGGGACCCAGGCAGGAGAACATCAGGAAGCCATTGGTCTCGATGTGCGTGTTCCAGCGCTTGAGCAGCGCCTGCGGCCTCGGCTCGGCGTGCAGGGCCATGTTGGCCCAGAGCATGCCCACCCGGGTGTCCGCGTTCGCCGCCTGCGGGCCTCGCGCACGCCCCCAGTTCAGGGGGTTCCAGCCCGGCCCTCCGCCCTCGCGGGTGGCCTGCAAGGCCTCGGTCAGGCGCTGCGCGGCCACGTGACAGGCCGCGTCGGGCAACTGCGCCCGGAGGGTCTGGTGGGCCTGCAGCCCGCCGCCCACGGGTTCCCAATGCATCCAGCTGGCCGGCGGCTCACGAAACCATTTCAGGCGCTCGGCCATGCGCGAGGCCACTTCTTCGTGCAGCCACGGGCTGCCCGTCACGGCCCGCTGCTGCCAGCGCAATGCAGCAACCGGGTCCATGCCGGGCACGGGGGATTCTGGGGAGGTGGAGGTGTTCAAACGCGGTGCCGGCAGGCAGGACAAGGAAGCCGCGCCAGTATATTGGCCCCATGCTGACCCCATGGCGCGCGCCCTGGAATTCCCTGCCCGGCACCTGCCAGGTCTGCGGCGCCTGGCCGTCCAGCGCCGTGTGCGAGGCCTGCGCGGCGCGCTTCCAGGACGACGGGCCCCGTTGCACCGGCTGCGCCCAGCGCGTGCCGCTGGCGGTGTCGCAGTGCGGTGCCTGCCTCACCCGGCCGGCACCGGCCGCGCTGCACGCCTGCGCGGCGGCGGTGGACTACGCCTACCCGTGGGACGGGCTGATCGCCCGCTTCAAGTTCCGCCAGGAGCCCGGCTGGGCCGGGCCCTTCGCGCGCCGCATGCTGCTCGCGCCGCAGGCCGCCCGGCTGCTCGCGCAAGGCGACCTGCTGGCGCCCGTGCCACTCACCCCGGCGCGCCTGGCCGAGCGCGGCTACAACCAGGCCTGGGAGCTCGTGAAAGCCCTGCGGCGCGCCAGCGCACCGGCCCACCGGACACCGGCCCTGGCCGACGCGCTGGTCCGCCTGGTCGAGACACCCGACCAGCACAGCCTGCCCCGCGAGCAGCGCCTGCGCAACCTGCAGGGCGCGTTCGCCGCCCACCCCTTGCACGCCGCCCGGCTGACCGGCTTGCACGTGCTGCTGGTGGACGACGTGACCACCACCGGCGCCACGCTGCACGCGGCGGCGCAGGCCCTGCTGCAGGCCGGCGCGGCCCGCGTGAGTGCGCTGGTGTTCGCCCGCACGCCGGCGCGGTAAGCTCGCCCGCCATGTTCCACATCGTCCTCGTCCACCCTGAAATCCCGCCCAACACCGGCAACGTGATCCGGCTCAGCGCCAACACAGGGTGCACCCTGCACCTCATCGAACCGCTGGGCTTTTCCATGGAGGACCGGCACATGCGCCGCGCGGGACTCGACTACCACGAGTACGCCGACCTGCGCCGCCACGCGGACTGGGACCGCTTCCTGCAAGCCGAGGCACCGGACCCGCAGCGCATGTTCGCCTTCACCACCCGGGGCAGCCACAGCGTGTTCGACAACGCGTTCCAGGCTGGCGACTGGCTGGTGTTCGGGTCCGAGACGCGCGGGCTGCCCGACGCGCTGCGCGAGTCGTTTCCTTCGGCGCAGCGGCTGCGGCTGCCCATGGTGGAAGGCCAGCGCAGCCTCAACCTCTCCAACGCGGTGGCGGTGACCGTGTTCGAAGCCTGGCGCCAGCTGCGCTTTGCAATGCCGCTTCCGTGATGCAGGTCACGCAAGTGGCGGACGGCGCGGATCGCATCGCGCACGAAACGCGCAACATAGCGCTGCCAACCTGATCGGGACCGCGCGGCTCCACACCCAGTGGGCGGCGGCCCGATCGCCACTCTGCGCACCACGGACCGCCTGCATGGAGACCGCCTTCATTTCTGTCCTCACCCGGATCTTCCGCGCGAACCTCGCGTCTCGACAACGCGCGCCCAAGATCCCCAGCCTCAAGGAGCTGGCGCGCATCCGGCGCCACCTCGAGCGCAGCATCGAGGACTGCTCCGGCACGCCCGTGACCCGCCTGCGCAAGCAGATCGATCAGGCGCACACCCCCCAGGAACTCTGGCTGCTGCGCAACGATGCGTACCAGCTCATCTCGCAGCGGCACAACCAGGCGGTCGCCGCCGAGCGCATCAACCGGCTGCTGCAGGACTTCGAGGGCTGGCTCGACCCCAAGCAGCTCGTCCGCATCCAGTAGGCCCGAGGGCCACCCGCGCGCTCAGGGAAACTGGCGCACCAGCGATTCGGCGAAGCACACCGGTTTCTCGGCCCCTTCGCGCTCCACCACCACACCCCAGGTCATCTGCTGACCACCCTGCTCGATCGGCTCGATCGCCTGCAGGGTCAGGCGCGCCCGCAGGCGGCTGCCCACCGGCACCGGCGCGGTGAATCGCACCCGGTTCAGGCCGTAGTTCACGCCCATGCGCGTGTTGCGGATGTCGAACGCAGACTCGAAGAACACCGGCAGCAGGGACAGCGTGAGAAAGCCGTGCGCGATGGGCCCGCCGAACGGCCCGGCCTTGGCGCGCTCGACGTCCACGTGGATCCACTGGTGGTCGCCGGTGGCCTCGGCAAAGCGGTTGACCTGCGCCTGGGTGATCTCCACCCACTCGCTCACGGCCACTTCCTGGCCCACGCAGGCCGCCAGATCGGCCAGGGATTCAAAGGTTTTCATGCGGGCCACTGTAATCGCCGGCCCGGTGCCGCGCATGTCGGGCGGGCGACACGGCCCGCCGGCAGCCTCAGCGGTCGAGCCACTCGCAGATGCCCTGCCACTGCTTGAGGTCCTTCTCGACCCGGCTGGGCGTGACGTCGAACAGCGTGAGCCCGCGCGCCGCCAGGTGCACGTAGTTCTGCGTGTCGCGCAAGGCGCCCAGCACGGGCAGGCCCAGGCCGGTCACGAACTCGCCGAGCTTGTCGGCCGCGATGGTGCGCATGTCCACCCGCATGCCGACGATGCCGACCTGCAACTGCCCGGCCCGGCGGGACTCGGCCAGCTCATCGATGAAGGCGCGCGTGGCGTAGATGTCGAAGATGCTGGGCTGCAGCGGCACCAGCACCTTGTCGGCGATCTTGAGCACGTCCTTGAAGCGCCAGCCGTGCAGGCCGGCGGGGGTGTCGAGCACGACGTGGGTGACGTCCTTGGGCGGCCGCGCGATCAGGTCGGGCGAGACCTCCCAGGTCTGGATCGGCCGGGCCTCGGGTGGGCGCAAGCGCAACCAGAGGGCCGACGACTGCTGGCGATCGGCATCGCCCAGCATGACCGAATGACCCTGGCGGGCAAAGTAGCCGGCGACGTTGGTCGACAGCGTGGACTTGCCGACGCCTCCTTTGGGATTCGCAACCACCACGATGGGCATGAAAAGCTCCTTTGTGTGCGGACGCCCCACACGGACAGCGGATGGGGTGGGGGGTATCGTATCGGGCGCTATGTTATCGCCACTGCGTCCCACACCAGTTTGCAGCCGGTCAGGAACATGCCCAGGTAGATCAGCCGGTAGAAGAGCTGGGGCTGGATGCGCTTGGCGATGTAGACGCCGAGCCAGACCCCCAGCGGCGCGAACGGCAGCAGCGCCAGCGAGGTCGCCATGTTGCGCAGGTCGAGCAATCCCAGCCAGGCGTAGGGCACCCATTTGGCCAGGTTGACGAAGAAGAACACGAAGGCCAGCGTGCCGGCAAAGATCGCCGGCGGCAGCCGCAGCGGGATCACATACGCGTTGAGCGGTGGCCCGCCCGCGTGAGCCACGAAGCTCGTGAAGCCCGAGGTCACGGTCAGCAGCGCGCCCACCCAGCGCGGCGGCGGCGCGCTGTCGGGGCGCGGCGGAAACAGCAGGCGCTGCGCCAGGAACAACAGGGTGAACACGCCCACCATGCCCGCCACCACGCGGGTGTCCAGCCACTTGAACAACAGGGCGCCGATCACGATACCGAGCAGGCTGAAGGGCACCAGGAACATCAGCAGACGGCGGTCGAAGTTCTTGCGAAAGGCCGCCATGCCCAGCAGGTCCATCAGCAGCAGCACCGGCATCAGGATCGCGGCGGCCTGCGGCACCGTGACCACCAGCGCCATCAGCGGCACCGCCAGCGAGCCGAAACCCGCCCCGAAGCCGCTCTTGCTAACCCCCAGCAGGAGCACCGCGGGAATCGCGACGAAATAGAACGAGGGATCGGTGATGAGCGGGAAGTTCAAGCGCGCGATTGTCGCCGCAGGCGAATGCCCTTGCCCGTCGCCCGGCGAGAATCGGCGCATGCACAACATTCAGTTCTGGGGCGAGACCCTGCGCCTGCTGGTCGAGCTGGCGGCCACGGTGGCCTTTGCGCTCTCCGGCATCCTGATGGGCGCGCGCATGCGGCTGGACGCCGTGGGCGTGGCGGTGGTGGGCTTTCTGGCCGCTTTCGGCGGCGGCACGCTGCGCGACCTGCTGCTCGACCAGCGCCCGTTCTTCTGGGTGAGCCACGTCGAGCTGCTCTGGGGCGTGCTCGGGCTGTGCGTGCTCGCCATGGTGTTCCTGCGCGGGCGCCACGTGACGCTCACCGAGCGCGCGATCCAGTGGCCCGACGCCCTCGGCCTGGGCCTGTTCACCGCCACCGGCGTGCACCAGGCCCTGCTGCTGGAGATGCCGGCGCTGGTGGCCGTACTCATGGGCCTGATCACCGGCGTGTTCGGCGGCGTGTTGCGCGACGTGGTCTGCAACGAGATCCCCACCGCGTTCAAGGACCACCGGCCTTACGCGCTCTGCGCCTTCGCCGGTGGCTGGCTCTACGTGGGTCTGTGGCAGATCGAGGCCCCGGGCTGGATCGCCCTGGTGGCCTGTGTGGTGTTCACGGCCGGGCTGCGAGGCCTGGCCCTGTGGCGCAACTGGCAGCTTCCCGAGTGGAAGCTCTGATCACACCCTTTCGATGACCAGGGCGATGCCCTGGCCGACGCCGATGCACATGGTGCACAGCGCGTAGCGGCCACCGGTGGCGTGCAGGCGGTTGACCGCCGTGGTCGCCAGCCGTGCGCCGCTGGCGCCCAGCGGATGGCCCAGCGCGATCGCGCCGCCCCAGGCGTTCACCCGCTCGTCGTCGTCCTTCAGGCCCAGCATGCGCAACACCGCCAGCCCCTGCGCGGCAAAGGCCTCGTTCAACTCGATCACGTCCAGCTGCTCCAGCTTCAGGCCGGTGAGCGCCAGCACCTTCTCGGTGGCCGGTGCCGGGCCGATGCCCATCACGCGCGGCGCCACACCGGCCGTGGCCATGCCCACGATGCGCGCCTTGGGCGTGAGGCCGTGCTTCGCCGCCGAGGCCTCGTCGGCCAGCAGCAGCGCGCAGGCGCCGTCGTTCACGCCGCTGGCGTTGCCCGCCGTCACCGTGCCATCCGGTTTGACCACGCCCTTGAGCTTGGCCAGCGCTTCCAGGCTGGTCTCGCGCGGGTGCTCATCCTTGTCCACCACCAGCGGATCGCCCTTCTTCTGCGCGATGGTCACCGGCGTGATCTCGCGCGCCAGGTGGCCCGCCTTCTGCGCGGCCACGGCCTTGAGCTGGCTCGAGAGCGCCATGCGGTCCTGCGCCTCGCGCTCGATCTTGTAGTCGGTCGCCACGTTCTCCGCCGTCTCGGGCATGGAATCCACGCCGTACTGGGCCTTCATGAGCTTGTTGACGAAGCGCCAGCCGATGGTGGTGTCGTAGACCGCGTTGGCGCGGCTGAAGGCGCTTTCCGCCTTGGGCATGACGAAGGGCGCGCGGCTCATGCTCTCCACGCCACCGGCGATCATGAGACCGGCCTCGCCGGCCTTGATGGCGCGCGCGGCCGAGCCCACGGCGTCCAGGCCGGAGCCGCACAGGCGGTTGATGGTGGCGCCGGGCAGTTCCAGCGGCAGGCCGGCGAGCAGGCCGGCCATGCGCGCGACGTTGCGGTTGTCTTCGCCGGCCTGGTTGGCGCAGCCGAAGAGGATGTCGGTCACGGCGGCCCAGTCCACGCCGGGGTTGCGCTGCATCAGCGCCTTGAGCGGGATCGCGCCGAGGTCGTCCGCGCGCACGCTGGACAAGGCGCCGCCGTAGCGGCCGAAGGGGGTGCGAATCGCGTCGCAGATGAAGGCTTGGTTCATGTGTGTTCTCCTCAGGTCAACCCGAGACTGTACCCAAGCCGGGCGCAGGGGTGCGCGGCATGGGGGAAAATGCCCGGACCATGTTCAGCCCATCCCAAGCCGATGTGCGGCGTTTCTTCTGCGCCGTCCACCAGAAACAGTTGCTGCAGCAACCCATGGAGGCCATCGAAACCCTGGCCGGCCAATGGATCGCAGAACACAGCGAATACCACACCGAACTGTCCGACGTGGACGCCGCCCTGGCGCGCCTGGGCGAGCCCGACAGCGGGCGCGACAACCCCTTCCTGCACCTGTCCATGCACCTGTCGATCAGCGAGCAATGCAGCATCGACCAGCCCCCGGGCATTCGCCAGGCGGTGGAGCTGCTGACCGCGCGGCGCGGCGACCTGCACACCGCCCACCACGAGGTGATGGAGTGCCTGGGCACCATGCTCTGGGAAAGCCAGCGGGCCGGGCGACCGCCCGACGGGCAGGCCTACATCGACGCCGTGCGGCGCCGCGCGACCCGCGACTGAGCACAAAAAAAAGCCGCTCGATGAGCGGCTTTTTTGTCGGGGGGCGCCAGATCAGCGGAAGCGCGACTGGGGCACGACCTTGAGTTCGCCGTCCACCGTGGACAGGTACTTGGCGATCTCGCGCATTTCGGCCGGGGTGTACTGCTTGGCGATGCCGGCCATGATGCCGTTGGAGCGGCCGATCACGCCATTGCCCTCGACCGTGTAGGCCTTGAGCGCGAAGAACAGGTAGTCGGCGTGCTGGCCACCGATCTTGGGGTAGCTCGGGTCGATCGGCTTGCTGAAGTTGGCGCCGTGGCAGGAAGCGCAGGCACCCTTCTCGATCAGGGCAGCGGCCGTGGTGCTGGCGGTGCGGGGGGCTTCGGGCGCCGGCGTCTTGTCGGCCTGCGACGCGTAGTAGGCGCCCAGATCGGCCATGTCCTGATCGCTCAGCGAACCCGCGATGCCGCGCATGGTCGGGTGCTTGCGGTCGCCCTTCTTGTAGGCGTGCAGCGCGGCGACGATGTACTTGTCCGACTGGCCCGAGATCTTCGGCACCTTGTGGATTTCGGGGAAGCTGTTCTGGTAGCCGACGATGCCGTGGCAACCAATGCACATCTCGGCCTTCTTGTGGCCGGCTTGCACATCACCCGTGACGCCCTGGGCCTGGGCAGCGAGTGCGACGGAGAACGTCGCAACGGCGACAAGGGTGCGGGCGATCGTGGACAACATTGGAATCATTTTGCAAGCACAATGAATGGAACCGGCTGAGAAAATCAACCCCTGATTATATAGACTGGTCCTCGCCCCCGGCCACACCCCCGCCAACCTTCGCACAAGGCGCTTTTTCATGAAATTCCAAGGTTCCGAGAATTACGTCGCCACGCAAGATCTGATGCTGGCCGTGAACGCCGCCATCACGCTCAAGCGCCCGCTGCTCGTCAAGGGCGAGCCCGGCACCGGCAAGACCATGCTCGCCGAGGAAGTGGCCGGGGCGCTGAAGCTGCCGCTGCTGCAATGGCACATCAAGAGCACCACCAAGGCGCAGCAAGGCCTGTACGAGTACGACGCGGTGAGCCGCCTGCGCGATTCGCAACTGGGCGACGAGCGCGTGAAGGACATCCACAACTACATCGTCAAGGGCGTGCTCTGGCAGGCCTTCACGGCGGACGAGCCGGTGGCGCTGCTGATCGACGAAATCGACAAGGCCGACATCGAGTTCCCCAACGACCTGCTGCGCGAGCTCGACCGCATGGAGTTCTACTGCTACGAAACCCACGAGATGATCCGCGCCAAGCACCGCCCGCTGGTGTTCATCACCTCGAACAACGAGAAGGAACTGCCCGACGCCTTCCTGCGCCGCTGCTTCTTCCACTACATCAAGTTCCCTGATGCCGAGACCATGCAGCGCATCGTGGACGTGCACTTCCCGTCGCTCAAGAAGGAACTGCTGGCTGCGGCCATGAAGACCTTCTACGACGTGCGCAACCTGCCCGGCCTGAAGAAGAAGCCCAGCACCTCCGAGCTGCTGGACTGGCTCAAGCTGCTGATGGCCGAGGACATCCCGCTCGAAGCCCTGCAGAGCGCCGACAGCAAGGTCAGCGTGCCGCCGCTGGTGGGCGCGCTGCTCAAGAACGAGCAGGACACCACGCTGTTCGAGAAGCTGGTGTTCATGAACCAGCGCAACCGCTGAGCCCGCCATGGACCCGAAAACCCGACACGCGCTCAAGGAAGGCCTGGCCGATGCGTCCGGCTTCGTCATCGGCTCCCTGGCCGGCTGGGCACTGAGCCAGCAACTGGGCCTCGATTTCTTTGCCGCGCCCGATGCCTTCGGCTGGCGTGAGATGGCCGGCCTGGCGCTGATCGCGCTGGGCGCTGGCGTGGGCAAGATCGTCGCGCGCAGGATGATCGCCCCTCCGCCGCCCTCCAGCTGATCCGCGCCATGGCCTTCGTCGAACCCCTCACCCTGCGCGCCAACGGCCTGGCCCTGGTGCCGCTCGCGCTCGACCACGAGCAGGGGCTGAAAGCGGCCGCCGCCGACGGCGAGCTGTGGAAGCTGCGCATCACCTCGGTGCCCGAACCCGATCAGACGCGCGCCTACATCGAGACCGCGCTGCAGATGCGCACCGAGGGCCACCGCTTTGCCTTCGCCGTGACCGACGAGGCCAGCGGCCGGGTGCTGGGCAGCACCAGCTACCACGACATCCTGCCGGCGGTGAAGCGGGTGGAGATCGGCTACACCTGGTATGCCCAGAGCGTGCAGCGCACCCACGTGAACACCACCTGCAAGCTGCTCATGATGGGACACGCCTTCGACACGCTGGGCTGCCACGTGGTGGGCTGGCGCACCGACAACTACAACTTCGCCTCGCAGCGCGCGATCGAGCGGCTGGGCGCGAAAAAGGACGGCGTCATCCGCGGCCATGCGCTGCGCCGCGACGGCACCATCCGCGACACGGTGATGTACAGCCTGCGCTCGGGCGAATGGCCCGAGGCCAAAGCCCAGCTGCTGTACCTGCAGGCCCTGCACGCCTGACGAACCCGGGAGATCGCCATGCTGATCGACTTCTTCTACACCCTGCGTTCGGCCAAGCTGCCGGTCTCCGTCAAGGAGTACCTGATGCTGCTGGAGGCCTTGCAGGCCGACGTGGTGGGGCCGCGCAACCCCGAGGCCTGTTCCTTGGACGACTTCTACTTCCTGGCGCGCACCGCGCTGGTGAAGGACGAGAAGCATTACGACAAGTTCGACCGCGCCTTCGCCGCCTACTTCAAGGGCGTGGAGATGATCGCGGACTTCACCAAGCCAATCCCGGCCGACTGGCTGCGCCAGGAGATGGAGCGCATCCTCTCCGAAGAGCAGAAGGCCAACGCGCCCAAGATGGACTGGGACGAGCTGATGGAGACGCTGCGCAAGCGCCTGGAAGAGCAGAAGGAACGCCACGAAGGCGGCAGCAAGTGGATCGGCACCGGCGGCACCTCGCCGTTCGGCAACAGCGGGCAGAACCCGCAGGGTGTGCGCATCGGCGGCAAGGGCGGCAACAAGAGCGCCGTGAAGGTGTGGGAGCAGCGCAGCTACCGCGACTACGACGACACGCAGGAACTCGGCACCCGCAACATCAAGGTCGCCCTGCGCCGCCTGCGCAAGTTCGCGCGCGAGGGCAACGACCTCGAACTCGACCTGCCCGACACGATCCGATCCACCGCCGCCAACGCCGGCTACCTGGACATCAAGATGATCCCGGAGCGGCACAACAACGTGAAGGTGCTGCTGCTCATGGACGTGGGCGGCACCATGGACGAGCACATCCAGCGCGTGGAAGAGCTGTTCTCGGCGGTCAAGAGCGAGTTCAAGCACCTGGAGTTCTACTACTTCCACAACTGCGTCTACGACTTCATGTGGAAGAACAACCGCCGCCGCTACGCGGAGAAATTCCCGACCTGGGACATCATCCGCAAATACAACAAGGACTACACGCTGATCTTCGTGGGCG
>Ga0247823_10003333_pt1 | contig 13031 bp, 9 predicted proteins | sample 13C_PalmiticAcid_2_FD_192426 | JGI IMG/M metagenome (GOLD analysis project Ga0247823, IMG submission 192426) | Soil microbial communities from agricultural site in Penn Yan, New York, United States - 13C_PalmiticAcid_Day30 | ecosystem: Environmental > Terrestrial > Soil > Agricultural land...
GTCCTGAGCGCGGCGGCCGTCGCGGGGATCGCCGCGTCGCCCGCCGCGCTCAGGACGCCGGGCGTCACCTTCTCCTTCGGGCTGAACGGGTCGCCGCCGGCGAGGACGTGGGAGACTTCCAGTTCGCCCGCGTTCGGGTTCTTCGGGATGCGGAACGGAACGAGTATCGCCTTCACGGCCGGGGTTCGGCCGCTGTACACGGACAGGGCGAACGGCTCGTACCGGTCGGACTCCCACTTGAGCCGTTCAAGACCCTTGCGGGCGATCCGCTCCATCCCCAGGTCGGCCGGGGACAAGAACTCATGCCGCGGCGGCTTCTGTCCCTTCTTGTCCGGGTTGGCCGCCTCCCACTTCGCACGGGCCGCGGACTCGGCGGCCTGGATGCGCGTCAATTCCGCCTCCAGCCGCTCACGCCGGGCGTCGAGGTACTTCTGCTCCTCGAAGCCGGCGGTGTTCTCGCCCTTCAGAAACGCGGCCGGCCGCTCGGCGATCTGCGTGGTCGCGAACGCCGCCTGGATGCGGTAGTAGTCGCGGGTCGGCACCGGGTCGAACTTGTGGTCGTGGCAGCGGGCGCACTGGAGCGCGTGCCCGAGGAACACCTGCCCGACCGTATCGGTCACGTCGTCCAGGAAGCGCTGGCGGGCGACCCGCGGCACCTCCATCCCGGTCAGCTCCCACGGCCCCATCCGCAGGAACCCAACGGCCACCAGCAGTTCGGAAGGATGAAGGATGAAGGCGGAAGGATGAACCCCGGCCGCCCCGTCGCTCTCCATGTTCATCCTTCCGCCTTCATCCTTCATCCTTTCTTCCAAGATCTCGTCGCCGGCGATCTGTTCGCGGACGAAGCGGTCATAGGGCTTGTCGGCGTTGAAGCTCCTGACGACGTAGTCCCGGTACCGCCAGGCGTTGCCGCGCTCGTAATCGTTGGCAAACCCGGCCGAGTCGGCATACCGGGCCGCGTCGAGCCAGTGTCGGGCCGTCTGCTCGCCGTAATGTGAGGACGCGAGTAGTCGATCGACCACCTTCTCGTACGCCTTCTCGTCGGGGTCGTTGACGAAGGCGTCGATCTCGCCCGGCGTCGGCGGCAGGCCGATCAGGTCGAACGTCACGCGGCGGATGAGCGTGCGGCGGTCGGCCGGCGGCGCGGGCGTCAGCCCGAGCGCGGCCAGCCTCGCGTCGATGAAGGCGTCGATCGGGTTACGGGTCTCACCCCCGGACTGGCGTCCGGGGCTCGCTGGCACGGCCGGCCGGACGAGCGGCTGGTACGCCCAGAGGTCTTCGGGCTTGTACGTGCGGTTCGTCCAGTCGGGGGACAGCCCGCCGCTGGTCTGCTCCGTCACCCCGGCTGGCTTTGCGGCCCGAACGATCTCCGCGACCCGCGCGGCCGATGGCCACGGGGCGCCGCCGTCGATCCACTCCCGGACCGCCTTCAGGTCGGCGTCGGAGAGCCGGTCGTCCTCCTTCGGCGGCATCGCGGCGAAGTCGGCGTCCGTTCGGAGGACGGCCTTGTAGAGCGGGCTGTCGGCGGCGTTCCCCGCGACGACGCCGGGCTTGCCGCTGTCCCCGCCCCGGAGCAGTGCGGCCCGCGTCGTGAGGTCGAGCCCGCCCTTGATCTTGGCCGGGTCGCCCCCGTGGCACGCGAAGCACTTCGCCTTCAGCACCGGGAGTACGCGGGTGGCAAACCCCACCTCCGCATCGGTCAGGCCAGGCCCGGCGGCGCTCACTTGTCCTGCCGCGTGGAGGAGGATGACGATCGCGCAGAGAGAACGCGACACGTGGCGGCTCCATTTATTCTTGGGCAGGACCACCCTGTAAATCGTCCCCGCGACCGTGCCGACGTGCAAGCGTCTTCCAGACGCCCCTCGTCGGGTGTGCGGTCTTCCACCAGGTTAGCTCGTTGCGGACCGGGAGGTGACGGGACTATACTCCGCGGCGGGAGTACCAGTGGAGGTCATACGATGGGCGCGCGATTGCGAGGGGCTGCCGTCGGGCTGGGCGTCGCCCTGTTCGCCGCCATCGGGTGCGGCCAGGACGGACCGAAGACCTACCCGGTCAACGGTAAGGTCGCCTACAAGGGCAAGGGGGACATGATCCGGTTGTCGGGCGGCCAGGTGATCTTCGAGTCGGTGGCCGAACCGCGGGTCACGGCGAGCGGTGAGATCGAGCGAGACGGGGCGTTCACCCTCGGCTGCCTCGTCGAGGGGAAGCAGTGTGTCGGGGTGCCCGCCGGCGAGTACCGGGTCCGCGTCAAGCCGCCCCCGGACGAGGGCTCGGAGCGGGCGGTCCACCCGAAGTACCTGAGCGCCGACAAATCGGGTGTCACGGTGACGGTCACGCCCGGGACGAACACGCCGACGATCGAAGTCGAGGCGGGCCGCTGACGGGAGCGAACGAGGCGGGGCCGCCCCCCGCCTCGTTCGCTCCCGGCCCCGGTCAGTCGATGTTCTGGATCACCTGGCCGTCGTTGCGGACGGCCAGACGATGCAGCGGGCCCTGGTTTGGCGGGAGGGCGACCGTACTCGCGGGAAGGTTCGGATCGACGACGGCCTGGATCGAGTTCCGCAGCGCCCGGACGCTGCCGTCGCACAGGACGAACTGACAGACGGCGGGGTGCCAGCTACCGAACCGCTCGTTGGGCTGGGCCCCGCCCGGGTTCCTCGGGTCACTGACGAGGGGAGAGATGTCGATCGTCACGACCCCAGTCGTGGCGTTCGTCTGAACGCCCACCCCGGCGTTCCGCCGGTAGGCGTTGCGGATCGGGCCGAAGATGCTCCGGTCCGGGCCGGTGGCGTCGGCGACCCGGGCCGGTGGGAGGTGCTTCTCCCCGATCAGCAACGTGTTGCTCGTCCCGTCCGTGATCCCCGGCAGAGTCACCGAGCCGCGGAACGACAACACAAGAGTGTCGGGCGGGGCGGCGGCGAAGTTGCTGGTGATGACCGACCCATCCGGCCGCACCCCCCTGGACGTGCCGTTGACCAGTGCGCCGTCCGCGCTGTTGTCCAGGCTGCCGCCGTTCGCCGCGTAGTCGCCGCGCCCGCCCGGCCGGGGTGGCTGGGAGTTGGCGTTCTGGTCGTCCCGGCTGTAGTCGGACGGGACGCTCCGGCGGGTCGGGCAGAAGTACGTCTTGATGTTCTTCGTACACGGGTCGCGGGGGTCGAACGGCCCGGTCTCGGCCGGCGGCGGGAACGGTTGCCGCGCGTACCGCCTCTGCAGATCCCAGAGCTTGTAGACGTTGTCTTGCTCGATGTACGGCAGGATCAGGACAGCCCACGTCGGCCAGGTGTTCACGATCCGGTCTGGCGGCAGGGTGCCGTTCGCGTCGTGGTAATTGTGGACGGCCAGACCCATCTGCTTGAGGTTGTTGGCGCACTGGGTCCGGGCGGCAGCCTCCCGGACTTTCTGCACGGCGGGCAGGAGGAGCCCGATCAGGATGGCGATGATCGCGATCACCACCAACAGCTCAATCAGCGTGAACGCGGGACGAGACGGGCGACGACCACAGGGAATCGGGATCATGGCGACCCCTCGAAGAGGAAAGAGGTCTACACCGGACGTACCTCGGAGGTCGTTCGACCGGTCATGCGAGACGGGACCCGGCCGAACGTCTTGAGTCAGCGAGCGGAGCGAAGTCGTACCCGGACGGTCACGTTGTCAGAGATGGAACTCACCACACAACAGAATCGAACGGCGCGTTCCGGTCAAGTGCGATCTCCGGGGCGCGGCTACTTGCCGGTCAGGCCGGCCGGACGCGCGTCCTTGTACCGGTCGAGGGCGGTACGGAGCACCTTCACGGCGGCCGCCGCCTCGCCGTCGAGCGGCTCGACCTTCAGCGGCCGCGCCTCGCCCGGGTCTTTGCCGAGGTCGTAGAAGTCGCCCGCGCGGGTGAGCTTGTACTGTGCGGTCGCCGCGAACTCGGTCACGAACTTGCCCCGTGGCGCGTACCAGCAGTAGTACCAGTCCCGCGGTTTGCCCTTCTCGCCGAAGACCTGTGGCAGAAAGCTGCGGCCGTCGATCGTCAGCCCGGCCGGCACGGGCACGCCGGCGGCCTCGCAGACGGTGGGGAGGAAGTCCGTGCTGTCCACCAGGTCGGAACACACCTTGCCGCGGGCGGCCTTGCCCGGCCAACTGGCGATGAGCGGCACGTGCATCCCGGCCGCGGTCGGCTCGCCCTTGCCGCCGAGGACGACCTTGTCGCCCATCATCGACCGCGTGCCCTTGCCGGTGCCGTTGTCGCCGACGAACACGACGAGCGTGTTCTCGCGCAGGCCCAGCGCGTCGAGCTTCGCGACGAGCTTGCCGACGAGCTTGTCCATGTAGGCGACCATGTCCGCGAAGTGCGGGTCGGTGCCACGGTCCTTCTTGCCCTGCTTCCGTGCCCTGGGGGGGGCGTTGTAGTCCGGGCTGTCGGGCGTCGGGTCGTAGGGCGCGTGCGTGAGTATCATCGGGTAGTACAGGAAGAACGGCCGCGCCTTGTTCCGCTCGATGAAGTCGAGCGAGTAGTCGTTGACGAGGTCCGGGCCGTACTCGCCCTTCGTGTAATCGACCTCCTTGCCGTTGACCTCCAGGCCGGGGTTCTTGTACCGACCCGGTATGCGGGTGTGCTGCCACAGGCACGCCTCGTCGAAGCCGAACGTCTTCGGCAGGCCCGGGTCCTTGCCGAGCTGCCACTTGCCCACGACACAGGTGGCGTGGCCAGCGGCCTTGAAGAGGTTGCCGAACGTCGTCAGCCGGGGGTTCAGCTCACCGAAGTTGACGTAGTTCCGCACGTTGTACTGCCCCGTCATGAGCTGGGCGCGGGTGGGTGTGCAGAGCGGTTGAACGTGGCAGTGCGTAAAGCGGATGCCGTCGGCGGCGAGCTTGTCGAGGACAGGGGTCTTGTAGGACGTGCTGCCGTTGGCGCCGATGGTCTCGTACCCCAGGTCGTCGGCCATGATCAGGACGACGTTCGGCGGCGCGGCGGCCAAGTATTCACCGCAGAGGGCGCAGAGGACGCAGAGAGAAGACCAAAGTTTGATACCAGAAGTCATGTTCGCCTCTTTATCTCTCGTACTCGGTTATTCTCTCCGCGCCCTCTCAGGTCAGTCCTTCTTCTTCGCACGGGTCGGCGGGCCCCAGCGGGGCTCGGCCATCTCGACGTTCCACTTCTGCCAGGTCGCGGCCAGTTCCTTCACCTTCTCCGGGTGCTTGCTGGCGAGGTCGGTCTGCTCGCCGGCGTCGGCCTTGAGGTCGAACAGTTGCGCCCCCTCGACGGTCGCCTTCTCCCGCCGGGACGCCGCCCCGCCGCCGCCGGCCCGACCCATGCCGGCAACCGCCTTGACCAGCTTCCAGTCACCCACGCGGACCGCCATCTGACCGCCGAACCGCCAGTACAGCGCGTCGTGCGGCGGGTCAGCCTTGTCGCCCCGCAGGTAAGGCAACAGGTTCGCCCCGTCGAGTTTCCAGTCGGGCCGGGCGTCCACCCCGGCCGCGGCCAGGGCGGTCGGCGAAATGTCGAGGCCGATCACCGGCTGGTCGTACACCTTTCCGGCCGGCAGCTTCCCCTTCCACTGAACCAGGAACGGCACCCGGATGCCGCCCTCGTAGGCCGTCCCCTTGACGCCGTTGAACGGGCCGTTGTCCGAGGCGTTGACGGCCTCCGGCCCGCCGTTGTCGCTGAGGAAGAAGATGAGCGTGTCGTCCTCGATCCCGGCCTCCTTGAGCCTGGCCAGGCCGCGGCCGATCCCGTCGTCCAGGGCGGCGAGCATGGCCGCGTACGTCCGTCGCTTCGGTTCCTGGATGGCCGGGAACCGCGCCCGGTACTTCTCGGCCGCCTCCATCGGGCCGTGGACGGCGTTGAAAGCCCAGTACAGGAAGAACGGCTCCGCCTTGTGTTTCTCGATGAACGCCACCCCCTCGCGTGCGAAGGCGTCGGTCAGGTACTCCTTCTCCTGGACCTCCTGCTTGCCGCGGTAGATGGCGGTGTGCCCGGTCCCGGACCGCAAGTAGCTGTGCGACCCGCCGAGGAACCCGAAGAACTCGTCAAACCCGCGGTTGAGCGGGTGGAACGCGTCGTCGGTGTGTCCGAGGTGCCACTTGCCGACGAGGCCGGTCTTGTACCCGGCCGCCTTCAGTCGGTCGGCCAGGGTCGTCTCGGTCAGTGGCAACCCGATGCCGGGGGTGCGGTCGGTCGGCGGGCCGGGGTTGAACTCGTGACCGAACCGCTGCTGATAGCGGCCGGTCAGGAGCCCGGCCCGGGTCGGCGAGCAGTACGGGTGCGACACGTACCCGTTGGTACAGCGCAACCCGTTTTTCGCCAGCGAGTCGATGTGCGGGGTCGGGATGTCCTTGCACCCGTTAACGCCGACGTCGGCGTACCCCATGTCGTCGGCCAGAATCACGATCACGTTGGGCTTGCGCGGCTCGGCGGCGGTCAGGCTGCCGGCAACATAGATCAGCAACGCGGAGAGGAGCCAGCGACTCATGGTCCACCTCGGGTTCGGGCTGTCGGGGACCAGTCTAGCCGGATCGGGGTCGGACCGGAACACGCTCGGCGCTCCCGACAGGGGCTTTCAACGGTCCGGGCCGCCCTCCGTTGCAGCCCGACCTCGTCGGGAACCGCTCTGGCCCGTCAGCCCGACGCCGGATCTGGTGGGGATGGCTCCGTCGGCGTCGCGTCCGGGGCGACTCCGTAGCCCTCCAGGCGGGATGCCAGCTCGCCCGCGAATTCCCGTGCCACCGGATCCTCCTCCTCCGCGACCCGCGACCGCACGGCATCGAGGAACGGAACCCCTTGCGGGCCGAGCGCGGCGACGGCGTCGAGCGCTCCCCTCCGCAGCCGCAGTGCCGGGTCGGCGAGGGCCGCACCGACGACCCCCCGGGCACTGGTGTCCTCCGGGTCCCCGGCCAGTACGGCACCGGCCGCGATGAGCCGGATCCGAGAGTTCGGGTCTTCGACCAGGTGGTGCAGGGTGTCGGCGGCGGTGCCCGGATCCCCGTTCGCCAGGGCCACCACCGCGTTCATCCGCAGGCCGTCGTTCGGGTCGGCGGCGCACTCCAACAGGAGGGGAACGGCTTCGGCTGGTAGGCCGTCGAGCCGGGCGAGGGCGTGGGCGGCGTTTGCCCGGACCTGGACCTCGGGATCCCGCAGCGCCTCAACCAGACCCGCCACCGCCTCTGCCGGAATCTCCGCGGCCTTCATCCATCCGGCTGACGCCACCTTCCGCACGTCGGGGGCCGCGTCCTTCATCCCGGCCGTGAACGCCTCCGTGGCCTCGGGGGGCTGGATCATGGCGATCGCCCGCAGCGCCTGCTCCCGGACGGCCGCCTCCCCGGTCTGGGCCGCCCGGAGGAGTGCCACCCCGGCCCCGTGGGCCGCCGGACCGAGCGGTCCCAGGACCTGGGCGGCCGTCTCCCGGACCCACGGACTGTCGTCCTCCAGCAGTCGGCGGCAGAGGCCCTCGATGACCTCGGGCGTCGGTCCGGCGAGCTTCGGCAGCGCCTGGATCACGTGGAACTTGACCTGATCGTTCGCGTCCTCCAGGAGCGGGAGGATCGCCTCCACAGTCGCCTCGTCCGCGACCCCGCGCTGGCCCATCGCCTCGGCGGCGGACGCCCGGACCCGCGGGTCGGCGTCGCCGAACCCGGCGAGGAAGACGCGGTCCGAGCCGGGGCCCGGGCCGGCCACCTCGCCCACCGCCCGGAGAGCCTGCGCCCGGACCCCGCCGTCCTCGTCCCCGGCTGCTTTCTCCAGTGCCGGCAGCGCGACCGCGGCCACCTCCCCCATCTTCCCGAGCGCCTCGGCGGCGTTGGCCCGGACCAGCGGGTTGATGTGCCCGAGCGACCGGACCAGGGACGGGACCGCCTCCTCCGCCGCCTCCCCCATCTCGCCCAGCGCCTCGGCCGCCAGCGCGCTGACCCAGTTGTCCTTGTCCCGCAGCGCCCGGACCAGGCTCGGGACGGCCACCTCGGCGGCCCCGTTGCCGATCTTCCCGAGGGCCTCGGCGGCCTTGGCCCGCACCCGGTCGCTGCCGTCGTCCAGCGCCTCGACCAGCGCGGGGACCGCGTCGCCGGCGGCCTCGCCGATCGCACCCAGCGCCTCGGCCGTCTGGGCGCGCACCAGGGTGTCCCGGCTCGCCAGCGAGTCCACCAGGGTCGCGGTGGCCTCCTCGGGGAGGGTGCCGATCCGCCCGATCGCGTCGGCCGCCGCCTGGCGAACCCCTTCCTCCGGGTGCTGAAGCAGGAGAACCAGCGCGGAGACCGCACCCTCGGCCGCCAGCCGGAACGCCCCGAGTGCCCGAGCGGCCGCCTCCTGGACGGCGGGACTCGGGTCGGCGAGTTCGTCCGTCAGGGCCGGGACGGCGGCCTCCGCGCCGATCCGCCCGAGGGCCTCGGCCGCCCGGCAGCGGACCGTCTCGTCGGCGTCCCGGAGTACCCCGATCAGGTCCGGGACCGCCTCGCCCGCGGCCGGCCCGATCTCCCCGAGGGCCTGGGTGGCCCCGACCCGTACGGCGGCCGACGGGTCGGCGAGTGCGGCCCGGAGGGTGGTCACGGCGAGTTCCACCCGGTCCGGCTGGTGGGCGGGGGCGGCCGCGCCCCGCCGTCCGAACACCCACCCGAACCGCAGGCCGCGTCGGCGGACCCGGACGGTGATCTGGGCGCGCCGCAGGTCGGTCCGCACGCCGGCCCCGCCGATGACGCCCAGCGCCCCGACCACCTCCTGCCGGACCAACTCGCTGGGGTCGTCCCGGAGGCCCGCCAGGGCCGGCAAGGCGTCCAGCGCGTGCAGCTGGCCCAGCGCGGCGGCGGCCACCGCCCGCACCCCCTCGTGGGCGTCGCCCAGGTGGTCCAGGAGCGTCGGGACTGTGCCCGGACCGATCCCGGCGATGACCAGCGGGAGTTGGCCACGCTGCTCCCGGGTCAGGGCCGGGGCCGCCCGCAACGAGTCCAGCAGCGGGCGGACGACGCCGACCCCGTGCTGGGGCAGGGAGTTCCGGGCCCGTTCGTGGATCGGCGGGTGCGGGCTCCAGAAGTCGGCGATCGCCTCGACCAGGGCCTGCCCCTGGCGGATGGAGGCGAAGATCTGCTGGAGCAGGACCAGGGTGAAGAACGTCTTGAACCCGGCCAGGAGGGTCGCCGCCGGCCACTGGGCCTGGCGGACGTAGCTGAAGCGGAGGAAGTTGTACGAGTTCGCCAGGTCCAGCAGGTCCACGATCCGGTACAGGTTGATGAGCGCGTACGCCAGGAAGTCCACGTAGCCCGGGTGGCCGGCCTCGTCCCCGACCGAGTACCAACTCCGGCCGACCGTCTCGTAGAGCCCCTGATTCAAGAGCGCGAACCCGCCGATCGCCCCGACCGCGGCGGCGGCCAGGAGCGGCACCCCCACCCGGTCCCCGTACCTCATCAGGTGGACGGCCAGATCCTGCCCCTTCATGGGGTCGTGGACGGCCTTGTACCCACGCTCCACCTGATACCGCTCCAGGTCGATGGACATGTACGCGAGGCACGCGCTCACCCCCATTACCAGGGCGGCCAGGCCGAGTACGACCGCGAGCCAGGGGGCGACCGTTGCGGCCGCCGCCCCCGCGCTGATGAGCCCGAGGACGACGGCCAGGTAGACCGGCCAGGACGCCCAGGAGAAGAGGGCCTCCCAGACCCGGAACCCTGTCCGGACCCCGCCCCGGACGATCGCCCCGAAGAGCCGGAGGGCTGCGCCGATCACCCCCGCCCGGTAGAGCAGGTAGGCTACCAGGCCGAGGGCGACGAGCGTGAGCAGGATCGCGTAGGACGAGTGGACCCGGTCCAGGACGGTCGAAGGGGTCGGGAGGCCCGCGATCGAAGCGAGCGCCGATTCTTGAGGTTGCATGGGCCGGGTGCGTGGGTCGCCGCGCCAGTGATTCTGAGCGTCACACCGGAAACTTGGCGGCGAGATGCTTCCGCCCCGCCGGGTGGCAGGCTCCAGTGTAGGGACCGGTCGGGGCGCTCGCAACAAACGAGGGTGTACCGGAGCTGGTTCCTCACCTTCGCCCCGTCAACGCTGATGGCGGTGCCCGTTGCCCCGTTGTGCCCTCGCGGTGGTTCGGGGCGTTCGTTTCAACAGGCCCCGTTACTACCACCCTGTACCCATCCGGCAACCTCCGCTACCCTTCTCATCCATCCAGCTCGCCCGGACCGGAGGCGTCCCATGCAAGTGTCGCAAGCGATCGCTCCGTGCCTGTGGTTCGACGACCAGGGCGAGGAGGCGGCCGGGTTCTACACCTCGATCTTCCCGAACTCGAAGATCGTCGCCGTCAGCCGGTACAGCGAGGCCGGCCAGGAGATTCACGGCAAGACGCCCGGGTCGGTAATGACCGTCGAGTTCGTGCTGAACGGGCAGCCGTTCACCGCCCTCAACGGCGGCCCACTCTTCAAGTTCAACGAGGCGGTCTCGTTCCAGGTCTTCTGCGACACCCAGCAGGAGATCGACCACTACTGGGACAAGCTCTCCGCGGGCGGCGACCCGAAGGCCCAGCAGTGCGGGTGGCTGAAGGACAGGTTCGGGGTGTCGTGGCAGGTCGTCCCCCGTGGTATGGCCGAGATGCTCAAGGACTCCCAGTCGGAACCGGCGAAGCGGGCGATGGCGGCCGTCATGCGGATGAAGAAGCTCGACCTCGCGGAGTTGAAGAAGGCCCACGCGGGGTGACGCCCGGACCCCCTGTCTTGCGGGCGCGCCGTTTGCTGCATGTCCGTCGGGCCGTCCCCGCGTCTGGAGGCGGAGAGCGGTCGGGATGCAAAGCGGCGGCCATGGCCCCGGCTCCGGCCGGGGTACTTCGTTTGTGGGAGGCGGGTATGGACCGACCCACCGGCGTGTTACTCGACGTGGACGGCACCCTGGTCGATAGCAACGACGCGCACGCCCACGCCTGGGTCCGAGCGCTGACCGAGGCCGGCGCGCGGGCCGAGTTCCCAGTCGTGAGACGCCTGATCGGCAAGGGCGGGGACAAGTTGCTGCCGGAGGCGTCCGGCATCGACGCCGACTCGGCCGGGGGGAAGGCGATCAGCAAGCGGCGCGGCGAGATCTTCCGGACGGAGTACCTCCCGAAACTCCGGCCGTTCTCCCGGGCGAAAGAGTTGCTCGCCCGGATGAGGCACGAAGGTCTTCAACTCGCCGTCGCCAGTTCCTCCAGGGAGGACGAACTTGACGGCCTGCTCCGCGTGTGCGGAGCGGACGAGTTCATCGAGGCGAGCACGTCGTCGGATGACGCCGACAATTCCAAGCCCGACCCGGACATTGTTCACGCCGCGCTCGAACGCCTCGGCCACCCGCCGGAGCGGGTAATCCTGCTGGGCGACACGCCCTACGACGTCGAGGCGGCCACGAAGGCCAGCGTCCGGGTGGTCGCCCTGCGCTGCGGCGGATGGGATGACGCCGACCTCCGCGGGGCAATCCGCATCTACGACGACCCGGCGGACCTGCTCGCCGGGTTCGACGAATCCCCGTTCACAGCCGAAGGGAGCCGCCCGTGAAAACTGCGATCCTCGACGCCCAGGCCCCGAAGACGTACCTGCTGGTGTTTGACCCGGACGAGGAGGTAATGGGCGGCCTGCTCGCCTTCGTCCGGGAGAAGGGGATCACGGCCGGTCACCTGACCGCGATCGGTGCGGTGAGCAAGGCCGTGCTGGGCTTCTTCGACCGGCAGGCGAAGGACTACCGGCGCATCCCGCAGGACGGGCAGGCCGAGGTGTTGTCGCTGATCGGCGGCGTGGCCGTGACCGAGGACGGCAAGTCCGGCGTCCACGCCCACGCGGTGCTCGGACTCCCGGATGGCTCGGCGCGGGGCGGGCACCTGATCGAGGCGAAGGTGTGGCCGACCCTGGAGGTGGTGCTGACGGAGTCGCCGAAGCACCTGCGGCGGACGTTCCGGCCGGAGCTCGGCCTGGCGCTGATCGACACGTAGCAGGTCGAGGACTGAGAACGGGATGTCGGACAGGGGTTTCATAACACTCCTCGATACGAGCCGCTGTCCGATTCTTCGCTCGACCGGACCGCGCCACCAACGGTCCCTCCCATCCGCGTTCCCCCGCGGCGTCTGGCCAGCCCCGGGCGGTAGAATGACCATCCTGCCCGGGCGGGACCCCACTCTTCCGGAGCGGCCGACCGGTTCCGGAGCCAGCATGACCGGCCAGCACTTCATCTGCGTCACCTGCGGGACGCAGTACCCGGCGACCGAGACGCCACCAACAATATGCCCGATCTGCACCGATGAGCGGCAGTACGTCGGGCCTCGGGGTCAGGCGTGGACCACCCTGAGAGAGTACCGGCAGACCCACCAGAATGTGATCGCGGAGGAGGAACCGGGCCTGCACTCGATCCACCCGCAGCCGAAGGCCGGGATCGGGCAGCGGGCGTTCCTCATCCGCACCCCCACGGGAAACCTACTGTGGGACTGCGTGCCGCCGCTCGACGACGCCACCATCGCGGCGGTAGGGAAACTCGGCGGGCTGGCGGCGATCGCCGTGTCTCACCCGCACTACTACACCACCATGGTCGAGTGGAGTCATGCGTTCGGGAAGGTTCCGGTCCACATCCACCGGCTCGACGCCGGCTGGGTGGCGCGGCCGGACGGGGTGGTCGGGTTCTGGGACGGGGAGGCGATGCCGCTGTTCGGCGGGCTGACGCTGGTGAAGACCGGCGGACACTTCGACGGCTTCCAGGTGCTCCACTGGCCGGCCGGGGCGGACGGTCGCGGGGTGCTGCTGTCCGGCGACCAGCCGTACGTCTGTGCCGACCGGCGGTGGGTCAGTTTCATGTGGAGCTACCCGAACCTCATTCCCCTCGGCCCGGCGGCCGTCCGCCGGGTCGTCGCGGCCCTGGAGCCCTTCGCGTTCGACCGGCTGTACGGGGCGTTCCCGGATCAGTTGGTGGAGCAGGACGCCCGGGCGGCGGTCTGGCGGTCGGCCGACCGCTACCTGCGGATGATCGATGCCGAGCCGATACCTGCGCGGCCGTGAGGAGGACGATCCGATGGCGGATGCCGGTGAAGGGGTACGCTATCGGGCCGCCGACCTCGTGGGGT
>Ga0247823_10003334_pt1 | contig 13025 bp, 7 predicted proteins | sample 13C_PalmiticAcid_2_FD_192426 | JGI IMG/M metagenome (GOLD analysis project Ga0247823, IMG submission 192426) | Soil microbial communities from agricultural site in Penn Yan, New York, United States - 13C_PalmiticAcid_Day30 | ecosystem: Environmental > Terrestrial > Soil > Agricultural land...
CTCATCCCCAATCACGCAATCCTCCGCTGCCTCCCGCGGGGGCAGCCGCTTCTTCTCAAAGTCCTGCTTGTGCGCCTCCGCCATGTACTGCAGGATGGACTTCTTGCCCAGCGTGTCCGCCCTGCGCCGGCGGAACGTGCCGCCGCCCGGTGCTGCTGCTGCGGAGCCGACCGCGCTGCTCACGCCGCCTTCTTCCATGGCTTCTGCTGATGCTGCTGCTGCCCCTGGCGGGATGGTGGTGGTGGAGGGAGGAAGCGGGGCAACGCCCGCTTCGCTGCGCGGGGTCGGCATCGGCGGTCCCCCGGTTCGCTGCGAGGCTGCGCCGGGGGTTGCCGGGACTGGTCTGGCTTGTTGTGCGGCGCCGAGCGGGGTGGCGGCGGACGGCCGGCGGGCTGTGGTGGGTGCGGCCGGGGAGGTGCCGTCGAGGGTGGAGAGCGTGACCGCTGCCGCTGCCGCGGCGGCGGCTTCCTCGAGGCTGGGCCGCTGGATGAACTGCTCGAGCTGGTAGGGCAGGGGCGTGTCGCGCGCGGCCTTGTACTGGGCGACGTTGGCGCAGTGTTCGTTCTCGACGCGCAGGAGGGTCCACATGCCGCGGCGGACGACCTCGGCAAAGGAAACCATGAAGGAGACGACGGTGCTGTGTTGCGTGTTGTGGGTGAAGATGGCGTAGAAGATCCAGGAGAAGCGCAGGATCGGGTCGATCACCATGATGAGGTAGTAGATCCAGACTGGGCGGAGGGCCGTAATGTCGCGGAGGAGTTTGCGGTGGGCGTTGGCTTGGAGGAGGGAGAAATCCATAAAGAGATCCCAAATTGCTGTCCATGGTCAGTCAAATGGTAGAGCGTGAGAAGGCGCGTGATGCTTACAGCAATATATGGCGTTGATGGAGGCAAAGGCGATGAAGAAGCTCAGGTTGGTCTGACTATCCCCCATGCGGTAGAGGCTAAGCCACACAGCCGTCAGGATTGTCATGGTGTACTTTCCGCAGTTGACGAGGTGCGGAAACACATTCCGCGTGTCGTGGTAACGTCTGATGCATTGCAGGGCACGCCATATCGGCGGCAGAGCGGCGAAGAAGCCCAAAAGACGCGAGTGCGACGAGTTGCACTGCACCGGATTGTCCCAACTATTCGCGTACAGACAGAAGAAGAGCTCAATGTTCTGCGAAGAGGTCAGTCAACCTGAGCGGCAACGTCAACCAATCGAGGGCAGAGGAGAGAGGCCGCGTACACAGGTTGCGTATGTCAACGAACACCAGATATCGCCCAGAAAGAAATCCCGAAACTCGACTGGGTATAGACCGGAGAGGAGCAGCCGATACTGCAATGATGATCAGCAACGTCGGGAAAACTGGGGGTCGCGATTGGGTGGGTACGTACATGAGAGTACAAGAACCACCTCCTGGCCTTGTGATGCAGGACGGGGGCCGGGAGAAACAGGATGATCAAGCTTATGCAGATCAGGACGACGGGGTAATAAAGATACATCTCTTCCCAGTCCCCCAGCCTTGAGAAGTTGAGCCAGATGCACACACCAAACAAGGCGAAGAAGAAGCTGGGAAACTCGGCCAGCTGCCTCCAGTCCAGGAAATTCCTTGCGTCGAACTCGAAGATGAACGGGTAGTTGACCTTGTTCTTGGTCCACATTCGGCAGTCCAGCGTGAACAAGGTGAACAAGAGGAGGATGAGGAAATACCCGCCATACAGCTGCAGCAGGTAGCTCGTCCGTTCTCTCAGGATGTCGTTCTCGTCGTCGAGGATAAACTCGGCGCCGTAAATGAGCCCCTGAATGGCAAAGACGGCGCCGATACCAATCATCAGGCCGCTGCGGAAGGTGCTGTCGGACCAGTCCCCCGAGCGCTTGTGCAAGGCTCGCAGCTTGCCCGCAGCAATCTTGTGGTTGCCCCTCTCAAAGTACCGGGCATAGAGGTCTTCGACAGTACGTATGTGCCCGTCGAGGATGTCGCTATTGACGAACCAGGACTTGTTCACCTTCTCGTTCATGTAGCGGTACGGCGGGCGGGCATTGACTGCCTTGTCGTACTTCTTGTTGAGCTTGCGAAACGCGGTCCGGTTCAACAGGGCGTATGACTTCAGCAATTCGAGGCTGCGGTAGAATTCCTGCAACGCCAGCTTGAGCTTCCGCTTCGCTGATCGGTACGGAACATCATCCCCGAGCGGCCGTCGCACGTAATCGCGGTCCTCGTCCACGGTCTGGCCGGCCATGACGGGGGTCCGCGTCATCTTCGTGAGGGCTTTCGAGTTGGGGCCGGGCTTGAGAAACCTATCTTTGAGCGGACCGATCCAATCTCGATTGCTGTCCTTGGAACGTCCCTCGGCATCTTCATCGCTGCGGCTGTGGTTGCGGCTCTGCTCTCGCTTCGCCTTGGCCTCGGCGATTTCGGCGGTGCGTCGGTTGCGCATCTCGTGCAGCTGCGCTCGGAGGGCTGACAGACGCTCCGTTGCCTGGTCCTCCTTCTCCTTGTAGAACGTCTCGATCTTGCCCAGTTCGCTTTCAAGAAAGGCAAAAAAGTCGCGTTCCGCGGAACGGACGTAGTCGAGATTCTGCATCCCAATCTCAAGCTTGTTTGAGGTTTGCCGGGTCACCCCAGAGTTGGCCGAGAAGAGGCGAGCAACACGCAGCCGAGGCGTCGTGCCCGTCACGCCTGAAGGGAGCGTGATGAGGGAGGGGGAGCGGCGGGCCACCCGCTCGGTAGGCCGCATCGAGGCGCTGCGTGGAAGAGCGAAACGGCCCGGGGCATGGTCGCCGGTGTTGGAGGGCACCCTCATGGCCGGGGCAGGGAGCTCAAAGGTGTTGGTGTCGCTGGCGCGCGAGGGCGGCGGGCCGATACTGCCATACTGTATGCCGCTCCCAGGGCTCTGGGCCAGTCCCGACCGCTCATCTTCCGCCGGGGCGCGCCTCCTTGCCTTCACGTTTGCCGATGCCGAACCGGACTGGAACGGAGCGGACTCGTCGACAAGGTTGCCGGCCAGGGAATGGCTGGTCCTCCGGGGCGGTGTAAAGCTGTGGTTGATGCCAAAGAAGGTGGCGGGGGTCCCGGTTGAAGGGCCGCCCTCGGGTTTTCTCGTCAACGTCGGCGTGGCATTTGCGCGGTAGATGGCTCGGGTGACGGCCTTGACGTGTTTTTTACCGGCTTTGTAGTTGAGATATTTGGCGCGCCATTCTGCAGAGTGCGCTGTCAGCCAGATGTCCGTCTCATGTCTCGAAGCCAACCCCCGTTGGCGATCGCCCAGCGGTGTGCTGTGCTTCCACTGGCCTCCCAACGGCCCAATCGCGGCAGGTGGGACAAGGCGACGATCCAATGCGTTTGATGTCTCGGCAACATGGGGAGGGAAACCGCATACCTGGAACGGCGTCCTGGTCAAGCTCTTTGGCGAACCTTGGCGGCTTGTGTCAGTTTCATATTCGGCCCGCCATGTCATCGGGGTCCCTTACTTCATGACGTCAAGCCCAGCATGGCGATTCAACTTTTGAGATCAACACACAAAGGCCGGCATTCGAAGGACGAGAGAATTGGAGATTGTCAATGTGCGGAGGTAAAAAGATCAGATCTGGTCGATGTCACGCAGGCCGTGGCGTGCAGTCCGTCTTCTTTCAGTGTTTTTCAAACGAGATGAAAGGCTCTTGACACGAGCAAGTCTGATTCCCATCCCATGTGCCAGGTTTTTCGCTCGCAACCGTTTTGGCCACTAGGAGCGATCTCGGCAAGGGCCGGTAGGCCGGTACCTGGCAGGCGACTGCAGCGGCAACCCGCAGAAAGCCAGCGGGTTGGGACCTGGGAGACCCACAGCGGATCTAAGCCAAGCCAGGCGGTGGCTTCTGCTGTGCTCCTTTGTTGTTTCTGTTGGCTCTGCTGCGGCGGTGTTCACTGTGGTTCGCGTCTCTCGACTTTCCCCCGTCGGAAAGCAGCACTTCCCGTGGAAGATATACGCCATGTGGAGGTCACGCAGTCGGACTTTGTGAGAGCTATCCAAGAGCGAGCAGAACACAGAGCTGATCCTCTCGAGCTGAATCGGGCCGCGGAGTGCACTGAGTGTCCGAGACTCCCTCCACAACCTGGAAGCATGCCGTATGTAGGCATGTATGTACGAAGCCTGAAGCAGCAGATGTCTTCCAAGTTGACAGAGGAAGCCATGTCTCAGCTGCTTCCGACATTTCGATGATTATACATAGAAACGGCCGTCACCCGAGAACCAGAGCCCTCCTCAGGGCACAGTCTGTCAAGACAGGGAAGCACTCGAGCAGTTTCCCGCGGCAGAATCCGCCGTCATCCTCTCGTGTCACATCGACATGCGGGTGTGATTCTGTGCCGATGGAGCGCCACAATTGGATGTGCTGCTCCCGGCTTGTTGAACCTTGCTGGTCCCGGATATGGCCGAACCCACTTGTCCCACTGTGATCAAATCGTACCGAGATCCCAGACCTTGAACATGACGGGGTGGGTTGTGTCAATTGTTTCGCAAACGTTAGCGGATCTCAACAGGGCGACCTGAATCCCAACGGCGATACACATGCAGTGGCCTTCCCGTGCCTGACGACGGGACCGGGACGATCCCGGCGCTGAATGAATCAGACGAGGAGCCCTGAGCAAAACCCTTGGGCAGGACCCCTCTCCACACAAAGGCCCCGCGACATCCCCTGCGATGCCCCGCAAGGTGCTCGCTTGCATGCACCAGCCAGAAAACTGGAAAGCGCTGCCATTGGCCGGCCCCTTCACTTCGCCGACTCAGCCCCAAGCCAACGGCGATTCCACCATTCGGGTACGATCAATAGCGCTGCGACGGCGCCGACCTCTGCCTCGTGGCATTGTCCCATTTCTCCAGAACATGATGGCATTCCATGAGAGCTGAAACATGGCGCGCCAAGCGCTTTGGGCCTCCCGTTAGCGGGAAGGGGGAAATTTGTATTGTGAGAAGGGTGCTCGGCTGCACCAGGTTCCTCACTGTGCGCAGCAGGCTTCGCTGAGGCCATCCAGGTGCTGGCTGCAATCAAAATTCCAATTCGGAAGTGGGAACGGTGGAACGTGAAAAGAGAGGAAAATACACGCTGAGAGGAGAAGAAAAAATATGAACAGAATAAAAAGAACTGGCCAAAGCGGAAGATATGATTTTCAACGGCATGACGGCACGGTCATCAACTTTTCCAGCTTGCTTTGACGAACCTGGAAGGTGGCAGGAAAGGTCCATGTTGATATGCGCGCCGGGAATGAGCCAACCAGTTAACAGATAAGATGGTGGTGCGCCGGGCTGTTGGCCATCCTGCTCGGCCAGGGCGGCAACACAGAACCTCCGAACCGGGCACGTGTGCTCTGCAGCGGTGCGGCCGGCGCTTCTGCCGTTGGTTTCGCGAAACAACAGCATGTCGTTGCATCTGTGCCTCAATGACCGTGTTTCGAGAGCTGCCATAAATACGAAATACTGTGGCGGGTGGTTGTGGAGGATGCCGTGCAATGCTGCGCAGGCAATGGCCTGCGCAGTCCCCGATGCCAGTGAAAAGACGAAGACTTCTTGATTCTCGTCAATGATTTACCATGATTTTTTGTAATTCCGCCCTGCATTGGTCTGCCGATGACAGCGGATGACCTCGCAATTCAGTCAAACCCAAGCTTACCCCACTCAAGGCCCAACCCCACCCGCGTTCAGCTGCGGTGGACAGCAACCGGGGTTGTTAGCTCGATCCGATTCCCGCATCGACAAAGTCCTACAAGATCGTCGATTTTTTCTTCTTTTGCTTTTGCCCACAAAAACCCTCAATCGCCTCGCTGCTGTCAGTCATTGACTCGGTCTGATGTTATATCAGTATTTGGGGCATCACTTCCACATTTCTGCCCACCACGTCCACCATTGCATCTCGAGGGAGCAACCCCTTTTTGCTTGGGCGCCTGTCGATTACACAGTGCCAACAACAGCGGCCAACACAATTTGAAATACCCTTGGCCGCAGAGCGGATTCGGCGAGCAGAAAAAGAGAGGCGAACGATACGACGCAAAACGAGACAGAGACACAGAAGCAGGCAGCTCCCCGAGAATCTGGTTGCAAAGGTCGATCTTGAACAGGGAAACCCCGTCGAAAGGGAGGAAGCAAGTCGGACTGTCAGGCCGACCCTGCCCGGAACCGCCCCTCTCCTGCAGCGCTCGGATCATCTCCACAGGATAACATCATCGAACAAGGGCCGCCAGCAGGGCATGCAACGTGGGAGCCGCCAAGTTTGACAGGGCTCTTCTGACCTTTCCGGGTCGCGTCCCTCCTCCTTTTTGAACTACCACCGCCCTCGGACCTCACTCCTCGTCCTCAAGCACCCTGGGTCATCCCCACAGAGCAGCGCCAACATCGCCCGCACTTTTGCGTCGCCGAACAGTTAGTTAAGCACGAAGCGAGCCCACCCGAGTCTGCTCCGTGTCCAGCCTGCTCTCCCATCAATCGCTCGATCGCTGCAGCACTAGCGTGGTTGGGGCTGACTGGACAACCTCCGTGCACGCACCTCCACCTAAATCCTCAGTCGACTGCATCGCGCCGACACCGAACCATTTTGCAAATAAAACCCGGCCCTTTGCTGGTCTCCGAACAACGATTTCCGGTTCCGCCTGTGTCCGCCTCCGCCATGTCGCACGGGTGGCCGGCCGAGCCGATGATGGACGCCCAGTACATGCGCAGGCGACCGCCGCCCATGGACCCTGCGAGCAGTGCGGCCTACACACACAGCCGTACGAGGACAACCTCGTCGAATACGTTCCCTTCGGGCATGCAGGCGCCTTTCCACCCGAACCCCTATCAGCCGCAGGCGCATCTCACTCAGCCTCATGCGAGCCACCAGCGCCGCTCGCCGAGCGTCAATACCTTTAGTACCGTCTCGAGCGGCGGCATGCAACCACCCGCCGCATACCGGACGTCGCCGACATTAGACATCAGGCGATCGACGTCGAGCCGCTCCGGCGGGGCCCCTAACTCGCCGCAGTCCGGCGGTTATGTCGCTCTTCTCAGGAAACAGAAAGCCACAGTGTGGTGCGATCGCGCGCAATACGAGGACCCCAGGTTACAGGCCCAACAGCGCGCCGCTCGGATGCGCGCCAACCTCGAGGTCGTGGGAGCGGGCAGTGGCCTGGGTATTGGTCCTATTGGCCCTGGGCGCACTGCGACCGGCCTCAGCTCTACCGGCGGGAAAGTCGCGGCCAAGATCCGGCACCACGGCAAGCCCACCGTCATCGGCTACTCGCCAGGCAGCAACTTCAACGGCGTTGGCGGTGTCCCGCTCCGACTCAGCGCGACCGAGGTCGAGGGAGAAGAGAGCGAGGACGACGACGCGGCGATCCAGAGGCTGCACCATCGGAGGACGGGCAGTTCGGGCCGGAACAGTATCGCCAGCGGCAGGAGAGCGCTGCCGTATCGCTCGTCCGGAGGCCTCGGTGGCGCGAATTCGCAGCAGGGTGGGGCCACGAAGTGGAGCCCAGGCGGCACGCCAGAACGGACAGGATCCCTGGTTGACGACAGACAAGCCGGACAGGCAGGGGACGACTCTGGCAGCGGCAAGGCGAGGAGCTTTGCCAGCGGCAGCAGCGCCGAGCGGCTGGACAATGTCCCCGAGCTGAGCGGCAACTCGGCCCATCTCGCCGGCAACAGCCAGAAGCACGCCATGGTGACGCGCGAGAAGAGCGTCAAGAGCGTCGAAGAGCTGAAACGGAGGGGCAGCGTCGACGAGCGGACCATGACCATGAGCGCCGGGCGGCTCTACATTGCGAACCCCGATTAACACCATGGCAAGCGGCAAACGGCAAGCGGCAAGGGACAGGATCCCCCGAGGCCCGCTGCCAACTGTCTTTAGTGTTTCATGCATTTTCTGGCGCGGGAGCCTGACTCTTGGTGGCTTTGGCTGGGCATCTACAATCATTTCAAGTTCTGTCATTACAACATTTCGCTGTTTTCACTCGGCCACTCGTTACATGTATGCGGCTGGCCTGTCTAATAATACCCGACTGGGGAAAGGTTACGGGGGCCGAAAAGGCATGGGGGTGTTGAAACTGGTGCGGAGACTTTGGACGGGAGATACCAATGCCAAGAAGAATTGATGTTGCCCTGGTTCATGAGGTGTCTAGCTCCATTGTGCCTTGGACGTTGAATTCAATGATCTTGCCCAAACTGTTGACACTGAAGCATCTCAACGCCTCCGATAACCCAAGGAGCTATGACGACGATGTCCTCCGTCCTTCCCGGAAATCGAAACCGATAAACCCTGTAAGACCGGTGTGTTGTTCCCGCATGCTGGCTAGGGCTGCCTTGGAAGTCGATCCTATATGTTGTCCGCTATTGTCCGATTCGTTTCCCGAGAATGGCTTGCCGTGGCAGCCGCTTCGTCACTGAGATCCAGAACCGGCCATCGTCTGAGCTATAACGGCCATGTTAAGCACAGGGCGGCGGATGGCAGGTTACCTTCGTTTCGTCAACGGCGGGAAGAGTCTGGTTCTACACTACGCACTGTGACTTTGCGACATGCTCACGTCAGCGCACACTCCCTACCAACCCATGACACAAAGGCATCTCCAGTTTAGCCATAGGGTGATGGTCTACGCTGACGTCTTTTGCCCTCCGAGATATGCAAGTCAGCACCTGGTTGAGGTTTTGAGCAATCAAGGAGGTAGTGGCTCAGTTCTCTGCAGTGTAGTATTGCACTCACTTGACTTTAATCATGACCCCTTTCTTAGTCTAGATGATGCATCACCTTGTTTGTATGTGTGACTTTGGTTGCTTGTGGTGTTTGTCCTACTCTCCCCTGTGTAAGAGGGTTAGGGTTGTCCACTCGTGTTCACGGACACACCGAAGATAATGATATTTGCCTCTGCCTCTCTTCACGGTCCGAAACCTCGGAATCTCGGATGTTGGCTTCTGGAACGAGGCTCGATAAAATGGAGACCACCACGTCTCTCTCGTCATGTCGACGAGGTTCCTGCCTCGCCAACCCCGGGGTCTGTTCGGTGATTCCAGCCACAACGTACGCCACAACACCGCCACATCCCATTTAACCACAACTGGGCTAACGCGCGACGCGCACGGTCAGAGAAAGGAGTCGCGACCTTGGACGCGTTTGCCCAGCTAACACCACAATTCAATTTACCCAATCGTTGCCTGCAGCTCTCGCCAACGCCAAACTCCACATTCAACTTCCCAAGTGCCAACTGCGACCGAGGCAATTGATCACGCCCACGACAGCTCCTTTGACGACGGATACCTTGTTGCTACGATTCAATCGACCTTGCTCCTCTCTCACGCATTCATCCCTTTGACAAATCTACCTTTCTCCGTTTGGACCGCAAGTCGCCGTGCGGGGGCGGCCTTCTCATGTCTGTCCTCGCCATGTCAACCGACGTTCAGGAGCGGGATTTGGCCGGACGGAAGAGATCCCATGGCGATTTCTTGAATCAAGAGTCCTGCGGGGCGGCAGCGTTTGGGGACTCTGAGCACATCCAAACCGACCTCTCGTTGAGCGACAGTAAGTAACTAACGACCGTCCCGCCGCTTTGAGATGGCACAGGCTGAGCCCGTGCTTTGCTTTCACAGAAGAAAATGACGTTCGATGCACTTCACTTGGGGCTGCGGCGTCCCCTGCCTCAAAGTGCAGCTCCGTATTAAGCGAACCGCCGTGCAGTCCACTCGGCGGACACTTCTCGTCTCCCAAGCCAAGCTCAGCGTCTGCCCCGACATCCACTGCAACACTACAATCCGGTACGGGCATGGCCAAGACTACACCGCAAAAAGCAGCTGGCGAGCCGCCCAAGAAAAAGAGAGCAACAGCCGAAGAGAAAGCGGCCAAGGACGCGGCGATGGAAGCCGAGAAGCTCAAGCGACAGGAGGAACGTGACAAGAAGAAGCGCGAGAAGGAGGAGGCCGAGAAGCAAAAGGCCGAGCAGAAGGCTGCAAAGGCCGCTGAAAAGGCCGAGAAGGACCAGGAGAAGAAACAGCGCGCGGAAGAGAAGGAAAAGAAGAAGCGCGAGAAGGAGGAGGAGGAGGCCAAGAAGTCGCGCAGCCAAATGAAGCTGACCAGCATGTTCAACCGCCCGGCGACGACCCCGAAGAAAGAACTTGCGGCTTCCAAACCCGACGAATCCCAGCCTGCCGGTGCCACGCCGAACCGCGAAACCAAAGAGAAATCGCTGTACGAGCAAATGTTCAAGCCATTTTTCATCAAGGAACACGTTCACCTAGCCAACATCGTCCCTCAGTTAGATGAGGAAACAAGGGACGCCAAGGGCAAGATTCTGGACGAGTACATCTCGGGCGACCGCAAACACACGGCAACTACCTTTGAGCCCTTGGAGGTTCTTCAGATCCCATACAAAGTCCGCCGCGGGCGTGTCTACCCGAGCGTCAGAAAGATCATGACCGAGTTTGACGGTCTTTCATCCGATGGCCCCATCGATCTCACGACAGAGTCACAAAATGCGCAGATTCGGCAGACCATGGAGGTGTTGAAGACAGTGCCAATGAAGTCGATCAAGTTTAGGGAAGATGTGAGACCGGCATACATCGGCACTATCAGCGGGCTACCAACTGGCGTCAAGAGCCTGGCCAAGCTTGCGCGGAGACCCGTCGCCAAGGTTCTTCCCCTGAACTACGACTACGATTCGGAGGCAGAGTGGCAAGAAGAGGAGGGCGAGGACGTGGACGACCTTGATGATGAGGAGGAAGAGGCGGAGCTCGACGAAGACATGACCGATTTCCTGGACGACTCCGAGGATGCCGGCCCTGCGAGGATGGGCTTCTCCAGTTCAATGGAGCCCGAGAGCACGGGTCCGTCTTGGGAGGACCGCACACGAAAAATCACGGAGCCGAAGCTTTATAAATTCCGAATGGAGTTCATCCTTGGTACGTCCAACCCCGTTTCCCGGTTGATGGACACCATCGCTCACTGACATACTCGCAGAACCCCTGGAGCACCGCCACAGCATCGACCCCTTCTCGAGCACCTACTGGGAATCGCCCAAATCGAAGGCCACCGCAGGTAACGAATCATCGACCGCATCCGCATCCACGTCCACATCCGTCACGAACGCGTCTCACCCTTCCGCTTCGAGTTCTGCCCAGGACGCCCGTGCTAACCCGATGGCTCCGCCCCCGCCCCCGTCAGACGCTTTCCAGGCCCTCAACACAACATCCGGCCCCGCCGCGGCGACCAAAAAGTCGCAGCACCCGCTGCCGCTGGACATGCAACAGAAGCTCAAGGACCTTGTGCGCTCCTTTCCCACGCTCAGCAAGGTCGGCGTCATCGAGTTGTTTGCGGCGAATAACTCGGGGTGTTCGAGGAGCCAGATCAAGACGTCCTTCGAGGCCCTCTTCGAAAAGTCCGGAAAGGTGTTCAAGGTTAGGGGTGAGTAGAGGGCCTTTCGGCGCCGTTTTACTGATGGCCCCGTCGGCCGGACACTTCAGTCACGGTCCGGCGAGAGTCCGGTGGTGGGCGTGTACCATGTTTGGGGAAGCTGCGGCGTAGTCATGACGGACGGAGTTTTGTGGGGTTCAACGGTTGGGCGGGATTTGCGGTTTGGTGGCTTATGCTATGCTTTTGGTGATCATGGGGGGTTAGAGATTTTCTTTGGTGACACAAAATCAGCACCTTGGTTGCTTCCAGGGGCGGGGTTTCAGCGGGTGTAGGAGAAGTTAGGCGCCATATCGACAAAGTCTTTGACTTTCTGATATCTGGCATGGGTATTTGGACGGCTGCCACGAGGCACCGTTGAGTGTGGACGATGGAGCGGACGGGGTAGACAAGGACCTGCTCTTCTCCTCTGGCACAGGGTTGCGGTTTGGGAGTTTCTCAGGGCTTGCGTTGCTGCATACATACAGAGGAGCAAATATTTCTCATGTAACGATTCTCTTTGGCATGTTTACAATGGAACTTTGCCATCTTCGGTGGGAAGGGCGGACACATTCCAGCGCGGTATTTATCGGGGTTCCTTGGTTGAGAGGCCTGAATGATATTAGGTCCAAAAGGCTAGAATATTTGGTCCAGACTTTCCTGTCTGCGGCTCGTACAGAACCGTACCCGACCCTATTCTATAAGCCTCCACTAAAACGTCATCCCGCCAACGTCGTCCACAACGTGTCATTAGCAACCCAGCTACCATACAAAGGGGTCAACACCCAGGTTGTCCCCAAACCAAAAAGAACCGCGGGTATCATCAAGCTCATTATAGTCCGTCCGTTTCTCAACGCCTTCCAAAATTCCAAATGCCTTCGACAAATCCAGTCCCGATGCCCAATAACCGCAGCGATGTAATATCAAGAAACCCAAGCCCTCTTAGAACTTGGTGGGGATGAAATGCTGAGAGTCCTCTCTCTGCTGGGCAGCCGACTGCGGAAACGCGGCAATGCCAGCCACGATGCCGCAGGCCATGAACCCGAGCGAGATGATGGACCAAATGACGCCCCAGCACTGGGACGAGCCGCCGTACCGCTGGGCAAAGACGGACGCGTCGGAGCTGTTGACCTTGCGCAGGATGAGGTCGTCGCACTGTCCGGTCCCCGTTGTCAGCAACCGAACCAGCCAAGAGAGAAATGAATGAGCACTGAGGGGGAGTGGAGGGCAACTCACGATATCCCAAACGCTATACAACGAACTCATGACCCCAATAAACAACACCACGAACCGCAGCGCCTCGGCGTGCGCGATGAACCAACACCCCACCAGCAGTCCCACCGCGGCCAGGACGGTCCCGATGGTCAGCCAGTCTCGCCGGCCCCACCACAGCGTCAGCAAAAAGCACACGCCGACGACGATGCTCGCGATCTTGCTCGCGTTGATGTTGAACCCGGCAAAGGTCAGCAGCGCGCCGATCAGCGACGAGCCCAGGTAGCCCGCGGGCAGGGTGATGGCGTTGCGCCCGCCTTGCATGTGCGTCACGCCGCCCTCGCGCGGGTCGAGCGAGATGGATTTCACGCGGCCGCCGGTGAAGACGCAGGCGATGGCGTGGCCGAATTCGTGGAAGGCTATTACGAGCATCTGTGGAGGGGGTGGGTGGG
>Ga0247823_10003335_pt1 | contig 13024 bp, 9 predicted proteins | sample 13C_PalmiticAcid_2_FD_192426 | JGI IMG/M metagenome (GOLD analysis project Ga0247823, IMG submission 192426) | Soil microbial communities from agricultural site in Penn Yan, New York, United States - 13C_PalmiticAcid_Day30 | ecosystem: Environmental > Terrestrial > Soil > Agricultural land...
GGTGCGGGGAGAGCGGGGTGCGGTCGCCGTAGGGGTCGGTGTCGAGGTCTGCGGTGGTGGCGGTGGTGGCGGCGCCGCCGCTGGGGCGGGCGAAGATGTTGAAGCGGTTCATCTTGGTGTTTTGGTGTGTGTGTGGTTATGTGAGGCGTGTTGTCATGCTGTTGGTGGATTACACCACACGTGCCTGTTTCCCTTGGCAAAGCCCTCCGCCGAGTCGTTGTCAACGAGGCGCGATCGGTGCTGTTGTCGCTCCTCGAGGCGATGGAGTTGGGTGTGCTCGACTCCTGGACGAGACAGCCGATGCCAGGACAGATCGCACGTCGTGTACGATCGAAAGGTGAGTTGCGACCCAGCGCGAGACGTCAACGAGGATCCGAGAAAAGGTCAAGCCAAGTGTCCGAGGTGGGTATCATGAACTCCTTATGCTCCGTGGTCGTCTATCCGAGGCCGGCAAAAGGAACCGAGCACTGCCGTCCAGTAATTACCAGCTCCCAGAGCCTTGTATGGTGCCAATGCCGGACAGAAAAGAAAAGGGGTTATTAATGGAATGAGAGTCCAATGGTGTCCGCCCCGTGTAAGCCGCGTTTCGTCCGTCACCAAGGGAGCGGGAGATCGTGGGTTCAAGAACGAGTGATGCAAGAAGAACGATGGTGACTCCCACGCGAAGCAGGCCTCGGCAACTAATGACGAGGATAGAGGACAAGGGAAACAGATCAAAGTCAAGATCGTGGAGAACGACAGGCGGGCGCAGCACCTTGTTTTGTTTCGGGGTATGCGGGTGGACGTGCCCTAGGTCTCACACGGACTGTCGACTGGCTGGCGATGTCCCAGGCCAGGGAAGGGAGCACAGATCAGAGGTTCAAGAAAGCAAATTCGGACGGAGAGGCCGGGACTAGGGCACGAAGTCGATTCTAGTCGATGAGACAGCGCCGAAGGTGAGACTTGGATGCAGGGGGGTTGCCGCCACACTCGCAAGCAAAGCCACTCCTCGGGGTAGTCAACACAAAAAGACGAACGAGCGCACAGGCAGGAGTTGGGCAGGGACAGGCAGAAACAGGCACCATGTGTGTCCCTTGCAGCGTTCTCGACGGACCGGATTCCAGTCCCGCGGGCCCCCTGCTTGACGGAGAAAGATGCGGCGTCTCAACCGTCCCGGTCCTGGATGTTTCGCGGATCGTGCCCGCAGAGTGCCGGGGAAGTTGAGAACAATATCTGCCAGTCCTTTTCGTATCACCGTGGAAAACCTGTGCTGCACTGGCTTGGCAGAGAATACCAACACCCACAACATCACAACAACACGTCGATCTGGCCGTGATACAAGCACTCGAGGGCCAACCATTCCCAGGTCCCTCACCCCTCCATCCCTGTGATTCGTCGAAGTCGCAACAAAAGCCTCTTTGAGGTGCCGACCCCTGAACGGCAGACGAGCGCGGCTGGGGTGGGTTGATTGGCCCAGACGCGACCGTTGCATGAACAAGGGGTGGGGCGTCCACCACGTTTCAGATGCCCCTGGACTTGCCCCGTGCTTTGTGTTTCACAGCTTCACCACGGACTTCGACAACAACAAAATGGGCAAAGGAGCACGGGACTGGCCATTTTTAGATATATGGCAAACGAACGCGAAGCCGACACCCGGACGGTGATCACGACCGAGAGGTTCCTGTGATCCTTGGGTGTTGTTCGGAAGGGAGAGGGTCATCCCTCAAACGCAGGTCCAAGCACCAGATTCAAGGTCGACTGTGTTCCTGGCTGTCGTGGGCCTCGATTTGCCAGGTTGGGTATCATTTCCACACTACTGCTCTCTGCGCTCTTCGCCCTCTGAGCCGGAATATCGGATCCTTCTCCGGTCACTGTCGCTCTACACCATTGCATCCCAGAACCCCTTCATTACGCTCCTCGATCCACATGGCCTGCCCTCAACAATAGTGCTCAGCCGTTTTCGCTCTATGCCTTGGAGCAGGCACCCGTCTTACACCAGGAGATGCAGTGAATATGGTCTTGGGGGCCGGGACGGGGACGACCAAGGCAGGTCTCGAAGCCGTGGCGACGCGATCTCGCGCTCGAGTTCGCGACGAAAACTGGAGACGGCCTTGTGGGATCTCCGAGGCTATATAATCGATCTCACTCGTTGTGCGCCACTGCTCACTTTAGCTCGCCCAACAGCATGGTGCGATCGGATGATGCCGAGAGGACTATTGCACAGTTAGCACAGCAACAGCGCTCCAGAGATCAGGGATACCAACTGATGGGGGCATCTCCTGGCGCAAACTCGGCGCAATTGACCGTTCCCTTGTGACCGGGCAGCTTGTAGAGGAGCTTTCCAGAATCGCTGCCCCAGATGACGACCGTGCCGTCGCCGGCGCCGACGCCAATCTTCTTGCCATCCGAGTCCCAGCTCCCGCGAATCAAGTTCTTCTCCAGCCCCAGCGGGGCACCATCAAAGGTGCGGATGTGCCGCTCGGCTGGCGCGAACGGCCGAATATCCCATGTCCTGGCTGTCGAGTCCATCGCATACGAGAGCAGCTGCTGGCCGTCGGGTGATACCCGCAGCGAGGTTATTGTGTCGGTGTGGCCTAGCATGGAGTGAACCAGGGCCTTTTTCCGGATGTCCCACACCTTGATGTCGTTGTCGATGCCGCCCGAGTAGATCTCGTTGCCGGCCTCCGAGATGGCCACGGCGGTAATAGGAAACTCGGTCTCGATGTAGTCGACGGCATTCTTCGTCCTCGGGTCCCAGATGCCAATGGTCCCGTCGTCACTCCCGCTGATCAGCAGCTCCTCGCCCCGCTTGCTGATGTCCATCGAGTTGATGATCTCCTCGTGTCCGACGTAGCGTCGTATCCTTTCCCCCGACGTAAGGTCCCAGCTCGCGAGGTGCATGTCGGCCGAGGCGGAGAAGAGAATGTCCGAGTCGCGAGACCATTGAAGGTCGAGGATCGCACCGCGGTGTCCACTCAGGACGCCGTAGTTCTCGCAGTCGCCGTATGTCCGCCAAAGCACTACCATCCGTCAGTGACCCAGCCCGCCACATGAATCAGCTGGGCAGCGCACTTATTGTCCTGTCCATCGACCCCGAAGCTATCAGGTTTCCTGTCGGGTCGAACTTGGCCGCAAAGATCTCTCCCGAATGCCCCGACAGCTCCATCACCGGGGCCTGCAACCCGCTGGTCCGGGGTGCCTATGCCGCATTGTCAGATAACACGCCCTAGACATACCCAGAAGGCACCAAACATACCGCCTGGATGAGCGCGTTGCTTTCCGGGGCGCCACGGGTGGCTAGAGCGCGGCTCGTGCCCACATTCTGCCGCTTCACAACGAGCTGCCCCTCGCTCGGGTCGTCGGAGGCCGGTCTCTTTTCTGACATGGTTGTGTAGGTGCTCGGTGTTTGATGTTGCAGGTCAATTGGCGGAGTGGGATGGAGGACTGCGCATGCAAGGCTGGTGGTGTTTGGTCTGCGCTTTGGAGCTTGATGATGCAGCTCCGAAAACACAGGTTTAGCTGGATTTTAGATCCCCCGCGCTCCGCTTCAGGGGGTGCCTGGGCCGTGGGCATCGCAGTCAAGGCTTCCAGGTTGGTGGGGCTCTCCCCCACATGCGCACCCTTGTAGCTGCTGGGGCGGAGCTGAGTTTGGGGCATCGTCGCAGCGTGCGTCTCGATTCAGTGATCTCCATCTTCAATCTCCATCCCTCGTTGTGCCACTATTCCAAGCCTACCTGCCTCGAAACACCCGGTCGCGCCTCGTGCATGTTTCTACGAGTATTGCTGTACCGCCGAAGAAGTTCTTAGCTGGTTGATCTGTGCAATCCTACCCGACAATGGCGTCAAGTAAAGCCTCCCGCCTCGGTGAAGAGTACGTTTGGCCCTCCCTGGAACACTTCGATGCCGTGCTGACCGTGCCGTTTCTTTCTCAGGGTCTGGAAGTAGGGTTTCCCTACTCCGCGAATGCAAACGAACCCCCACTAACTTCCCAAGGACGCGGATGGACAAGGTCAACGCCGAGCTCGTCGTTCTCACATACGGCACGATCGTTGCGCAGTTGTGCAAGGACTTTGATAGCGACTATGTCGAGGTCAACAAGCAGCTGGACAAGATGGGCTACAACATTGGGCTACGGTTGATCGAAGACTATCTGGCCAAGTCGAACACGGTCAGGCGGTGCTCCAACTTTCGGGAAACAGCAGAGATGATCGCGAAGGTGCGTTGGGCTGGGCCAGGCCGACTTGTGCAGGTCGCTGACCATAGATGTTGCAGGTCGGCTTCAAGATCTTCCTCAACATCACCCCCACAATCACGAACTGGACGAGCGACGGCAAGCAGTTCTCGCTTGTCTTTGACGAGAACCCCTTTGCCGACTTTGTCGAGCTGCCCGACGACGGCCGGGCCCAGGACGAGCTGTGGTACTCCAACATTCTGTGCGGCGTGCTGCGCGGGGCGCTAGAGATGGTGCAGATGCAGGTGGAGGCTCATTTCATCAGCGACGTCCTCCGGGGGAACGACACGACCGAGATGCGCATCAGCCTGATACGGTACATCGACGACGAACTCCCGCCAGAGGATGACTAGGTGTTCTACAGGGAGTGATTAGAGATGGCCGCCTTGACTTTCCGGTTTCATGGAAGCCATGCCGCAAGCATGGAGATGGGGATCAGGCCGCAGCCGGGTGCCCTCCACGGGCCGGCCCGGGTGACATTTGGCAGAGCGATGGTCGGCTCGTCCTCGATGCGCGCGATGCCGCGACATCGGGGAGTAATACTTTTAAGCATAGCGATATCCATATCAATCACTGCCGGTGCCGGCACCGGTTGGCATTGGAGGCGCCGAAAAAGGGTTCAGGGGAAGCCGGCCTGCCCGGACCGGGCCGGCCATGAAACGCTCGGGCTCGGCATGTGCGGGCCAATTCAACCCATCTGGCCCACGAGGCCGAAACTTGATTGCCTCCCTGGCCTGTTCAGCAGGAAGGATACTTTGTATCTCGGGGACTACATCAGACGTTTAATTGACTGCCAACTGCGGCCTGCTGTCTTGCCCTGGATCACCATGCGTGGCCTCCTTTCGGGTCGCCCGCACCCTGCGGGACTCGGCGTCATACCAGGGCTCAGTCCCGAGAGGCCTGCAGTGGTTTTGAATTCGTGTGTTGGTTGACTTGCGATCCCTTAGGAGGTTGCTGGGTCCAACCGGCCTCATGCTGCAAATGAGAGTCTCTGTCACACAGCGCCCCCAAAGGACAATCGTGAGCCAACAATTCAAAGGTAACGTGCCTTGCACAAGACTTTATGAGCCCGACGGCTGCCAACGGCATTTCCGGACCCAAGCATGCTTGGCGGGTTGAAGAAGCGTTAACACAGCCCTGCCATTCGCAATCGAGGCATGCGAGCCGCTGGCTGTGGCCGACTGCGCCTCTCCCCTGAGCCCACGGGATCAGATGGATGAAAGGCCACCAACACTGAAAACCGTGATTGTTCTGCCACAGCCTTTGTACGCGACAACGAACACATAATTCGGTGTTACACCGCCTCGCCGACGAATCAGCCCCGTGATGGCGCGCAGCATTGTGCCCAACCCATATCTTGATGGCGATCCCTCAGGGGGCCGGCCAACCTTGCGGCCACCCATCAGACCTTCAGTCTCAACATCCGTCTCACAAGCAGTCCGAATCTAGGCCCAAACCCGCCATATAGGCCGTCAACCACCCCGCCCTCTGGCATCCTCACGGCAGATCCTGCTTTGACCGCCCGCGGCCAACCGTCCAAACTCACACTCCCGAGATGCTCACACGGCATCAACCTCTGGCCGTGGCCATGTTACGACCTCCCTCTACGTGTACAAAGCCGGCAATTACAACAAGAGCAGCCATGGCCGCGGGGTTGGGAAGCAGTCTTGTGCTGTTCCACAGCCTCAACCTCTCACCGCACCTGCTGACGCACGCCGGCGGGCTACCATCACCGCGAGCCTCACTCCCAACACCCCCAGAAACACCCTCTCCAAAGATGGGCAACCACTCCTCCAAGGAGAGAGGACCCCGGACTAACTCCCGGCCCTCCACCTCCGCAAGCAACACCCAACCCGCCCCCTACTACGCCTACCAGCAACAACCCAAGCTCGACCCCCGCGATCAACAATCCGCTCCGTACTACTACCAACAACAACAACAACAACAACAACAACAACAACAACAACAACAATACCCGCCCGCCAAACCTACCGCCAAACGCCGCCTCTTCGGCAAGCCCAAGGCCGAATACCAGCTCAACATCATCTGCAAGTACTGCGACGACCACAACAGCCCCTGCAAACGCGCGGCCGATCTGAACGGCCAGTACACGGAGGCCTACCGCGACCCGTCATATCGCGGGGCGTTGAAACCCTGGAACTTGCGCGTCGCTCTCTGCTGGACGAAGACTGCCGACGACGCGAAGAACACGCTGAGAAAGCACGTGGGGGATCGGAATCATGATGCCGATGCGAAGGGGGTGTGGTGCGCGGATGATTTGTTGCGGGAGTTGGAGATAAAGGGGGTGAAGGTGGAGAGCAACATTTGATTTCATTTGGATTGATTTGACCTGGGGGGCAAGGAAGAAGGGGTAGTTGCAGTGAGAAAGGGGAGTTCAAAGGTTGAGAAGGTAATTCGGCACGGGACGGGCTGGATTATTCATTACCATGGCATTGGGATTGATTCTCCAGGCAAGGACATGGAGAGTAGGTGGTGGGATTCAAGGGCTTTGGGGGTCAACATGCTACACGGAGTCACTGGGGTTTATTTGAATTGTATGATATCCATTGGGCTGCGCTGTGTTCTAATTATCTTTATTAGGGAACGTTGAAGGGGGGTGTATACTATTGTTCGTGATGGATGAAACCATCTTGATGTATGACACAATGCTTGCTTTGAGGAGCACTCTACGGCACGAATTGTACCTACAGTGCCAAGACGGACTGTAGTGTTACCCAGTTCTCCGTTCAGCATGTTTCCTCATCATCCTGGAAAGGACATCCATCGCATGGTGTTCGTTGCAGCCCCAGATACCAGGTAGGGTCTTTCATAAAGCGAGGAGCAAACGCCAAACGGAGAGTTGCAGCTGTCGGATGCACCGTTCCACTGGCTGCCTGAACAAAGACCCAGCAGAATTTGAGTTTGCAAACCATAACACATGTCTTACCCCGTACTTTTGTCAATTCCTGAGTCGTGGTCATCTGCCATGCAAAAGCCTTTCGGGTTTCGAATACGACAGGGCAAAGCACAGGACCAGCCCACCGCCTGGGAGCGTTTCCACAAGTTTGCCGCCATCACCGCACCCGGACTGGGCGGGGTAGTGTCATGGCATCTCGTTTGATGCGGAAAGAAGTGAAATGAAGTCAAAATTAGGGCAGGAAGAGGAAAGGGGCTTCGGTGTCGCCGGGTAACAGTGGGTCTGTGGGTGGCTTTCCCCGGACTGACCCCGGCCGTCCCCCTCCCATGGCTCGGTTGATCATGAGGGGTCAAATCTTCTTGCAGATTGCAAGAAAACTCACTGCGGCCCCTCAGGCTTCCTCGGGTTTGGGGGTTGGATAAATCCCAGGTAAACATTTGAAACACAAAACAGAAACATCGACGAAAGGCGTCAGAGGATCAAAAATGATGGCTTGTTACGGTTGCCGGCTTCCACCCCAAGACCCGCGGCTAATGCAAGGTACGATGTGTTGCATTATCCAGGTCACCGTTCCAGTTAGGGCAATCACTGGGATGCTGGGGATGTGTTAACGTTGACGTTAGCGGCACGGCCCTCCACCCCTCCCGAAGTCCAGGGCTTGAACAGCCACAAGCTTCCAGGTTGTCTTGCAGCGGCGCCAGATCCTGGAGATCGGCCCCAGAGATGCATTTCCAGAGATGCATTTGCGTGGTGGAGTTCGGGTTGTCAACGAAGGTGCCGGGTCAGTTATCAAGAAAGAGAGAAACAAGGACCATCTCACAGTCTGGTCAACGTGTTGAGCCGACCCACAATTAAGCCATCTCAAAGAGATCGTGGCAATCGCAAATCGGCCCACTTGAGAACCTGGGCCGCTGATCGCAGCGCGATGTCTCGGGTAAAAATCTTAGTTGGTAATTACAGATCTCTGGCAATCAATGCATCCTCAACAGACCCCGGTTTTGTCGACTTGTCGATATCAGGCCTCAAGTCCCGCAGAGTGGCCAGACTCTGAAGGTGCCCGACTTGATGTCAAGAAAGCCTCATCGCGTTTGCCAACCACAGGATGCCAGATCCGAGATCCCTGCCAAACGTGGCACCAGGATGCGCGTTGCGGGAGCTCCACTGACGAAAGCTCAAGCAGGCACGCAGGCACGCAGGCGGGGAGTGAGGGGACCCTCTTCGTCGAAGGTGTCACTGGGCTGCAAGGCTCGCAACTAGAGGTGTTGGCAAGACCAGCAGCCCTGGGATGGATGGGATGATGAAATATGGATGGTGTTGCTACGCCAGCATGCAATCGCCAGCTGCAGCTCCGTACTTTGTGGTAAGAGACTGCAATCACCAGGCGACGTCTGACCGAATCATACTGTGTATGAGCCCTTGGATACCTTAACGTCCTGGCCCAGCATCGGCATTTTCCACAGCTACAGGGTAGAGTATAAAAGCAGATCAACAAATGCAGTTGGGCTGTCGGGGATTTTGTCAGATCATTCTGACCCCTTCTTTCAGACCTGTGCTGCCGTTGCGAATACCGGGGCGCCAAGAACCCGGCACCTGAATAGTTGCCTGATTCTGCTGCATGGCTGCCTCGGATGCCCGACAGCCCAGGCATTCACGCGCCGAGTATCAGATTTACGCAGGGCACCACCCGCAGCGTTCCAGGAACTGCGCAGGGCCGCCGCTCCGACCCGAGAGAGATTGGCAGACCATCCCCAATCGCCCTGCCTGTCGCTCCTGCGTCCTCGCCCCCCCCATTACGCTCAAGGCGTCGCCGAAATTTCCAAAATCCCAACCCCCGTCCTCCTCTTCTCCTCATTTGCATCCGCACTGGTCCCTGCAACCACTGGCATCCCCATATCGACCCCCCCGAGCCATGCCAGTTTGATGTTCCGGCGTCGCCCCGTCGACCCTCAGCGATTTTGCCGGACTGGCCAAGCAGCGTCGTGGGCGAGGACGACGATTGCGCCCATCATTAGAACCCGGAGGCAGAGGGCAGAGGCTGCGTGCGATCGCGCCCAAGTCGAGCGACTCTAGCCGTGCAGGAGGGTGGCCACAGCGTCGAGTTTGGTCTGGTTCCTTCGCGGATTATCTCTACCATTTCTCGACCGTTCTGCCACTGCACTCCGACCTGCGCACCAGCAAGCCCAGCCCCCGAACAGCGCGGCCGTGCATCTCGACACACCCGCACATTCTGCACCTTTCCGCAGCATCGACATCATCGCGCACCAGGACGGACCAGAGTGACCGGTCCAGTTCTTATCAAGCCCCGAATCATTTCCTCCATCGTTTTATCCACCTCGCTTTTTAATTGAACCGTGTCGCGGTGTTTGCTCGCGCCCCAGTTGGTCATCAGGGCCAACACACGGGTGTTTCGACATTCGCGCTTACTTGCCGCTCCCCCGTCTCCTAAAACGCACCGTGTGCCACTCTGGTGGCGACCAACCCTCACTTTCCATCCCGCGCTGATTGCGAATCTATCGCGCAACGCCATCCGAGTCACGAGAGCGCCCCTGGAGCCAGCATCGCGCACCCACCGCGACGATTTCCCGAACTCCACCCTACGCAACCCGATCACGTCGTCGCGCAGACCGTTGTCTGCAGTCAGCAGCCAACCATGAACAACATGGCGGGCATGCCCAACATGAACGCCATGAACGCCATGGGCGGGCCAGTCGGCCCCCCGATGAACATGATGAATAACGGACCCCTCGCACCGCAGCAGGCACCCCCGAACCAGATGCAGCTTAACGACTCAAGCCGCACGCTGCTCAACACCTACATCTACGAATATTTCATCCGCTACAAGATGTTTAGCTGTGCTCGCGCCGTCTACGAAGCGGACCCCCAAATCAAAGTCATGAAGGACAGCCCTGGGAAACACCGTGACGAGAACGGCAACCTGCTCGGAAACGGTCTCGGCGATGCCATGGATACCGACGTCAAAGACGTCTTGGACCAGAAGCGTCCCGACGACCTGCCCGCACCCAACGTGCCGACCCCGGTCGCCGACAACTGCTTCCTCTACGAATGGTTCTGTCTTTTCTGGGACATGTTCAACTCGCAGAAGGGCAAGGGGTCCAGCAACCAGGTCAATCTCTACGTATCACATACTCAGGTTTGTACCACCCAAGTGCCAACCATGGCGTCCACGCAGCAACGGCTAATCTCTCTGGCAGCAACAATCCCGGATGGGGCAGGAACAGCAACGCGACATGCTCCGCCAAATGCGCCCGGAGCTCGCTCAGCAGCAGTTCCATCAGCAAATGATCAGGGGGATGCCGAACGGCGGCATGACTATGGCCATGAAGGGCGGGAACCATCTGCAACGAGCAGCCATGGCGAATAACCAAAAGTGAGCTCCGCGGCCCGTCCCCCTACTCCCCCACCTTGGACCCGTGCACTAACCGCTGCCCGTGCTTTCAGTCCGCAAACGATGCAGATGCTCCACCAGCAAAAGGCGGCCGGCCAGATGCAGCGAGACCCCTCGGACATGGACGGAAACCGTGCTCGACCCGCCTCCCCCGGTGGGCCCGAGAACGCGCCATCGCCGTCCAAACGGCCACGCCTCGAGGGCGGGGCACCGTTCAACCCCAACCAGGGCGTCATGATGCCCAACGGAAGACCGGGCCAGGGGATGCCTGGACAGCAGCAGGTAGGAAACGGCCCCGACTCAGCGCGGGCACTGCTCCTTCAGAATGGCGTCAACCCAACTTGGCTGAATCCTGACCAGCTCCAGGCCTTTGCCTCTGCAGCTCCTCACGTACAAGCCAAGATTGCCTCGTACTCGACTAACATGACGCAGCACCATGGCAATCAGATGCCCAACAAACCCATGCCAAACGCCACCGGTCCGCAGGGTCAGGGCTCGCCCATGGTGCCGCCAGGTCCCGACGGCAACGCGCTGAACCAGTTCTACAACCCGGCTGATATGGGACCCGGCAACATGCGACCCGGCGCGCCCAACGGGCAGGCCACTGCCGGCAGCAATCACGCCCTGCAGGACTATCAGATGCAGCTGATGTTGCTCGAGCAGCAGAACAAGAAGCGTTTGATGATGGCTCGTCAGGAGCAGGATCTCGGGGGCACCACCAACGGTCCCGGTGGCCCGGCCGGCCCAGGCGCGCCCCCCGGACCGAATGCCCAGGCATTCCAGGGAACCTCGCCTCCAGGTGGACGGAGCGGTGCCTCGCCGAATCCCTCGGAGCAGATGAAGCGCGCGAACCAGCAGATGACCGGCGCCGCCAGCATGGGATCTCCCCTTCCAGATGGCGCAGGTCAGTCTCGAAGCTCTCCCGGCTCGATGAATTTCATTGGCGCCAACATAGACCCTAACCTAGGTCCGTCGCACTTTGGCATGAACATGAACATGGCGGCCCAGATTAACGGCGCGATGCGGCCCCCGAGCTCGCATCCTCCGTTCAATGGTCAGATGAACCAGCAGCAGATGATGGCTGCACAGCGCCAGGCGCAGCAACAGCAACACCCGGGTGCTCAGGGTGCTCCGATGCAGTGGGCGCAGGGAGGGCCGAACGGACAGATGCCGGGTCAGCCCCCGCAGGGCCAAGTGCCGGGTACTCCGGCGCAGAACCAGCGGGCCATGCCCCCGCCGTCTGCCCCGGCGGCTGCTGCCGCTGCTGCGAACGCGCGCAACACGACCGCTTCTCCCCAGGTCAGCAATGCCGCCCCGCCGACGCCGCAGCAGGCCAGCAAGGCGGCCCCCAAGAAGAAGGAAACCAAGAGCAAGGCCAAGGTAAGCTCCTCGAACCGTGTCGAGGTCGTCTCGAGCATCGACACTGACGTCTTTCTCCCACAGGCTGCCGCGCAGAAGAAGAGCAACCCGAACCTCAACGCGGGCGCGACTCCCGCACCCGAACCAACCGAGGCACCGCAAGAGGGCCCGACACCGGCGACGCCCATCACACCCGTCAACCCAGCGAGTTTCGCCAAGAACCAGAATGTGAACCCCGGCCAGGTTGTTCCCAACGGACCGCCCGTGCCGCAGCCCCAGCCACAGGGCGCTCCCGTTCCTCCCCCGCCCTCGCACACGGATCTGAACCAGTCCAACGCTTTCTTGGACCCTGGCGGAATGGGGGTAAGGAGTGCTCCTTTTCCTCTTGAGACGCGCTGTTCGCTGACTTGTTGGCAGGATTTCCATCTCGAATTTGGCAACCCCATGCAGACCGACAATGTGCTGACCGATTTCGATTTCGACTCCTTCCTGCAAGACGGCAACACGGCGGACGAGAGCGGCTTCGATTTCAACTCGGGCTTCTCAATGGAACCGGACACGACGATTGGGGCAACGGATTAGGACTCCTTGTTGCTGAACGGGGTCTCGGCGATTTGGGATCCGCCCCATTCAGGCAATGGTGCCTAACGAGGGCCCGTGAGGGTGCTTTTGCTGACCCATGCACACGGGGCACTCTCACCGAAACAGACCCGCTCTCACCGCGAAGATGGTCACTAGTTTGGGCCCATACATTCCTTTCCTTTCTCTTGAAAATCACTTTTTTTTTATCGTTTCGCCACCAGGCACCGTACAGGCTGCCTCGGTTGGCGCTGGTCGCTCCAGGTTTTTTCGGGGCATTGTACACGTTCTTTCCCCGGTTTTTGGTATGAGACAGTTGGAAGTGGGTGGCTGCTGCATGGTTTCCCCCTCACCCTCTTGTTGGCATCGGCGGCGCTCTCGCCATTTGTGGATTCCCTGTGTTGGTTTTCTTTTCATGCTGCTTTTGGTGTTTGGGCTGTGTGGCTTGTGTCGAGTAGAGGCCTGTATTTTTTGCGTAATGTTGGGGGGGTCAATGAAAGGACGAGGTGAACGTCCGCTCTGGGATGGGATCTGAGACCACAATGTGAAGGGG
>Ga0247823_10003336_pt1 | contig 13020 bp, 10 predicted proteins | sample 13C_PalmiticAcid_2_FD_192426 | JGI IMG/M metagenome (GOLD analysis project Ga0247823, IMG submission 192426) | Soil microbial communities from agricultural site in Penn Yan, New York, United States - 13C_PalmiticAcid_Day30 | ecosystem: Environmental > Terrestrial > Soil > Agricultural land...
GCAGGGTGGGTTGGGGGGTGGGGGCGGAGAAATCGATGGAGCTTCCCGGTCGTCCATGTGAGCACAACGTCCTGGTTATTAAGGGTTTAAAGACTATCAAAGATGTTGGGAAGTTTCGACTCGCTGTTTGCAATCTCATCTGCTCAATACAGAACGCTGCTTCCCCTCTCACAAATCCGCCGCCTTCGCCGCCGCCGCCGTGATTTCATCATCCGCCTTCCATGCCGAAAACTTGCGCGTGTGCACCCGGGACTCGAACATCTGATCCAGCTCCTCGTATGTCCGCCCATTCGTGTTAGGAACGGCGTACCACACGAACACCATGAACAGTAGCGCCTGCCCAAAGAAGACGAATCCAATCTTGCCGCCGAGGTTGGCCTGGTCCTCGTTGAAAAGATACGGCAGCACCACCAGCCAGATGGTGCTGAAGAGGTAGTTGAACGCGATGCCCACGCCGATCGTCTTGGACCGCAAGCTCACCGAGGACACCTCGCCGGCCACCGCCATGGCCGCGCCCACCGATGGGCCGTACGTGAGGGGTGTGATTTGGAGGACGATGCCAATCAGACTAGGCGGTCAAAGTCAGCGTGAATCAGGACTGCCAATGACAAGAGAAAATGCACCTACAGCAAGTTGCTCTGCGTCCGGCCAAAGCACCCCGCAATGCCCATGATCAAGAACATGACCGCGCACAAGCCAATGCCGCCCAGCAGCAGCGGCCGCTGGTTAAAGCGGCTCATCAAGACGATATTGACCAGCGCGCTGAGCACACCCAGACTAATACCAATCTGGATCAGCATCGTGACCGTGTACGACGCCAGGCCCGTCTGGTTCAAAAAGTATGGCGCGTTGGCCGAGAGCACGCCGCCGACGACGATATTCATCGACATGCAGATGAGCACGATGCGCGTGCGCCGCCAGTTGGTGCCGCGGAAGCAGTCGAGCAGCGAGACGGCGGAGCCCGTGACGGCCATCAGCGCACGCTCGGCCTCGATGGCGCCCATGATCTGGTCGAAGCGCGCCTGGATCGGGTGGTCCTTGGGCGAGAGGCGCTCCAGCGCGCGCCGGGCCTTGTCCGGCTGGTTCTTTTGCGCGTACCAGTAGGGGGACTCGGGGACGAAGGGGAGGCCGAGAAGGAGAGCACCGGGGAAGGCCCAGGCGGCGGCGAAGATGTTCTGCGGTGCGAGATGAAGTTAGCACCGGGTGGGGGTAACTGGGATGGATGTGTGGGAGGGGTTGCAGTATACACGTACCCTGAAAGCTGCTTGTTCCATGATGCTGATTCTGCTAAACGTCGCAGAGATGGCGATGAGGAAGCCGAGGTTCTGCGCAAAGAGACAAGGTTAGATGGTGCCCTGCATTAGAGCCACCCCTGGCCTCAGGCTAAGGGAGACTTACCATGCAGATCGTGTTGAAGCTCAGGGCGATGCCACGCATCCGCAGCGGCGCAATCTCAGACACGTATTTCTGTCCCACCGTCATGGCGATACCGACCGCAAACCCGGTGATCATCTTTCCGCCCAGGAATTCGGCCGGGTTCCGTGCCACAAAGTTGAGGGCGACTCCAGCAGCGGCTGTGATGGCGGTGAACAAGAACCCAAACCGGCAGCCGAACCAGTCAATGGACTCTGCCGCCACGAGGGATCCAACCAGTGTCATGACGTTATACATCGCGTTCCACGCCGATTGCCAATGCGCAGGGATAATGAGCGAGCCGTTGACGTTGCTTGCAAAGGTCATTCTGAAAAGACAAGACGGTTAGCATGGTTCGCGTATTGCAGAGGCGCAATGACAACAACTCACTGGAAGGCCGGCATGGACAGGCAGACGGCGAGCGCCAGGTTGTCGTAGCCAATCATGAGAGCTCCGATGTTCGCATACAAGGCGCAAAGAATGATCTTGGGGTTGGATCTGATGCACTCCCAGGAGCTCATTTGGTCCTCTGGGAGCTCGGGAACGGAGGCCGCGCCTCCCAAGGTGTGTGTCTCCTCATGATGAAGCACTTCGGTCTTTGCATCGGCAGCCATTCTGGAACCTGATGTGCTGTATCTGGAGGAAGTCTGGGGAAATCGAAAGAGTCTGGGGAAATCTGGGGAAATCTGGGGAAGCTCTGGCAGAGCCTGGTATATTACATGCATGGAGTCGCGTTGGAGTCCAGAACCGCGGTGATGGAACCGGGTAACCCGGCGATGTTCGGAATTTCCGGAGCTTGAACCACTGCTACCCCGGACCCGAGCCCGGCAGATGAAACTGGAACGAAACCTTCTCCAACGCGGATCCACTGGATCTCACAATTCAAGCCTATTACGTCTAGATCGCGATCTTGGTTACTGTTTTGGGTGTTTAGATGGGTTAAAGCACCCCGAGTCACTCGGTGAGTCTTGGTCCGAACATGGAGCATCAGGGGTCTCAAGTTGCTCGGCAGCGTGGTCCTTTGAACATGATTTGTCCCATTTCCAAATCTCCCCTCACTTGACTAAGGTACCTTACTGTTGGGCCGCTAGTGATGTTTGCAGCTGCACACCCTTGGCAAGCGCAAGCTGTCTCCTCTCGTTGCCCAGACGAAGCTCAACAACCATCTCGGCAGAGGCGGTGAGCGACAGTGTTCCGTCGTTCCAAGACATGTCCATTGTCCGCCCCCTGCCCACGGGGAACGTCCCGTTCAAGGCTTTCACCATTGTGGGTCGAGGTTCGACAACGACCGGCACGTTGATGTCACTGCTCGGAATCTTGATGCCGGCAATTTCACGGACAATCTCGTACATGGGAGTGGCGCTCCATCCGTGGCAGTCGCTGCGCGGGTTTGTCTCAAACTCGGCCCAGGTGGTCAAGTTTTGGTCCATCATGACTTGCCAAGGCTTGATCATTTCGTCCCAGAGCTCCTCGTAGACGCCGGCCAGAGAGGCTGCGCGGAAAACGTAAAAGGCCATGGCCAGCGAGGTGCGGACAAGCCCATGGTCCTCACGCTCCAGCACCGTCCGACGCATGAGCGCCGCTGCCTCGTCAGCATGCGCAGCGCCCGAGAGCACAGCTAGCACCTGGGTATGCTGCGACAGCTCTACCGATCCCGGCCCATCCGTGAACAAGCCCCTGCCCTGGTCGAAGCAGTGCCGCCGCACCGCGGCATTCAGCTCCTCGGCGCGGGAGCGGTACTCGTCAGCCACGCACTTGCGGCCACAGGTCTCTACCAAATCCGCCGCGCTCCGCAGCGCAATCGCGTACAGCAGGCTGTGGACCGTCGCGGCGCCACACGAAAAGTACGCCGGCGGCACCGCCACCCCCTTGAACCCATGCTCGGGCGTCCGCCACTCAGGCACCCAGTCGACAAACGCCCACGTCTCGTCCTCGGGCCCCGCAAACCGGCCCACCAGGCCTAGCGGTCCCACAAGACGCGCAAAGTGCTCGAGGACGCCGTCGACGGTCCCCAGGTACTGCCGCACCAACCCGGCGTCGCCAAAGTGCCGCATGTGGTCGTGCACCATCAGCACCCAGTACAGCGAGAAGGCCGGGATGGCGGTCATGCGGCAGGGCGCGGGGAACTGGGCCTCGAGTAGGCCGTCGTCGCGGCGGCTGGCGTGGAACTCGTGCAGCGTCTTGCGCGCGAGCCGGTCATCGCGGGACACGGCGTACGTGAAGAGCATCTGCAGCCGCGAGTCCATGGCGAACTGGTTCTGCTCGTAGTACGGGCAGTCCTCGTACGTCTCGTGCATGCAGTTGCGCAGCGTGTTGAGCGAGATGCGCCACAGCTTGTCCAGGGTGGGTGACGAGGAGGAGGAGGAGGTGACGGCCGCCTCGACCGCGAGGGGGTAGTGCGTGGATCGGTACCGGACGGAGCGGATCGTTAGCGGGGAGTTTGTGGTCTGGATGGTCAGGCGGACGTAGCGGAAGGCGCGCCACCAGAAGGGCTCGTAGTGATTCTCTCCGCCCCGGCAGATGTATGTGTCTGTCGGCCCGTAGAGCTTCCCTGCCGGATCAGCGCGATCCCCCTTGGTCCGAGAACGAGACCCCTGGTCCATGTCGCCTTCGTAGCATTCCGAAGCCAGGATGGTGACGGTTGCCGCGTCTTCTCCGTCTTGGTCCAGACACAGCTCGAGGAAGCCGGTGGTTAGTTCGCTTGCTTCCAGGTCAACCGTCACGGTGGCCTGGCTGCCGATGCATATCGGCTTGCTGGAAGTGATGAGGGCCTCCCATTCTGACTTGGTCGGTCCTCCGGAACCAGAGCAGCAGGCCACTCGGTCAAAGGTCGACGGCGTCTCGGTCAGAGCCGGGATCGGGCGCGGACTAAGCTTTCTAGAGTCTAGAATGGGAGACATCATGGCGGCCATGGTGCTGGGGACTGCGTTGCCCCACTCGGCGTCGTTGAAGTCGGCATCAAGCCAGTGCTGGGGTGCCAATCTTCCATCAGACCTCTCCCAGAGCGAGACAAAGGGCGGGCCCAGGCGGAAGTCCCATTCTGAATTTGGAACGAGCTGAACTGATCCGTCGCGGTGGGTCTTCCAGGTTTCATCGGAATCGATGTTGATCCCTGTGCCAGCACAGTGGAGGATCAGGCCCGGCTTGCTGGTTCGCATGATCGACGTCGCCGCGGTATTCTCTGGAGACAGCCTCAACACCCTCACAGCGAGCATGTTGACGCCCTTCCTCAAGAGGGAGGCGATATCGACGCTGTCGTAGTACCATCGTGTTGGGTAGCTCTTGCAAGGGCCAAAACTGGCAGGGATTCCGTTGACGAACAGTCGATACCGCGTGTCCGCCGAGATGTGCACCATGCACGATGTCGGGATTGGTCCGTCCAGGACGAACGATTTCCGGAACAGGACAAAATAAGCTGATGGCTCGGCTTTGTTGTCCAGTCTGGGCGCCCATATCCATTGCGCCTTGCATGGCGGGAAGGACACGTGCTGGGGCTGCATGCTGGCTGTGTGTGTTCAAGTTGTGGCGTCAAGGGATGAGAAACAGACCGAGACTGGGCAAGGAGGCGCTATCGTCCGGGTGCCGTCGACAACCTTGTGCTCTTCGGACAGCCTTTTCTGCATTGAGCGTTCCAGCCCCAGCTCATCAAAGCCAAGATAGAAGTGCTTATATCGTTAGTCTACGTTGCCCTGTGCCAAAGAGTCAGGGTTGCTGTGTGCCGGCCCTTTCTCGGTCTGGTTCGGCACTTCCGAAGGAGGACCCTTCCCCACATCGGCTTTTCCGAAAAGTTCCCACCACCTCTTGTGAAGCTCAGAAGCTGACGTGCGCGTCTCACACAAAGTGGATCGCCAACTTGGCGGGAATGCTTCAAGTCTACTCCGTACATCAGGTCTCTCTCCACTGTGATAACTAATTTCGATGCCGTCTCTTGTGGTTGCGGCCAGTTCAGCCATGTGGCCGTAAAAGGGAGGAACAGACGGGGGTAGGGAGCGGAAAGTTTGAGACGGCGGAATAGAGCCCGGGTACTGATACGCAACCTGTGGGTGATAGTCCCTGCGGGGCATAGACCACCAGCCCGGCGTAGTGGGGTTAACCCCACCATTACTTCCAGAACGTCACTATCTTGTCCACCGGATCTCGGTTTTATAGGCACTTCTCTCTGCAACAACCCAGGCCCAACGAACACCATGTCTTTTCACCCAGATTCCACTGAGGCCGAGCTGCCTTTTTCGACATTCCAACTGATCCCAGAAAAAGATGCCGTCTTTAGGACCAGCCGCCCCGAGGGCCCAGCCAGTCCTGAACTCCTGAAATACTTGAAGCAAGGCGCCGTTGAGGTTTCATGCAAAACGATTGACGTCGCGCATGGAGCGTTCGGATCCGAAGACGAAGAGATGAAAGATCTCTACGCCACATTGGTCGTCTTTGATTTGCGATTCGATGCTGTCGCGTCCAAGCGCCGCATTTCGGAGGCTACCGTGACTTTCACCTTCACTCGAACGAAGGATGGCAACCCGATCAACATCTACGGACTCTCCCCATATGGCAGCCTGAGTGTTTTGCCTACCTGGGCGGTAGAGATGACAGCGCAGAACCTGCTCCAAAGGCTCGGTATATCTGCCAACCCGGCCACCGCACTCGCCTCCTTTGGACAACATAGAGTGCTCACACAGTTCCTCAGTGGCTTCTCGAAAGTTATCGGGCGGGAAAGCGACAATCAGGCCGCATGGACCCTCCTGGAGAACGACCTCGCCGAGGAAGGCGTGCCCGTTTTCATGAGAGTGGCCATCTTGCTGGAAAGGGATAGCCTCGATCCCTTTCAGTGTTCTGTCGGTCTCCAGGCGTCTTACGACTCCAAGACGGCGCTTGGGTCGGTGTTCTCGAGGGCTCGGCACACCAGACCTTATCTGTTCAACCCGCAGCAAAAGTCGACACACAGACTCAAGAGGTACAACGAGGATAACCTCGGCAACGAGGAACTGAGCATGTTATGTGACATCACACCCATCAACGAGTGGCAGAATTCGGAGAATGCGGGCCATACTGGCGAGAAAGGGTCTGGGACAACTGAAGCCGAATAGGGTGGCGCGCTTTCTTCATCTCCTTTCTCTTCTGTTCCATTTTACTTCACCCTAGTAACGGCCAAAGAAAAAAGAAAAAAAGAAAAATTCCCGTCCCCTCCCAGTTATTTAGGTTTTAATTATTCTTTCTTCATCTTATCCTCTATTCTCTGCGCCTTATTTCCTCCCCTTTTTAATCAGGTATTTAAGTACCTCTCAATGAGCTGATTCCGTCTGTCACAACTTCAACCCTGCTATTTGCACCCTCCCGCCATATTTTCTGCTTCCCCTCAGTTTTCCACCGCGCCTTAGGCGGTCTGCCAGCTTCATTACCGCCGCGATTGGCAATTTGTTCGGTCGATTGGTAAAAGCTCTAGTTATGCCGGCAGCGTACCATGGATTCACACTCGCCAGCTTCAGCCCAAGGAGACGACGGTGATGCTCCAAATTAATCACTCGGACAAAAATCAAGCATGCCTGGTAGATCGACCGGAAATCCCGGCGGGCCTACCATGGCTGGTGGAAAGGGATGACGATGACTCGAGTGCTGACTCCTTTACGATCTAAAAATTCGAGGATCTGAAGGACGCAACTTGCGCTTGAGGAATGGCAGGTGTTAGAGGGAAGTTATGATTCTCATTCATGTCCTCTGGGACTGGCCACACCAGTGAATGGCGAATCCCAGCAACATCTGGGAAATAGCCTTGGCAACATTCGATCCGTTGCTAGTTTAGCATCAAGGCGCTTAGCTCTCATCATCTACACCCAGGCTACGCCCGAACTGTGCAACCATGCGCAGAAGACGACATGGATGCAGGTTGTTGTTCTTCTGGACAAGCAGCTCTCGGTGGCAATGCGAGAGATGAAGATCTCGAAATCGTCTTGAAGATTGCTTCTTCTTCTCAAGTGCACTTGTGCTGCCTCTGCCATCAAGACGCAATCCGCAGGAACCGCAAATCAAACTGATGAGGGAGAACGCAGCCTGCCGATGCGTCTTGGCCAGGACTTTGGAACGGACCAGTCAGTAGGAAAAGGGTCTAGAACCTTCAACCCTTTTAGCAAAGCGTTGGCCCGCTGTTCGATTTCCAACGATAAACGTTAAATGGTAGGGCGGCGCAACCCCAGCAAATTTTCTAGAGGCCCCATGCGGCACCATGCGCGCACCTCTGATCTTCCACGGCAACAGCAGCCACCATGTTTCTTTCGCGTTCCTCCTCGACCACACCGTCTCCCAGCGCCAAATCTGTTTACCAACTGGATATCCAAAATCTGCAGACCTGGACAATCGTCAATCATGGCTTGCGGCTCCAGCTATTGTAGGCCGCCCACTGCGGCCTCCTCCGAGCGAACCGCCCCACCCCGACTCCGATACAGGAAGATGAGGTCAGCTGCGGCAGCGACGTGAGTTCGATGGTCGACAAGGACCCTGACCATCTCGAGCGAACGACTGAGTTCAAGTGTAAGAGACTCACGAATCGAGGCTCGAGCCTCGATCTCATCGCTCCCGGCGGTAACGCCGCCGCTCTTGTCAACCAACCCTGGCGGGACGGGGTTACTGATGTGAGGATCGTGGACAAGAAGACCTTCAATGTCAGCTTCGATGCCAAGATTATTGGCGCTAGGGATCTCATCTAACGCGGCTAGGGCGACGGCCTAATTTGTCTCGCTCCGCTGCGCCCTGACCCGACTCTCGAAGCAGGCAGCAAGTATGTCCGTCACGTTGGTTATATGACCCTGCTCCCCGCATGCCTTACCGTCCTGGTTCTGGTCATTGCTTGGGCTCCGCTTCCTGAAGAACATAGTGATCAGCGGGCAATGCCGCTGTAGAGGGTCGCCGCCATGGCTTCAATTGACGCTGTCTTGATTGCTTCAATTGTTCTGTTGTTCTGTTGAACCAGTGGTGGTCTGGGGAGCCAACGTCTGTTGACTGAGCCCCTGAATGTGGATCCTTAATTTCCACCTAGACCCCAGTCAACTATGGCTCTATTCTGACACGATCTACTTCGTTCTAGTTATTATCGTTATAACGATCATTACGTTCTGGATCTAGATCGCTATCGGTGTTAAAAGTCCGCGGGTAATCTAGAAGCGAAGCTACGATTTAAGTAATTACCTACGCTATTACGGTTGTGATTGCGTCTTGTCCTCGTGCAATCGGCCTCGTAGTCCGATGGTTATTGTTATTGCTAGCGTGTTGTAGTTGAGCGAGGCGTGATTTTCAAATCGGCGGAGAGTATCCAGGTCGCCGACAAGATATCGCATATTGTTTTGACAAGACCGGTACGATCACGGAAGGCAAACTGGCTGTGGCCCGGGAATAGTACCGCGGTAGCGACTAGAACGCGACGTAGTCGCTGCTTCTTGGTCTGGTGGGGAGCATCAAGCACCCTATCTCCGCCGCGCTAGTCAGGTATTTCAAAGCCCGAGGCGTGATACCCTTCCAGGTGTCTGACCTAAAGACCTTGATAGGAAAGAGTGTCGAAGGTACTACGAAGGGTACCGGCTTGGCCCTCTAGGTAGGTAGCTCCCGTTGGCTCAACCTTACTTCCGATGCGGTCGCATAGTCGGTCTTATTGCAAGGATACACTACTTTCTACTTCACGATCGGCGGTTCTGTAGCTGCGATCTTTAGTCTCGAAGACTCGGTCCGACCTAACGCCGCCTCTATACACAAGACCCTGTTCGACCGCGGTATATCGGCCTACATTATCTTGGGCGATGACGATGACGTCGTACGCTCCGTTGCCGCCCAGCTGAATATTGCCGAGACAATCGTTCGCTCTCGCTGCACCCCCACAGACAAACAAGCGTACATCTAGGACCTTTTCGAAGGCCCTACCTCTCCGGACTACACCAACGCCAAGAGTAAGAAAACCGAGAAGCCGGTCGTCATCTTCTGCGGCGACGGCACCAACGACGCGGTCGCCTTGGCCCAGCCCACCACCGGCGTGCACATGAACGAAGGAGGCACCGACGTCGCCTAGTCTGCGGCCGACGTCGTCCTCATGCGTCCAAACCTCGGGGGGATCCTCACTGCCATCACCGTGAGTAGGAAGTCGATTCAGAGGGTCGTCTTCAACTTTAGCTGGAGCTTCGTCTACAACCTGTTCGCCATCCTGCTCGCCGCTGGTGCATTTGTCAACGCGAGGATCCCGCCCGAGTTTGCCGGCTTAGGCGAGCTCGTCAGTGTCTTACCTGTCATCGCTGCGGCCATGCAGCTACGATGGTCCAAGATCTGACCGGGCTCGCTGCCTGCGCTGCTTGGGCGTGGCGGTAATATAGGCGTCTGACGGGGTGTCGGAAACGGGCTCCTGAGGTGTCATACAAGGGGGTGACATCCATCCCGCAACTGTCGCTTTCTTTAAAGGCTTCCGCCTAGGAGTTTGTGCACAAGATACGGGGTTTCAACAGTCGTCCCACAATTTTCGCTTTGGTTTGGATCTGCTTTCGACGTAGTCCGTGGGGGATGGGTTTCAACATCCAGCCCACGGTAGTCGCTCTCCTTTGCAAACGACGTTTGGGAGACTGGATGATGCGCAAGGATGGGTTCAACATCTGCCCTGCAATGCTCGCTGCCCTGTTATCAATATGTATTTTGTGCTCGCCAATTATTATTAGGCATATCCTTCCCATGTACTTTACTACGTAGTAGACATCTCTGCCCGACAGAGCTCCTGACAGGCGGGGCAGGCGGGGAAGGAACACGCGCCAATAGTAATATCCCCCACACTTGCCTGACTCCATCATCGCTGCCTCGCGTACTATCACGTGCCTTGCGCAGCTCCGGGGCGTGTTCTAAAGCCTTTCCAGAAAAACACCTTTCACAGCCGGGCTCTCTATCTGCCCTTGGCCAACAGAGCGCGAGAATAATAACCCATTCTATCCCATGATTGATGTACAAATTTTTGTTCCAAAGTAACAGATGACATAGCCGTGTTTAAACGCTTCTCTCCCCCTTCACCTCCTCGGTACCCTGTGAATTGCCATTCCGAGTAACCATCTCCTGATGGAGCTTGCTAGCAGACATTACCTCACCAGTCGCTTTCTGGCCTCGTAGTGGCTCATTAGCGCCACCCTCGACGTTGCCGGAGCTTGGTACTGGACATGCCGGGTGAGATACGCTCTCACGGGCAGGGTGTTCGCTCCCGGTAACTACAGCGCCAATATTGGAAGATTTATGAGCCTGCGAGAGCGCAAAGTCGCCAGAATCGAAATATTTTCGTCCCTGAAATCGACTATGTGATTAGCTTAATCGAGCGGTATAAAGTATTATAATACCTCTAATTGGTGGTGCGCAAGGCGCCCATTAGTTGGCATCTTTCCATACAGGCGTTGAAGATAGTGCTTGTCGCTCTCCGTGCGTGGTTTCTCGTTTCGCGGCATATCCATACTTGGTAGAACTAGTAACTGCAAGTTTGGGTTTGAAAGGAGGAGAAATCATGCCACCAGGCAAACGTCATTCTAATCTGACACTGACGTCGCGATAGCTTTTTATATCCACGAAACAAACACCCCCAATGTCTCCACAATCTGACGCAATTCCCAAAGCATCCATGCCCAGGCCAGGTGTCGCAGTCTCCGACCCTTGTTCCCAAGACTTGGAGATCGTCACAGAGGGCATCGACCCTTTGGAGATGTTGTATATAGGGGGCCATTCCTGAAAAAAGATTAGATGTAGTCCTTAAAGGGGTAAGCGTAATGGGGTCGTCAGCCAGGTGATGCTCGGGGGTGATATACTGACGGAGGCGCCCAACGATTGGCTGGAGGCTCTCAAGCACCAAAGGTGGCTATCCACCCAGCCCACCTTCGTTCCTTTCCCAAGAACATAGAATCACAGACCAGAATATCACCAGTTTGCCCAGTTTTCCCCGTCCCCCACGACAACTACTCTAAGTTCCAGCAAAAGGGTACAAGGGCCGACGATCGATTCGCTCAGGCTGCGCCGGAGAGCGAGCTGTCGCGGACAGTATGCACACTTTGCCCGCACACTGTGCGCCAGGCGGTGACGACGTGCATCTAAGGTACGGAGGCCTACTATAAGAGTATATTAAGGTCCTCTTAAGGACACAGTCAGGAGCCCGTTGCCAACCCAACCCGGTTTCATCCGGCACAGCGATGATCACATCATTCTACGAAAACATCTCAGCTCCCCCAGCCTCGACGACAGCTCCCAAACCTGGCAGATGCATCCTCAAAATATCCCTTTTGCGATCACCGCTCTCCAATCAAACACTCAAGTCCCAGTTCTAACCGAGAAACGTTTCGACGGCGGGTAGTGTCGCATCTCCAAAGTGGACTTTCCAACTGACGCCACCTGTTGGCAGTTGATGTCCGAGGAGCGGGTGGTGGAGCGGGCCTGGATTGGTGCAACATTACGGCCTCTCGGGGTGCGGGCCAGTTTTAGCCACTGTCAAGTTTCTCGGCCAACCAAGTAACGACAAACGATCTCCCCAAAACATGGTCGACTCCACACTCCCAAGCCGGCCACCTCGGAGTGGAGACAAGCCGGCCGCGATGAATGCCTGGCATCAGCGCGTTCTCGGGTGGATATGCACGGGCAGGCATGTCTTCGAGGCCGACTACGTCAAGCCGGCGGCCGGCAGCAGCAACAGTGTTCCAATTGACGACAACAACAACAACAACAACAACAACCACCACCACCACGCAGCTCAGCCAGTTCCGGATGCGTCACCGCCCTCGCCCACAAGGTCAAGCAGCAGCACCAGCAGCGCCAGCAGCAGCTCGTCGCCCATCTCGGACCGATTGATCGGCGTGGACGACGGCGACGACGACCCTTTGATACCCACCTCGGCGGCCATCGACCGCGTCTTTCGGGATGGTCGGGCAACATGGACCGCGTTCCTCAAGCGCGCCAACTCGCTTCCCGCGCACGCCTTTCCGGCCGGCGTGGGGGATCCCTCTATCATGCTGAAGGATGTCCCCGCCCTCCCGGCTCATCTGCCGCGCCATGGCCACATCGCCGGGCGGCCGCTGTGGCATGTTCCGGATCCCGAACACGAGGGTGACAGGGCGGTTCAGGGCCTTGATTTCCAATACCTGCACGGCCGCCGGGTCTACTTCCACGTCTCCCGTCCGAAACCAGTCGAATGCCATATCTACTCCCACCCTCCGCTTCCCGGTCAGTCCCCCTATATCTTGGTTCTCGCAGCTCCCTACCTCCTATAATACGAGCTCTAGCTTTAGTATAGTCCCGGCTTTAATATAGGCTTCGAGCTTATATTATATTACTTTAACGAGTAATTTAGATATATAAGGTACGAGGAGCTAATCCTTTAGATAGGGTTCCTAGCTCGGCTCTTTTATATAGATTTAGGCGAACTATCACGACCGACCATATGGGGCGGCCGTGGCGCGCTGCAGGCAGTATATGGGATATACGCCGGCCAATTGCTTGGACCACCAATTAGGAAAGGATTATACTTAGTGTAGTGATCTAGGAAAGGGGATTACAAAGGTAGATAAAGGGATTACGGTAATCTAAGTAATCCTTATATAAAGGGATCACGGAGATAAAGGTAATCTAGTA
>Ga0247823_10003337_pt1 | contig 13020 bp, 15 predicted proteins | sample 13C_PalmiticAcid_2_FD_192426 | JGI IMG/M metagenome (GOLD analysis project Ga0247823, IMG submission 192426) | Soil microbial communities from agricultural site in Penn Yan, New York, United States - 13C_PalmiticAcid_Day30 | ecosystem: Environmental > Terrestrial > Soil > Agricultural land...
ACTGCCGTGCGCCTCCACAGGCGCGGTCCAAATGCTGATGCCATGTTACAGCCCCCTTAGGCTGGCGATTCCCAGAACCGCACGTTTTGCCCCAAAAATTCCCAAGTCAAGACAGCTTGCCAGCGATTCGTTAATTTTTGCACTCAATTCGGCGCGGATTCGCAACGCAAACGGGCCAGGCCGCTATTTCGCTGCAAATCTGGCAGCGTTTCCGGACATTTGGGGTGCTCGTCGGGGGTGTTTTTGGGGGAGGAGGCGTGCAGCCTCAGGGCTTCGGCGGGGTCGGCAACGGCGCGGCGTCGGCTTCGTCGGGCGCCGCGGGAATGGGGGCCTGGCCGCTCGCCTGCCGTTCAAGCTCTTCGGCGGCTTTCTGCCGCTCGGCGAGGGCGCGTTCCTCTGCGACCACCGCAGCTTCGACTTGGTCCGATGCGGAGTCGATGCCCGCGATGCGCTTGGCGCGTTCGTCGGCGATCATCGCCTGCCAGTCGGTCTTGTTGGCGGCCTGCCGCTCGGCCTTCGCGCCCGCGACCAGCGCCTGCGTACAGCCGGTGAAGCCGCCGAGGCCGGTCGGCGAGCAGCTATCGGTACCAAAGCGTCCGATGCGTTCGACCGCAACGACCTTGTTCGCCCAGGCTTCGTTGCGCACGTCGAGCGGATTACCGCGGAGCATTTCCGGAACGCGGTAGCGTTCGGTTTCGGGAAGTTTCGCACACACCAGAATTTCGTCGTCGGCGCTCTTCGGGCATTGATCGTCACCATAGACGACGACCTGATTGACCTTTTCGCCCTCGACCACCGTCTGCTGCTGCGCCGCGGCGGGCATGGCGGCGGCACTGCCGGCGAGGATCAGCGCGAACAGGGGGAGGCGGGTCATCTCGATCTTCCTTTGTCAATTTGGTGCGGCTTGGCACCGCGACCCTGCATCCGTCATGAACGGTGCAAGCCCTTATGTATCAGATACGTTTCGACAGCGCGATGGCTGCACGGCAACCCGCGCGGATCGCGAGGCTGAGGACCGGATAGCCGGGGGCGCTTTCGGCGCCCGCCGCGAGCGCGGCTTCCTTGTGCTCCAGCTCCTCGGCGCGAAAATCGGCGACCGCGGCGCTGAGTTCGGGGTCGCCGTCGCCCAGTTCGTCGAGCTGGTGCTGGTAGTGGCGATCGATCTCGGTCTCGACTGCGGCGGTGCACGCCATCGCGGCACGCGGCCCCATCGCGGCGGTCACCGCACCCAAGGCAAAGCCCGCGACGTTCCAGAAGGGCTGGAGCGCGGTCGGGCGCACGCCGCGCCGTGCGACCATCGCATCGAAGAATTTGCGATGGCGCTCTTCCTGCTCGGCCATATGTGCGATCTCGCGCGCCATCGGATGGCGGTCGCCCATCACCGCGAGCTGGCCGGCATAGATGCGCGTCGCGCCATATTCGCCCGCCTGGTCGACGCGGATCATCGATGCGTTTTTGCCAGCTTTGCTCATGCCGCCGATGTGGTCTTCCGGCGCAGCAAGGTCAAGACAAGTGCGGCGGCGCCGAGCGAGAAGATCGCGTTGAACCCCGCGAGCGAGATGCCGAACAGCGTCCATTGCGCGGTGTCGCAGCGGATCAGCGGCGCGTTCATGATCGAATCGAGCGAGACGGGGCCGCTACCGCCCGTCGCGCAGGTCGTGATGCCTTCCCAAAAGCCATATTCGACGCCGGCGTGGAATATGCCGATCGCGCCGCTGATCGCGATTCCGACGGCGGCGAGCAGGGTAAGTGCGCGCATCGCCTTGTCATTGCCGCGGAGCAGCAGCGCGAGCAGCGCCAGCACGATCGCCGCCTGATGCGGCCAGCGCTGCCAATAACACATTTCGCACGGATGCAGGCCAAAGCCATATTGCGACACGAGCGCGCCGCCATAGAGGAGCAGCGGCGCGAGGAACGCGACGACGGGCGCGGAAAGCCGCGAGTTAAGCATGCCCGGCGCCCCTTAGTTGCGTGCGGTCGGCTTGGCGGGCTTCACCGGCGGCTTGCCGCCCTGCGCCATGCGCGGCACGACCGGGCCGATGCGGCCGATCGTCTGTAGCGCATAGTGGAGCTGGAAGTCCTCGATGCCCTTCGCCTTCAGGTCGGCGGCGGTCGCGGTGAAGCGCGGATCGACCTTCTCGTCCTTTTCTAGCAGGCCGTTGTCGACCTTCTTTTCGTTGACGAGGTGACGGCGCAGGTCGCTTTCGCGGAACTTCGGCCGCGACGCATAGTCGGGGTCCGAAATCTGCGGCACGCGGATATCGGGCTCGATGCCGCCTTCCTGCACGCTGCGGCCCGACGGGGTGTAATAACGCGCGGTGGTCAGGCGGAGCGCGGTGGTGTCGGTGAGCGGCAACACGGTCTGCACCGATCCCTTGCCGAAGCTGCGTTCGCCCATCACGACCGCGCGATGCTGATCCTGCAGCGCGCCCGCGACGATTTCGGATGCCGAGGCCGATCCCGAATCGATCAGCACGACGACCGGCGCGCCGCCGGCAACGTCGCCGGGTTCGGCGAAATAGCGTTCGATATCGCCCTTCTTGCGGCCGCGTTGCGACACGATCTCGCCGCGTTCGAGGAAAAGGTCGCTGATCCCGACGGCTTCGTCGAGCAGCCCGCCGGGGTTCGAGCGCAGGTCGAGGATCCAGCCGCGCGGTTTCTTGCCCAGCGATTTTTCGACCGCCATCATCGCGGCGCGCAGATCGGTGGTCGCGTCGGCCGAGAAGCTCGACACGGTGAGCACACCGACGTCGCCGCTGACTTCCCATTTCACGGGTTTCAGATCGATGATCTCGCGCGTCAGCGTCATCTCGATCGGCTTGTCCTGGCCTTCGCGAACGACGGTGACGTCGATCTTGGTCCCGGGTTTCCCACGCATCTGTTCGACCGCCTCGTCGAGCGTCAGGCCGAAGATCAATTCCTTGTTGATGTGCGTGATATAATCGCCCGCCTTGATCCCGGCCTTCGCGGCCGGGGTGTCGGCGGTCGGCGCGATCACTTTCACCACGCCGTCTTCCATCGTCACCGACAGGCCCAGCCCGCCATATTCGCCGTCGGTCTGGGTGCGCAGGTTCGAAAAGCCGCGCGCGTCGAGATAGCCCGAATGCGGATCGAGACTGGCGAGCATGCCGTTGATCGCGCCCTCGATCAGCTTCGAATCGTCGACCTGTTCGACATAGTTGGATTTGACCTCGAGATAGACGTCCATGAAGCGCGAAATTTCTTCCTGCGTCTTCGAATCGACGGTCGCCATCGCGCCGGTCGCGAGCGGGACGAGCGCCAGCGTCGAGAGCGCGGCGGCACCCTGCCACAAGGCGAAGCGGCGCTTCGGGGACACGGTGGTCTTGGTCGATTCGGTCATGGGCGTCTTTCAATCACGCGAGAGCAATCCCGCCTTATAATCCCCGGCGCGCTATCCTCCTACGCATTTGTGCGAGCGTCAAGCGCAGCATCCGTATGCGGGACAGGGACAGAATGAGAGATTAATGGGGAGTTGGAACGGCCCTGAAATCTCGTCATTGCGAGCGCAGCGAAGCAATCCAGGGCGGCTTGCCACGCTCTGGATTGCTTCGCTGCGCTCGCAATGACGAATGGGATCAGCCGATCATCGCGACGATATCGACGGGGCGGCCCCCGCGACGGAGCTCGACGGTGATGCGGCTGTCGTCGGACCCCGCGCGGCCGATCGGCGCCCCGGCATCGAGCGTGTCGCCGACCCCGACCGACAGCGCGATCATGCCCGTGAGCAGCGATACCCAGCCGCCGCCATGGTCGATGATGACGATCTTGCCATAGCCGCGATAATCGCCGGCAAAGCCGACGCGGCCGGGCGCGGGCGCGACGACCTGACCGCCGGGGCGGGCAGCGATGGTGACGCCGCGCGACCGCACGCCGCTTTCATTGACCTCGCCGAGCCCGGCGACGATGCGCCCGACGACGGGGAGGCGATAGGCGCCCTGCGTCAGCTCGGCTTCGGCGGCGGCGGGCGGGGCGGCGTTTGCAACGTTGCCCTCGGGATTGCGCGGGCGCGGCAGCGGGCCGGCAAGCTGCGCGAGGTCGGCGCGCACCGCACCATCGGCCTCGAGCGCGTCCATCAGGTCGACGATATCGCGCGCCTTTTCGCCGAGCCCCAGCGCGCGGTCGGCTTCGAGCTGCGCGCTGCTCATCAGCTCGCGCGAGCGCAGCCGGCCTTCATTTTCGAGCCGGGTCAGTGCGTCGCGGCGATGCGCGAGCTGTGCCTTGCTGCCCGAGAGCGCCCTCAGCGCAACTGCTTGCTGCTGGCGCACCGTCTGCAGCGCCGCGAGTTCGCGCCGCGCGCCGGCCGTACGGCGTTCGATCACCGGCATCGCGGCGTCGATCACCGCGCGCGCATGGACCATGTCGGTTAGCGACCCCGGCTGCGCGAGCACGCTCACGGGCGGCTGGCGGCTCAATTGCTGGAGCGAGGCGGCGAGTTCGAGCAGGGGTTGTTGTTGCTGCGCGAGCCGCGCGCGCTGCGCCGACAGGCGGCGGGTGACGAGCGCGACGCGCGCTTCGCCGGCGCTGATATCGGCCTCGGCCGACTGGATTCGTGCGGCGAGCGCGGCGCTGCGTTTCTTGAGCCGGTCGGCCTCGCTGCTCGCGGCCAGCGCCTGCTTTTCGAGCAAGGTGCTGCGCGCCATTGCTGCGGCCGACTGCTGCTTGGCGCCGAGCAACTGGTCGCGCTCGCGCGCGGCGATCGCGGTTGGGTCGAAGACATCGCTTTGTGCCAGCGCGAGGGCGCCGCCCGTGAAAAGGGCTGCGACCGCGATGGTGGCAAACGCGCGCCTCACTGGCGGCCCTCGCGGTGATAGGGGTGGTTTGCGACGATGCTGGTGGCGCGCCACAATTGTTCGGCGAGCATCGCGCGCGCCATCAAATGCGGCCAGGTCGCGCGGCCGAAGGCGATGACCTTGTCGGCGCCCTCGCGCTCCTCGGGCGTAAAGCCGTCGGCGGCGCCAAGGCAGAAACGCGCCTCGCGCACCCCGCCGTCGCGCCATTTTTCGAGCAATTTTGCAAATTCGAGCGACGACATCTGGTCGCCGCCTTCGTCGAGGAGGATGGTGCGGCTATTCTCTGCCGCGGCGGGCAAACGACCGCCGGTATCCGGAAGCTCCGAAATCTTCTGCGCCCAGGTCACGCGCTTCATATAGCGCTCGACCAGCTCGGCCTCGGGTCCGCGCCCGATGCGCCCGCGCGCGATGATGTGCAGCAACATAAGCGTCCGCCTAGCCGGTAGGCGGGGCGGACGTCAATTTGCGGCGGCGACCGGCGGCGCGTCGCCGAACGACCACATACGCTCGAGGTTGTAGAAGCTGCGCACCTCGGGGCGGAACAGGTGGACGATGACGTCGCCCGCATCGAGCAGCACCCAATCGGCATTGGGCAGTCCCTCGACGCGAACCTGGCGGCCCGCTTCCTGCTTGATCCGCTGTGCCAGTTTCTCGGCGATCGCCGAGACATGGCGCGTCGACCGGCCGCTCGCGATCACCATATGATCGGCGATGCTGCTTTTGCCGGCAAGCGGGATGGAGATGGTTTCCTGGGCCTGATCCTCATCCAGCTGGTGGAGGATCAGAGCGTGGAGCGCGTCCACGTTGTCATTGGCGGATGCGGCGCCAGTGGCGGCATCCTGGGTTGCGGAGATCAAATGCGTCCTTTCCTGTTTGTGTCCACAAGCCGCGAACGCGTCAGCGGGTCGCGCAAGGCGCGGCCTTCATAGCGTTCGAACCAGCGGGGGTTGGCCTGCCGTATCGCAGTTGCGGATCGCACATCGGGCGAAAAACGCAGGAACACGAGGGCGGGCGGTCTCCAGTCCGTCCAATGTAATTTCTGGTCCGCGGGCCGGACGAAGCGCCGAAGCCAACCCATCGCACGTCTTGCGTGGGCGCGATCATTATAGCCCGGACGCGCGATAACCGCAATCGGCATGAGTCGGGCGATCCCCCGCCAGTCGCGCCATTGGGGCAGTTGGACCAGATTATCGGCCCCCATGATCCAGATGAACTGCCGGTTCGGGTAACGGCGGACGAGCTTTTTGAGCGTGTCGATCGTGTAGCGCGTGCCGAGTTCGGCCTCGATTGCGGTCGCGCGAATCGGCGAGCGCCGGGCCATGCGCTGCGCCGATCCGAGCCGCGCGGGGAGCGAGGCCATGCCCGCCTTGGGCTTCAGCGGATTGCCGGGTGACACCAGCCACCAGAGCTCGTCGAGGCCGAGTGCGTCGATCGCATTCAAACTGATCGCGCGATGCCCGCCATGCGCGGGATTGAAGCTGCCGCCAAGGAGGCCGGTGGGGATTCGGCGCGTCAGGGCCGGACCTGTCCTGTGCCGCGTACGAGCCACTTGTAGGTCGTGAGCCCTTCCAGCGCGACCGGTCCGCGAGCGTGGAGGCGCCCCGTGGCGATGCCGATTTCGGCGCCGAGGCCGAATTCGCCGCCGTCGGCGAATTGCGTCGAGGCGTTGTGCATCACGATCGCGCTGTCGACGCCGGTCAGGAAACGCTCGGCGATGGCGGCATCCTCGGTGACGATCGCGTCGGTGTGCTTGCTCGAATGCGCGTCGATATGCGCGAGCGCGCCCGACAGGCCGTCGACCATGGCGATCGAGACGATCGCGTCGAGATATTCGGTGTCCCAGTCGCCCGCCGAGGCCGCATCGACATGCGGGCTCAGCGCCGCGATAGCCTTGTCGCCGCGCACTTCGCAGCCCGCCTTGACCAGCGCGTCGACGATGGCGAGCGGCGCCGCATAGGCGCGGTCGATCAGGATCGTCTCGGTCGCGCCGCAGACGCCGGTGCGCCGCATCTTGGCGTTGACCGCAAGCTCGACGGCTTTCGCCGGATCGGCGGCGCCATCGATATAGAGGTGATTGATGCCGTCGAGGTGCGCGAGCACGGGCACGCGCGCCTCGTCCTGCACGCGCGCGACGAGGCCCTTGCCGCCGCGCGGGATGATGATGTCGATCAACCCCTGCGCGCGGAGCATCGCGCCGACTGCGGCGCGGTCCTGCGTCGGGACGAGCTGTACCGCATCGGCGGGCAGGCCGGCCTCGACCAGCCCCGCCGCGAACGTCGCATGAATCGCGCGGTTCGACTGCACCGCCTCGCTGCCGCCGCGCAGGATCACGGCGTTGCCCGACATCAGCCCGAGCGCGGCCGCATCGGCGGTCACATTGGGGCGGCTTTCATAGATGATGCCGACGACGCCCAGCGGCACGCGCACGCGGCTCAGCACCAGCCCGTTCGGCCGCACCACGCGGTCGATTTCGGCGCCCGACGGATCGGGCAGCGCGGCGACATCGTCGATCGCGTCGGCGATGCTTGCGAGCCGGCCTTCGTCGAGCCGCAGCCGGTCGAGCATCGCGCTCGACAGGCCGTTCTTCTGTCCCGCGGCCATGTCTTCGGCATTGGCGGCGAGGATGTCGGCCGCCCGCGCGCGAATTTGCGCCGCCGCCGCGACCAGCCCGGCCGCCTTGTCCGCCGTCGGCGCCAGCGCGAGGGTCTTCGACGCAGCGCGCGCGCGCGCGCCCATGTTGGCGATCAGGGCGGCGGCGTCGCCGGGCATCGGCGGGGCGGTGAGGGCTTCGGCGTTCATGGCGCTGCCACTATCACGTTTTGCGTGAGCGCCGAAAGTCCCGTTGCGTGCCGCCGCGCGCGCCTTTAGGCAGGGCGCCATGAGCGGGGACATCGAAGGCATCGGGGCGGCGGTCACCGCCGGGTTGGCAGGGCATGCGGTCGAGCCGCGGCACGGGGGCACGGGCACGGCGCATGCCGGCGCGCGCTGCCTGAATTGCGGCACCAGCCTTGCGGGATCGCATTGCCATTATTGCGGCCAGCGCGCCGACGTGCATCGCAGTTTTGGCGCGATCGGGCATGATCTGGTGCACGCGATCTTCCATTTCGAAGGCAAGATCTGGAACACGCTGCCGCTGCTTTCATGGCGGCCGGGCGATTTGACGCGCCGCTATATCCACGGTGAGCGCGCGCGCTTCATCTCGCCGCTCGCCTTGTTCCTGTTCGCGGTCTTCCTGACCTATGCCGTGCTCGCGATCGTCGGCAGCGGCGGCGGGGTCGGCGAGGGGATCGCGAAGGCGGCGGCCGAGCAGACGCGCTCGAACGCGCTGAAGGAGAGTTTCGAGGAAGAGGTCAAGCGCGTCGACGCCAGCCTCGCGGCCAAGGACCTGAATCCCGCCGAGCGGAAGCTGCTCGTCGAAGAGCGCGAGACGCTCCATAAAAGCGCCGACTATCTCGGCGTCGCGCGCAGTCTCAGCAAGGAAGAGATCGACAAGGGGCCGGCCGTCGTCGATGATCCCACCAAGCAGATGATGACCAGCGTCGAGTTCCTGTCGCGCACCAAGGTCAACACCGGCGTCCCGTTCATCGACCATGGGCTGGAAAAGGCAATCGCGAACCCCGCGCTCGTGCTCTATAAATTGCAGGCGAACGCGTATAAATTCGCATGGGCGCTGATCCCGCTGTCGCTGCCCTTCATGTGGCTGCTCTTTCCGTTCAGCCGCCGCTTTCACACCTACGACCATTTCGTTTTCGTCACTTATTCGATCAGCTTCATGTTGCTGCTGTTCGTCGTGGTGCGGCTGCTCAACCTGACGATCTTCGGCGATGTCGCGACCGCCTTCGCGATGCTGTATGTGCCTTTTCACATGTATCGCCAGCTGCGCGGCGCCTATCGCTCGTCGCGGTTCGGCGCGCTCGTTCGCGCGACCCTGCTTCTGTTCTTCAGCCTGTATGCGGTCATCATGTTCATGCTGCTGCTGCTCGCGCTCGGGGTGATGGGATAGGGTGAACGCGCGCGCCGAATCGTAACAATGGCGGGGCAAAGACCCCGCCAAAGAGGAGGAGATTCGCGATGCATCATCATTGGGGCGAGATCGACCGGCGTCATCTGATCAAGCTTGGCACCGTCGGGCTGGCGGCGCTGTCTTTGCCGGGCGCTGCGCGCGCGATGATGGCGCAAGGTTTCACCCATGGCGTCGCGAGCGGCGAGCCGGGGCCGAACTCGGTGTTGCTGTGGACGCGCTATGCCGCGGCAAACGACGCGACGCTGACTGCCGAGCTGTCGGAAACCGAGGATTTCTCCAAGGTCGTCGCGGGCGGCAGCGTCGTTGCAGCGGGCGAGCGCGATCACACTGCCAAGCTCGTCGTAAAGGGCCTGAAGCCCGGCCGCTGGTATCATTATCGCTTTGTCGCACCTGACGGCACCAAATCGGTGACCGGCCGCACGCGCACTTTGCCGCAGGGATCGACCAAGGCGTTCAACCTCGCACTCTTTTCCTGCTCGAACATGCCGTTCGGCTGGTTCACCGCCTATGGCCATGCGGCGGCACGCGGCGACATCGACCTCGTCGCGCATGTCGGCGACTATCTCTATGAATATAAGGCCGGCGACTATCCGTCGGCGAAGCAGGCGCTGCCGGGACGCGAGATCCAGCCCGCGCACGAGATCGTCGCGCTCGCCGATTACCGTCTGCGCTACGCGGCCTATCGCGCCGATCCCGACCTGCAGAAGCTGCACCAGCTGTTCCCGATGATCGCCCAGTGGGACGATCATGAATTCGCGAACGACGTCTGGAAGGACGGCGCCGAAAATCACAATGAGGGCGAAGGCGAATGGCCGGCACGCATGGCGGCCGCCGAACGCGCCTATCATGAGTGGATGCCTGTCGCCGACAAGCGGTGGCGTCAATATCAGGTCGGCGACCTCGCGACGATCTTCCTCCCCGAAACGCGCGTGACCGCGCGCGACCGGCAGTTCGAAGTCGACGAGATCATCGCGGGCGGCGGCGATGCCGCGGCAAAGCTCAAGACCTTCGCTGAAACCAGCTATCGCGACCCCGCGCGCCAGATGCTCGGCGCTGACCAGGAAAAATGGCTGTTCGACGGGTTTGCAGCGTCGACCAAAGCGGGAACGCGCTGGCAGGTCTGCGCGCAGCAGGTTGTGATGGGAACGATCTTCACCCCGCCCGAAACGCGCGACTGGTTTGGCGGCGAGCAGCCCGACTATGTCCGCCGCCGCGTCGACGCGGGGCAGCTTGCGGCCAAGGCGGGGCTGCCGCTCAACCTCGACGCATGGGACGGTTATCCCGCCGCGCGCAGTCGGTTGCTCGCCGCCGCACAGAGCGCCGATGCCGACCTCGTCACCCTGACCGGCGACACGCACAACGCCTGGGCGCTCGACCTTGCCGAGGACGGGCGTCCTGCGGGGATCGAGATCGCGGGGCAGAGCGTCACGTCGCCGGGTTATGAAAGCTACATCAAGGGCGCGACCAACGATGCGCGCGTCGCGGCGCTGCGCCGCTCGTCGCCGCAGCTCAAATGGGCGAATACCGAAGATCGCGGCTATGTGACCGTGCAATTCACCCCCGAGCGGGTCACCGCAAACTGGCATAGCGTCGAAACGATCCGGGCGCGTTCGCTTGCGCTGAAGAATACACACAGCATGACCGCGACGCGCGGAAGGCGGCAATACGACGCCGTCTAATGAGGTGCTTGACACATTCATAACTCAATGGTTATGGGATTATCCATAGCCACGGAGTTATGGATTAATGCAATCGTCCCCCGACCTTCTGTTCAAGGCGCTCGCCGATCCCAGCCGGCGCGCGATCTTCGAACGATTGTGCCTTGACGGCGAGCAGACCGTCGGTGCGCTCACCGCGGGCGCGGGCATTTCACAGCCCGCGGTCTCCAAACATCTCGGCGTCCTCAAGCAGGCGGGGCTCGTGCTCGACCGGCACGAGGGCCGTCAGACGCATTACAGCGCGCAGCAACGCGCCCTCGCGCCACTGGTCGACTGGACGGGCCGCATGAACCGCTTCTGGGAGGCACGGTTCGACGATTTGGAAGATTTACTCAAAAGGATGGATCAATGACCGGCACCGACACCGACGTACGCACCGTAACCGTCGAGCGCGAAATCCCGCACCCGCCCGAAAAGCTGTGGCGTGCGCTGACGCAGCAGCATCTGATCGAGGAATGGCTGATGAAGAACGACTTCGGCCTCGACCTTGGCCACCGTTTCCAGCTGCGCGGCGACTGGGGCCATGTCGATTGCGAGATCCTCGAGGTCGATCCGGGGCGGACACTGTCCTACGCTTGGAATACCACGCACGATGATCCGGTCTATGCGCTGGACAGCGTCGTTACTTTCACCCTTGAACCCACCGCGGCCGGAACGCTGCTCCGCATGGAGCAGGTCGGTTTCCGTCCCGACCAGAAGCAGGCCTTCGGCGGTGCCAAGGGCGGCTGGCCTATCCATCTCGAGAATCTGGAAAAGGTCGTGGCGACGCTCGACTGACAATTAAACAGGGAGAATATCATGAACTGGAGTCTGTGGATCCGGCAGTTTCACCGCTGGGTATCGATCCTCTTTTCGGCAATCGTGCTCGCGATCTTCGTCATGCTCGGGGCGGGGCAGGAGCCCGCCCAGTGGGTCTATTATCTGCCGCTGCCGCCGCTGTTCCTGCTGATATTCTCGGGCCTTTACATGTTTTTCCGGCCCTGGTTCCGGACGCGCCGTCAGCTGTAGGGCGGCGTGTCCTCGAACTCGGCGAACCAGGGATAATCGTTCGCGACGCTGACGGTGAAGTTCGCGGGGCGCTTTTCGAGGAAGCTCGACACGCCCTCGGCGGCGTCGGCGCTGCGCCCGCGCGCAAAGATCGCACGGCTGTCCCAGCGGTGTGCGCTCATCGGGTGCGGCGCGCCGAGCATCCGCCACAGCATGTGGCGGGTGAGCGCGACCGACACCGGCGCGCTGTGGTCGGTCAGCTCGCGCGCCTTGGCGATCGCGGCGTCGACCAGTTCGCCGGGGGCGTGGACCGATTGCACGAGGCCCTTTTCATGCGCTTCGGCGGCGTCGATCAGGCGGCCCGAGTAGCACCAGTCGACCGCATTCTGGATGCCGACGAGGCGCGGCAGGAACCAGCTCGACGCCGCTTCGGGCACGATCCCGCGGCGCGCGAAAACGAAACCATAGCGCGCCGTTTCGCTTGCGAGGCGCGCGTCCATCGACAGCGTCATCGTCGCGCCGATGCCGACCGCGGCGCCGTTGATCGCTCCTAATACGGGCTTCTTGCAGTCGAAAATCCGCATCGACACGCGGCCGCCCGAATCGCGGATCAGCGGATGCGACCAGTCGATCGTGCCGTCCTCGGCGACCGGGCTCGCCGACAGGCCATCGGGCAGGATCGCCTGCTTGTCGGTGCGCTTGTCATAGTCGAAGGTCGCGGCGCCCTGACCGAGGTCGGCACCGGCGCAATAAGCGCGGTCGCCCGATCCGGTGAAGATCACCGCACGCACGCCGTCGTCGGCGTCGCAGTCGTCGAGCGCGGCGACGATCTCCAGCATCATCTCGGTGGTGAAGGCATTCATCCGGTCGGGGCGGTGCAGCGTCAGCAGTGCGATGCCCTCATGCTTGTCGAGGCGAATCTGGTCGAAGCTCATCTGTCTCTCCCTTGGTTATCGGCATCGTTGCAAGCGATGCCGGGGAGCGCAAGAGCTAGTTGACGTAAACGTAAGGCGAGGGGTGTCATGCCGGGGATGACGCGCCCGACCTTTGTCGCTATAGGCGCCCCATCGCCCCGGCGGCGCGCCTCCTGCTGAGTCGCTTTGCCGGGGCCATTCATTTGGTTCCGACAGAAAGTTTGCGCCCATGTCCCGTCGCCGCCAGATTTACGAAGGCAAAGCGAAGATCCTGTACGAGGGCCCCGAACCGGGCACGCTGATCCAGTATTTCAAGGATGATGCGACCGCGTTCAACGCCCAGAAAAAGGGTACGATCAGCGGCAAGGGCGTGCTCAACAACCGGATTTCGGAGCATGTGTTCACGCTGCTCGGCAATATCGGCGTGCCGACGCACTTCATCCGCCGCCTCAACATGCGCGAGCAGCTGATCCGCCAGGTCGAGATCGTGCCGATCGAAGTGATCGTGCGCAACGTCGCCGCGGGCACGCTGTCGAAGCGTCTCGGCATTGAGGAGGGGAGGCAGC
>Ga0247823_10003338_pt1 | contig 13019 bp, 14 predicted proteins | sample 13C_PalmiticAcid_2_FD_192426 | JGI IMG/M metagenome (GOLD analysis project Ga0247823, IMG submission 192426) | Soil microbial communities from agricultural site in Penn Yan, New York, United States - 13C_PalmiticAcid_Day30 | ecosystem: Environmental > Terrestrial > Soil > Agricultural land...
GCCACCATGGCGAAGACGGTGGTGAACAGGCCGGGCGACTTGAAGACGTCGAAGAAGATCTGCTGCGACGAGTTGATGAAGGCGAACAGGGCGCCGCTGATCGCCGTCATGGCCAGGGTGTAGCCCATGCCGATGCGGCTGGTCAGGGCCTGACCGAAGGCGCCGGCGATGCGCTTCACATTGATCGGCATGCGGTCTTCGGGGTGCAGGGTCTCGGGCAGGCGCAGGGCGGCCCACAGCAGGAAGCTGCCGCCGAACAGGGCGAAGAAGCCGAAGATCCAGCGCCATGGCGCCACCAGCATGATCAACTGGCCGACGGTCGGAGCCAGGATGGGCACGCCCAGGAAGACCAGGAAGCTCAGCGACATGACCCGCGCCATGGTCCGCCCGGAATAGCGGTCGCGCACGATCGACACGGCCAGAACCCGCGTCGCCGCCGAGCCCAGACCCATGCCGATGCGTGACAGGATCAGCCACTCGAACGAATGGGCGAAGGCCGCCAGAATGCTGAAGGCGACATAGAGGCCGATGCCGATGAACAGGATGGGCCGGCGCCCGAACCGGTCCGCCAGCGGGCCGTAAAACAGCTGCGCCCCGCCGAAGCCCAGCAGATAGGCGGTGATCACCCACTGGCGGGTGTTCTCGTTGACTACGCCCAGATCCTCGCCGATGTGCGGCAGGGCCGGCAGCATGGCGTCGATCGCCAGGGCGTTCATCGCCATCATGACGGCGATCAGACAGACGAATTCGGCGAACCCCGGCCCCTTGGGCGTCGTGGTCGTGGCGGTCGGGGAGCTGGTCATCGGGACCAGATGCGGGCTGCGTCAGCCTGACGCAACCCTTAAGCTGGATGAAGTTTTCGCGTCGGCGCGGTTCAGCGGGCGCCGGCTACGTCGATCCGCGCCGTCACCGACATGCCGGGCGCCAGGCGGGCGGCGGCCTCCTGACCCGGATCAATGGCGATGCGGACCGGAATGCGCTGGGCCACCTTGGTGAAGTTGCCCGTGGCGTTGTCGGGGCGGATGACGCTGAACTCGGAGCCGGCGGCGGGCGAGATGCGCTCGACCTTGCCTTTCAGCTTGGCCCCGCCCAGGGCGTCGACGGCGATCTCGACCGGCTGGCCGACGCGGACGTCGCGCATCTGGGTCTCCTTCATATTGGCCGTGACCCAGACCACGTCGGGGACCAGGGCGGTCAGCTGCGTGCCGACCGCCACCTGCTGGCCGACGCGAACACTGACCTCGCCCAGGCGTCCGGCGCGGGGGGCGGTGATGCGGGTGTTGTCCAGGTCGATCTGGGCCAGACGCACCTGGGCCTGGGCGTTCTCGACGGCGGCTTCCAGCGAGCCCTTGCTGACGACGGCCGAGGTGACGCCGGTCTGGGCCACGCCTTCGGCGGCGCGGGCGGCGGCCAGTTGCGCCTCGGCGGCGCGCAGGGCGTTCTGGGCCGTATCCACCTGGGCCTGGGCCACCCAGCCGCCGGCGAACAGGGTGCGCACGCGCTGGGCGTCGGCGCGCGCCTTGGTGACGGCGGATTCGGCGCCGGCGATGGAGGCGCGGGTCTGGGCGACCGACCCGCGCGCCGAGGCCTGACTCTGGGCCGAGTTGGCCAGGGCCGCCTCGGCCGAATGTAGCACCGCCTTCGCCTGATCCAGCCGCTGGCGATAGATGCGGTCGTCGATGGTCGCCAGCAGCTGGCCCTGCCGCACGGTCTGGAAGTCCTGGACCTCGACCGAGGTGACATAGCCGCTGACCTGGGGGCTGATGACCGTCACCTGGCCGCGCACATAGGCGTTGTCGGTGGTTTGCGGCCCGCCGTCGAAGGGCGGCAGACGCCAGGCGTGCAGGATCAATCCCACCCCGACCAGGGCGATCAGGGCCAGCACCACGCTGATCATGACGCGTCGACTTCTGGACGGCGGCAGGGCGGCGGGCGCGGGCGGCGGTGCGGCCGGAGCAGGGGCCGGAGCAGGGGCGGGCGTGGCGTCGGTCATGGTCGGGTCCGGGTCATTCGACAGCGGCGGCTGCGGCGGCCTGGGCCGCCTCGCGGTGGGCGGCGCGGCGCGCCTCGATACGGGGGCGGAAATGGTTGACGGCGACCCAGAGCGCGCCCACGGCGGCGGCTCCCGAGATCAGCAGGAAGACGTCGTTATAGGCCAGGACCTGGGCCTGCTGGCTGACCTGCTGCTGCAACAGGCGCAGGGCCGCGCCCTGTCTCTGGGCCGCGTCGCCGATGACGTGGGCGTAGGCCCCGCCCAGCTGCTGCAGCCGAAGCACCACCTCGGGGTCGCCCAGGTCGATGTGCTCGGCCAACTGGTTGGAGTGATACTTCTCGCGGATCGTCTGGATGGTGCCGATCAGGGCCGAGCCCATCAGGCCGCCCACGTTCTGGCCGATGGAAAAGACCACGATGAAGCTGATCAGGTTCTTGCCCCCGCCCTGCAGCACCTTGCCGAAGCCGATGATCATGGTCGGGCCGATGAAGAAGGCGGCGGCGAAGGCCAGAAGGGCCTGGCTGACATAGAGCTCGGCCGGCCGCGTCAGCACCGTCGCGTGGCTGTCCATATAGGCGCCGAGCGCGATCAGGCCGAGCGCCACAGAGATGGGCGCCCACAGCTTGGTCGGGTTCAGGGTCAGGGCGCTGGTCAGGGTCCCCGCCGCTGTCGCCAGCAGCATGACCCAGAACAGGCCGTGCATCTGGTCATTTCCGAGGCCCATCTGTTGCAGGAAGCCGACCGCGCCCGTCGTCTGCTCCGACAGGACGATCCGCACCAGGACGATAGCCAGGATCAACCGCACCAGATCACGCCCCGCCAGCCACTTCAGATCGATGAGGGGATTGGTGCGATTGTATTCGATCAGGACGGCGGCGGTCAGCAGGATCAGGGCGCCGATCAGGGCCCAGCCGATCCACGCCGCTTCGGTCCACCAGACGATGCGGCCCAGGCCCAGAACGGCGGTCAGCAGAGCCACCCCCGGCGCGAACAGGGCGAAGGTGACGAAGTCCAGCTTCTCGAAGGTCTTCACCCGCTGCGACGGCGGCATCTTCAGCGCGAAGACGGCGGGCAGGGCCACCAGCACCAGCCCCAGGTCGAACATATAGACCGCCCGCCACAGGTCGTGATCGATCAGATGACCGACCCCCAGTCGCGCCAGGGGGATGGCCAGGCTGGACAGACCGACGCCGATGATGATGCCCTTCAGCCGGTGCTGCGCCGGGAAGGCCTGGATGATGTAGAGGATGCCGAGCGTCGACATGCCGGCCGCCGCGATTCCGGCGATGCCGCGCACCACCAGGGTCGAGCCGTAGTCCTCGAGGAAGAGGTGGGCCGCCGCCGTCGCCAGGAAGACGATCAGGATGATTTCGGTGAACAGCCGCAGCCCGTACTGCATGCGAAACTTGACCAGCAGCAGGTTCATGCAGGCGTTGGTCATGACGAAGACGACGGGCAGCCAGGCGGCCTCGGTCGTGGTCACGCCCAGCGATCCGGCCAGCAGGGGAATATTGGCCGTCACCGCCGCATTGCCCAGGCTGCCGGTCAGGGCGACGAGAATCCCGACGGCGGCATAGGCCAGCCGCCAGGGCGTTGAATGGTCCGGCGTGGCGGGCGAGCCGGGCAGGGCGGGCCGCTCGTGCGGCTTCAGGGTCGCCAGATAGTCGTCCCAGGGCAGATCCCAGTTGCGGCGGCTCATGCGGCGCGCCCCTGGGGCTTGACCGCGTCCAGCACCAGCTCCAGCGCCCGGCGGCTGAGTTGATCCCGGTCCGCCGCCCCGACTGTGCGCGAGGGCGCCCCCAGCATCAGGGCCAGGACGCGGGTGTCCTCGACGCTCAGGTCGGGCCGCACCCGGCCCGCCGCCTGCGACACCGCCAGGGCCTCGGCCCCCGCGCGTTTCAGACCGCTGCGGATCGGGGCCAGGGCCTCGTCCTTAAGGTCGCGGATGGCGCCGGCCAGGCCCGCGCTCTGGATCATCAGCTCGACCATCTGGCCGAGAAACCAGAGGAAGACCTCGGGGTCGTCCAGCCGCGCCTTCGTCCGTTCGTGCAGGTCGTCGATCTGACCGACGAAGACCGCCAGGGCCAGCTCGGAACGATCGGCGAAGTTGCGATAAAGCGTCGCCCGACCCACGCCCGCCTGTTCGGCGATGACATGCAGCGGCGTGTCCAGGCCGTCGCGCGCGAAGGCCTCGGCGGCGGCCTTCAGCAGGGCCTCGCGGCGTTCGGCGGCGTCTTTTCGCAGGGGACGGGTCATGAAGATCGCCAAGTGGACACTTGTGTCCGCTTAATCAAGTCCGACGGGGTTCATTCATTGTTTCGCCCCATGTCCGGGCGCGCGACATCCCTCCTCGTCAAGCGGAATGCGCCAGAACGGCTAAGGCTGCGTTCCGGTCGATGAGGATGTCGGTCGGGAAGGGAGGACAGCGCCGCTCAGGCGCTCATCCAGACGTGGTGCCGGTGGTCGGGCTCGAACCGACACTCCTCTCGGAACCGGATTTTGAGTCCGGCGCGTCTACCAATTCCACCACACCGGCACAGGTCTGGGAGGCGCGCAATCTAGCGGCGGAATTCGTCGGGTCAATCGACGAAAGCGTCGCCCTGGCGACTAGGCCGCCACCTCGACGTGGCTGTCGGTTCCGCCGGACAGGATGCGGCGGGCGCGGATGCAGAGCTCGATGCGCTGAGCGACGATCATGCCGGCGGCGAACAGTGCGGCGACATGCGGAACTCCTCCTTCCGAACACCGTCAGCCTCTCGCGGCCGACGGCGCTCGGAAAGCGAAGATCAGGCGGGCGCGACCGTCTGTTCGATGGCGCCGAAGAGGGTGTGGTGCTTGTCGTCCAGCATCTCGATGCGGACGGTGTCGCCGTGCTTGAGGAAGGAGGTCCTGGCCTCGCCGGTCAGGATGGTTTCGACGGTGCGGACCTCCGCGATGCAGGAATAGCCCAGACCGCCGTCGGCGACCGGCTTGCCCGGACCGCCGTCGGCGTCCTTGTTCGAGACCGTGCCCGAACCGATGATCGAGCCGGCGATCAGGGCGCGGGTCTTGGCCAGGTGGGCGATCAGGACGCCGAAGTCGAAGGTCATGTCCACGCCGGCGTCGGCGCGGCCGAAGTCCTTGCCGTTCAACTGCACCGACAGGGCGCCCGACAGCTTGCCGTCCTTCCAGCGGTCGCCCAGCGCATCCGGCGTAACGAAGACCGGCGACAGGGCGCTGGCCGGCTTGGACTGGACGAAGCCGAAGCCCTTGGCCAGTTCGCCGGGGATCAGGTTACGAAGCGAGACGTCATTGACCAGACCGACCAGACGGATCGAGGCCAGGGCCTCGTCGCGGCTGGCGCCGAGCGGCACGTCGCCGGTCACGACCACGATCTCGGCCTCCAGATCGCAGCCCCAGGCCTCGTCCTTCAGCGGGATGGCGTCGCGCGGGCCCATGAAGTGGTCCGAGCCGCCCTGATACATCAGAGGATCGGTCCAGAAGGTCGCCGGCATCTCGGCGTTGCGGGCTTTGCGCACCAGCTCGACGTGGTTCACATAGGCCGAACCGTCGGCCCACTGATAGGCGCGGGGCAGGGGGGCGGCGGCGTCGCGCTCGTGGAAGCGGCCGCGCGGCACGGCTTCGTGCTCCAGGCTTTCCGCCAGCGCCCGCAACAGGGGCTCGCAGCGCTCCCAGTCATCCAGCGCCGCCTGCAGCGTGGGCGCGATCAGGAAGGCGTCCGTGAACCAGTTCAGGTCATTGGAGACGACGACGAGGCGGCCGTCACGGCCGTGCTTGAGCGAGGCGAGTTTCATAGGGCGAAGCTAGTCTTGGGCGAAGGGATTGGGAAGCGGAGACATGACCGGCGCGGACGCCGTTCGATCAACTGTTCGGGGGCGCGATCACGGCGCGAGCCTCGGCCCCGGTGCGCAAGACGGGATCGCGCACCTCGACCTCGACGGCGATGGCCCCGGCGGGCTCGTGCGCCCACAGGTAGCGGCGCTCGATCTCGACCGCCCGGCCGGACGGGGCCATGCCCTCATAGCTGTCGCCCCAGGGGGTGACAGCCTTCATCTCGACCCACAGCAGGCCGCAGGCGGCGTCCAGCTCCTCGATGGCCATTTCCGACAGTTCGTCGGCGTGCGGGGCGGGGCGGTTCGGGGTCACAGCCATCGGCGGACCTTTCCTTTGTAGGCTTGATACTCGGCGCCGAATTTCGTCGTCAGATAGCGCTCTTCGCGCTGAATGACGAAGCGGTCGATCACGATCAGGCAGGGGACCAGCAGGGCCAGCGCAATCGGGCTGTCCATGGCCAGGGCGAAGCCCGCATAGGTGATCGCAAAGCCGACATAGATGGGGTTGCGGCTGTATTTGTAGAGCCCGCCGGTCGCGAGCGCCGTCGTCGGCTTCCACGGCTCGGGCGGCGTGCCCAGGCGGCGGAAGGTCCCGGCCGCGATCCCGTCCAGCAGCAGGCCGCCGATCACCAGCACAAAGGCCAGCCCGCGCCGCAGGTCGACGTCGAGGCCCAGCGATGGCTCGCTGACCAGCCGCCCGATCCCGAACCCGGCCAGCAGGAAGCCGAGGTAGATCAGCGGCGGCGGGGCGATGACGCCCGGATGGTCGCGTGTGGACATAGGGTCTGGATCAGATCGTCTGGCCCGAAGGCGCGGTGAACTCAGAGGTCGGGGCGTCGCCGGTGTTGATCACTTCGGAAGGCTCGAAGATCATGACCTCGGCCTCCTCGTCGGCGGCGGTGCGGTGTTCGACGCCGCGCGGCACGACGATGAACTGGCCGGGCTCCAGAGTCTCGATCCGGTCGCGGAACTCGACCCGGAAGCGGCCCTTCCAGACCAGGAACATCTCCTCGGCCTCGGGGTGGCTATGCCAGGGGAAGACCCCTTGCACCTTGACCAGTCGCACGTCCTGACCGTTCAGCTGCGCCGCGACGCGCGGCCGCCAGTGGTCGGAAAAGCCGCCGAACTTCTGCTCCAGATCGACGACCGCGCCGGTCATCGCGGGGCTTCCTCGTCGGCGTAGATGGCGACGCGGGCGGCGCGGCTTGATCCGGCCTCGCCGCGATACATGCCGGAGGTATTCATCGAGAAGGCGACCGTCCCGTCCTTGCCCATGACGATGACGCCGCCGTCGCCGCCGATGGAGCCGACGTCCGCGATCTCGGCGTCGGCGGCGGCTTGCACCGCCATGCCCTCGGCGGTGCGGTGGCAGATGTCGCGCGCGACCGTGGCGCGGATGAAATATTCGCCCGATCCGGTGGCCGAGACGGCGCAGCCGTCGGCGTTGGAGGCGTAGGTCCCGGCGCCGATCACCGGCACGTCGCCGACCCGGCCCCACTGCTTGGCGGTCATGCCGCCGGTGGAGGTCGCGGCCGCCAGCCGGCCTTGGCTGTCCAGGGCCACGGCGCCGACGGTGCCGAACTTGCGCTCGTCCAGCGGGGCTTCATTGAGAGAGGCGAGGGGAACCGGCCTGGCCAGGGTCGCCGGTTCCGGCGGGGCGCCCGCCGGGCGCGGCGGCAGGGGCAGGCCCTTGTCGCGCAGGGCCTTCAGCAGGGCCTGCCAGCGGCTCTCGGTGAAGAAGAAGCCCGGCTCGACCTGCTCCAGACCGACCGAGGCGGCGAAGCTCTCGGCCCCTTCGCCGATCAGCATGACGTGGGGGGATTGTTCCATCACCGCCCGCGCCGCCGCGATCGGGTGGCGGGTGCGGGTCAGGCCGGCCACGGCCCCGGCGCTGCGGTCGACGCCGTTCATCACGGCGGCGTCCAGTTCGTTCTTGCCGGCGGCGGTGAAGACCGCTCCGCGCCCGGCGTTGAACAGGGGGTTGTCCTCCATGGTCTGGACCGCCGCCTGAACCGCGTCCAGCGACGAGCCGCCGTTCGCAAGGACCGCCGAACCGGCGTCCAGCGCCGCCTGCAGACCGGCGCGATAGGCGGCGTCGCGTTCCGGGCTCAGGCTGGCGCGCTCGATGACCCCCGCGCCGCCGTGGATGGCCAGGGACCAGGTCGGCGCCTCCTGCGCAAGCGCGGGCGACGCCAGCAGGGTCAGGGCGGCTGCGGCGGTCAGGACGGACTTCATCGGCGGTTTCCCCGGTTGACGGCGCCCCTCAGCGCCGGTGGTGCAGTCGTTTCCAGACGCGGTAGCCCAGAATGGGGGCGAAGCCGCAGACCAGCGCCGCAAGCAGCACCATCCAGAAGCCTCCCCCCAGCCAGTATTCCCCGGCCAGCGCCCCGGCCCCGGCCGCCAGAAGCGGGCCGAGCCAGGGCAGCCAGTGCGGCGGCCGCATCTTCATTCAGGCGTCGACCTTGATGACGCCGCGACGGATCTGATCCAGTTCGATCGAGTCGAACAGGGCCTGGAAGTTGCCGTTGCCGAAGCCCTCGTTGCCCTTGCGCTGGATGATCTCGAAGAAGATCGGCCCGAAGGTGTCCTGGGTGAAGATCTGCAGCAGCAGGCCTTCCTCGTCCGAACCGTCGATCAGGATGCGGTTCTTGCGCATCCGCTCCACGTCCTCGCCGTGACCCGGCAGACGCTTGTCGATCAGTTCGAAATAGGTCTCGATCGTGTCCTGGAAGTCCACGCCGCGCGCCTTCATGGCCTCGACCGTCTCGTAGATGTTCTCGGTGGTCAGGGCGATGTGCTGGATGCCCTCGCCGTTGTAGCGACGCAGGAACTCCTCGATCTGCGAGTTGTCGTCCTGGCTCTCGTTCAGCGGGATGCGGATGGCGCGGTCGGGCGCGATCATGGCCTGCGAGAAGAGGCCGGTCGCCTTGCCCTTGATGTCGAAATACTTCTGCTCCTCGAAGTTGAAGATCGAGTTGTAGAAGCCCGACCAGGTGCGCATCTCGCCGCGACGCACGTTGTGGGTCAGGTGGTCCAGGATCTCCAGACCCATGGAGTTCTTGCGCTCGGCCTCTTCCCAGCCCTCGATCTCGTCCCAGGCGTCATACAGCGAGCCCTTCTCGCCATACTGGTCGATGACATAGAGCAGCGAGCCGCCGATGCCCTGCAGGATATAGGGATAGTCGGCGCCCAGGGCCCCGCCGTGGACGCCCTCGGCGGCGCGGGCGCCGCGTTCCAGCGCGCCCTCATAGGCGGCCTTGGCGTCGGCGACGCGGAAGGCCATGCCGTTGGCCGAGGGGCCGTGGTCCTTGGCGAAGTCCGCCGCCTGACCCTTGGGCGAGCGGTTGACCAGCATGGTGATGTCGCCCTGCTTCAGGCGCACGGCGTCGGTGGTCGGGTTCACATGGGTCTGGGTGAAGCCCATCAGCTCCAGCCGGGCGATCATGGCTTCCGGCTCGGGACCGGTGAACTCGACGAATTCGAAACCGTCCACGCCCAGCGGGTTTTCCTGGTCGAGTTTGGCGGCGTCCATCATGGCGCGTCTCCTCATACTGTCTTTTAGGGCGACCTCTGCCGCCGATTGGGGCGGAACCTAATGGGCGGCCCCGGTCGGGCGCAAGGCGGAGCTGCATCGAAACAGGACACGTTGCGGTGTCGCAGCCGCCGATCAACGGGTGCGCCCGCCCGTCGGGCCTGCTAGAGCCGCAGGCTCAACCGGGACGCCTGTATGCTTCGCAAGCTCTATGACTGGGTCTTTTCTCTGGCCCGCCACCGTCACGCGACCCGGTCGCTGGCCGTGGTCTCCTTCGCGGAGAGCTCCTTCTTCCCCATTCCGCCGGACGTCATGCTGGCGCCCATGGTGCTGGCCAGGCCGGAACGCGCCTACTTCTACGCCACGGTCTGCACGATCGCCTCGGTCCTGGGCGGCCTGCTGGGTTACGCCATCGGATTCTGGCTGGAGCCGGTGGGGATGTGGATCCTGTCCCTGCTGGGCAAGGCGGACACGTTCGAGGCCTCCAAGGCCCTGTTCCAGCAGCACGGCGCCTGGGTCATCCTGATCAAGGGCCTGACCCCGATCCCGTTCAAGCTGATCACCATCGCCTCGGGCATCTTCCAGTTCAACCTGGCCCTGTTCGTGGCCCTGTGCGTCGTTACGCGCGGCGCCCGCTTCTTCCTGGTGGCCTTTGTGCTCAAGCGCTGGGGCGAGCCCATGCTGGCGATCATCGAGAAAAGACTGGCGCTTTTCACCGTGCTTTTCCTGGTTCTGCTGGTCGGCGCCGTCTTTGCGGTCAAGCTGATCGGACACTGATCGACGCGGGCCTCGGCTGCGTCTAAGAAAGACGCCATGACGCGCCCGTATCAAGTTCTGACCCGCTGGTGGACCGCCTTTGCGCTGGCGGCCTCCCTGGCCATGCTGGGCGCGGCTCACGCCTTCGAGCGGTTCGGCGGTCTGCCGCCGTGCAACCTCTGCCTCAAGCAGCGCGAGGTCTATTGGGCTGCCGTGGCCATCGCCGGCGCCGCCACCTTCTGGGCCGTGTTCAGTCGCGCCAGCCGGGGCACGCCGCGCATCGCCTCCTTCCTGCTGGCCGCCGTCTTCTTCACCGGGGCGATCACGGCGGGCTTCCACGCGGGCGGCGAACTGCACTGGTGGACCCTGCCGGCGACCTGTTCGGCCGCCCCCTCGACCGCCATCGACTTCAGCGCCCTGAACGCCCTGGCTGACGGCACGGCCGAGATCAAACCCGTCGTCGGCTGCGGCGACGTGTCCTGGAGCATGCTCGGGGTCTCGATGGCGGGCTGGAACTTCCTGATCTCGCTGGCTTTGGGAATCTTCAGCCTGCTGGCGGCGAAACGTCCCAAGGACGCGCGCGCGCCCAAGGTTTAAGAAGAGGCGATCATGACCGAGGCATCCGACACCGTCGCCGCCGCCCGCCGCATCCCCCTGCCGCGTCCCGGCGTGGGCCAGACCCGCGCTCGCATGGCGGAAATGCTGCGCGTCGATCACGCGGGCGAATTCGCGGCCGTCCACATCTACCGCGCCCAGCGCGCTGTGCTGGAGGGCCGCAAGGGCAAGGCCGCCATCGCCGCCGACTTGACCGAGATGGAGGGGCATGAGGCCGTCCACCTGGCCCGGTTCGAGGCCCTGCTGACCGAAAACCGGGTCCGCCCCACGGCCATGATCCCGCTGTGGAAACTGGCCGCCACGGCGCTTGGCGCCGGCACCGCCCTGATCAGCGAGAAGGCCGCCCACGCCTGCACCGAGGCGGTCGAAAGCGTCATCGAGAAACACTACGCCGACCAGATCGAGGAGGTCCGCGAGCGCGACCCCGAACTGGCCGCCGAACTGACGAAGTTCCGCGAAGAGGAACTGGCCCACCACGACCACGCCATCGAACACGGCAGCCGCGAAGCCCCGGCCTACCGCCTGCTCTCGAGCGTCATCAAGGTCGGCTGCAAGGCCGCCATCAAGATCAGCGAACGGATCTAGAATCCTTCTCCCCTTGAGGGAGAAGGATCATCGGACATCAAACGCCAGCATCATGGTCCGCTGCACGGCGTTGAAATTGTCGTCCGACAGGATGTAGAGCCGCGTCCGGTCGCCGCGCCGTTCGGCCGCGATCCCCTCGAAATTATCCGTGGTCCCCGGCAGCTTCAGCTCGACCAGCACCGGCCCCAGGGTCCCGTCCTGGGCCATGCGCCGCACCCGCGCCCGCACGTCGATCGGGGCGCGATAGGAGCGCTGCACCACGAACCAGCCGCCCGCCGGATCGCGATCCATGCCGGTGATGCGATAGTCGCTGTCGGCCAGCGGCGTCTCGGGCGGTGCGGCTGCAACGGCGCAGCGCACAGGCGAACAGTCCCAGATCCCGCCGGATTCACCCGCGACCCGCCAGCCGTCGCCCGACGCCGCCAGCCCCTCCATCCCGTCGTTTTCAGAGAAGGGGAAGTCCGGCCGCCGCGCGGCCTGCGGCGTCCGCAGGGCGTTCAGCGGGCCATAGTTCCAGATGCGGTGGTCGCGCTCGAAACTGACCAGCAGGTCGCCGCCCGTGGTGATCGCCAGCCCCTCGGCGTCGCCCTCGATCTTCTGGCTGATCGGCGTCCCGTCGGTCAGACTCAGGCGGCGCACGCGCAGACCCTCCAGACCGATCAGCCGCCCGCGCCCGTCCAGCGCCAGGGTCCCGCGCGCCAGATCGCCGACGTCGGAGACGGCGATGAAGCCGCCGTCGCCGGTCAGCTTCAGGTCGGACAGGCTGTGCAACGGCGAATCCATGCCGGCCAGCACGGTCACGCCCCCGGCGTAGCGCACGCCTTGCCCCAGCGCCGCCGCGCCCGGCAGGCCCAGCCCCACCGTCCGCGTCGAGGCGCTGACCGCGCTCCAGCCATCCGTTTCGGAGGTCGGCGTCCACGGCTGGGAGGTGACGACCGCGCTGGCGCAGGCCGCCAGCGTCAGCGCCGCCAGGGCCGCGACATAGATCCGACGGTTCACGCCGCGCGCTTCTTCGCGGACCGCGCCACGGTCTTGGGCTTGGCCTCGAACAGTTCGGCCAGCTTCTCGGTCATGACGCCGGCCAGTTGCTCTACGTCGACGATGGTCACGGCGCGGCGATACCAGCGGGTCACGTCGTGGCCGATGCCGATGGCGATCAGCTCGACCGGCGACTTCGTCTCGATCTGCTCGATCACCTGCCTCAGGTGCTTGTCCAGATAGAGGGCGGCGTTGGCCGACTGGGTCGAATCGTCCACCGGCGAGCCGTCCGAAATCACCATCAGGATCTGTCGCGACTCGGTCCGTCCCAGCAACCGCTCGTGCGCCCATGTCAGGGCCTCGCCGTCGATGTTCTCCTTCAGCAGACCCTCGCGCATCATCAGGCCCAGATTCTTCTTGGCCCGGCGCCACGGCGCGTCCGCCGACTTGTAGATGATGTGGCGCAGGTCGTTTAGGCGGCCCGGATTGGCGGGCTTGCCGGCGCTGATCCAGGCCTCGCGCGACTGGCCGCCCTTCCAGGCGCGGGTGGTGAAGCCCAGGATCTCGACCTTGACCCCGCAGCGCTCCAGCGTCCGCGCCAGAATGTCGGCGCAGACCGCCGCCACCATGATCGGCCGGCCGCGCATCGAGCCCGAGTTGTCGATCAGCAGGGTCACGACCGTGTCCCGGAACGGGCTTTCGCTCTCCATCTTGAACGACAGGGGGC
>Ga0247823_10003339_pt1 | contig 13015 bp, 11 predicted proteins | sample 13C_PalmiticAcid_2_FD_192426 | JGI IMG/M metagenome (GOLD analysis project Ga0247823, IMG submission 192426) | Soil microbial communities from agricultural site in Penn Yan, New York, United States - 13C_PalmiticAcid_Day30 | ecosystem: Environmental > Terrestrial > Soil > Agricultural land...
GGCCCATCACCGACGATGAAATGGTCCAGCAGGCGCACGTCCACCAAGGCCAGGGCCTGCTTCAGGCGTGCGGTCACCGCCCGGTCCGCGGCAGAGGGTTCGGCGCAGCCTGACGGGTGGTTATGGCCGACGATCAGGGCGGAGGCATTGAAGGCGAGCGCACGGCGTGCAACCTCGCGCGGGTGGACTTCCGCGCTGTCCACGGAGCCCTGGAACAGTTCCTCGAAGGCCAGGACCCGGTGGCGGGTGTCGAGGAAGAGCGCGGCAAAGACTTCGTGGCGTCGTCCGCGCAGGCGCTGGGCGAAATAGCGCCCGGCCGCGGCCGGGTCGCCGATGGATTCGCCGCGCTCCAACGTGGCCATGAGCAGGCGGTTGGCCAGCTCGAGCGCGGCTGCCAGCGCGCAAGCCCGCGCGGGACCTACTGCGGGCAAGGTGAGCAGGTCCGTCGGTGGCCGTTCCAGCAGCCGGCGCAGCGGGCCGTGGGCGGCGAGGAGTTCGCGGGCCGTCGCCACGGCATCGCGACCGCGCAGGCCCGAGCCGAGAAACAGGGCGAGCAGTTCGGCGTCGCTCAGAGAGGCGGCGCCCCGGCTCAGGAGCTTTTCGCGGGGGCGTTCGTCGGCGGGCCAGTCGCGGATCTGCATGGGCCCAGCATCCCGCGTGCGGCCTCCGCCATGCATCGGGCATCACGGGGCGTTCGGTTAAGCTAATCGCCTGAATCGACGTAGGAATGGGCCGACGTGAGCGGAGCGGACAAGACATCGGGTCTGGCGGGGCAACGCCTGCTGCTGTGCGTGGGGGGTGGTATTGCTGCCTACAAGGCGCTGGAACTGGTGCGTCGCCTGCGCGACGCGGGTGCCGAGGTGCAGGTCGCGATGACATCGGGGGCGCAGCAGTTCGTCACCCCGTTGAGCTTCCAGGCGCTGTCAGGCCATCCCACCCGCACAACGCTGTGGGACAGCGCCGCCGAGCAGGCGATGGGTCACATCGAATTGGCGCGCTGGGCCGATCGCGTGGTCATCGCCCCCGCCACGGCCGACCTCATGGCCCGCTTGGCGCATGGCATGGCCGATGACCTGGTCACCACGCTTTGCCTGGCAACCACCGCCCCGCTGACGCTGGCCCCGGCGATGAACCACCGGATGTGGCAGCACCCCGCCACCCAGGCCAATCTGGCCACGCTGCGGGAGCGCGGCGTACAGGTGGTGGGGCCGAACGATGGCCCCCTGGCCGAAGGCGAATCCGGCCCCGGGCGCCTGGCCGAGCCGGAGGAGATCGTCGCTACGCTCACTGATGCGGCGGGCGTCGTGAATGCCGGCCCTCAGGACCTCGCGGGGCTGAGCGTCGTCGTCAGCGCCGGCCCGACCTACGAGGACCTGGATCCCGTGCGCTACCTGGGCAATCGCAGCAGCGGCAAGATGGGCTTCGCGGTGGCCGCCAGTGCGGCCCGCCGCGGCGCGCGCGTGATATTGGTGGCTGGCCCCGTGCACCTGCAGACGCCGGCCGGCGTTACCCGTGTGGATGTCCGCTCGGCCGCGCAGATGCACGACGCGGTTTTCGCCGCGCTGCCCGCGGACATCTACATCGGTGCCGCAGCCGTAGCCGACTACACGCCGCGCGAACCGGCGGCCAACAAGATCAAGAAATCCAGCGAATCGCTGGCGCTGGATCTGGTGCGCACGCCCGACATCCTCGCCAAGGTGGCCGCGCAGACCCAGTCCCTGAAGCTGGTGGTCGGGTTTGCCGCGGAAACCAACAACGTGGCCGAGTACGCGCGCAAGAAGCTGGAGGCCAAGCGGCTGGACATGATCGTGGCCAACCGGGTGGGTATCGCCGATGGTGGCTTCGAGAGCGACCAGAACGCGATGACCGCGTACTGGAAGGATGGCGAACGCAGCTTCGCGACCGCCCCGAAGACCCGTCTGGCCGACGAACTGATCGATCTGATCGTGGAGCGACTGAACGCATGAGCGCATCCCGCGCGGTGGAAGTGAAGCTGTTGGACCCCCGCTTCGGCGACGAATGGCCGCTGCCGGCCTACGCCACCGAAGCCAGCGCGGGCATGGACCTGCGCGCCGCGCTGGACGCGCCGCTGGTGCTGGAGCCAGGCGACGCCGCCCTCGTGCCCAGCGGCATCGCCCTGCATCTGGGCGACCCCCATCTGTGCGCCGTGGTGCTGCCGCGCTCCGGCCTGGGCCATCGCCATGGCATCGTGCTCGGTAACGGCACCGGCCTGATCGATGCCGATTACCAAGGTCCACTCTTGATCAGTGTGTGGAACCGGGGCCACGAGGCGTTCACCATCCAGCCTGGCGACCGCATCGCCCAGGTCATGGTGCTGCCGGTGGTGCGCGTGGAGCTGCGAGTGGTGGATACTTTCGCCGACAGCGCACGGGGGACGGGTGGTTTCGGCCACACCGGCGTGCGATGACAGGGGAGAAGCCGATGAACGCGACGAACGAGCGCCGTGCGCGCATGCCCGTGGGCGACCTGCAGCGAGCGCTGCCGCTGCTGGCTTTGTTGTTGATCCTGCTGGCCGCGCTGATGGGGTGGAGCGGTGTACGACAGTGGCGCGAGGCGCGCTTGCTGACCGACATGGAGCGCGCCCGCGATGCGGCAGTGCTGGCCGTGCAGAGCGAGTACGACACGCACAGCAAGGAGATGGCGCGACGCCTCGCGTCCGAGCCGGTGAAGGCGGCGCTGGCCGCAGGCGACACGGCGGCGGCGACGGCGGCGTTGCGCGAGGGGTGGACCGGCGTCGAGACGGTCGAGATCCTGGATGCCAACCTGGACGCTGCGTACCAGGATGCCTCCACGTTCGGATACAGCAAACTCGCACTACTTGAAGGCGCGATGCAGGGTGACCAAGTGGCGGCCCGCGTACTGAAGGACGGCGGCGCGACCGTATTCGGCTTGGCCGCGGCGGTGCCCCAGGGCGTGGTCTACGTGCGGTTGCCGTTGGGACAGCTCGCCACTGGCTTCGACACGGTACAAGCGCCGCCGGGCGGTTACCTGGCGTTGCGCCAGGGTGGCTTCAGCGTGCGTGAGCGCGGCAACAGCAGCCTGCAGGACGCTGCCGAGCGCATGGCCCACGTCGTCGGCAAGACCGGGCTGCGCGTGGCGACGGCCGTACCGGACAGCGAGCCCGGCCCCTTGGGTCTTGGGGCGATCCCCGCCATGGTCGTCGCAGGCCTGCTGGGTGTCCTCGCGATCGTGGCGCTGTTGGTGGCCCGCGGTGGCATTCGCTTGCCTGCGCTGGGCAGGAAGAAGACCGAAAGTGCCGAAGGCGATGAGCCCACGCTCGGCGAGGCCCTGTTGCGCGAGCCCCCGCCGATGCCCGTGGCCGCACGCGAGGTAGGCGAGCGCGAAGAGGGCGTGCGACCGACCCGCACGCAGGTGGACGTCGATCCGGGCATCTTCCGCGCCTATGACATCCGCGGCATCGTCGGCAAGACGCTGAGCATCGAAGTGGCCGAGCTGATCGGCCTGGCGATCGGCTCGGTGATGCGCGACGAGGACCTCGCCGACATCGTCGTCGGTCGCGATGGTCGGCTGTCAGGCCCCGACCTGATCGGCGGGCTCATCAGTGGCCTGCGCAAGGCCGGCCGCAACGTCATCGATATCGGCCTGGCCCCCACGCCGGTGGTGTACTACGGTGCATATCACCTGCGTGCCGGCAGTTGCGTGGCGCTGACCGGCAGCCACAATCCGCCGGATTACAACGGCTTCAAGATCGTCGTCGGCGGGCAGACCCTGTCCGGCGACGCCATCACCGACCTGTACGAACGCATCCGCGACAACCGGCTGTACATCGCCAATGTGCCGGGCGACCTGCAGCAGCGCGACATCTCGGCCGACTACATCCAGCGTATCGCCGACGACGTGCAGCTGGAGCGACCGTTGAAGGTGGTGGTTGACGCGGGCAACGGCGTCGCCGGCGATATCGCACCGCAGTTGCTGGAAGCCATTGGCGCCGAGGTGATCCCACTCTACTGCGAGGTCGACGGCACGTTCCCGAACCATCACCCGGACCCCAGCGAACCGCACAACCTGGAAGACCTGATCCAGACCGTGAAGCGGTTCGACGCCGACATCGGCCTGGCGTTCGACGGCGACGGCGACCGCCTGGGCGTGGTGACGCGCGAAGGCGCGGTGATCTTCCCGGACCGCCTGCTGATGCTGTTCGCGGCCGACGTGCTGGAGCGCAACCCCGGCGCGTTGATCATCTACGATGTGAAGTGCACCGGGAAGCTGCAGGGCTGGGTGCTCCGCCATGGCGGTACGCCAATGATGTGGAAGACCGGGCATTCGCTGATCAAGGCCAAGATGCGCGAAAGTGGCGCGGAACTGGCCGGCGAGATGAGCGGCCATTTCTTCTTCCAGGAACGCTGGTACGGGTTCGACGACGGACTGTATTCAGCGGCCCGTCTGCTGGAGATCCTGGCGAACCGGTCCGAGACACCGTCCGAAGTGCTCGCCACCCTACCCGACGGCGTGTCGACCCCAGAGATCAAGGTGGACGTCGTCGAAGGTACGCCTCACGAGATCGTCGCGCGCTTCGTCGACGGCGCGGAGTTCGAAGGCGCACGGCTGTCGACCATCGACGGCCTGCGCGCGGACTGGGACGACGGGTGGGGCCTTGTGCGTGCATCGAACACCACGCCGATCCTGGTGCTGCGGTTCGAAGCCGATAACACGGAGGCGCTGGAGCGCATCAAGACGGAGTTTCGCACGCGCCTGCAGACGCTGGCGCCGGAACTGACGATGACGTTCTGACGCGGGACGGTGTGCGTAACGATGACGCCGGGCATGTCCCGGCGTCATCGTTCTCGGCATCAGTTGCGGGTGGGCGCCGGGGTCTGTCCCGCCGCTTCTTCGATGGCGTCCGGGCTGATGCCCTTCATCGCGCGATAGCGCTGCATGATGTCCGTGATCTCGACGTCCAGGGCCGTGCGCTGGGTTTCGAAGCTGTGCTGCAGCCGACGCGTGCGCACCAACTCGGCATGGCGCTGGCGGATGTTCGCGGCCAGCTCCGCCGCTACCGCCCGGCCGGCCAGCTCCTGGTCGCCGGCGGTCTGCAGCAGGCTGACCAGGCCATCCCGCAGGCTCACCGTGTTGTAGCGCGCCGTCCGCACGTTGTTGTCGACGATGGCGATGCGTTCGTTGAACACGCGCCGCAGGTCGTTCTCGTCCCGGTACGAAAGCAGCATCGCGGCATCGGTGCGGCGACGGGTCTCGGCTGCGGCTGCATCCATCTGGCGTTGCTGGGATTCGATGGCGGCCTGCGCGCGTTCGTCTTCCGTCATGGCGCGACCCACGCCGCCGGTCCGCAGGCCACTGGTCGCGCTGATTTCCTCGCGCGCCGCATTGACGGCTTCGGCTGGCAGGGCGTCGCTGCAGACGCGCTGGCCTTTTTCTTCCCAGCAGAACAGCTTCTTCGCGGGCGCCTTGTCTTGCGCCAACACGGAAGGCGCCAACAGGCACGCGGCCAACATCAATGGAACACGGACGATCATGACAGCCCCCTGCTGCATCAGTCCTGGGACGCGCTGCCGTAGCGGGCCCGGTAGGCCAGCAGGTCGTCGCGATGGTGGACAAGGTCGGCGCTTTCGCCAGCAAAATCAAGCAGGTCATGCAGGCTGGCGACCGCTACCACGGGCACACCGGTCTCTTCGGCGACGGACTGTGCCGCCGACCGGCGCAGAGTGCCCGAGGCGGGGTCGCCCAGGACTTCCTGGCGGTCCAGCGCGACCACGATGCCGGCCGGCTGTCCGCCGCCTGCGCGAATCAGGCCCAGGGCTTCGCGGATCGCGGTGCCGGCGGTGATCACGTCGTCGACGATCAGCACGCGGCGATCCTCCAGCGGCGCGCCGATCAGCAGGCCGCCTTCACCGTGGTCCTTCGCCTCTTTGCGGTTGAACGCCACCGGCAGGTCGCGTCCGCGACGGGCGAACTCGCAGGCCAGCGCCGTCGCCAGCGGGATGCCCTTGTAGGCCGGCCCGAACAGCAGGTCGAACTGCAACCCCGCCTCTTCCACCGCATCGGCATAGCAGGCCGCCAGCCCGGCCAGGCGGGCGCCGCTGTCGAAGCGGCCCGCATTGAAGAAGTACGGGCTCTGCCGCCCCGACTTCAGCGTGAACTGGCCGAAGCGCAGGGCCTGCGCGTGCAGTGCGAGCTGGAGGAAACGGGCGCGGTGGTCGGACATGGGCACGGGGGGCTGAACAGGATGGGGACAGGATAACCGCCCTCGCGTGCACGTCGCGCGGGGAGGGTGCCGGTTCGGGTACGCTTGCCCGGTTTCCGACGAACGTAGTGCACATGCGCATCATCAGCTTCAACGCCAACGGGCTGCGCTCGGCCGCCAGCAAGGGCTTCTTCGACTGGTTCGCCGGGCAGGGTGCCGATGTCCTCTGCGTGCAGGAGACCAAGGCGCAGGAACACCAACTCGCGGGCCCCGAATTCCTCCCGGCCGGCTACAAGGCCTGGTTCCGCGACGCCACCACGAAGAAGGGCTACAGCGGTGTGGCGATCTACGCCAAGCGCGAGCCGGACGAGGTGCGCACCGAACTGGGCTGGGCGCCGTTCGACGAGGAAGGGCGCTACATCGAGGCGCGCTTCGGCAACCTGAGCGTGGTCTCGTTCTACATCCCGTCGGGCTCCTCGGGCGATGAGCGCCAGGGCTTCAAGTTCAAGGTCATGGACTGGCTGGCGCCGGTGTTGGACGAATGGCGCCGCAGCGGCCGCCATTACGTGCTGTGCGGCGACTGGAACATCGTGCGCAGTCGGCTGGACATCAGGAACTGGACCAGCAACCAGAAGAACTCCGGCTGCCTGCCGCCCGAGCGCGACTGGTTGAACGGGATGTGCGTGGACGATAGCGGTTGGGTCGATGCCTACCGCGTGCTGCACCCCGAAGGCCAGGACTACACCTGGTGGAGCAACCGCGGTGCGGCCCGGGCCAACAACGTGGGGTGGCGGATCGATTACCAGTTCGTCACGCCTTCGCTGCGTGACCGCCTTAAGGCCTGTTCTATTTACCGCGAGCAGCGCTTCTCCGACCACGCGCCTTTCACGGTGGATTTCACCTGATGACGACCACCGCCAGCGAACGGCCCGGCAAACCCTCCGTCTGGCGTGCCTTCGCGCAGCCCTCGGCGTGGACGATGTTCTTCTTCGGCTTCGCCTCGGGCATGCCGTTCCTGCTGGTGGCCGGCACGCTGGCCTACTGGCTGACCGAGAACGGCCTCGAGCTGAAGAACATCACCCTGATCGCCAGCGCGGGGCTCAGCTACACGCTGAAGTTCCTGTGGGCGCCGCTAGTGGACCGGTGGCGCCTGCCGCTGCTGGGACGACTGGGACAACGGCGCGGCTGGCTGCTGCTCGCGCTGGTCGTGGTCGTCGCCGGCCTGCTGCTGATGGCGCAGTTGACGCCTGGCCAATTGGCGCCCTTTATCTGGGTGACGCTGATGACCGCGTTCGCCGGCGCGACGCTGGACATCGCGGTGGACGCATACCGCATCGAAATCGCGCCGCAGGAATCGCAGGGCGCGCTGCTGGCGACCTATTCGCTGGGGTACCGCATCGCGCTGATCATCACCGGCATGCTGGCGCTCGTGCTGGCCGACCATGTGCCGTGGCCGCAGGTCTATCGCGTGATGGCGCTCTTCATGCTGATCCCGGTGGTGGCGGTGCTGCTCGCTTCCGAACCTAGCGTGGTCCGGGTGCAGATGACCACCTGGGCCCAGGGCCTGCAGGAGGGCGTGGTGGAGCCGTTCCTGGATTTCTTCCGTCGCTTCGGTGCGCCGCTGGCCGCGGCCCTGCTCGCCTTCATCCTGCTGGCGAAGGTCTCCGATCAGTCGCTGGGCGGCGGCATCATGGCGCCGTTCTATCTGGGCGAAGGCTTCACCAAGACCGAGATCGCGGCCGTCACCAAGTTCTATGGCATCTGGATCGGTTTGGCGGGCGTGTTCCTTGCCGGCATCGCGATCGCGCGCTGGGGCGTGAAATGGCCGCTGTTCGTCGGCGTGGTGCTGGGCGCGATCAGCAACCTGTTGTACGTGTGGCTGATCGGTGCCGATGGCGATGTGTGGAAATTGACGTTGGTCATTTCCGGCGAGAACCTCGCGCAGGGCTTCCAGGGCACGACCCTCGTCGCCTTCCTGTCCGCGCTTGTGAACCAGCGATTCACCGCGACCCAGTACGCGTTGTTCTCGTCGCTGGTGATGCTGCCGGGCAAGCTGCTGAGCGCGGTGTCTGGCGGCATCGTCGAACAGACCGGATACGCGCCGTACTTCTGGATCACGGCGCTGGCGTCGGTTCCGGCTGCGCTGCTGTTTTTCTGGCTGGTGCCGCGCATCCGCTTCGGCGGCGACCACGAGCCGGCCAGCGGCGCTGCGCCGCCGACCGGGCCGGCGCAGGACTGAGCGTCTGCGCTACAGTCAGGCCATGGGGCATGCAGGGGATGGGGCAATGACCGACATCGTGCTGAAGGACGTGGACCCGATCCTGGCAGAGCGCATTCGGCGCGTGTCCCAGGCGCGCGGCTGGACCGTCCACGACACCATCTTCAACCTGCTGGAACAGGGCCTGTTCGTCTGCGAGGCCGAAGTCCGCGGCGGCCTGAGCGACCGCGAGGTCAATGCGCTGGCCGATGCGATCAGCGCCTTGAAGGACGTGCCGCCCGGTAAGGGCTTCTAGGCCGGGAACACCGTGCCCAACACGCGGCGCCCCACTGCGCCGGTGACGGCCGGCAGGTTGCCCGAGCGGCCCGCCAGCGTCTCGCGCGCCAGCCAGGCGAATCCCATCGCTTCCACGTAATCCGGATCCAGGCCGTGGGTCGCCGTGGACTCCACCACGGCCTGCGGCAGGTGCGCGGCCAGGCGGGCCATCAGCGCAGCGTTGTGCACGCCGCCGCCGCAAACCAGCACGCGGCGGGTGTCCGGCTGCGTCATCTGCAGCGCGTCCGCCACGGTGCGCGCGGTGAGCTCCAGCAGCGTGGCCTGTACGTCCGCCGGCGAGAGCGGCGAATCGCCTAGGCGTGCCTGCAGCCAGTCCAGGTGGAACTGTTCGCGGCCCGTGCTCTTCGGCGGCGGCATCGCGAACCAGGGCTCCGCCAGCAGGCGTGCGAGCAGTGCGGCATCCACGTGGCCGCTGGCCGCCAGCGCGCCGCCCGCGTCGTAGGGTCGGCCGGTATGACGCTCGCACCAGGCGTCCATCAGCGCATTCGCCGGGCCCGTGTCGAAGCCGCGCACCTCGCCCACGACCGGCAGCAGAGTGAAATTGCCGATGCCGCCCAGGTTGAGGACCGCGCGATCCTCGTGCGCCGAGCCGAGCAGGGCTGCGTGGAAGGCCGGCATCAGCGGTGCGCCATGCCCGCCCGCGGCGACGTCGCGGCGACGGAAGTCGGCCACGGTGTCGATGCCGCTGCGTTCGGCGATCACGTTGCCGTCGCCGAGTTGCCAGGTGAACGGCGGATCGGCGTGCGGACGGTGTCGGATCGTCTGGCCGTGCGAGCCGAGCGCACGTACGCGACCACGGGGTACGCCGGCGTCTTCCAGCAAATCCGTTGCCGCATCAGCGAAGGCGCGTGCGGTGAGGCCGTCGAGCGAGCCCAGCGCATCCAGCGACACGGTGTCCGCGCCCTGACCCAATCCCACCAGCTGAGCACGCAATGCCGGATCCCAGGCGAACGTGCGGCCATGGACCAGTTCGCACCGCAGGCCCGTCGCGACGTCCTCGAACCGGACCAGCGCGGCATCGATGCCGTCGGCGCTGGTGCCCGAGATCAGGCCCAGGTAGAGCTCGGCAGGCGTGGGCTCGGCGGAAGCAGGCGTCGTCATGCGGGATCGTCAGGCAAAGAAAAAGGCGGGACAGTGTCCCGCCTTTTCTCGCTTCCCGCCACGTTCGCGGGGATCAGCCCTTGCCGTTCTTCTTGCCGGCGGCGGGCTTGGCCTCAGCCACCGCCGTGGCGGGCTTGGCCGCCTCTTCCGCGGGGCCGACGTCGGCGTAGATGATGTCTTCCACGGTGCGGATGCGCGCCAGGGCGTTCGACGTGTAGGTGCGGAACGCCGCCAGCTGCGCGCCCGACAGCGGTTCCGGCGGCGGCATCGTCACCGACAGCGGATTGCGGTGCACACCGTTGATGCGGAATTCGTAATGCAGGTGCGGGCCGGTCGACAGGCCGGTGGTGCCCACGTACCCGATCACCGTGCCCTGCGGGATGCGCTGGCCCTGCTTGATCTTGCCGAGCCGCGACATGTGTCCGTACAGCGTGGTGTGGCCACGGCCGTGGTCGAGGATGACGGTGCGGCCGTAACCGCCCTGCCAGCCGGCGAACTGCACGCGACCATCGCCGGCGGCCATGATCGGCGTGCCCGTCGACGCGGCGTAGTCCACGCCCTTGTGCATGCGCATCGTGCCGAGCACCGGATGGCGACGCGCGCCGAACTTGGAGCTCATGCGCGCGTACGGAATCGGCATGCGGATGAAGCTCTTCTTCAGCGGCCGGCCCGCGGCGGTGAAGTACTCCGGCTTGCCGCCGGGACGGGTGAAGCGGAAGCCCGAATGCAGCTTGCCGTCCACGGTGAAGGTGGCGGCTTGGACCGGACCGGTGCTGATCAGCTCGCCTTCGCGCCAGGTCTGCTCGACCACGACGCTGAACCGGTCATCCGGCCCCAGATCGGAGTTGAAGTCGATGTCGTACTTGAAAATCTCGTCGGTCAGCGAGTTGACGTTCGACGAAGTCAGGCCGGCCTTGCGCGCCGAGCGATTGAGCGAACGGCCGACTTCCCCACTCAGCACCACGGTGCGGGTGGTGGTCTCGCGGGCGATGAGGCGTTCGGTGACCTTGTCCGCGCCGACGACCAGTTCCACCCGATGGCTGGGGTCGCGGTCGTAGCGGAGCGTGCGAAGGCCGCCGGTGACCGGCAGGTCGAAGGCGATCTCGGTGCCGGGCTTCAGGCGCGTCAGCGCCTTCTTGGCATCGGCGTTGTCCAGGATGCGGTGCAGGGTGGCCGCCGGAATGCCCAATTCCTCAAAGATCGCGCCCAGCGTCTGCCCGGGCTTTACCCGCACCACCTGCCAGCTGTCGCCGGCCGTGCCGGCCTGGCGTGCCGCCGACAGTTCGGGCAGTTCGAGCAGGAGGGTATTGCGCGGCTGGGAAACCGGCGCCTGGATCGCGCTCGAGAAGCCCGGCACGATGGTCGCCATCATCACGCCGATGGTCGTGAAGAGGCTGGCGTGGATCCAGTGGCGGCGCGTCCAGCGGCCTTCCGGAAGATGCCGCTTCACCTGCTGGTGGAGCGCGGTATCGCGGAGCACCCCAAGGCGCTCCCGGAACAGTTGCTTGCGGCTGTTGCCGCCCCCATGAGTTTGCATCAAGGTTGCACCCCGGGGCCAAGGCGAAGCCCCAATCGGCGTACCATAGACACGCGAAGACTTCGCGTCAAACCATTGAGTCAATTGGATTTTTTGATTGGTATCACTATTTACTTTCTTTTAACGGTAACTTCACCTCACTGACTTGCCCTTCACGGGCTACCTGACTGGAACTGCTCCCCCGTGTCCTCCGCTGAAGCTCTTGCCCTGATCGGCCGTGGCGCCGACGAAATCCTCAAGCCCGAAGACCTGGAGGCCCGCCTGAAGCTGGGCCGTTCGCTGCGCGTGAAGGCCGGCTTCGACCCGACCGCCCCGGACCTGCACCTGGGCCATACGGTCTTGCTGAACAAGCTGCGCCAGTTCCAGGACCTGGGGCATCAGGTGATCTTCCTGATCGGCGACTTCACCGGGATGATCGGCGACCCATCCGGCAAGAACGTCACCCGCAAGCCCCTCTCGCGCGAAGACGTGCTGGCCAATGCCCGCACTTATGAGGAGCAGGTGTTCAAGGTCCTGGACCGCGAGCGCACCGAAGTCCGCTTCAATTCCGAGTGGTTCGGCAAGATGGCGGCCGCCGACATGATCCGCCTGGCCGGCCAGCACACCGTGGCCCGTATGCTCGAGCGCGATGACTTCGCCAAGCGCTACGCCGCGCAGCAATCGATCGCGATCCACGAATTCCTTTACCCGTTGGTGCAGGGCTACGACTCGGTGGCACTGGAAGCCGATGTCGAGCTCGGCGGCACCGACCAGAAGTTCAACCTGCTGATGGGCCGTGGTCTGCAGGAGCACTACGGCCAGAAGCCGCAGATCGTGCTGACCATGCCCCTCCTGGTGGGCCTGGACGGCGTTAACAAGATGTCCAAGTCGCTGGGCAACTACATCGGCGTGGCCGAGCCGGCCATCGACATCGTCACCAAAACCATGAAGGTCGGCGATGACCTGATGTGGGACTGGATCGAGCTGTTGAGCTTCGACATCAGCGCCGCCGAAGCCGCGCAGCTAAAGCAGGTGGTGGCCACGGGCGACGTGAATCCGCGTGAGATCAAGCTGCGCCTGGCGCGCGAGCTGGCAACGCGCTTCCACGACGCGGCAGAAGCCGAGCGGGCGATCGCCGGCTGGCATGCCGTGGTCACTGGGCAGGGCGATACGTCGCTACTCGAGCTGAAGGATGTGGCCGTTCCGGCGGAGGGCATCCGCATCGCCGCGCTGCTGACGGCCGCGGGCATCACGCCGAGCAATTCCGAAGCCAGCCGCAAGCTCAAGGAGCGGGCGGTGAAGGTGGCGGGCGAAGTGGTGGAAGACGCGGGTCTGGTGCTCGCGCCGGGATTCGAAGGCGTCCTGCAGGTCGGCAAGCGCAACTTCGCGCGTGTCCGCCTCGTCGCAGGCTGAGGGCGCCCCGGGCAGCATGTAGCGATCCCGTGAAAATTTTCTCTGGGCCCCCTTCCCAAGGGTGGGGGAACAGGTCATACTTTCCCTCCCCCGACGCACGGGGCCTTGCCGGACCGGCAGGGCGCCAAAAAGAAGGGAAACGAATCGCCAACAACCTCGAAATTGGGTGTTGACGAAACGGAAAAGCCTCACCATAATGTGCGGCTCACCTCGACGGAAACGTTGAGGGATACGAAGGAAGGCGCTGAGG
>Ga0247823_10003340_pt1 | contig 13014 bp, 15 predicted proteins | sample 13C_PalmiticAcid_2_FD_192426 | JGI IMG/M metagenome (GOLD analysis project Ga0247823, IMG submission 192426) | Soil microbial communities from agricultural site in Penn Yan, New York, United States - 13C_PalmiticAcid_Day30 | ecosystem: Environmental > Terrestrial > Soil > Agricultural land...
CCGGCTTCTGATAGTAATGCGCCAGGATCACCGCGTTGCGCTCCTTGCGCAGACGCTCGATCTCGGCACGGATATCGACGCCGGACAGGTTGCTCGGTGCGTTCATTCTGGGACCCTCGTTCTTTGGTCCCACATGGCCTTGTCTGGCCCTGTGTTCAACCGGGGAACGGTGCCTTTTCCCATCCCGGTTGCGCCGCGCCGGGCGTGCCGGCGACGACATTTTGATAGATCGACAGCCCTATCGAACTCTTCGCGACCAGATCGATCACCGGCCACATCGCGAGTTGGACGGCAAGGCCGACCAGATACGCAGGGTGGACCTTGCCATATTTGATCTTGTCGCGAACCGCGCCGATGATCACGAACAGGCTAAGCAGGCCGGCGATCACCGGAACGCCCGCGGCAATCAGGACGGGCGGGGGAAGCAGGCGGCCAAGGGCTGGTCCCATGATCGATGCCATGCCGCAATAGATCAGGCGGCGGTGCCAGCCCGTGTTTGCACGTACCGCAACACCGCCGAGCACGAGTATCGCAAAGACCAGTATGTTGACTGGGTTCATCACAAGGAAATAGCTGGGCGTGAAGATCGGAGGGGTCAGGCCGCGTTGTACTGTATAGGCGGTGGTCAGCGTTCCGACCACGACCATCACCAGTGTCCATCCTGCGGCGAGCCATCCGAGCTTGCGATGGAGGGTGGTCGATCCGGTTGCGACCAGTACGTTCTGCGCCACGTACAGTACTACCCAGCCGAAGAACACGAAGGCGTGCACATGAACATAGAGCGGCGCGCCGAAGCTCGAGATGCCCATGAGCATGAAAAAGGTGAAGGCGAGGACGTTGAGTGCCGCCATCACGATCGCCATGGTCAGGAAAAACCCGGTATCCGGCGCCAGTCTCGACTTCGTCGGTGCAATTGTTGCCATTGAACCAAGCCCCCGCTCAATATCGCTGCAACCGGGTATCGCGATTCTCGCAGCGAGGCAAAATCAAGTGTCAGTTGGCATCCCGCGTCTCGATGTCTTTCATCACCTGATCGGGGGAACGTGAGACGTCCCAGCGTTCGCGGTTCTGGGCATCGCGCTCGGGCGGGAAGGTGACGACCACACGCACATCGACAAGTCCCGCGGCATTGAGCGGCTGTCCGAGCAGGCGGGCGAGGGCGCGGCGGGCATGCTCGCGCGCCTGCGCCATCCGTTCCGGACTGCGCGCCTCGCGTCCCGCGACATCGGCGGCGCGGATCGAGGTGCGCTGGCTGAGCGCTTCCGCCGCCTCGCGCGTCACGAACAACCCGCTGGTGTCGACCAGCGTACGGCGTCCCTCATCCGTGTTGGGCGCGGCGGCCACGACGTCCGGAGCATCGATGATCAGCGTCTTGGTTTGCGCATTCCATTGCAGATCGCGGTCGCGCAGGCCGGACAGGTCGACGTGATAGGCCACCGAATAGGGCATCTTGACGACCTGGTCGCTGCGCAGCCAGCCGAAGCCGCGAATATCGGATGCGGTCGCCTGCACGATACCCGAAAGCTCGGCGACCTGAAGCTTGCCGCTACCGACCAGCTTGGCGGTGACGATCTGGGTCACCGGCGCGCCGCCCTCTTCGGGCAATGTCGCCGTTCGCGTTTCGGCATAGCGGTCCCACGATATCCACGCGGCGGCCACGATCACCGACAGCGCGGCGGCGATCAGCAGGTTGCGGACGAGCGGGTCGCGCTTCACGACATCCGCCATGCGCCGCCCTCCGTTCCGTTGACCACGCCGCGCCGGCGCAGGTCGATCAGGTGCGCGAGCACCGAACGACCCGCGGCGCCGTTGAGGCGTGGGTCGAGCCCGACATACATCTTCTCGACCATCGCCGGGATCTCGCCGATCTCCTGCCCGAGCAGGCGCAATATCTGCCCCTCGCGCTGCTTGCGGTGCCCCATCATCCCGCGCACCAGCCGCTGGGGCTTGTCCACCGCATCGCCATGCGCCGGGTAATAGACGCGATCCTTGCGCGCGAGCAGCTTGTCGAGGCTGGCCATATAGTCGCCCATGTCGCCGTCGGGCGGCGCGATGACACTGGTCGACCAGCCCATCACATGATCGCCGGTGAACAGCGCGCCGCTCTCTTCCAGCGCGAAGCAGAGATGGTTGGAGGTATGGCCGGGCGTGGCGACCGCGGTGAGCGTCCAGCCGTCGCCTGCCACCTGCTCGCCATCGGCAAGCACACGGTCGGGCATATAGTCGCGGTCGAATGCCGCGTCGGCGCGCGGGCCGTCGTCGTCGAGCGCGAGCGGCGCGCAGCCGATGATCGGCGCGCCGGTCGCGGCCTTCACGGCACGGCTCGCGGGGCTGTGGTCGCGATGGGTGTGGGTGCACAGGATCGCCACCACCGGACGCCCGTCGATCGCGCGCAGCAACGCCTCGACATGGCTGTCCAGATCGGGTCCCGGATCGATCACGGCAACATCGCCGGTGCCGATCAGATAGGTTTCGGTTCCGGTATAGGTGAAGGGCGAGGGGTTCGCCGCGAGGATCCGGGTCACCAGCGGCTCGAGCCGGATCGCTTCACCGGTTTCGGGATCGGTCATGCGGTCGAGATGGCGGCTCGGGCCGCGCGAGGCAAGGCCGCAAAGAAATTGGGCCGGCCGCCATAGGGGTAGCGACCGGCCCGGTTGGAGCACCCTCCGCGGCGATGGGCAGCATAACCGCGGACTTTCCTCCTCCCATCTTGTTGATCGTGGCGATCTATCCCTGCGTTCAGTCCTTGCCGGACTGCACTTCGCGGATCGCCCGGTCGATGCTCTTGAGCGCAGAAGCCTTGTCGCGCGCGCTCAGGTCGCTTTGCATTTCGATCGAGCGGCGGGCCATCTTGAGGCCGAACAGCGCCTGGCGCTTGCCCGTGTCCGCACTGGCGATCGCGATGACGTGGCTCTCCCGGCCCGCCTCACGCGCGGCCTCGGCGGCGTGGCGCGATGCCTCGGCACGGGCGAGCGCAGCGTCGCGGGACGCCATGCCGCGGGCGATGGCGGCATCGCGCGACGCTTCGGCGCGGGCCAGGGCGGCTTCGCGCGATGCGTCGGCGCGGGCCAGCGCAGCGTCGCGCGCTGCCATGCCGCGGGCGACGGCGGCCTCGCTGCGGGCCTCGATCCGGTCGGTGCAGATGGTGATGCTGCGGCGCTTGCCATCGGCCCGCTCGACCTTGACGTCGCCATCCTCGGGCGGGCCGCAGCGCGCCGACATCACAACCGGCAGGTCGGCCGGGATACCGTCGCCGCTCACGACCTTGCCGTCCCGGATGACGAGGCGCTTGTGCCCTGTATGGACGGTGCTGATGTCGCCATCTTGCGTGATGGTGATCTTGCCGTCCTTGTCGCGGGTGACGATGCGGATCTTCTTGACCGTCCGCGCTCCGTCGGGTGCGGTCGGCGCAACCGGCGCCGCGGCAGCGGCAGGCGGTGCATCCGGGGCTTCGGGAGCCTCAGGTACCACGGGAGCAGGCGGTGCTTCCTGCAGATCGACGCCGATCGCATCGCCGACATCGGCGCGCAGATTGGCCGCCGCCTGAGTCCCCGACGCGGTGAGCGCCAGGCCGGCCAGCGTCAGCGCCGCGGCGCCCGTCACGCCGGCGGTGATCCGCGTGCGCGACTTACGGTCATGCTTGGACAGCATTTTCAACCTCCCCTTGAGTTCATTGATGGTATGCAGGTGGCAAGCCGCCGAGACCGCACCCCCATGCGCGGACTTGACGATGGCGCGGCCATAAGCGTGGCGCAGCGCCGGCGCGCGGCCTGTCAGCACAAGGGCGTCGCAGGCCATCTCCTGGTCGGCGCGGAAGGCGCGGAACGCCCGCCATGCGACCGGGTTGAACCAATGGAGCGCGAGCACGACCAGCGCGACCCAGTTGGCGATCAGGTCACCGCGAAGATGGTGACCGAGTTCATGGGCGAGCGCGAGGTTGCGCTCGAGCGGATCGTAGCGCTCGCTGAAGTCGCGCGGAAAGGCGACATATTTGCGCCAGATGCCAAAGGCGAGGGGCCCGGTGGCGGCATCGGTCTCGATCACATGCACGCGGCCCTCGGCGACGGTACGCTCGATCTTGGCGCGGCGCAGCAGGCGCGCGCAAAAACGGCCATGGGCGATCAGGTGATAGGCGAGGAAGGCGAGAGCGCCCAGCGCCCAGAGCCCGACCACGACAGGGAGCCAGTCGATCGGCGCGGCCTCCATCGGGACCCGGGCAACCGTTGCGGCAGCTTCGGGCACGGTGATCGGATCGACCACATAATAGGTGATGACCTCGCTCGCTGCGGCGACCGGGGTCTCGGCGCTTGCGCGCCAGCTCTCCGGAAGCGGGGGCAACGCAAGGCGCAGCACGGGAAGAGCCCACAGCGCATAGGCGATGTTGGGGCCGAAATGGCGGCTCACCGGCTTGCGGATCGCAAGCACCAGCAGCATCAGCAGCGTCGTCGCGACGAACGTCTCGATTACCCAGGCGATCATTGTTTGATCTCCTTCAACAGAGCTTCGATTTCGGCGATGTCTTCTTCGGTGAGCGCGTCGCGCTCGGCGAGATGGGCGACCAGCGGCGTCAGTTTGCCGCCGAACAGCCGGTCGATCAGACGGCGGGATTCACCCTCGACATAATCGCCGCGCTCGACCAGCGGCCGGTAGAGGTAGCGACGGCCATCTTCCTCGGCGGCGATCGTGTTCTTGGCGAGCAAACGGCCGAGCAACGTCTTGACCGTGTTCGCGCTCCAGCCGCGCGAAGGCGCGACCCGCTCGGCGACATCGTTGGCGGTGAGGGGCGATTCGTCCCATAGCACTTCCATCACGGCGTGCTCGGCTTCGCTGATCCGTTCGCTCATCTCACTCCCCTTCGATTACGCGTGTAATCGTCTCGACCACACCTGTAGTCAATCGCCTGAATGCTTTCTGAACGACATTCAGGTTGGAATTCGCAGGAGAAGTGTCGGAGGTCTTTACAGATCGGGTAGGGCAAGAATTTCGTTAACCACGAAATCGCCGGAATTCTGCGGGTTACTCATTTTGGCACGCAGGCTGCAACCTTGCGATCACACCGCTGTTCACAAGGCGCGTGTAACGCTTCAGAGGCGGGCAGCACCATACCGGGCTGCCCGCCTCGCCCGTTTTCAGGGTAGGTTTCCGCCTTCGTAGATCACCGGCGAACCATCGCGGCGCTTGCGCCTGCGAAAGATCTTTGCGCCATCTTCTTCGAGTCGTTCCGCCGCCCGCGCGCGTGCCCGGGGATAGATATCCTCGAACAGCCGCTCGAACGTGCGATGCCAGCCATACTTCTCCACCACCATCGCGCGGGCGCGGGCACCGATCAGCTCGGCGCCACCGTTCCACAGCTTCACGACATTGGCCGCCATCGTGCCGGTGTCGTCGACCGGGCCGAGCAGCCCGAGGCCTTCCGGCACGCGGTCGGGCATCGCCCCGCTGGCGACTCCGGCCACGGGCAGGCCGCATGCCTGCGCTTCGAGCACCGAGATGCCAAAGGTCTCGTCCGCCATCGCAGAGACATAGATGTCCGACGAGGCGAGCGCGCGGGCGAGTTCGATCCGGTCCTTCTCGAATCCGGGGAATGCGATCGGCAGCCCCGCGGCCTCGCGCATCAGCTGTTCGCGCAGCTTGCCGTCGCCGACCAGCACCATGGCGGCGCCAAGATCGGCAGGCAGCTTGCGGAACATCTCCAGCAGCCGGTCGGCGCGCTTCTCGTTGTCGATGCGGCCGGCATAGATCAGCAGCGGTCCGTCGCCGGACAGCCCGAGCGAGGCACGATAGCCGGGGTCGCGCTTCGACGGTGCGAACATCGCCGTATCGACGCCCAGCGGCATCACGTCGGTGCGCGTGATCGTCTTGCGCGCCAGCGTGCGCTGCGCGTCCTCGCTCAGCGTGTAGACGCGGTCGAATTCGCGATAGGTGATCTCGGCATAGCCATAGGCCAGCATGCGCATGAAGCGCGCCGCGAGATTGCCGGCTTTGTCCTGCACCACGCGGTGGACATGCGCATTGGGAAAGTCGGTGCGATAACCCGCGACCAGCGTCGTTTCCGGAAAGTCGCGCCGGTGGTCGATCGCGGTCCAGGGCAGCACCCAGGGGCAGAGCGATTCGATGATGTCGGGCCGGTAGTGTTCGAGCAGGTCGCGCACCGCATCGGTCCGCAGGATGAAGCGGTAGTTGGGACTGCCATGCACGGGCTTCGCGCCGACCTCGGCGAAGATGTGCCGGCCGTCGATCGTCACGCGGTCCTCGGGGCCGGGTACGATCTGGAGCAGCTGGTGCGGGGTATGGTTGAGCACATAGTCGCGCTTCTCGCGCAGATAGGTGCTGATCCCGCCGCCGCCCGCAGGCGAGTAACTCTGCGTCAAATCGCAAATCGTCAGGGACGCACGGTCCCTTGCCGCGACGCCAAGCGCCGCAGCCAGAGGTTGCACGAACATGATACGCTACCCTTACAAAACCGCCCTACATGGCGGGTCGTTACGCGGCTGGAACGCCCTTCTCGTCCAGAAGTTGCGCCAGCTCACCCGACTCGTACATCTCCATCATGATGTCCGAACCGCCGATGAACTCGCCCTTCACATAGAGCTGAGGGATGGTGGGCCAGTCGGAGAATTCCTTGATCCCCTGACGCACGGCCTGATCCTGGAGCACGTCCACGCTTTCGAACGCGACGCCGAGATGGTTTAGGATCGAGATCGCCCGGTTCGAGAAGCCGCACTGGGGAAACAGTGGGGTGCCCTTCATGAACAGCAGCACGTCGTTGCTGTCGACGAGGCTCTGAATATGGGTCTGGGTTTCGTCCGTCATGTCACTCGCTCCGGGGTCATTCATGGTTGGCGGGCACGGCGGTGGTGAGCTGAAGGGCGTGCAGCACGCCCCCCATGCGCCCGCCGAGCGCGGCATAGACAGCCTGGTGCTGCCGGATCCGGGGCATCCCCCGGAAGGTCTCGCTCACCACGCGGGCGGCATAGTGATCGCCGTCTCCGGCCAGGTCGGTGATCTCGATCCGGGCATCGGGGATGCCCTGCCGGATCAGCGCCTCGATCTCTTCCGCCGCCATCGCCATGGTTACTTCGCCTCGATCAGCTGACGGCGCGCTTCGATGGTCTGCGCCTCGACTGCCTGACGCACCGTGCCTTCGTCGATCTCGACGCCGGCTGCGGTCAGGTCGCCCAGCAGCTTGCGGATCACGTCGTCGTCGCCGGCTTCCTCGAAATCGGCCTGCACCACTGCCTTGGCATAGGCGTCGGTCTCTTCCGGGGTCAGGCCCAGCTTCTCCGCTGCCCATTTGCCGAGCAGACGGTTGCGCCGCGCGGTGATGCGGAACGCCATCTCCTCGTCCATCGCAAACTTGGCCTCGAACGCACGCTCGCGATCGTCGAAGGTCGTCATCCCTAAAAACCCCTTGATTGTTTCGCTTGGCAGATAGGTTCGGCATGGCGGCATGGCAACGGGTGCGCCGAATTCGTCCCGCATGGGGCTTCGCGCCTCCGCTGCATCCGCTATAGCCGGCGCCACTTGCCGCCAGGGATATGCGCATGACTTCGTTTCAGCTCGATGGCTTCGATCTTCCGGCGTTCGTCGCCGCAACGCTGGCCGAGGACGTCGGGGCGGGGGACGTCACCTCCGCCGCGGTGATCCCGGCGGATGCGGTGTTCACCGGCGTGATGGACAGCCGCGATGCGATCGTCGTGGCTGGGCTGCCGATCGCCGCGGCGTTCTTCCGCGCGCTCGACCCCGATGTCGAGGTGGAACTGCTCGCGGGCGAGGGCGATCGGGTCGCGGCGGGCAGCGATCTGATGCGGATGCGCGGCAATGCCCGCGCGCTGCTCACCGCGGAGCGCGCGGCGCTTAACACCGTCCAGCATTTGTCGGGGATCGCGACGATGGCGCGTGGCTATGTCGAGCGGATCGCAGGGACCGGCGCGACCCTGCTCGACACGCGCAAGACCATTCCCGGCCTGCGGCGCCTCGAGAAATATGCGACTCGGATGGGTGGCGCACAGAACCATCGCATGGGGCTGTGGGATGCGGCGATGATCAAGGACAATCACGTCGCTGTCGCCGGATCGGTGGGGGAAGCGGTCCGCCGCGCGGTGGATGCGGGGATCGAACGCATCATCGTCGAGGTCGATCGAGTCGATCAGATCGAGCCGGCGCTGGCCGCGGGTGCGACACATCTGCTGCTCGACAATATGGACCCGCCGACGCTGCGCGGTGCGGTGACCCTGGTGCGCGGGCGCGTGCCGACCGAGGCATCGGGCGGAGTCCGGCTCGACACGATCCGCGCGATTGCGGAGACCGGCGTCACCTATATCAGCGTCGGACGGCTTACCCAGTCCGCGCCCGCGGTCGATATCGGGCTGGACTTCGCGCAGGCTTGAGCCATAGCTGGGCGCATTAAATGAGGGGTTTTCCATGCGACCGCAGTCGATCGTCCGTTTCGAGCAGGCCTATCTGGGGGCGACTTTGCTCTGGCTGGTGAATCTGGGCATCGGGTGGAAGACCCGCCTCGACAGCCTCAACTCGAATCCCGCCTTCGCCGGCAATCCCCAGATGGCGGAGCTGGCCGAGACGATGATGGTCGGCACAACGGTCGTCATGCTCGTGCTGTGGCTGCTGCTCTGGTATTTCACCGCCCGCCGCGCGAGCGTCGTCGCGAAATGGGTGGTGGTCGCGCTGTTCGGCCTGTCGGTGGTCGGCCTGCCGTTCACGCTGATGAGCTATCCGGTGGTCGGCGCGCTCAGCGCGGTGCTCAGCCTGACCACTTTCGCGCTCACCGGATGGGCGGTGTGGCTGCTGTTCCGGCCCGATGCGCAGCTCTGGTTCGCCGGGGACGACGGCCAGCCGGATACCACGACGTTCGAATGATCCGCCGGGCGGCGCTGCTTGCCGTCGCGCTGGCCGTGCCCGGCGTCGCCATGGCGCAGGCCGATCGCTGCGTGGTGCCCGAACGGCTGCCCGAGGCGTCGGAGCAGGTCGGCCGCCCCGGCCCGCGCCGGATCGAGCCCGTCGGCGGCTACACGCTCGCGCTGACCTGGAACCCCGGCTTCTGCCGCCAGTCGGTCAATCGCGACCGCTTTCAGTGCGATCCCGGCAATCGCTTCGGTTTCGTCCTGCACGGCCTGTGGCCAGACGGACGCGGGTCGAGCTGGCCGCAATATTGCGCCGCCGCCCCCCAGATCCCCGAGGCGGTGGTGCGGCGTAACCTCTGCGCGATGCCGTCGCCGGCGCTTCAGCGGTATCAATATGCCAAGCACGGCAGTTGCTCGGGCCTGCCGCCTGCCGCCTATTTCGATCGCGCGCGCGATGCCTATGCCGCGATCCGCTATCCCGACATGGACGCCTTGTCGCGCCGTCCCGGCCTCACCGCGGGCCAGCTGGCGGCCATGGTCGCTCGGGCCAATACGGGGATGACGCCGGCGATGCTCCGCGTGCGCGCCAGCCGCGACCGCTGGCTCGACGAGATATGGGTTTGCCTCGACACGCGCTTCCGTCCGCGTGCCTGTCCGGCGCATCAGCGCGGATTGCCCGCGCACGCGCCACTGCGGATCTGGCGCGGAACCTAGCGGTCGATCGTCGCGGTGCCGGGGTGGTGCTTGTCGAGGTGCCGCTTGATGATCCTGAGGTTGCGCGTGTTCGAGCGGAAGAAGAAATCCGCCGCGTCGCCCACCCCCGGAACCAGCCCGATCAACCAGTCGAAACCGACATTGCCCGCCATCCGCACCATCGCGCCTTTGGGCATGTTCAGATTGCGCGCTTCCCAGATCATATAGGCGCCCATCGCCGCCCCGACGATATCGCCCGCGACCGGGATCAGGCCGATCAGCGCGTCGAAACCGACCGTCTGTCGCGTACCCGGAATGGTGATGACCCGCTCGAGCAGCTTCTCCATCGTCTCGATCCGGTAACGCACCGAAACCGGATCGTTGCCGATATACGATACCGTCTCCGGTCCCTCGTCCATGCGCGTCGCTTCGGTCATCGGTTCGTCCTTCACTGCCCGCTCTCGCGCAGATGCGTGAGCGGGTGCCAGGCGCGGGCGTTGGGCTGGAAGGCGCGCAGGCGCAGTGCGACCAGCGACCAGCGCAGCGGCTGTGCGATCGGAATATAGGCGGCGTCCGCGGTCAGCGCCATGTCGGCGTCGGCGATCCGCTGCGCGCGATCGGTCAGCGTCGGCGCATCGCGCGCTGCGTCCACTGTCTCCATCAGCGTGGCGGGGCAGCGCCGGCACGCTGTGACCAGGTACCAGCGGCCGCTGTCATAGGGCGCGACCGCATCGATCAGCCGCAGGTCGGCGTCATCGTTCTCGCCGACCCATTGCGGCTTCAGCCCCATGTCCATCAGGTCGCGCGCGATCCGGCTCCACAACAGGGTCGCGCCGGGCTCCCGGGGCAGCGCGACGCGGATCGCCAGCGAAGCATCCCGGTTAAGCGCGTGCCACGCCGCCACGCGGTTGCGTGCGGTCGCCTTGCGCGCGTCGAGCGGCAGAGCGGCCCATTCGGGGATCGCAGGGTCGCCCGCCGAATCGAGCTTGGCCGGGAGCAACGTCTCGACCGGCAGCCATTCGGGGCGGAATAATGCGGTCAGCGCGACGCGGTCGATCGCCATGGCGACCGCGGCGCGGTTTTCCGCCTTTGCCAGGAACCCGTCGCGTGACACGATCGCCAGCCCGAACAGACCGGCGGCGGGATCGACCCTGATGTTCGCCGGCGCGACCTCGGCATGGGCAAGCAGCGGCCAGTCGCGATAGGTGCCGCCGAGCACCAGATCGGACTCGCGCGCCGTAAAGCGCACGATCGCCTTCGCCGCCCGCTCGCTGCGCAGCCGGACATTGTCGGCAGGATCCGGCTCTTCGGCATCCTCGACCGCGTGCGACGGGTCGAAGCCGGGGCGGAGCAAGATCGGCGAACTCCCTGCTTCGACGCGGAACGGCCCGGTTCCGGCGAGATTGGGGCGGCGCAGGATCGCAAGCTCCGGCTGGGCGAACAGCTTGAGCAGGTCGGGGCGCGGGCGTTTCAGGCGCACCTCGACGATCTGCGGGGTCATCTCGACCACTTCGTCGATCACCGCGACGAACGGCGCGATCTCGATCCGGCTGTTCGGCGCAATCGCGCGATTGAGGCTGCTGACGACATCGGACGCGGTGACCTGCTTGCCGTCGGGCCATTCGGCTGCGCGCAGGCGGAAGATATAGCTGCGGCCGCCATCGGTGACGATCCAGCGTTCGGCCAGCCCCGGCTCGATCCCGCCGCTCGCGTCGAACCGGACCAGCCCCTGCGCGGTGGAATCCAGCATCAGGCGGGTGGCGAGGCCGATCTCGCCGCGCGCCGGATCGGCAAGCTTGGTCTCACCGCCGATCGCGCTCGCCACCACCGCGATGTCGTCGGGCCGCCGGTCGCATCCGCTTGCAAGCAGAGCCAGCGCGGCGGCGAAGGGCAGGGCGGGGCGGAACATGCGCCCGGTCTATGTGGCTGGGGCGGGGAATCCAACCCCGCCCCAGCATCCTCTCCGTCCTTTTTGCAGGACTTATTCGCGAGACTTAGTTCTTTTCCTTGTCCACCAGCTTGTTGGCGCCGATCCACGGCATCATCGCGCGCAGTTCGCTGCCGACCTGCTCGATCTGGTGGCGCTTGGAGGCGATGCGGCTGGCCTTCAGTTCGGGCTGGCCGGCGCGGTTGTCGAGTACGAAGTCCTTGACGAAGCGGCCCGACTGGATGTCGGCGAGCACGCGCTTCATTTCCTTCTTGGTCTCTTCGGTGATGATGCGCGGGCCGGTCTTGATGTCACCATATTCGGCGGTGTTCGAGATCGAGTAGCGCATGTTGGCGATGCCGCCCTCATACATCAGGTCGACGATCAGCTTGAGCTCGTGAAGGCACTCGAAATAGGCCATTTCGGGGGCATAGCCGGCTTCGACCAGCGTCTCGAACCCGGCCTGGACCAGCGCGGTCGCGCCGCCGCACAGCACGGCCTGCTCACCGAACAGGTCGGTCTCGCATTCCTCGCGGAAGTTGGTCTCGATGATGCCCGAACGGCCACCGCCGACGCCGCTGGCATAGGCGAGCGCCACGTCATGGGCGTTGCCCGACGCGTCCTGATGGATCGCGATCAGGCAGGGGACGCCGCCGCCGCGGACATATTCGCTGCGCACGGTGTGGCCCGGACCCTTGGGCGCGATCATGATCACGTCGATGTCCGCGGGCGCTTCGATCAGGCCGAAATGGATGTTGAGGCCGTGGGCGAAGGCGATCGCCGAGCCGGGCTTCATATTGCCCTTGAGGTCGTTCTCCCAGATCGCGGCTTGATGTTCGTCGGGCGCCAGGATCATCAGGATGTCGGCCCACTGCGCCGCTTCCTTGTTCGACAGCACCTTGAATCCGGCGGCTTCCGCCTTTTTCGCGGTGGCCGAACCTTCGCGCAGCGCGATCGCGACTTCCTTGACGCCGCTGTCGCGCAGGTTCTGCGCATGGGCGTGGCCCTGCGAACCGTAACCCACGATGGCGATCTTCTTGCCGGTGATCAGGTTCAGGTCGGCATCACGATCGTAATAGACACGCATTTCGAAAATTCCCTTTCGTCATTCCCGCGCGGACGGCGTCATTCCGCCGCGCCATAGTCGATCCGCGCCCACATGGGGCGACAGTTAATCTTAGGGCGGCTCAGGCCGCCTCTTTGCCTCTTGAGATCGCGACGATCCCGGTGCGGGCGACCTCGATCAGCCCGACTTCGCCCATCAGTTCGATGAACTTGTCGATCTTCTCGGTCGAACCGGTCACCTCGAACACGAAGCTCGACGTGGTCGCGTCCACCACCCGTGCGCGATAGACATCGGCCAGGCGTAGCGCCTCGATCCGGTGATCCCCGGTGCCGGCCACCTTCACCAGCGCCAGCTCGCGCTCGACATGGTCGCCCTCGGCGGTCAGGTCGTGCACCTTGTGCACCGGCACCAGCCGGTCGAGCTGCGCGACGATCTGCTCGAGCGTCGCGGGGCTGGCCGAGGTGACG
>Ga0247823_10003341_pt1 | contig 13013 bp, 9 predicted proteins | sample 13C_PalmiticAcid_2_FD_192426 | JGI IMG/M metagenome (GOLD analysis project Ga0247823, IMG submission 192426) | Soil microbial communities from agricultural site in Penn Yan, New York, United States - 13C_PalmiticAcid_Day30 | ecosystem: Environmental > Terrestrial > Soil > Agricultural land...
ATTATCTGCGCCGTGCGACCCAGGAGACCTCGTCCTTTCAGGAAACCGAGATCTTCATCTGACGCCCGCACGGTTTCGGCCGCGCGGGCGTCTTTTTTTGGCGCCCAAAGATTGTCGATTCGAAGACCAAAGTGGCCGATAGTTGTCAGGCAGCTTTTGGAAGCTGAGCCATGAGAAGCTGACATTATCAGGTGGGGCTTCGAAACGAAACTACGGCTCGTCGACCTTGCCGCGGCGGCTCTGTATCGCTAAAAGCTGACCGTCGAGAAAGGGGAGATCGGTGCGGTTAGCCCGATCCCCGCGGGAGCGGGCCCTGACCTTCGCTGCGGCGTTGTGTCCCAAGACCTGGAACGCCGTCGCAATGATGCGGCAGCGAGTGAAAGGCTTTGGAAATGCAGCACCAGATTTCCGTCATCACCCTCGGCATCCGAGACCTGCAGCGGTCCCGCCGATTTTATGTCGAGGGATTTGGATGGACGCCCGTCTTCGAGAATGCGGATATCATTTTCTATCAGATGAACGGCTTTGTGCTCGGCACGTTCGCGAAGTCGGCCCTTGAAAGGGATATGAACCGCTCCGGTCTATTGTCGCCCGGCGCCTATTCGCTGGGGCATAATGTCTCGAGCCAAGCGGCGGTCGAAAGCGCGATCGAGCTGCTCGTGCAAGCGGGCGGGCGCATCATCCGGGCAGCAGACGCCCCGCCTCACGGTGGCTTTCGAGGATATGTGGCAGATCCGGACGATCACGCGTGGGAGATTGCCTGGAATCCGAACTGGCCTATCGATGAGCATGGCCACGTTACATTCGGCAATTAGTGTGATGTCCGCGGGCTTGCTTGCTCGCAGGTGCGCGGACGGTCGGCAAGCCACTCGCTAAACACTTCTGGCCGCCGACTCCACCGAGCCGCCGGAGTTGGCCGGTTGCTGCGGGTCCGCTTTCCGATCCGCGTCGGAAGAAGCGGACGAAGGCCGGCTTGTAATGGAACCAGGCATCGGGCTAGAGGGCTCCATTCGCAAGGACACGGTGGAACTCCGGGTGGCTATTCCGGCCGCCGATCCGCCGGACAACATCGCACATGCAAAATCGACAGCGGCCTTCCAGGCGGCATGTGTCTTGATGTGAGCTTTTCATGGTCAACGGATTCTCCGCTTATCGCCAGCAATGGTTCGTCGGCGTCGCCACCGCGCGCGCCGATATTCTCGCAGGGATAGTCGTCGCCCTGGCCCTTATCCCCGAGGCGATTGGCTTCTCGATCATCGCGGGCGTCGATCCGCGCGTCGGCCTCTATGCCTCGATCGCGATCGCAATCGTCATATCCTTCACCGGCGGCCGGCCCGGGATGATTTCGGCGGCGACCGCCGCGGTCGCCGTGCTCGTCATTCCGCTCGTGCGCGAACATGGCGTCGAATATCTTTTCGCCGCGACGATCCTGATGGGCCTCATCCAGATCATCGCCGGCCTGCTCAGGCTCGATCTCGTCATGCAGTTCGTATCGCGCTCGGTAATCACCGGGTTCGTCAACGCACTCGCGATCCTCATCTTCATGGCGCAGCTCCCGCAGCTCATCGGCGTGACCTGGCAAACCTATGCGATGATCGCTGTGGGCTTAGCGATCATCTACCTTTTGCCGCGCCTGACCAAGGCGGTGCCGTCGCCACTTGTGGCAATTCTCGTCTTGTCGATGATCAGCATCTGGTTCGGTCTTCCCGTGAACTCGGTCGGCGACATGGGCAAGCTGCCCGAAGGCCTGCCGAGCATCGTGTTTCCGAACGTACCGCTCACGCTGGAGACGCTCCGGATCATCCTTCCCTACTCGCTGACCATGGCTGCGGTAGGCCTGCTTGAATCGCTGCTCACCGCGCAGATCGTCGACGATATGACGCACACCGACAGCGACAAGCGCCGCGAGTGCGCAGGGCAAGGCAGCGCCAATATCGCCGCCGCCTTCGTCGGCGGCATGGGCGGCTGTGCGATGATCGGCCAGTCGGTCATCAATGTGACCTCGGGCGGCCGAACGCGGCTTTCGACCTTCACCGCCGGCACGACGCTTCTGATCCTGCTCGCCGTGCTCGGGCCCTACGTCGGCCGGATGCCGATGCCCGCACTGGTGGCGGTGATGATCATGGTGTCGATCGGGACCTTCAGCTGGAACTCGATCACGAACCTGCGCCGTCATCCGCCGACCTCGTCGATCGTCATGGTGACGACCGTTGTCGTCGTCGTCGCGACCCACGACCTGTCGCTGGGCGTGCTTGCCGGCGTCTTGCTATCGGGCATCTTCTTCGCCGCCAAGGTTCAGCGGATGTTCGCGGTGCGCCGCGACATCAGCCCCGACGGCACACGTGCGACCTATTTCGTGGCCGGCCAGATTTTCTTTGCCTCGGTCGATCGTTTCACCCGCAGCTTCCAGGTCGAGGAAACAGCACCCGACATTCTCATCGACGTGTCTGCGGCGCATTTCTGGGACATTTCGGGCGTGGGCGCGCTCGACAAGATCATCGCGCGCCTGCGCCGCGAAGGCCGTTCGGTCGAGGTTATCGGCTACAATCGCGCCAGCGCCGACATCATCGACAAGTTTGCACTGCAGGACAAGACGGGGGTCGAGCTCGGAGCGGTTCCGCACTAGCGGTACACCTGTCGCCACTCCGCGACCGGCAATTGCCATGGATTTTTTCTAAGCAGTCTCGGCTGGGCCGTATGCCAAGCATGGAGGGGCGCCACTTCGGTGGCGCGAGCACTCGTAAGTCTTTGCATCACCGCAGTCGTCGGTAGAGCCGCGCCCCCGAAGCTGACGCCGTTGAAAATTTGAGGAGATGCCGCTAGGAACGTTTCCGCGTGTGCTGCGTGCGCCCGGGCGGATGCCCGAATACGGAGAACGTTTAATCGTTTTCCCCGAGGCGCGAAGTGCAACATCCCGTTAAACCCATCGCTATGATCGATCAGTCGCCTTGCTGCTCGATACGCGTCCTCATCAAGGAGGCCCGATGACAATCCCGGTGAGTCACGACGAGAGACAGCAGCCCTCGGCTGCGCGCCGCTTCCTCGACAGCGAGGCGGCGGGCGGGATCATCCTGATGGCGGCAGCACTGATTGCCATAATTCTGGCCAACAGCCCGCTTCACCTCGTCTACCACGACTTGGTCCATGCCCAGCTTGGCCCGACGCTGACCGAAAAGCTCGGACCGATGACGGTTCATCTTTGGATCAATGACGGGCTGATGGCCCTCTTCTTCTTGTTGGTGGGGCTGGAGATCAAGCGCGAGCTCGTCGATGGACGGCTATCGACTTGGGAACAGCGCCGGTTGCCCGCTCTTCCCGCGCTCCTCGGAATGGCGTTCCCCGCGCTGATCTATCTCATGCTCGCGGGCAAGGCGCCCAATCTCTCCGACGGCTGGGCGATTCCGGCAGCCACGGATATCGCATTCGCGGTCGGCGTGTTGGCCCTGCTTGGCTCTCGCGCGCCACTGTCGTTGAAGCTGTTCCTCGTAACGGTTGCAATCGTCGACGATATGGGTGCGGTCGCGATCATCGCGCTCTTTTATACGGCTTCCATCGACGGCGTTGCCCTAGGCGCCGCGGGCGCTATTCTCGGCCTCCTGTTCGCTATGAACCGGCTCGGGGTCCGCCACCTCTCGCTTTATCTCATCGCGATCGCGCTACTTTGGTACGCGATGCTGCTCTCGGGCGTTCACGCCACGATCGCCGGGGTGCTCGGCGCCTTCGCGATACCCGTCGTCGTGACGCCCGGCGCTCCCGATTCCACGGAATCGCCGCTGCACCGACTGGAACATGCGATTGCCCCGTGGGTCGGGTTCCTCATCGTCCCGGTCTTTGGCTTCGCCAACGCCGGTGTTGCGCTGGGAGGCATCGGACTTGATGACCTGCTGGCGCCAGTCCCGCTCGGCATCGCCGCAGGCCTCTTCTTCGGTAAACAGATCGGCGTCTTCGGCGGCGTGCTGCTTGCCGTGAAGTCGGGGTTCGCGTCCAAGCCTCGCGGCGCGACATGGCTTCAGATCTATGCCGTTTCGATGCTGTGCGGCATCGGTTTCACGATGAGCCTGTTTATCGGCGGCCTTGCCTTCCCGGGAACGCCCGCGCTGCTGGAGGAGGCAAAGGTCGGTATTCTCGCAGGCTCGCTGTTTTCGGCGGTGATCGCGTGCGTGATCCTGCGCTTCGCACCACCAGCGAGCGATGCCGATGTCACAACGTTCGCGCAGCACGCCGAGATGCAGAGAGACGGCGACGTCGATCGTTTCTGAGCGCGGCTGTAGAGAAAGAATATGCATGACCAACAGAAAATCCTTGGCTCAATATTTGATCGAAGCGCAACGTGGCGACCAGATTCCAGCAGAGCTTCGTCTCCTGATCGAGCTCGTCGCGCGGGCGTGCAAGTCGATCAATCACGCGATCGGCAAAGGCGCGCTCGGTGGCGTGCTGGGCAGCCTCGAGACGGAGAATGTGCAAGGCGAAGTGCAGAAGAAGCTCGATGTCATTGCCAATGAAATATTCCTCGAGGCCAATGAATGGGGCGGACATCTCGCAGCGCTGGCGTCAGAAGAGATGGAGACGATCCACCGGGTTCCGAACCGTTATCCTAAGGGCGAGTATCTGCTGCTGTTCGATCCGATCGACGGCTCTTCGAACGTCGACGTCAATCTCTCGGTCGGCACGATATTCTCGGTTCTGAAAGCCCCCGAGGAGGCGGCCGGACGACCGGTCGAGGAGCGCGATTTCCTGCAGCTTGGCCAAGATCAGGTCGCGGCCGGCTATGCGATCTACGGCCCGCAAACGATGTTGGTTCTCTCGATAGGCGCAGGCGTGGTCGGATTCACGCTCGACCGGGAGATTGGGTCGTTCGTCCTGACACATGAGCGAATGCGCGTTCCCGAGGACAGCGCGGAATTTGCGATCAATGCATCGAACGAGCGCCACTGGGCGCCTGAGATTGCCCGTTACATCGACGACTGCCGCGCCGGACGGACCGGACCGCTTGGCCGCGACTATAACATGCGATGGACGGCTTCAATGGTCGCGGATGTGCACCGCATTCTCATTCGAGGCGGCGTCTTCCTGTACCCGGAAGATCAGCGCACCGAGATGCAGGATGGAAAATTGCGTCTCCTTTATGAGGGCGCTCCCATGGCATATCTGATCGAGCAGGCAGGCGGGGCCGCGGTATCGGGTGGCGAGCGCCTGCTCGACATCATCCCGCAGGGTCTACACCAGCGTGTTCCAGTGATCCTAGGTTCGGCAAACGAAGTCGCCCGGATCGGACGGGCGCAGTCCGGAGATTCTGCCTAGCCCGTCAAGCGAGATGCACGCGACGCGCTTTTCGCGGCGGGCAGCACGCTGCGCTTCCCATTTGCCGCATCGGTGGAGCCTCATCGCAATCCGAAACGGAAGCCCGAGGACGCCTTGCGGTTGGATCGGTCGATGCCCATCAAGATGCCAACCGACAGCATGGCCGCCATCATCGCCGAACCGCCATAGGAGACAAGCGGTAGCGGGATGCCGACCACAGGCGCCATGCCCATGACCATCATCAGGTTGATCGCAATATAAAGGAACAGGCTGTTGATCAGCCCGGCCGCAAACAATTTCTCGAAGCGTCCGGCCGCCTCGCGCGATACCTTGTTGCCCCAGCGGATGAGCATCCCGAACAGCGCGATGACGACAAGGCCACCGACCAAGCCCCATTCTTCTGCAATCGCCGAGAAAATGAAGTCCGTGTGGGTTTCGGGAAGGTAGTGGAGATGGCTTTGGCTGCCTGCAAGCCAGCCTTTCCCGCCAACGCCGCCCGAACCAATCGCAATCAGCGACTGCGAGACATGATAGCCCGCTCCCAAGGGTTCTTCCTGCGGATTGAGGAAGATCGTCAACCGGCGCTGCTGATGAGGAAGCAGGAGAAAATTATAGATGAGCGGGATCGTCAGCGCGACCGTGGCCCCAACCCCAACAAACAGGCGCATGGGAAAACCGGCAAGGAAGCAGACGATCGCAGCGCTGAGAAGGAGGAGCATTGCAGTACCAAGATCGGGCTGCGCTGCGATCAGAAGAAACGGAACCGCGGTCAGCACGACAGGCGGCCAGACGGCTCGCATCGCCTGCGAGTCGATGGGCGGGATCGCTTCGAAGAAGCGCGCAAGCACGCCGAGCAGCGCGATTTTTACAAGCTCGGACGGTTGCAACTGCATGAATCCCAGATCGAGCCAGCTGCGCGCGCCACCCTTGATCGCGCCAAGCAGAAGCACCGCCAGGAGAAGTAGAAGGCTCGCCGCCAAGGCGGGATAAACCAGCGGCTTGTAGACGCTGACCGGGACGTATGAAATGCCGACAGCGAGCGCCAGAAAGACCATGAAGCGTGCCGCGTGCGTGAGCGCCCATGGACTGAATGATGCGCCAGCTACGGAGTAGAGCGTTGTCCCGCCGATGAACGCCAGTCCGCAGACTATCGCGATTGCCCGCCAAGATTGATCGGCAATCGGACGCGGCACAAGAATATTCACTAAAGAAACCTCAAAAATCGAATAGACGGAAAAGGCGCTGACGCCGATATCTCGGCTAAAATCTGCCTGTGGAACGCTCGCCGAAATGACTGGATCGGCTTGGGTTTACACATTTTCCGGATCGAACGAAATATGAATACCCGCCTACTGACGGGAAATTTAATTGTAGGACTGGCCGGTTGCCGACTGTCGGGTTTTGGCGCTCATTTTAGTGGAGCGGACGCGAGAAATTTTGCCAGCGGGTTAGATCAAGTCGGGCTGTTGGCTGGGTGGTGGTCCGATTATCCCTTGTAAAACATCCAGCCGATCATCGCCGCGCCGGTGACGATCAACCCCGCCGACACCCAGCGCCAGCGTCCGCTCCCATGCCACATGCCGCTCCAGATCGGACGAACCACCGTGGCTGTTCGGGCGCTGTGCGCGATGCGGTGCGAATAAATCGCAGCACCAGACAGCGCGAGCGCCGTCATCAACAAACCGAACAGAAACCAAGGAATTCTGGTCCAATAGCCGGCGAAGGTTCCAAAATGCAGCGGGTCGGCCATCTCCGCGATGCGTTGATGCACTGTAAGAGACCCACCATCGCTGGTCATTGCGACCTCGGCCGTCGCGGCATCCACCCAGGCCGCATTGGCCCTCGGTCGCACCAACCAGGCACTCCGCTGACCCTGAAAGACGAAGGCGCCGGATTCGTCGTCGGGAAATTGTACCATTTCGATCGCCAGCGACGGGTCGGCGCTGCGCACTGCCACGAGGCCCGCGGCGAGCGCGTCCGCTGCACCGATCGTTGTATCCGCCGGTGACCGCGGGCTGATTTGGGTGGCCGGCTCTGACAGGCGCGGCGCGTCGCCGCCCAGCTGCTCGACCAGATACCAAAGGCCGGTGATGGCGATGAGCGCAACGAACCAGAGGCTCCAGACCCCCGCGAGGCGATGGAAATCGCCCCACGCGGTGCGCACGTCGCGCCAGCGGATCGGCTTGAAGAAGCCGCGCCACCATTTGCGGTAAACGACAAAGGAGGTGACGAGACTGACCAGCAGCAGAATCGAAAGCGAGCCCACGATCGGCACGCCATATTTGACCGGCAGGTTGAGGTGACGGTGCAGGTTTCGGAGCACCCGCTGCGTGTCGATAAAGCTCTGCGAACCCTGCACACGCCCGCTCGTCGGATGAACGTGCAGATAGCCGCGGCTATCGTCGGTACGCTGAAATGCCACGCGCGCGGCAAATGCGCTCGCATGCGGCCGCGCAATATAGTTGATCGTCGCCACGCCCGGATAGCGCGCCGAATTTTCGGCGATCAAATCCCAACGCGGCGGCCCGCCGACCGACGACGGCGCGACGCGAAGGGTAGGATGGAGCAGCCAGTCGATCTCGGCGCTGAGCACCGCGAGCGTTCCGGTGAACAGAATGAACGCGAGGAACAGCGACAGCTTCAGCCCGACCCATTGATGGACGGCCCACCACAGGCGCCGGCCGCCCGTCTTTTTCATCGGGGATTTGGCGGCCAGCGCGGTCAGAATTTATACCCCACCTCAACAAAGGCGGACCGCGGCTCGCCGGGGAAATGCCCGCCGCGGTCGTTGAAGCCCGAGGCGGCATAAGTTTTGTCGAAGATATTATCGACGCGCAGCCGCACGTCCCACGGCCCGCGTGTCCAGCTCACCGAACCGTCGAACACGAAATAGGCATTCACCGGCTGGTTCGACAGGCTGATCCGCTTCGACACATAATCACCGCCCAGCGCGAAGGCGAGCCCGGTCTCCGGCAGCTGGTAGCGCGTCCAGAACCCAAGCGTGTTCTTCGGCGCATTGGCAAAGCGACCGCCCGCCACGACATTGGTGATACCGCCGTTTGTCGCGGTCGTCGACTTCGTGACCTTCGTATCATTATAGGCATAGGTCAGTGTCAGGACCCAATTGTCGGTGAGGTCCGCTGCGATATCGACATCGACGCCCTTCGACGTGACCTCGCCGAAGGCTACCAAATTGTCGATCCCGTCGAGGGGCGTGTTCGTGTCGCCAAGCGGGTCGGCCTGCAGCAGATTCTGCCGCTTGATCCGGTACACTGACAGGCTGCTCTGAATGCGTCCGCCGAGCAGCGCCGTCTTGACCCCGCCCTCGATCATGTCGCCGGTCGTTGGCGCGAAAGGCCCGCCGGCGCGCGGATCCTGCGCCGAGGCCGATTGCGGCTCGAAGCTGGTGGCATATTGGCCGAACAGCGACAAATCGTCGCGCACGCGCCAGACCAGTCCGGCGCGGTAGCTCTCGTCGCGATCCTTGAAGCGCGTGCGCCTGCCGTCTGCGGCGATGCTGACGTCCTCGAAGCTGTCGGTGCGAATGCCGACCACCGCGATCAGTCGTCCGACAGTCAGTTCGTTGAGCAGATAAAACCCGTTGCGCTTCGTCTCGGTCAGCGTCGTCGTCGCGGCCTGCATATCATACCGCGTCGGATCGCACGCCCGATACACCGGGTTCGCAAAATCGAGCGGGCACGGCAGGCCCGCGACCGCCGTGGCGCGGCCGGTCAGCGAGGCCGACGTCGACGTCGCATCCTCGGTGCTGTAGTCGAAACCCGCCAGCGCGCGGTTCGAGACGCCATCCGAGATTTGCGCCGACCAGACTGCGTTGCCGCCGAAGGACCAGCTCTTCGTCCCGCGAAACTGGTCGCGATACTGTCGTGCAACCGCGTCGAAGCGCCCGTCGCCGTTGCGGTCGAGCAGCGCGATCGGCTCATGATATTTCTGCTTCTCCGAGGCATCGATGTAGCGCCCGGCGAGATCGAGCTTCAGATTTTCGGTCGGCTCCACTTCAAGTTTTGTCTGCACTGCAGTCGAGCGCAAATCGAGGAAATCGCTCGGTTCATTATGATTCCAGCGCCGCGACGCGAGGAAATGGCCGTCGGAATCGACGGCGATGCCGCGCAGGCGGTTCGCCGCGAGATCCTGCTCGATCCGCCAGACCTGGGTCGTCAGCTTCGCGATGCCGAGGTCGAACGTCGCCCCGGCGTCAAGCAGCAGCGATCGGTTGCCAGCAAAGGTTCGCGGCAGGTCGCGATCCTCGAAAAAGGCACCGCCACGCAGCGAAATGACATCGTTCAGCGGGCCGGTCAGCTCGACCTGCCCGCCGTAACGGTCTTCGGTTCCCGCAACGAGCTTCGCCGACGCCGAGAACGTCTGCGACGGTTTCTTGGTGACATAGTTGAAGAGGCCGCCCGGCGCGGTCTGACCATAGAGCATCCCGGCCGGACCTTTGAGGAACTCGACGCGCTCGATGTTGAAAAGCTGCGGAACCGCAAAGCCGATGTAAGGATCGCCGCGCAGACCGTCGTAGAAATTCTCCTGCTGGCGAAAGCCGCGTGCGGTGACACCGGCATAGGAGAAGACGCTGACGCCCGAGATATTGCGATAAAGGTCTTGCGCGTCGCGCGCGCCCTGATCGTCGATCAGCTGCTCGGTCAGGACCGTGATCGATTGCGACGATGCCAGGGGTTCGGTCGGCATCTTGCCGCTCGCGGTTTCCTCGACACGGTAGAGCTTGGAAACACGGCCCGTTACGACGATTTCAACCCGAGACTCTGCGGACGCCTCCTCCGCAAAGGCATGAGCACCTGGCGCCAAGGCTGCCAGAGACACCGACAGACCTAATGCGATCTTGCGAATCATTATCACCCCCCTTCTGAGCTCGCGCCGCTAGCTTAGTTGAGAATGGTTCGCAAGATTTCGATTGGAGGAATAAGACCTGGTCAAATCTGGCCGTTTGGAGAACGGCAGGTTTCGGCGAGGCACCCGGCTATAGCTGTCGTTCCCTCTCTATTTTGGCAGGTCAGCCATCGCCGACTAAGTGGCCGTTCCACGGCCCAGATTGAACCGCATGAAAGCCGCCGTACGTTCATCCGAACGAATAGCGGCTGCTTTGCGCGCAGATTCCGCCGTCCGGGGCGCCGTTCAACTATTGTTGCGGCGAAGGTCGAGCTTGAGCTTGTCCTGATAAACGCCGATGCGCTTCTTGGCGCGATCGATCACGTCGCTGAAATGCAGGATCTCGAAATAGGTCTCGCCAAGCGGAAGCCGTGTATCGGGATCAAGCAGCGAGCTTGACTGAAACAGGCCCTTGCCTGTCGGGAATTTCGTCCAGTTTCCGCTCAGCCGCAGGGTATTGACCGTGTCGCCGATCAGATAACCGTAGAATTTCTTGAGCTTGCCGCCGGATTTGGCTGCCAGAAGCTGCGCATATTCCGAAAGGTCGCCAATATGCTCGTCAGTCGAGACGCCAGGTGCCTTGAACTCGACGATGATCGCTGAGCCCTCCTTGCTGAAGACCGCGATATCGGGGCGCTTGCCGCCATTATCGGCAGCCCTTTTGGCAAGCATTTCACGAAGCGCGTCATCGATGTCGCTCTCGAAGACGTTTGTATCGTCGTTCCATTTGATGTTCGCGAGCGGCATGTCGGAAGCGATATAGTCATAATATTGGTATTCTTCGCTCAACAGCCAGATGTCGTGATCCGCCGTTTCGGTGCTGTCCTTGCGCATCGGGAAGAAGATGCTGTGGATGATCTGCTCATCCTTGCGCCGGACGCCGTCAACGACCGCCTGCATGGCAAGCCGCTTGCTGCAGGCGAGATCGAGAATGTCGACGATTGCCGCGCGGCGTACGATGAGCTGCGACAGGTTGGCCATATCGAAATTCTTGAGCGACGACGTATATTTCCATGAAAGTTCGTGGATTTTTTGCCGGAATTCCTCGGAGTCAGGTTCAGTCTTGATGATCTCCTCCTTGAGGCTGAAGATCGCGGCGGTCTCGTCGATGACGACCTTCTGATACTTGCTCAAAACGCGTTCGGCGACCGACTGGGCGGTCTCGCCATAGACGATGCGCGTTTTGGTATCCTGGAGCATCGCCTCGCTGATGCCGAACTGCTCAGTCGCTTCCTTCAGGATCTCCTCTTTCTTCCAGTCGGCCGGGGTGACCATCTCGTCGATCACCGGGTCGATCGCTTCATGGATGTCGGCGTAGGAGAGCTTCTCCAAGGAGAACATATCGCCGCTCGGGATCTCGACCGGGATATTGTCGAAATCGTCGCGCTGCTCATTGACGCGGGCATCGAGATAGTCCGCTTCGATGAGGACGATATGATGGAAGCCGCCCACTGGGTTGTTCTGCTCGGTGCGCGTGCGGAGATAGTGGCCCGTGATGTCCTTTACGGGCGATGATTTGGCGCAGAATGCGATGGCATTGCGCGGAAGATCATATTGCTCGGCATCGAGTTGGTAATGGGACAGGTTGAATTTCTGCCAGGTGCCGAGGCGATCGCCAGTGGTCGGGTCGCGCTCTTCGACGTCTATCGAGCGCTCGGCGGTCACAGCAGGCAGGTCGGTACGCCGCAGCATTTCCTCGCGCGGCTTGTCTTCGTTCCAGTGACGGGTGGTGAAGCGAATCTCGAAATCACCCAGCTGATCGCCGAGACCCACAAGCCGCTGCAGAAAGGCGACGAGCATCTGCTTTCTCAGAATAGGTGCCGAGAACAGGCTGCTGAGGGCGTCTCCGCGCGATATACGGGGGCGTACGCCTTCCTTGAACCGATCGAGCCGAATGACGGTTCCGATGTCGGCTTCAGTACCGGATCCGATGGTGAAATCCTCGGCCTCGATTTGTTTTGTGGGCTCGGCATAGCGCAGTTCGCGCTTCAGGATGGCCGCGCCCTCGCGGTAGGTGCTGGTGATCGACATCGCTGCGAAATGATGGAAAAACTGGATGCGTCCGGCGCCCTTGCACTTGCCGATGCCCGCGATGGGAAGGTCGTCCTTGTAGGAGGTGTCCTTAGTTAGGAAGGCCTTCAATTGGTCCTCGCCGAGACCGCACCCATTGTCGGCGCAGGACACACTCATGACCTCGCGCTCCTTGAGCAGGTCAGCCGGCGAGAAGTCGACTTCGATCGTCACCTTCATGCCCGGCGCCGCCGGATCGTCCGCCCGGCGGATCAGATAGGCGTCGATGGCATTGGCGATGAGTTCTTCGAAAACGACATATTGGTTCAAGCTGAGCTTGGTGTTCTTGATGCTTCCCCTGATGTCGAGCGTCATTTTCGTTTCAATCCAAGCCCTAACATAAGTCGGCCCCGCTTCTGGCCGTCCGCCCATTATCAAGTCAAGCGAAGCCTGTCGGTACCTCCGCTCCTTCGTCCTGGACAGGCGTCCTCGGCGTCGGCCGGCAACGCATATTCGCGACATCGAGTGCCGAACTGATGAACGTCCGCTTCCCGCAATCAGCATCCAATTCCCGACAGTCCGGACCGTCCAACTTAGCCGCCGTTCGGCATACACCTGGCTACCGTCGGCTTCCAGGCCGCGGTCATCGGAAGGCGAGCGGCCGACATTGGGCGCAAACCGGAAGAAACTACTTTGATCGCCGCCCCGGACGAAGAAATTTTAGCGGGCGATCAATTCGCTGATCATTGAGACCTCACAGCCGTGCGGCAGCGCGCAAGTGCGCGCATCATATGATA
>Ga0247823_10003343_pt1 | contig 13008 bp, 9 predicted proteins | sample 13C_PalmiticAcid_2_FD_192426 | JGI IMG/M metagenome (GOLD analysis project Ga0247823, IMG submission 192426) | Soil microbial communities from agricultural site in Penn Yan, New York, United States - 13C_PalmiticAcid_Day30 | ecosystem: Environmental > Terrestrial > Soil > Agricultural land...
GACAGCCTCAAGGCCGGTACTGCCGGCCGCTGGATCGCGTGAACGATTCACGCGAGTTCCGGCTGTCCCGGACCTGATCTTGCCGGTCGTTGCCCTCTGGGCAGCACCGAGACCCTTTTCAACAACGGTTCCAGGCGGAATGATTGCGGCAGCGCGCCGTCCCCGTGACAGCGTGCGTCCACCCGCCCGGCGACTTACGCCGGTGCTGCCAACCTTTCCCGCCATAGTGCGCGAGACAGTGACGTCCACGCCGCCGCAAGTTCCGCCTGGAACCGTAATTGAACCCGATACCGCCCGTGCCGACATCGGCATCGTCGTGGCGCTCTCCATCGAGATCTCTCCTTTTCTCGATCGCTGCGAGCACGTCCACAAGTACACCGGCGGTCCCTTCGTCTTTCGCGGCGGCAAGCTCGGCCAGACCCGCATCGCCGTCGTTGAAACCGGACCCGGCGCGGCACTCGCCGCCCGCGGCACACGCGCGCTCGTCGACGCCCATCATCCCGATTGGGTGATCTCCGCCGGCTTCTCCGGCTCCATCGTCCCCACGGTCGTCCAGGGGGACATCGTCGTCGGAACGTCGATCCGGTCGCACGACGGCCGCGAGCTCAAGTTCGACCTGCGGTTCGAAGCCGATCCGGACAGCGGGCTCCACGCCGGACCGCTGTTGGCCGCGGAGAAGATCCTGCGAACAGTCACCGAAAAGAAGCTGGCCGCCACGAAGACCGGCTGCCTGGCGGTCGACCTGGAGAGTTTCGCCGTCGCGGACGTCTGCCGGCAGGAAGGGCAGAAGTTCCTGGCGGTCCGGACGATCAGCGACGACCTCACGGCCGATCTGCCTCCGGAAGCCCTGGCGATTTTCGCGGCCCAGGGATATCGCCGCTGGGGCGCGGTGGCCGGTTCACTCTTCCGCCGCCCGTCCAGTGCTCAGGACCTGTGGGAGCTTCGAAGCCAGGCGGTGCGTGCTGCGGACGCCCTTGCGGCCTTCCTCCCGAAAATGATTCCGTCATTGCCGCTACCGACCACTCAGGCCGGCGACGCGGCCGCCCGGTGAAACGATGGGGACCACTGGCAGTGCCGGTGGACCTCACGATGCGGCCGCAACTTTGCATTGCACTGGCAGAGCCAGTGGCACACTCGTGGACCGGTGGACGATCTCAAGAATCTCGTGACGGGGCGGCCGGCTACGAGTTGGCGAAGAACCGCTGGTCGCCCGAGTACCCGAGCACGTCCGGATCGAAGTAATAGTCGTCGGGTGAATCGAGCTGAACGGCGACCAGCTCGCCATCGATGTCCAGCAGCGTCAGTCGGTGGTTTCCGACGACCAGCGTCTCGCCCAGTTCCAATTCGATCTCAAGCGGTTCCACTTATTCGCTCCATCAGTGTGACCGACCGCAGCCTTCGCTGGCACGAGAGGCGGACATCCTCGTCTGCCCCGATGCGGCGAGTTTATAACGCGCGGGAATGAGACCGACAATCGGCTGAAGGTCTCTTCATCTGCTTTCTCGATCACTGTCTCGTCATCGACGCCATCCGCCGCCGGCAGAACATCACTGCAAGCGCCACAAACCCGATCAGGCCGGCCCATCGGACAGCGCCCGCTTCAAAAACGACCGTCGCATTGAAGGCGATGAACAGCAGGAACCCGTGCAGCGCGCGATCGATGCCGCGCGGGCGCCGCGCATACGACATCGACGAGATCCACCACCACGCGACGTCTCCCGCCCAGGCCAGCATGAACAGGTAGTTCACCCACAGCCCTTCGCCGACTCCGCTTTCACGCCGTGTCTGTTCGAAGGCGTGGTCATGCGACCAGCCATGCACGAAGTGGAAGGCGCACGCCACGTGCAGCAGGAATGCGACGCAGGCCCAGGTCCAGAGCCAGCGCATGGAGCTTCCGAGTACGGTTCGAACCTCCCAATCGGGAGGCGCCGCCCGCATGAAGAGGCATAACGCCGCTGCGTATCCGAGCAGCGCCACGTGGACCGTACTGCGTGTCAGGAGTCTGGGTTCGTCGCTGATCGACAATATCGATGTTGTGACGAGGGCCACCAGAGCCAGGCCCGCCAGGCCGGCGACGACTGCGTTCGACGCCGGCTGGCTGCCCCCGATCATGTGTCAAAGTCCCCGGAAAGCGGCTCCACTGGCGGAGCGATTGTCAGCTCGTTGTCGCATCCACGACCGTCGGGCGGTTGGCCGCGCGCACTGTCTGATCGCGGCCGCTGCGTTTGGCCTGGTAAAGCGCCTGGTCCGCCGCTTCGACAAGGAGCTCGGGGTCTGGATCGCCGCCGTGATGCGTCGCGATTCCCAGACTCGCCGTGACCCGTCTCAGCGGCCAACGATGTCCACCGATCATCCGGCGGAGTCGTTCCGCCACAAACAGGGCCTCGTTTTCGTCGGTCTCGGGCAAAATCACCGCAAACTCTTCACCGCCAATGCGGCCGACGACGTCCGAGTCGCGCGATCCTTCTTTCAGAATCGTTCCGACCGTTCGCAGTGCATCGTCGCCGGCCGGATGGCCGAACGAATCGTTGTACATCTTGAAGTGATCGACATCGAGCAGAATCAGCGAAACCGCTCGTTGTTGCCGCGCGGAGGCGTGGCACGCCTGGCTGAGCCGTTCATAGAACGCGCGGCGGTTAGCCAGAGTTGTCAATCCATCAGTCGCCGCCAGCAGCTGCAGTTGCTGGTTCGCTGCCTCGAGCTGCCGGTGGGCTTCCTCCAGACGTTGAGCCGACACTTTTCGCGAGGTCACATCGCGGAAGATGATTCGAATCCGGTCGACCCGCCCGACGCCGCTGCGACAACTGAAGCTTCCCTCGACATCGAGCAGACTTCCATCGGGCGTCGCGATCTGAAGTTCGATGCCCGTGAGCACGCCTGCGACGGGCAGGTGGTCCAGAAGGTGTGCCAAAACCTCCCGCGAATCGGGGTTCAGCCAGTCGACCAGGTATTGGCGGGTGACCTGAGCTGACGGCGAAAGCACCTGCGTCCAGGCAGCGTTCGCAAACAGGATCTTTCCCCGCAGATCGGTGACCGCGACAAGGTCGCTGACGTTGTCGAACAAGTCGCGGAATCGCTCGTCACTTTCGATTCGCTCTTCCAGCGACTGCTGTCGCTCGTTGACCACTGCGGCCAGGATCAGCGTTGACAGCGATGCCGTCACGTTAAACGTCTGGATGAAGATGACGCGAAATGCCACGGGCTCGATGCGTCCGAGCGGACCTTCCCCGTTCGCCGTGCACCAGATGGCGATCACGGAGAGAATGACGTTCCCCAGGATTGATCCGCGCATTCCCAGTCGCAGGGCCAGCCACAGCGAACAGGGAACCGTCATATACGCAATCGGGCGTTCACCAACGTGGAAGATGAGCAGGCTCAACACGGAGTGTGTGGCGATCGCGAGAATGCCTTCGGGGAGACGCGACCAGCGATACGACCGGAACTGCCGCTGCGGATTGAGCAGTTCCCACCACAGCGGCAGGAACACGATTTCGCCGACCGCCGCCGACACCCACCATTCTCGGAACGTGCCGATCCATGACCCGCCGAAGGAGAGCCAGAGAACCGTTCCGCCGACCATCGCACAGGCCGGACCGGTACAGGCAATGCTCGTGAGCGCCAGCCCGCCGGCATCCCTGACGCACAGCCGCGGTCCAGTGAGGAGCCTGTATCTCCGGACTGCGAACAGGGCGGCCAGAGCTTCAACCGTATTCGCCACCCAGAACCCGACACTCGTCAGCAGCGGAACATCATGAGCGGCGCAATCCGAGGCGACATTCGCGACTAGCGCCGCCCCGATCAGCCAGAGCCGCGACCGGATCGATTTCGCGGCCAGCATCGCCGCGATGTAGAGGCCGCTGGGAGGCCAGTAAGTCGCGAAAGATTCGTGAGGGCCGGCAAATGTCAGGAGGTGGCCGAGTTCAGCACTGAGGAAATAGGCGATCGCAAAAGCGACGAGACGCGCCGCAGGGCTGTCCATCGCACGGATCACAACCTCGAACCGTGCGGCCGACATAGACGGCGCGGACCTCCCGGGCTGATTTGTCGCGTCAAGGCATGCTGCAGACCGACAGCGCCCTCACAGGAGCCGTGTCGACTCCTGCAATACACAAGTCGGTCGCTCGGCCGACAGAGATCGGGCCGAACCCTGAGGTTTTTCCCCGGCGCCCGACCCTGTCGCCCCAACCAGGCGGGGATATCAAGCTGCACGGTCGTAGCAGACGAATCGATCGTCGCGAACGAATGGCCACGACAAGCGCAGCCGTCCGGTTCAACCCCTCACTCCTCTATGGCCTTCTTGCGAGCCCTGTTCTTCGCCTTCGGTGAATCCACCCCCGGCTCGGCCTGCCCGTTTCGCCGCGAAGCCACCCCCGGCGTGTTCGTTTTCGGAAGCGCGCCCTGCAGCATCGCTTTGACCTTGGCGTTCGCGCGATCGCCCGCCACGTTCGTCCATTCAAACTCGTCCTTGGAATGGTCATACAGCTCTTCGCTGCCGTCCTCGTATTGGATGTACCGCCAGGTGTCGGAACGGACGGCGTGGTTCTTGTAGCCGTGCGTCGTCAGGGCGAAGTGATCCCATTTCGCGGCGGGATCTGCCAGGAGCGGCTTGATGCTGAGGCCTTCGACATGCGATGGCCTCGGGATCGCCGCCAGGTCGCACAGCGTGGGATAGAGACTCATCAGGTCGACAGGCCGGTTCGAAACGCCGCCGGCCTTCGTGATTCCCGGGGCGACCCAGATGTAGGGCATCCGCGTCGCTTCTTCCCACAGGGCGAACTTCCGCCAGTGGTCCTTCTCACCCAGGTGCCAGCCGTGGTCGCCCCACAGGACGACGATCGTGTTGTCCTTGTCGGCGCTCTTGTCGAGCGCTGCGATCACGCGGCCGACGTTCATATCGAGATAGTTGATCGTCGCCAGGTAGGCCTGCACGGCCTCCTTCCACCGGCCCGATTCCACCATCTGCCTGTGATCGCCGTTCGGCTTGGCCATCGCGACGCCGGCGGAGGGGATGTCCATCAGGTCGTCCGCCTGGTACGGGGGGAGCTGGATCGAATCGAGCGGGAACTTGTCGTAGTACTTCTGGGGCACGTTCCACGGCATATGCGGTTTGTGGAAGCCGCAGGAGATGAAGAACGGCTTGTCGTGCTTCTGGCCGAGTCGCTCGATGGCGTAGTCGGCGATCTTCCAGTCCTCGAGGTCTTCATCCTTGCAGTCGAGCGGGGCGAACTTGATGCCGCCGACTCCGTCGATCTGCCCCGGCTTCGGCTTCGGATCGCCGGACGGCTTCAAATAGTCGTCCCATTCATCCTTCCGGTCGTACGCTCCGTGATAAATCTTGCCGCAGCCGTAGAGGTTGTAGCCCGCCTTCTTGAATGTCGCGTTGAGCGTGGTTTCAGGAGGGACGTGGGAGCGGAAGTCCTGGTCGTTGCTGTAGACGCCGCTCGTCGAGGGACGCAGCCCCGACATCAGGGCCGTCCGCGACGGGTTGCAGACGGGGGCCGCGCAGTTCGCGCGAGTGAACGTGACGCCCCGCGCGGCCAGCGCATCCATGTTCGGAGTTCTTGTCTGGGCATTCCGCCCCAGGTGGCCGACCCAGTGGTTGAGATCGTCGACGGCGATCATCAGCACGTTGGGGCGGTCGGCGGCGAAGGAGCCGGCCGTCGTGGCCAGGGAGAAAACAGCAGCAATCAGGGCAACAGGAACGCGGGACATGGCGGGGCCTCTCGGGTCAACGAAAACCGGGGGCGCGCCGTTGCAGCCCCCCGCCTGCGCATGTGACGCTCAGCGACGACAGTTTATTTCCCGCAGTTCGGCATTTCACTGCCAGCCGCCGGTCACCCGCTTGCCCAGCTCCTCGTGAATCGCAGGATCGAGCGGAATGCCTTCCGATTCGATTCGGGCCGCGCGGCCCGCGTCTTCGTCGCCGGGGAAGCGAACGGTCGTTCCGTCGCCGCAACACCGCTGACGGATTTCATCCATCGAGGTCGTCAGTTCCTTCGCCAGCTTGCCGGGATCGACGAACGAGGCCGGGTCAAACGCCTGGAAGAAGTGCTGCGAATCTTCCGCGCTCCCCGGACGCTTCTTCCGCACCGGGAGCTTTCCCCCGGCGAGACCGCCCGCGAGCACCGAACAGACGAACGACAACCCGAACCCGCGCGGACCAGCCATCGGCAGCAGGGTCTTCGCGCTGGCCGGGTCGCACGTCGGCTGCGAGTTCTCATCAAGGGCCGCTCCGGGCGGCAGTGCAACTCCCGATCTCTTCGCTTCCTCGACGTCGCTCCAGCTCATCGATCCGCAGGAAAAATCGATGACGAACGGCGTCCGCTCCGGAACGGGGATCGCCCAGGCCATCGGATGATTGCCGACCGCGGGCTGGTTCGACCCGGCCGCGGCGACCGTCGCCCCGCCCGAGCTCGACGTGACAAACCCGATCAACCCCTGTTTCGCGGCCAGCAGTGCGTAGATCGCGGCCGCGCCGAGTGTCTGGCTGTTGCCGACGACCGCCGTCCCGACGCCGACTTCCTTCGCCTTCGCGATCGCCGCTTCCATTCCCTTGGTGGCCGCAATCGGTCCGGCCGCGCGGCTTCCATCCAGGACGGCAATGGCGGGCGTTTCGTGGACCTTCATCACGCGCCCGCGCGGATCGATATCCCCGGCGGCGATGGAGTCCAGCAGCCGCAGCGTCGACGCAACGCCGTAGTAATGTTGCCCGCGCAGGTCGGCTTCGATGAGCCGCTGGGTCAGCGTTTCCGCGTCGAACTTGAAAAGGCTCTTCGACGCGAAAAGGCGCAGAAGAAGATCGCGGGCAGAGTCGATGGAGACGGCGATCACGGCTGGAAGTGCCTCGACGCAGTGAATCGGTGAAGGGACCGAATTCTAGGCGTCAATCGCGAGACACACAAAGAGTACCGGTACGGTGGGTACTCAGTACCCGGTACTCGGCCTGTTCAAGCAAACAACTCATGAATCGGATGGAACTGGCTGTCCACCAGCGGGAACGGCCGGCCGTTCGGTCCCGGCAGCGTCCCTTCGGGGTCCAGCCCCAGGCTGTGGAAGATCGTCGCCATCACGTCGCCGGGTTGCGTCGGACGGTCCGCCGGGACGGCCGCAATCGGGTCGCTGGCCCCGATGACCCGGCCTCCCTTCACGCCACCGCCGGCAAAGTAGACCGAGTAACACTGCGGCCAATGGTCGCGGCCGCCGGCGGGGTTCACCCGCGGTGTACGGCCGAATTCGGCGATGTTGCAGACGAGCGTCGAATCGAGCATCCCCCGCTGGGCGAGGTCGGCGATCAGGGCCGAGTAGGCCTGGTCGTACATCGGGGCGACGATGTCCCGCATGCCGGCGATCGAGGTGAACGGCTTTGAGCCGTGGATGTCCCAGGTGATCTCGTCGAAGACCGTGAGGAACGTGTTGATCGTCACGAACCGCACGCCCGATTCGATGAGCCGCCGAGACAGGAGACAGCACTGTCCGAAGCGATTCATGCCGTAGCGCTCGCGGACTTCCGTCGGCTCCTGCGACAGGTCGAACGCTTCGCGGGCCTGGGTGCTCGTCATCAGGCGGAAGGCCGCCTGGAAGTTGCTGTCGAGCAGGGCCGCGCTTTCCGAGGCTTCGAACTGCTTGACCGCGTCGTCAACGATCGACCGCATCTTGCGACGGCGGTCCAGGCGGACGGTCGCCATATCGGACGGCGGCAGCAGGTCGGGAACTTTGAAATCCTTCTTCGAAGGATCGGCCATCAAGGCGAACGGGTCCTGCGCTTTCCCGAGGAATCCGCCGGCCTGGCCGCTGGGCATATTGCCGCCGCCGCGGCCCATCGGTTCGGGCAGCAGCACAAACGGGGGCAGGTCGGTCTTGCGTCCCTTGAGGAAGCTGACGACCGAGCCGGCGTGCGGAGTGTTGACCCCGCCGGAAAAGATCCGGCCGGTCTGCATCACCTGCCAGCCGGCGTCGTGAACGGCCGCGCTCGTGTGATGGCAGGAGCGGACGATCGAAAACTTGTCGGCGACTTCAGCGTGCTTCGGCAGGATCTCCGAGACCTGGAACTCGCCCGATTTCGTCGCGATCGGCTGGAACGGTCCGCGGACTTCGGCCGGGGCCTCCGGCTTCATGTCGAAAGTGTCGAGCTGACTCGGCGCCCCGAGGTTGAAGATCATGATGCACGAGCGGTCGTCGCCCGGCGTCTTGACCTTCCCCTGTTCCTTCGCCTGGAGATACGCCGGCAGCGAAAGCCCGGCGGCCCCCAGCGTGCCAACCTGCAGAAAGTCCCGGCGGGTGACGCCGTTGCAGGTGTGGGCGCGACCTTCGCCTGTGAACGTCAGCATTTCGACTCTCCCCCGCAAGACTCAAAACGCGCCCCGCGTTGCGGCATCTGTCGCGTGATCATGCCACGCCGGCCGACCGCAAGGTCTCCCGATGCCGGCTCGCCGGGGGCAAGCCCCCCGTGCGCTCCGACGCCTCACTATACCAGCCTCACGGTCCAAACCGCGCCCCTCAACCACCGTTTTTCGGTCCGTTCATTCCCGCCGCCGGGTGGCCCCCCTGTTCCCGATGTCATTCGCCGTCACAATCAGATCACGACAGGGAAGACTGGCCACTTTGACGATCGGGCCGGCGGCCTCGCGCCGACCGCCGACGGACTGACTACGGGTTATGCGCTACCACGCCCTCGCCACGGACTACGACGGAACTCTCGCCCACCATGGCGCCGTCGATGACGAAACCGTCGAACACCTGAAGAAGTTCCTCGCCTCCGGCCGCCGGCTGATCATGGTGACGGGCCGCGAACTCCCCGAGCTCAAGACCGTCTGTCGCCATCTGGACCTCTTTGAATGGGTCGTCGCGGAAAACGGCGGGCTGCTTTACTGCCCGGCCACCAAGGAAGAGCGCCCTCTCGCCGAAGCCCCCAAGCCCGAGTTCATCGAGCGGCTGCGGAAGCGCGGGGTCGAGCGGATTTCCGTCGGCCGCGTGATCGTGGCGACCTGGGAGCCGCACGAGAAGACCTGCCTCGACGTCATCCACGAGATGGGGCTCGAGCTGCAGCTGATCTTCAACAAGGGGGCGGTGATGATCCTGCCCGCCAACGTCAACAAGGCTTCGGGACTGAAGGCGGCGCTCAAGGTGATGAACCTGTCGCCGCACAACGTCGTCGCGGTGGGGGACGCCGAAAACGACCACGCCCTGCTGCGGATGTGCGAAGTGTCGGCCGCGGTTCTGAATGCGCTGCCGGCGGTGAAGGATACGGCCGACATCGTGACGACGCTCGACCACGGCAAGGGGGTCAGCCAACTGATCACCGGGATGCTGCGGAACGACCTGTCGGACGTCGACAAGCGGCTGACGCGGCACTACCTGCCGGTCGGCAAGAGCGGCGACGACGAGATCTGTCTCCCGCCCTATACCAACGCGGTCCTCATCTGCGGGCCGTCCGCCAGCGGCAAATCGACGGTCGCGACCCGCATCGTCGAATCGCTGATCGAGCAGCGGTACCAGTTCTGCCTCATCGACCCTGAAGGGGATTACGAAAAGTTCGAAGGGGCCGTCGTGTTCGGCGGTCCGCATTCGCCGCCGCCCCGCGATGAAATCCTCCGGCTGCTCGACAACCCGATGTCGAACGCGGTCGTGTGCATGACGGGCATGAAGATCGCCGACCGGCCGCCGTTCTACATCAACCTGATGAGCGAACTGCTGCAGCGGCGGAGCAACACCGGCCATCCGCACTGGATCATCCTCGATGAAGCGCATCACCTGATGCCGGCGGACTGGAAGCCGACCGAGCTCATCCTTCCCGAGCGATTGCTCAACACGCTGCTGATCACGGTGCACCCGGAACTCCTGCCTCCCGCCGTGCTCGAGCGGGTGGGAGTGGTGCTGGCTGTGGGGGGGACGGCCCGCGAAAACATCGCCCGTTTCGCCGAGGCGGTCGGAGAGACGCCGCCGACCGTGACTGAAGTTCCGCAGAAGTCGGGCGAACTGCTGATGTGGCGACGCGGCGAAGGGAACGTGCCGGCCGTCGTGAAGGCCTACCCCAGCAAGACCGAACGCCACCGCCATCGCCGGAAGTACGTCGAAGGCGAACTCTCGAAGGAACGCAGCTTCTACTTCACCGGACCGGCCGGCACGATGAACCTCCGGGCGCAGAACATCATGGTGTTCCTGCAGCTGGCCGAGGGAATCGACGACGAGACCTGGATGTACCACCTGCGTCGTGGCGACTACTCCACCTGGTTCGCCGGCTGCATCAAGGACGAGGCGATGGCCGCCACGATCCGCGGCATCGAGCAGACGGAGAACGTCACGCCAACCGACAGCCGGGCTGCCGTCCGCGCCGCGATTGAACGGGACTATACCCTGCCGGCCAGCGTCCCGATGCCGGTGAAGGAGGCGCAGTAGGCAGGGTTTCCCCTGCCGGGACTTGTCAAGAATCCGCGCCGGTTTCGTCTTTTCGACGGGCCGGGACGCCGAATAATGATCCGATGCGCGATGTCCGCGCAATTCCTTTGCTCTCACCAGCACGGACGACGATGTTTCGCAAGCTCGTGATTTCGATCCTCACCCGGCTCGCAGGTCGCCAGCGCGCGGCGGCAGCCGCCAATGTCGCCGGAGCCTCGAAGACGCTCCAGAACCCGACGCTCAGCGCGCTTCTGGCCGTGGCTGCGCTCGCCTATGCGATCTCGCCCGTCGACGCCATGCCCGACTTCATTCCGATCCTCGGCTGGCTCGACGACGGCCTGATCCTGTGGCTCGGCCTGTCGCAGGCGCTGAAAGCCATGCGCGGCCGGCAGCCCGAGCACGTTCCGGTCACCGTCATCGAAACCACGGCCAGCCGGGTTTCGTAAACGTCCGGTCAGGCAGCAGCACGTTTGAGCGGCGGGAAGGATCCTGCCGCTCTTTTTGTTGCGCCGACACTCCGGCGCAACGGCTTACCCGAGCTTCGCCGTATAAGCCGCTTTCCCGGCCTCGAGCGCCTCCGCCAGCTTTGACGGATCCTTGCCGCCCGCTTCCGCGAGGTCCGGACGCCCGCCGCCGCCGCCGCCCACGAGCTTCGCGGCCGCCTTCACGGCGTCGCCCGCGTGCAGCTTCTTGCCGGCCAGTTCTTTCGACACGGCCGCGATGAGGGCCACCTTGCCGTCGTCCACAAGGCCGAGCAGCACGGCCACCGGCTCCTTGCCGGCGCGGAGGTGATCGATCAGTTCCTTCAGCGCCTCGCGCGGCACGCCTTCGATCGGACGGGCGATGACCTTCACGCCGCCGACGACTTCGGCTTCGTTCAGCATGCCGGCCGCGAGGTCGGCGATCGACGCCATCGTGTGCTTCGAGAGCTCCCGCTTCGCGGCCTGAAGTTCTTCCTGCAGGGCGGCGATCTTCTTGGGCAGATCCTGCGGCGTCGGGGCGCGGAGGAGGATGGCCGATTCACGGAGCAGCATCTCGGCTTCGCGGATGTGCGCGAGGGCCTTCTGACCGGTGTAGCAGGAGATGCGGCGGACTCCCTTGGCGACCGGCTCTTCCGAGATGAGCCGCAGCAGCCCGACCTGGCCGGTGTTGGCGAGATGCGTGCCGCCGCAAAGCTCGACGCTGAAATCTCCCATCGTGACCATGCGGACGCGGTCGGGATACTTCTCGCCGAACAGCATCATCGCGCCGCGCTGGCGGGCGGTTTCCTGATCGGTGACTTCGGTCTTCACCGACGCCCCTTCGGCGACGCGGGCGTTGATCTCGTCTTCGATCTGCCGCTTCTCTTCTTCAGTCACCGGCTTGGCATGCGCGAAGTCGAACCGCAGGACGTCGTTCTCGACTTTCGAGCCGCGCTGCAGGGCGTTCGAGCCAATCACCTTGTGCAGGGCGTGGTGCAACAGGTGCGTGGCCGAGTGGGCCCGGCGGATGCCGGCCCGGCGGGCGGTGTCGATCTTCGCCGTCACCGGTTCGCCCAGCTGGATCTTCCCTTTCACCAGCTTGCCGATGTGGATGATGAGATCGGCGTTCCGCTGCGTCTCTTCGACATGGAATTCGAAGTGCTCGCCGACGATGGAACCGCTGTCGCCAACCTGTCCGCCGGCCTCGCCATAGAACGGAGTCTGATCCAGCAGCAGGCCGATCGTGCCGTGGTAGGTGGTGTGTTCGTGGAACTCCTTGTTCACGATCAAGCCGACGACTTTGCCCTCGGCCTCGTTCCGGTCGTAGCCCAGGAAGTTCGTGCCGCCGTGATTCTTCCGGACCCGGTCGAGCGGACCTTCCGCCATCACGCTGTCGAGGAACGCGCCGGAGCCCGATTTCTCTTCGTGCTCCTTCACCATCGCCTCGAACTTCTCGCGGTCGACCGTCAGCCCGCTGCGGGCCGCCATCTGGACGGTCAGGTCCATCAGGAAGCCGTCCTGCGAGTGGAGCGCGAACGCATCCTCGCCCGAAACGACGCCGCCCGACGACTTCGCCTTCTCGACCACCTTGTTCCACTTCGACAGCCCGCGCTCGATCGTGCCGAGGAACTGCTCCTCTTCCTCCTTGACGATGTTGGCGACGGCGGCCACCGACTGCTGCACGTCGGGATACGGCCGCTTCATCAGGTTGGCCACGACCGGCACCAGCGAGTACAGGAACGGGGCCTCCTTGCCGAGCAGGAAGCCTTCGAGCATGGCCCGCCGCAGCAGCTGCCGGACGATGTAACCCTGCTTGGCATTGTCGGGCACGACACCTTCATGCGCGCACATCGTCACGCAGCGGATGTGGTCGGCGATTCGCCGCAGCGCTCGTCCTTCGGCGGCGTCGTAGCTGTACTTCTTCCCGATCGCGTCGCCGGCCGCGATGCACAGCGGCTTGATGCTGTCGATCTCGAAGTTCGACAGGACGCCCTGCAGCGTCGAGGCGCAGCGCTCGAGGCCCATGCCGGTGTCGATGTTCTTCGACGGCAGCGGCTGAAGGTTGTTCGGCGGATTGCCGACGCGGTTGAACTGCGTGAAGACCAGGTTCCAGATTTCGACCGACTTCGTCTGGCCGGGCGGCGTGTAATAG
>Ga0247823_10003345_pt1 | contig 13004 bp, 16 predicted proteins | sample 13C_PalmiticAcid_2_FD_192426 | JGI IMG/M metagenome (GOLD analysis project Ga0247823, IMG submission 192426) | Soil microbial communities from agricultural site in Penn Yan, New York, United States - 13C_PalmiticAcid_Day30 | ecosystem: Environmental > Terrestrial > Soil > Agricultural land...
TAATGGATGGGTTTGAATGTGCCGCCGCAGCTGTCATAGGCCGAGCAAGCGGTGAGGCCGACGATCAGATCCTCGAGCGCGCGGAGCCGGATGAAATCGCCCGCTTTGCTTTTGGGCGGCTCGACTGTGATCCGGCCGTCGGCGCCGATCGGCACATTCATGAAGATGTTGAACGCGGTCGGAATCGCCTCAGGCGCGATCGCGTGCGGCGCCAGCGCTTCGACGAGATTGCCGTGGCAGCCGCGGTGAACGGGCCGGTCTGGATAGAAGTGACGGAACGTTGCTTCGCTGCAGGGCGTCAGCAGGAAGTCGTGGGTCCCGACACTGTCCTCGACGATCTCGAGCATTGCACGGGACAGGTTCGACCAGAGGCGGTTGCCGGTGGTCAGCCGAAGCGTCTCTTCATAATCGAAGGTCCGGCCGTTGGAGAGGCTTTCGTGTGCGGCGCCGGCGATGAAAGCAACCATGTCGCTGACCTGACCGCCCTGGGGATCGATCACCTTCAGGACTTCGCCGCGGCGAAGCATGAACGCGGTGCCGCTGCGCGGCGGGATTTCAGTCGACATGGTTGCTTCTCGGATCATGAAAGGGGCATCGCCAATCCTCCCCGACCACCCGCCCGCTATATTGAGCGGCCGCGCTCGCCTGGCCGTGCCGCGCGAGCATCGGATTAGGGCTCCCCGCCAGCGCTTCGTCGCGGGCGAGAATGCGCTCGCGCATTCGCTCGTAGCGCCCTTCGGCACGCAGGCGTTCGAACTGGTCATGGAGATTGAAGACAAGCGTGGGCTTGGGAAAACGCCGGGCCGGTCGGGACGCCTGCGGATGAAGCCCAATGACAAAGAAGGCTTCACCGCCGAAGCTCAGCGAGAAATGCGGATTTTGTGGATCGGGGCAAACGCGGGGATCATAGGGCAGGCCTTTCCAGGCATCCTTGTCGGCCAGGCTCTGGAGGCGCTCCCACAGCGCCTGCTCGAAGCCGGCCTCCTCGAGATCGGCGGGACCGCCGAAGATCACGGCGAAGCTTCTGAGGCCGGAGGGGGCGGATCGGTAGGCATGGGCCCATTTGAAGAGCTCGCCGTGGATCTCCAGATCGTTCCAGCTGCTGGTGATATCTCGTGCTTCAATCACGCGAAGCATCCCAGTAGCCAGTGCTGACTTGGCGCCTACACAAGGAAAATCTGTGTCTGCTATGAAATTATGAAGCTGATCTATATTAATATGATCATGTTCGGTTATTGGTATATTGATTGCCATGAATTGAGTAACGCGGATGCTCTGTCTTTGGTGCCATGCTTTCTCCTATAAAATAGCCTAACCTGTGAAAGTCATCTGGCTTAGCATGCATAATTCGCCGAACGTGGAAATCAACGCCGCGGCTTCTGCGGGGCAGGGCGGGACTGTTGACTTCTAGCTATGTCGACCGCGCCGGATGTCTGATCTCCGGGGAACTCAATGCGCAATGGAAGGCGGCCGCCCTCGAACGACCGACCGCCGACTCCGAAAAGCAAAATCGAATTATTTGCCGAGCGGCATATCGTCCTGCCGGCGCTCGTCCTGCTCGCGGTTTCCCGCGCCGCCCTGATCTTCCTGGTCGAGCCCGTTGCGCTCGCCATCTTGGCTTTCGTCGAATCCGCCTTCGTCGCGCTGGCGCTGGTCATTGTCCGGACCGTCCTGGCGACCGTCCTGTTCCTGTTGCTCCTGGCCTCCGAAGCCCGGTCCTTGATTGCTCCTGTCGTCAGACATGATGGATTCCTTTGAGTGACGCCTCGCCCGATCGGACCAGGTTCGAACTCAAACGCGGCGGCTGATAGGCAGGTTCCTAACCGACTGATTCAAAATGATTAACATGGATTAGGGGAGGGTCTGGCCGCGGCACAGGAAACCCAACTTGCAGAGATGCTTGAGCTAATCCTTGTACGTTCGGCCGCATGAGCTATCCTCGGCGATATGGCCATGGATCGAAACCATCTTTCAGATCGAGATGGCTTGGTCGCGGCACTGTCGCGCGTGGCAGCACAGGATCGTACGGCACTTCGCGAAGTCTATGACCGTACCGCTCCGAAACTTTTCGGTGTGTGCCTCCGTATCTCCGGAAACCGAGAAGCCGCCGAGGACATCTTGCAGGACGTCTATCTCAAGGTCTGGAACCGGGCGGGCCGCTTCGACGCGACGCGCGCCAGCCCGGTCACCTGGCTCTGTGCGATCGCGCGCAATGCCGCGATCGACTGGCGCCGGGCGCATGGCGGGCCGGTACTGGTGACGGAGGAGCATGCGGCCGAAGTCCCCGATACCCGCGAAACCGCGCCCGAGCGGATCGAAGCCGCGCAGGATCGCGCCCGCATCTTCCATTGTCTCGAAGCGCTCGAGGTGAGACAGGGCAGCGCGATCCGCTTGGCCTTTTTCGACGGCTTCACCTACGCGCAGCTCGCCGATCGCATGAAGGTGCCGCTCGGCACGATGAAAAGCTGGGTCCGGCGCGGCCTGTTGCAATTGCGCGAGTGCCTTGGCGATGGCTGAACCGCTCTCTCCCGAACAGGATCTGCTCGCGGCCGAGCTGGCGCTTGGCGTGCTTGAAGGTGAGGAACGGGCGCAGGCGATGCGCCTGTCGCTCGCCGACCCCGCCTTCGCCACAGCAGTCGCTGCGTGGCGCGCGCGGCTCGAACCGCTGGCTGGGGATGTCGCGGAGACCGCCCCGCCCGACCTGTGGCCGGCGATCGAAGCGCGCCTCGGCAATCACACAACCGGCCCCAACCTCCGCCAGCTGCGCTTCTGGCGGTGGAGCGCGCTCGGCTCGGCCGCGCTCGCCGCCTCGCTCGCCGCGATACTGATCTTCGCACCGGCGCCCGAACCGGTCACGGTGGTGCGCGAAGTCGTCCGCGCACCCGATACAATGGCGGTGGCGCAGCTCGGCGGCGAAGCCGGCGCGTCGCTCGCCGCAAACTATGATCCGGGTCAGGGCGCGCTGCGCATCCGCGCCATCGCCATGCCCGCCAGCGAGCTTGCACCCGAGCTGTGGGTGATCCCGGCCGATGGCGTGCCCCGCTCGCTCGGCCTCGTCAGCGCCAGCGGCACCACGAATGTCGCGGTGCCCGTACGGCTGCGCGCGCTGATCGTCGATGGCGCCACGCTCGCGATCACGATGGAGCCGGTCGACGGCGCGCCGCATGCCGCGCCCAGCAGCGCGCCGGTCGCCGCCGGAAAAATCTCGAAAATCTGACGCCTGCCGCATCCGTGGCGCGATCCGCTCCGTAGCTTGGCCAGCACCTCCCCCGGGGTGCCACCCAAGAGGAGCAGATCGATGACGCGCACTCTTTCCAAACTGGCCTTCGGCCTGGCCGGCATGGCGCTGGTCGCCACCGGCGCACTCGCCGCACAGGAGAACCCGATGGTCGGCGGCGCCGCCATGTACCCGACCCGGAACATCGTCGAGAACGCGGTCAATTCAAAGGATCACACCACCCTCGTCGCGGCGGTCAAGGCCGCCGGGCTGGTCGGCACCCTGTCCGGCCCCGGCCCGTTCACCGTGTTCGCGCCGACCAACGCCGCCTTCGCCAAGCTGCCCGCCGGCACCGTCGACACGCTGGTGAAACCTGAGAACAAGGCGATGCTCACCGGCATCCTCACCTATCATGTCGTCCCCGGCCGCATCACTGCCCAGGATATCGCGGCCAGGGCGATGAAGAATGGCGGCAAGGCAATGTACAAGACCGTCGCCGGCGGCACGCTGACCTTCGCGAAGAAGGGCGAGGGCTGGCAGGTGTGGGACGCCAAGGGCGGCCACGCCAACATCACCATTGCCAACGTCATGCAGTCGAACGGCGTGATCCACGTCATCGACACCGTCCTCATGCCCTGAGCTTCCCGGGGGCGGCCCGCGCATCGCGCGGGCCGCTTCGGAAGGCAGGACACAATCCGGGAGGTTTCACATGGGTAGATTTCTAGCAGCGGGCATCGCGGCCCTCGCGATCGCCACGCCCGCCTTCGCCCAGGACGGCGCGGCCGAGTTCGACGGTGTCTATATCGGCGGCTCGGTCGGCTATGCCGTCCAGAACAACGATGTCGGCGAGACGATCCTGTTCGATCGCGGCTCGAACGGCAGCTTCGGCGAGACGATCACCACCGGCACGGGCGCCAACGCCTTCTCGCCCGGCTTCTGCAACGGCGCAGCGACCTCGAATCTCAACACCGCCTGCTCCAACGACAAGGACGGGATCGACTATCACCTCCGCCTCGGCGGCGACCGCCAATATGGCCGGTTCGTCGTCGGCTTCGTGGTGGAGGGCGGCAAGTCCGACGTGCGCGACAGCGTGTCGGCGTTCAGCACCACACCGGCCTTCTACACGATGACACGCGAGATCGAGTGGAACGCCGCGGTCCGCGCCCGCGCTGGCTACACGCTCGGTCCGCGCACTTTGGCCTATGCCACTTTCGGCGGCGCCTATGCCAGGCTCGACCACAGCTTCACCACCGGCAACACCGCCAACGCCTTCGCGGTGACAGGCAGCGACTATGCCTGGGGGTGGCAGGCGGGCGGCGGCATCCAGCAGAAGCTTGGCCGCAACGTCTCGATCGGGGTCGAGTATCTCTACAGCCGTTACAATGACGACGATGCCCGCATCCGCGTGACGCAAGGGACCGCCGGCGCCACCAATCCCTTCGTGCTGGCGGGCGGCGCCGACTTCCGCCGCAACACGAACCGGTTCGATTTCCACGCGATCCGGGCCACCGCCGCCTTTCGCTTCTGACCGCGCCGGGCCAACGCTTCCCGGACAGCCCGGCGCCATGCCGGCGAGGCAGCCACTTCAACTCGCCTCGCCGGCTCTTTCCAGGCCCAAGCCGCAATGGGCCGGCCGGCGGATCGATTGTTGCACCGACAATGTCAGCGACTTGGTTCTGGAAATTGGTCGCCCGCCCGCGGCTTGACCAACAGCCGCTGAAAGCGGAACCTACCGCCCTCTCAGCAGGGCCATGGGGCGGGGAGAGGACAAGCAGGATGGCGCCGCCCTGGCGGCCGACCCCTAGTCCTCACTCACGCTGCGTGTCTTGTCGGATCGATCGGCCTGGATCGCGCGCTGGTATTGCTCCGCAATATTCTGAAGCACCTTGGCGACTGCGGGGTCCTTTGCCGCTCGCGCGCTCGCCAGGCAATCGTCGCGCCGACGAACAAGGTAATCACGCTCTTCAGCCGGCATTTCTTGCCTCCATTCTCCGCATAAGTCATTGAGCTTGCGGCAAAGTCTGGCTTGATAATGATCGGTGTTCGAATTTGCTCCAACCTGCGTCAGGTCGCGAAAGAAAAGAGCCCGCGGCATTCGCCGCGGGCCTCTCCCCTTCGGATGTTTCGAGCCTCTGCATATAGCAGAAGCTATATTGCCGCTCCAGTTCGCCTCCGGCTGCCGATAGCGGTTGTTAGACCGTTTCGCGATCCCTTGGGGCTGTTGCGATCCTTCGCCGGATCCTGCACCGAACACAGGTCTCATAAGCTGGCCGGCTTCGGCTCGGCTTAAAAGCATGTCCGTTTCCGATGATGCAGCGGAGGAACTGGAAGACTCGCATCGCCGCTACCCCGCGCGAACCTGTATGCCCGGACAAATAGCGCTCGGCGCCAGCCTCGATCGCTCCCAGGCCCCAAGCGGACTGACCCGAAACGATGCCATGCGCGTATTCATGCGAGTCTCGACCTTATCGTACTCGACCGCGGCGCACGAGATTGACGATCGCCAGCAGGACCACGGCGCCGAGCAGGGAGACGAGGAACGATGTGATTGTCAGCGGCGCGTTGTTGATCGAGCCACCGCTGATCAGCAGCCCGCCGATGAACGCGCCGATAATCCCGACCACGATATTAAGAAAAATGCCCTGCTGGGCATCGGTGCGCATGATGATGCTGGCCAGCCATCCGATAACGCCGCCGACGATAAGCCAAACGATCAACCCCATGGTCTTCCTCCTCTGGTCTTCCGGCAGATGTCTGGCCGGAGCATTTTTGCATAAGGTGCAGGTCCAAACCTCGGGAATGCCGCGCGCCGGTATCTGAGTGCCGGCCCTGTTTGGCGTCAATTCCCAAGGGGTGGCGGGGTCAACGCCTTCCGCGCAGCGTGTTGAGAATGGCCAGTCCAACAACGCCCGCCAGCGCAGCCGAGGCAAAGGGGCGTTCGCGAGCGAACTGGCGCGCCCTGGCGAGGAGAGGGGCTCCTTCGGCGGCAAGCGTCTCGCGTGCCGCGCCGACGGTTTTCTGCGCCTTTCCGACCAGCTGATCGATTACGCCTTCCGCCTCGAGCGATGGATCGTTGGTTGCATCACCCGCTACTTTCTTGACTTTGCCGACGACCTCACGGCCTTCACCCATCAATGTATCTTCGTTCATCGATCCACCTCTGAAATTCTGGATCGACAACGAGCGGGCGAAGAAAAGGTTCTCGAAACCTCGCTCAGGTTCTTACCGACGATCGGCCGCTATCTGCGTGATCGTGAAGGTAATTGAACCGCGCTGAGCGGGTGAACTCCTTGGACGTCTCTGCGTTCTACAACCATGGCGACACCCGGTGAAAAGCTCCGGCCGACTTGGCAGCGGCGCCTTCTTTGGCTGATCGTCCTCATCCCGTTGGTCGTGGCCGTGATTGCGCTATTCTATCTTCGCGGATGAGCCGGGAGAGGCCGGCGCGCGCCCATTGGTCAGGGCAAATGAATGATCGCGAGCCCGGCGATGCTGACCGCAAGACCGGCCCACTGCCGACGTGTCAGGCGTTCGCGATGGAAAACCCCGGCGAGACAGACGGTGACCACCGACTGGAGTGAGGTCAGCACGCCGACCAGCGCCAGTTCGCCGGTGGCGAGTCCGGCCGATAGAGCAAGGAAGCCGCAGACCGCGACTCCGCCGGTCATTGCAACGGTTGCCACGCCGTTCATCGGCAAGGTCATGGCACGCCGACGGACCAAGGCTGCCACGCCGAGCAACGACGCGCTGATCAGATAATAGATCCAGACCGGCCAGACGCTGCCGAGGTCCGGCACGGCAAATCGGCCTTGAAGCCAGACCTGCAGCCCATAGGCGATCGCGCAAAACATGCCCCAGGCTGCGCCGCTCGACGCCGGTTTGGCCTCTCTATCCTGAATTTTGAGGCTGACCATCAGGACGCCGATGATCACCAGGGCAATACCAAGCAGGACATTCCCCTGGAGCCGCTCGCCGCTCAGCAGCGACAGCGCTGCGGTCACCGCACCAAAGCTTGCCGCGATTGGCGCGACCACCGACACCTGGCCGACCTTGAGACCATGGTAGAGCGCCAAGGTGGCGGCGACTCCGATCGGTGCCGCGCCGACTGCGGCAATCCAGCTTGTCGCGGGAGCGCCGGCGGGCACCTCAAGCCCGGCAAGCAGAAGCCAGCCGCCGACAAGGACGACACCGATGCTCTGCGCATAGAGCATCGCGCGATGGACGCCGAAGGACCGCCCGGAAACGCTGATCAGGAAATCGCTCAGACCCCAGAGCAAGGCCGCGAGCAAACCGAAAGTGAGTGCCATGCCTGTTCCGCTGCCTCAATCGCCCGAGGATAGTGCGGCCGAGCCCGGTGCCGCGATGACCGAGCCGTCTCGGCGCCCGAGAATGATCCGGTTGCCCGTGCTCGCGCAACTTGCCAGCATCCTCGCCTTTTCCAAGAAAATCCATCGGTACGGTGAGCGGCGGAGCCGGTTCTACGGCGACCGGCGAAAAACACCCTGATATAGATCAGGATGTGCAACAACCGGCGCGCGCACGCATTGTTGAACCTATGCCGCGCTATTTCCTCAACATTTACAATGACGGCGATGTGCCTGACGAGGAGGGCATTGAAGCGGAGGATCTGGGGGCTGCCAAAGGCGAGGCGATCCGCGGCGCACGCTCGCTCATCGCGGATCATGTGATCGAGGGTCGACCCATCACACTCAGTCATCGCATCGAAGTCGAGGATGGGAACGGACAGGTGCTGGCGACAATCGCCTTTGGCGAAGTGGTGACGATCCGCCCTTAAAGACGATCTCGAAGGCCGTATCCGTTCGGGAACAACCCGCCTGTGCCCGGGTTGTCTTGTCGCGACGCCCCCTCTCGCGCCAGATGAATCGGCTACAGGCTTTGTCCAGCAAGGATCGCTTCATGCCCCATATGGGCCACCCGCTTTTGCCTATGCTCAGAAAGCTGATGAAATGGTCGAAGCTCGACGAGGCTGATCAGCAGGCCGTGCTCGATCTGCCCTATCAGCTCCGCACCATCAGGCGATATGATTCCATCGTTCACGAAGGCGATCATCCCGATCGATCGTGCCTGCTGGTCGAAGGCTATGCCTATCGCCACAAGGTAGTGGGGACGGGGGGAAGGCAGATCCTGGCGCTGCATGTCGCCGGCGACATTGTCGATCTTCAGAATGCCCTGCTTCGAACCGCGGATCATAATGTGCAGGCCCTGACCGATGCCAGCGTGGCGTTCATTCCGGTGGCGTCGGTCGTGAACATCGCGTTCGAGCGACCTCGGGTCGGTCTCGCGATGTGGTATGACACACTCGTCGACGCATCGATCCATCGCGAGTGGACTGCCAATATCGGGCGGCGGAATGCCAAGGCGCGCATGAGCCACCTTCTTTGCGAATTCGGCGTGAGATTGGAGGACGCCGGGCTTGGCACCCTGTGTCGCTACGAGCTGCCGATGACCCAGGAAGAGCTGGCGGATGCGCTCGGCCTGACCTCCATCCACGTCAACCGCACCTTGAAGGAGCTCGATCGCGAGGGACTTACCGAACGGAACAAGAAGTCGGTGTTCATCACCGACTGGCAGCGGCTCGCATTGGCGGGCGACTTCGATCCCGCCTATCTCCATATCGCCGATGAACAGTCGGGCATTGCGGTGGGACTTGGCCGTTCGATCTAACGCTACTGGTCGCCCGGACGCAGGTGGCCGAAGAGCCCGGTCTTGCTGAACAGCTCGAAGACATCGTCGGGTTGCTCGGGATCGAGGACCTCATTGTCGGCAAGCCAGGCTTCGACTTGTGAGAGATCGGGAATTTCATAGGGCACCAGCGTGCGCCTGCGGTCACGCCCATTCTTGCGGCCGGTGAAGCGCAGATCTTCGATCGTGGCGATGAGCGAGCCGGTCCTCGCCAGGGTCGCGGCAACCGTTCGGGTCGGCACGCCAAGATGCTCGGCGAGAAGATCGTCGCGGATCGCCGCGATCTTGTCTGCACAATCCTCATTCTGTCCAGCCGCGCCATCGATGGTGACGTCGCATTCGGTATCGAGGCGCATCGAGCGGTTGTTCATGTTGGACGAACCGACGCGCAGGATTGCATCGTCGACAATCAGTATCTTGGCATGGACATAGATGGGCGCGCGATTGCGCGTGACCGGGTGGTACAGCCGAAGGCGATCATATCGGTCCCGCTGGCGCAGCGCCGCGATCAGCCGTGCTCGCGCCGTATCCATAGCGAGCGGCTCCAGCCATCCCTGCGCGCTTTCCGGATTGACGATGACGATCTCGGGACCGTCGGTTTCGTCGAGGCGCCGCGCCATTGCCTCGGCGATGCGCCGCGAGGCGAAATACTGGCTTTCGGCGTAGATTAAGCGTTTGGCGCGCGCGATCTGCTCAAGATAGAGTCGCTCGACTTCCAGCACCGCGCGCTGGCCGTCCATCTTGGGTGCCGTGCGCGCGATCGTGACATCGACATCGGTAAATTGCACGGGCAGGGCATCTGGCCAGCAGGCATGCCGGGGTCGTACTGCACCTAACGGCGTTCCACCGGCGCGCTTCCAGCGATCGCGCACCAGTCTGCCCAGCGCCGCGGCCGCGGGGCCTTGCAGGGCGGTGGTCGCGTCGTGCCAGGGCGGGTAGGCAGAACCGTTGGGACGCACCCGCGCAGGCTGGTCATCCTCATGATCGCGGGTGTCCCAGCGGTCCCCCGTCATGTCGATCCCTCCGCAAAAGGCGAAGCAGTCGTCGATGACGATGATCTTCTGGTGGTGCGAGGCGCCCGGTGGGTGCTGGCCATCGAGCTTCACGGTGATGCGTGGATGCATCATCCATTTGGCCAGGGTGAGCGCGGTGTTGCCGCGGAACAGCGATTTGATCGCGCCCAGATCCCAGCGCAGCAGATAGACTTCGAGCTCGGGCCGGTTCTGGACCAGCCAGTAGATGAAATCGCCGATCGTTGACGGCGCTCCGCTTGCCTGCGCTTCGTCGTCCGGGACCAGCCTGATCCGCGCGTCGAAATCCCAGCCGACCAGAATGATCCGCTTGCGCGCCTTGAGCATCGCGGCATGGGCGAAGCGAAAATAGTCGTCTGCATCGACGATGACGCTCATCTGCGTCGCCCGCGCCAGCTGCCCGGCCGCTTTCCTGTCCGATGCCATGCCGCCTCATCAAACCGCGAGCGCGGAAAGACAAGCAGCCCCTTGAAGACTTATTGAAGAATCCCAAAAATCCGCCCAAGCGGGGTGTCGCAACGGAGGAGAGAAATGTCCCGGCAAGATGCAGAATATTATGCGGCCCGTGCGGAACAGGAGCGGGCGATGGCCCAGGCGGCAAGCGACCCGGGCGTGCGTAGGATACATCTGATGCTGGCCGAACATTATCAGCGCATTGCGGATGGCAGTCTGCGCGAAGTCGAGAAACTGCCAGGATAATCGAAGGGGCGGCCGAGGCGGCCGCCCCCTTTCGTCCGAGGGAACAGGGTCGCGGCCACTCCTCGGGTCGCCAACGGGAGAGGCAAGTGCAGCCCGGGGTCAGGTTTCCGCTCGCGCGCAGAAGCCTTGGCGGCCCTGGCGATGTCGCCTTCCCGGAACCTCCGGGCGGCTCGCTTATTCTCGACGGGGAGGTGACGCATGGCCAGTGGCCGCATCGGGACCATCCTGCGCGCGAACATCGTGCTGTTCGGGGCGCTGTTTGCCAATCTCGGGATCGCGATCGCCAAATTCGTGGCTGCCGCGCTCACCGGATCTTCTTCGATGCTGTCGGAGGGCTTTCATTCGCTGGTCGACAGCGGCAATCAGCTGCTGCTGCTCTACGGCCAGCATCGCGCCAAGCGCCCGCCGGATGCACGACACCCGTTCGGCTATGGCCGCGAACTCTATTTCTGGGCGTTTGTCGTGGCCATCCTGATCTTTGCGCTCGGCGCGGGGATTTCGATCTATGAGGGTTGGCGGCATATTCGCGAGCCCGAGCCGCTGCGCGATCCGACGATCAATTATATCGTGCTCGCGATCGCCGTGATGCTCGAGGGAAGCTCGTGGTTGATCGCGGTCAGGGCCTTCGCGCGTGCAAAAGGCGAGTCAGGCTGGTGGGAGGCGGTCAGGGATTCGAAGGATCCCGCCGGGTTCATCGTGCTGTTCGAAGATTCGGCGGCACTCGCGGGGCTTCTTGTCGCTGCGGCGGGCATCTGGGCCAGCCACGCATGGAGCGACCCGCGCATCGACGGCGCGGCTTCGATCGTTATCGGGACAATCCTGGCCGGGGTTGCCGTCTTGCTGGCGCGCGAGGCCAAGGGGCTGCTGATCGGCGAGCGGGCAGATCCTCTATTGGTGGAGCGAATTCGCACATTGGTCGCGGCCAACCCGGGCATCACCGGGGTCAATCATGTCCGCACCATTCATACCGCGCCCGATGCGATCTTCGTCGCGATCAGCGCCGATTTCGACGACCGCCTGACGATGGGGGAGGGCGAAGCTCTGATCGAGACGATCGAGGCGCGGCTGCGTAAGGAGTTCAGGGAAATCTCCTCGATCTATGTGCGCCCCGAAAAGCGCGAGGACGCTGTGCTCGATCAGGGTGCGTCAGTTCAGCCGGACGGCGCCCCGGGGTTGAACGGTGCCCAAAGCGGCGCGTCAAACGAGCAGGGCGGGAAGGCCCTGCCATAGGATCGCGACCCCGGCGAGGCCGATCCCGGCCTGCGCGACCCGCTTCATCCAGCGATCGAGCTCGCTTCGATCCTGGACTGCGCGGAGGCGAAGGAACAGCAATGTCGCGGCGCCCAGGCAAAATGCCGTGATCAGCAGGGTCAATATCCGCGCGAGCGGCGTGGTCAGGAAGACGCTGGCAACGATGTAGAGCGCAAGGAGATGAACTGCCCATAGGATGAGCCCCGCAAGAAAGATGGCCCAGGCGCGCATCGTTCACCCGCCAACAGTGCGCGTCAGCAGCGCGGTCAGGCTGCCTTGTCCGGCGGCGTAGACGATCCATAACACGCACATATCGAGGCTGTTGTTGCGTGGCCGCACGATCATCCCGCGGCTGTTGCGTGCCGCGATGTACGCAGCCATCAACAGACCGACCGCAGCCAGGATCGCTTCAAGGCTGAGCAACGCATAGACGACCGCCCCCTGGCCGCTGGCATCGGGCCGCAGCCCCGCTGCAAGCCAGCTCCACAGGTCGATGCCGATGCCCGCGGCCAAGGCAAGCGCGGCACAGAAGAACACTACCCCCGGCGTCCAGAGCTGCGTCTGCGGGCGCGCGAGCATGTAACGCGCGAGCAGAGCCGCGCCCGCGGCGAGAATATAGGCGGGAAGCACGATCGCCAGCGTGATCCGGCCGGCAGGCGCCATCCAGAAGCTTGGGTGGACGCCATAGAGATAGAAGAAGCTGAACACCGCCATCGCGAAGATCATCGCCGTCACGACCAGCAGGATCACCATTGCCCACCAGCCGTGGCCCGATGGCCCGGTGACATAGGTCGGCAGCTGGATGCCTGCGCCGACATCGACCGTCTCCTCCTTCACCAGCCGATCGGTTTCCCATAGCCAGCGCAGGACGCAGAGCGTGGCGAACAGTCCGCAGGCAAAAGCGGGAAAATAGGCCTGCACGGTCAAAAGCAGGAAGAAGCCCGCGGTGAACAGCGCGGCCAGGAACGGCCATGCTGAGGGGCCAGGCATGATCTGGAGATATTGCGGTTCGGCGCGAAGCGGACTGGTCACGATCGTCTCGCGCAGCCCGGTTGCCGAACCGGGCAGAAAATAGCGTCCCGCCTCGACATCCTCGCCAAGCC
>Ga0247823_10003347_pt1 | contig 13002 bp, 11 predicted proteins | sample 13C_PalmiticAcid_2_FD_192426 | JGI IMG/M metagenome (GOLD analysis project Ga0247823, IMG submission 192426) | Soil microbial communities from agricultural site in Penn Yan, New York, United States - 13C_PalmiticAcid_Day30 | ecosystem: Environmental > Terrestrial > Soil > Agricultural land...
GCCCCCAGCCACCCGCAACCGCACCGGCGTGTTCCCCTCCGGCACGGGCACCCCAAAATCCGGCGTCCCGTCCGCCCGCCAGTACACCTTCTGCACTCTCGTCCGCCGGTTCCCGTCGTTGAGCGGGTCGCCCTTGATGTCCTTGTACCCGCGGTCGTGGTACACCATGACATCACTCAGCCCGTCCTCGGACACGGTGAACGAGTTGTGACCGGGCCCCCACTGGTTGGTGTTGGCGTTGCTCGCGAACACGGGGGTTTGGGATTTCGTCCACGACGCCGGGTCCATCAGGTCCGCCCCCACTGACGCCGTGAGCAGGCCCATGCAGTAGTTGGCGTCGGTCGCGCTGGCCGAGTAGGTCAGGAAGATCTTGCCGTTGCGCTGCAGCACCGCGGGCCCCTCGTTGACTTTGTAGCCGATGCGTTCCCAGGCAAGGGTTGGGCGGGAGATGACCACGGCTGGGGTGCGGATCGTCCAGGGGTTGAGGAGCGGCGCGAGCATGAGGCTGGAGTTTTCGTCCGAGTGGGACGGGTCCTGCTGCGCCCAGACAAGGTAGCGGGTGTTGTTGACGACGAAGGTGGTCGCGTCGAGGGAGAAGGTGTCCCAGTTGGTTTTGATGACGCCCTTTTCCGTCCAGGTCGCGGTGAGCGGGTTGGCGCCGGTGCCCTCAAGGACAAAAGCCCGGATGCGCCATTGGTTGGCCACGCCGAGGGCGACGTAGATGTACCATTTGTTGTCGATGAAGTGCAGTTCGGGCGCCCAGACCTGCCCGCTACCGACCCCGGACGCCTTGCGCCGCCAGATGGTCGTCTCCGGGGCGACTTGGAGGGCTTGGATGGTCTGTGCCCGGCGCAAGATGATGCGGTCAAACTCGGGAACGGTGGCCGTGAAGTAGTACCACCCGTCCGTGTGCTTGGAGATGTGCGGGTCCGCGCGCTGCTGGATGAGCGTGTTGACGTAGCTCACGGCTGGCGAGGCAGCGGCCAGCCAGGCGGTGGCAAAGACCGACGCTGCGGCGAGGAAACGGGCCGTGATCCGCATGTTTGCCAGAAAGGGGCTAGGCTTCAGGGGTTGGGTGGTCTGGCTGGCAAGGCCCGGGGCTTCGCGCCAAAGCGCTCGCTTATCATGACGAAGCCAGTTCAGTGTTAGTCGCGGGACGGACCTCCCGCCGGCTATATCTTTGGCTACGACGTCTCTCCGCAATATGGATCGACATCTACCCCATACTCCGGTTGAATCACCATTGCACCTCAAGACGGCATAATTTTACGCTATGCGCTCCAATGAACTGATGATGATTAGGTTGCACTGAGAAACGGTAACCGAGGCGTCCCTTGCATACGTTCCCATGGACCCGGTTAAAGCACCAAGCCGTCTGCAAGCAGCCCGCTTTCAACTGGTGTACCTTTCGTCGTGAGCTGGTAGCGAGAACCGGCAACTCGGAACCAAGATCTCTCTGCGTCTTGGGTACCACTCTCAGGGCTCAGACGTCTTGACGAGCAGGTCTGATTGGTTAAATGGTCGTTTAACCGGCCGACGACGACTTACACGACGTCCGACTTGGCGTCCGGCTCTTGACTTCGGCATCGAGGGTCGACGAGAGAAACAAAACACTGGCCGAGTATAAGATGAAGGTATGTCAGTCACGAAGATCAATCTGAATCCCTTCCCAGTGTTCAGGATCCCACACAAGATGCGTCTTCTCCCTGCTCTGATCGCGGCCCTCTGGGCTGGCGCAGCCAGCGCCGTCCCAGCGACCAAACCGCGCAGCTGCTCCACCCCAAACAAACCCGTGCTGCCCAACAGCTTCAAATGGACCTCCACGGGCGCCCTCATTGGCCCCAAAGACGACGGCCGCAACCTCGCGGGCATCAAGGACCCCACCATTGTCCAGGTCAACGGCACCTACCACGTCTTCGCCAGCACCGCCAAATCCGAGGGCTACAACCTCGTCTACCTCAACTTCACCTCCTTCGCCGCCGCCTCCTCCGCGCCCTTCTACTACCTCGACCAGTCCCCCATCGGCACCGGCTACCGCGCCGCCCCGCAGGTCTTCTACTTTGCCCCCCAAAAGCTCTGGTACCTCGTCTACCAGAACGGCAACGCCGCCTACTCGACCAACCCGGACATCAGCAACCCCGCCGGCTGGACCGCCCCGGAGGTGTTCTACCCGGCCGGCATGCCGCCCATCATCGAGGCCAACATCGGCAAGGGGTACTGGGTCGACATGTGGGTCGTCTGCGACGCGCAGAACTGCCACCTCTTCTCGTCGGACGACAACGGGCATCTGTATCGCTCGCAGACGAAGTTGAAAGATTTCCCCGCGGGCATGAGCGAGCCGGTGATTGTGATGGAGGACACTCAGAACATCTACGCGCTGTGGGAGGCGTCGCTGGTGTACGCCGTCAAGGGCGGGAAGGGGGAGCAGAAGTATCTGCTGGTGATCGAGGCGATCGGGTCGGACTCGGAGCGGTACTTCCGCGCGTGGACGTCAGACAAGATTGACGGGACGTGGAAGGCGCTGGCGGATACCGAGGCGAATCCGTTTGCGAGGGCGAATAATGTCGTGTTTGAGGAGGGGGTTGCCGAGTGGACCAAGAGCATCAGCCACGGGGAGGCGGTCAGGACGAATGTGGATCAGAGGATGGAGATTGACCCGTGCGGGATCAAGTTCTTGTACCAGGGCATGGATCCCAAGGCGAGCGGCGGGGAGTACAACGCGCTGCCGTGGCGGTTGGGCTTCATCACCCAAACGAATTCGGCGTGCTGAGCGGGATAGGTGTGGACTTGAGTCAAGTCTTGCCTTCAAAACCGTCAAGAGAGCAGAGTTGGTAGCTTTGAGAGACTAAGTGCCTTAAAACGCATAACGTTCACAGTCAGGGGTTCGACTCAACATCCTGCAACATGAATACTGGGCTCTGAGAAACCCCTGCACCAGCTGAGCACAAACAAACCCCATGTGATTCCTACTTCACCATGGTCGAAACTCTACAACCAAAACTTCTAAACACGAGACGGCCTTGGCCTCTTCTGCACATTCGATGAGCGAAGGAAAAGCTTGGGTGAGACTGGATCCGCAAGGCACTTGCTCCTCCCCCTTTCGGCGCCTTGATGGAAGCAGCTCACCTCCACACAGTCAAGTTTTGATGGAAAGTCTTACCCCCGCCCCTATTCGCAGCTACCAGTTCTCTGCGACTTCCTTATTTTGTGGCCATAGTCTCCTCCCCACCCACTTTTACTCTTCGCCCAGGATTCTTGTTCCCGGCGGCGTTCTTCCTCCCACATCATACCAACGCCACCAATCGTTATTATGAACGGCACCACTACCCACGAGTTCTCGTATCCCTTAAACGCATCCGGGTTGGCAGCTCATGACGCCGCCATGGCCAACCCTGAGTCGGACAGCCAGGACCCGGACGCCGAACCCTCCGACTCCCGACATGACGATCCGGATACCTCGTCAGGGCCCTTCGACGGGAACGACTGGGGGCCTGAAAGTGACGACGATGTGCAGCCCAGAGTACATGTTATCCACTACGTCCGCAGGGACAGGAGGTACAACCACCGAGTACAAAAGTATGACAGCAATCGGGTCGACGACCTGCGAACCACGTCCATCTTTGCGTCGCTGTCCGCCCTGCGCTCCTCGGGCAAGTTCTCCGACCTGACAATCAGCTGCGGCGGACGCGACTTCAAGGTCCACCGCGTCATCGTCTGCTCTCAGTCGCCCGTTTTCTACGCTGCGCTCGCCGAGTTCACGAATGTAAGTCGCCTTCCCCGTCCGTCCACAAAAGAAGATGTTGATACTGATCTGTACTCTCTCACAGAGGGTGGATAACGTGCTCGAGCTCCCCAAAGACGAAGACGACCCCGACGTGTTTGAGCGCCTCCTGGAGTTCCTCTACACAGGGACGTACACCCCCGGGGGGACTGCGGCATGCAACAAACCAGCCGACGCCAGCCTGCTGGAGCCCGCCGAAGTGGCAGAGCAGCTCTCCCAGGTTCCCGGCGTCGACATCAGTCAAGGCGCCTCAACCGACAATGAGAGTTACGAGGACGACGCTAAGAACGAGTTCGCTGGTGACATTGGGGAGGACGTGGAGGAGGACGAGCCTGAGGGGGAAGGCGACAATGCCGATGACGGCTCTGATGAGGAGGACCCGGACGCTGCTGTCAATCTCAAAGACACAGAAGCTCCGGAGCAGCCGGAGGTTGAGGAGAAAGCAAAGAAGGACCTGTTTCTCGCCCTCCACCTCTACGTCATGGCCAACAAGTACGAGGTCCCAACCTTGCAGCTCCTCGCGAGAAACCGTTTTTACCGCGCAGCCGAGTTGACGTGGAAGGAAGCCGAGTGGTTCCCGGACGTCGTGGACGAGATCTACAGCACCATTCCTGCCACAGACGTTCGTCTGCGAGAGATTGTCTGTCGTCTCGTAGGGGCTGGGATTCACGATGACCACCAGAGAATGCGCATGGGTCCGGTCATGGCAAAGCATGGGGATTTTGCCTTGGGCGTGCTCAACTACCTGGTGGAGAAGGACAAGGAGGTCTGGTAACGGGTATGGCGTTTTCAGTTTTGAGAAGCAGTTGACTTGACGGCATCGGCGGAGTAGAGATAACAACATTGGACAACCGCGTTTTATCTCAGTGGTTTTCGTGCTGTGGAAATCATGCTACTTGTTCCTAAAAAGCATCTCAAAACAACGAAAACATACAGAAAATACAGTAAAGACAACAACAAAAGACCAGCCGTGGAAAGAAGGCAAGATTAAGTTTCTTGTCGGCCTCAGTCAAGATGCTTCTTGCCAGAGCCGTTCTGCTCCATTGTCAAGGAAAGCAGTTGTTCAAGGTGGCAATATGAGAGTTCCGAGTTAAATCGGCTTCCCATGAGCCTTTTTCTGAAACAAAAAGTAGGACGAGCCAAGATAAGGAAAGAAAGAAATCGGTCAAGGCTAGGAGAGGGCTCAGGGTGGGAAATTTGCACCAGTGGTGTGCGCGCTATCTCTATGGCGGCTTTGGGGCTTGAGTGGGCATGCTGGGCGAGTGCTACTGCCCCGGTTACCGGTTTGGCGGGGAAACGGTGCTGGACACAGCCAAAGACTTTAAGCGCTTGCTGTACAGATGGCAAGCAGACAACTCAGGGCAAGGGACGAGCGAAGTTAGTTCGGCAAGGCGAGCGAGCACTCAACCTATTCTCGAAATCTAAACGTACACATGGCAAAAAGCTCCTCCATGCCCTCCAAGCCCATCGTGCGCTTCAAGGACCGGGATCACGTCACCAATGAGCCACTTGAGATCAATTTTCCTGCTTGCGCTGGCCCCGCCGAGGGTCACCTGGGCGTTGACGCGAGTGTCGGGTTCCTGCATTTGCCAAATCCACCAAAGTCGATCCAACATGGCGTGGTGGAAGTAGAAGATGGGGTCGCCGGGCGAGACCATCGGGTCGCCGCCGGGGTCCCCGCCCGAGATGTAATGACCCGAGTTATGGATGCCCCAGTTGTAAGGATCGCTTCGATTCACAGGTGGCGTGAGTAAAGTGTTGTAGAAGGTGTTGATGTCCTTGGACAGCGTGATGAGGTTGTAAGACTTGGCCGCAGTGGCACCGAGCGCCACCTCGGAGTTGACGTCGCGGCGCATGCAGCGCGGGTTGTATCCGCCACCGCCTGCCACGGGATTCTTTGGTACGTTGTTCATGACTGGGGAGCCGGGGCCGACGGTGGCCATGTAGCTAATGAGGAAGTTAATCACCTGGATAGATTCCTTAACCGGCTGATTATGAAGCACAAACTCTTTAAAGGGACCTTCGGTGACGCATCCACCTCCGCCGGCAGACTTGATCGTAGTACTGCCCATGCGAAGACCAGTATACCTTGGATCCGGCTCACCGTTACCACCCATGCTCGTCGCATTACCATTGAACAGGGCTGAATTCTTCGCATCCTTGGTATAACGATCGTAGTTCATATACTTTTACACGTTATAGTTAGCAAAATTTCTCCTAGGACGAAAGCTATTAAGAAGGTGAAGCGCACTGGGTGGTATCCTTTGTAACCACACTCGTTACGAAGTGCCGTCTCGTACGCAAGGACGAAGTACTTATGAGCAGGGAACAAGCCAATTGTATCATGCAGACTTCCGGCATTCGTCATGTGGTATGCCATGAAATCGTGATAGCGGCTCCGAACTCCCGGGAATTGATCCTTGGGTGCTTTGGGCGGTGCATTCATCAAGCAAAGCGTAGCGTTGATGAAATCAGTCCGCTGCTCGATGGTCATGTCGCCCCTAACAGCAAAATCAGAGACCGAGGAGTAGAACGGTGGGATCATGAGGGGTATCAAATTTACCATTCCCTCCGGACACCTGCGTTCTCCAGCGTGCAGCCGTTGTTCTTGCCAGCAGCGATCTTCTTGGCCATGTACGCCTCGACCTTGGTCATAGTCGCTTCCTCCAGCTTGTCGACGACATCCAAGGGATAAAACCCGTTGCGTTGCCTGGCGTAATAGGTATCTATGAGTTAGCGCCGCTCAAATCGCAAGTCCGACACACTCACACTTTCACCTTGGTTCTCCAGTCATCCTGTGCCACGACACCCGCGAGGAGCGAGGATAGCAGAACGAAGGCGCCCCAGATAGACCGCATGTTGGGCAGTCACTTTGTCGTAGATGCTGTACACCTGTCCTAGTGGAGTAAGGCGCTAGGGTCTTCACCGACAACGACACAAACATTTCGGATCCCAGGGACTTCTTGTAGACCATGCACTGCCGTGCTCGGATCAAGTGAGTGGCAATTGTGCCCCTCCCTTCGGCCACACCCCCTCAGACCCATATGGCCACATTAAGCTTGAAGCGATGAGTGGACTGGTCATCCATGCTTCACTTTTACTTGTCCAATTGCAATCATAGAGACTATATGTTTGGTTCAGTAACGGGTCCTGTGAGTGGTCTCGGCAGTTAAGTTCTACCAGGGTGAGGCCTACCTAGATTACCCTCGTTCCAGAATTGGCATGCTTGCGTGCCGTAGCCCACTGGGGTGACAATCCGATGTGTACCTTGTTGGCTCGGGGATCGGAGATCTCGATCTGGGTGGTCCAAACTCAGACCAGATTGAGCCCCTGTGCGCCGTAGACTTTAGCTCGTTTCTCAGTGCATTCCGTAGCCCCCAAAAACAACCCATGAAGTCCGGAGATTTGCCCGCTTGTTCAGAACCTCAGCGTCATTAGGTGGCGCCCTGCTTCTACCGAGCTTGGCGTGGAAGGTTCGAATGTGAGATTGTGGGGTGTGGGAGAGGCAATATATTGGTGATATTGCGTGTCTGGTGATGCGTGTGTGTGATGATGTTGGGCGAGGAAAAGGCTGAGGGGGCCCGGGTGCAAGAGAGAGCGAGTCATAGTTAGACATCATAATCATTCTAATTCTGTCAAGTTGAATCATCATCACCTTCTCCGGCGCGCGTTGCGTGCATTCCAGCACTTTCCCGTTTAGCCGCGAGGCTCGGCAATACGCTGTCATGGTGAGAACGTGCAGATCCTTGCAGGGTGACAGTCAGGTATTTCATCCAGATATGAAGCCATCGGTATATTAAGCCATCGTAATACCCTCCAACACGCGATGAAAGCCTTTGGCTTGATGCTCGGTTCAAAGTTCGCGGACAAGATGGGGCCAGCCACTTCTCTTGTGGCCCTGCTCTGCGGAGTCAGCTTGGCTTATCAAGGCACAGTTGGCATCGAACGCGCTCTGGGCGGCCACCTGGTGCAAAATGCGGCCGACAACTGCACCGAAAGCTCCCAATCTCCTTCGTATTGGAGGATTGAGAACTTCGTCCTGAAGGTTTACGACTGGGAAAATGGCGGCTCCACGGGCACGTTTGGCTTCACATCCTATTACTCGGCGACAAACACGACGGTACAATGTATGGTGCAGGACGTCGACCTGGCGAAGCTGGCGGATGGACCGTGGTCCAAATGTAAATCTGCTGGGACCGAGTTTCGGTTCGACTTGACCGATATAAGCCTAACCATGAAAGAAACATGGACATGTTCGGGGTCTCCGGGGTGAGTATACCTCCATCCTACTAGTTACCTTGTGCCTTGGCGCAGTGCTAACAGGGCCACCTAAAGAAGGATTTTCAATGCAAATGCGACAGGGCGCATTATGTTACACGGCTGTCTCGACAATGACACGGTGAAAGGTATCGAGTCGGACTGCGATCTGATGGGGTTGGAAATGTCGGCCAACGCAACCTCATCAGCCATCCTATAGTTGCTCTTGTTCAGTCACTCTAGTAGAGGAAGAAAACCGCCTCCCCTGTGCAGATGCAAAGATCGTTCAGCTCTCCGGGGACAGTGGGGACCGACGGGTCCAAACGCTTCCAGTTTCGTGTCCAGGACTCCAGCCTCGACATGGACATCATGACACTGGCTAAGGCAATTCTTCCGCAATTTGTAGCCAGCTACAAGTGCCACGGGACTATTGGCCAGCCGCGCCCCTCCCACATCGACGAGATGGAAAAACTTCCCGGGACCACCTACATCATGGCGCGCAATCTCTCCGTCGCACAGCCACCAAAGCCTGTGCTCCGGCAGCGCAGCTCTGTGTAAGACCTAGCGAGGAGCGTCCAGATGCTTATCGCTTTAATTCCAGCAGGGACTGACAGGTGAACAGCTTCTTCTCTCAGTCGTGGAACGAAAGTCAACAGTTGTTCCAGACGATACGGCTACCCTGCTAACCGAGTTTTGCTCCGACGTCGACCTTCTTGCTCAATCGCTACCGTCCCGATTCGCGTCGAACTTGGACAGAGTTCGTCAAGTTCTCCCGTCGCTCTTCTCAAGGACGCCCCCTTTCGTTCTCAATCATGGGACCTCTGCGTGATGAATCTCCTCATAAACTCCAAAACTGGTAACATCACGGGGATTGTTGACTGGGCCGAGGCGAGGATTCCTCCATTCGGCCCTTCGTTGTGGGGGGTTTGAGAATGTTCTTGGTTACATTAACACTTTCCGTTTACGCTTGCAATCCTCGCAAAGGAGCCTAACCTGGACGCTCTCATCGCAGTCGACCCACCGGCTCTCTTTACTCGCAGTTTTTGTCGCGGAGGAATCTCAGTTGTCGCCGCGTTTCTTCGACTGCATGAGCAAAGTCTGTGAGTGCATAGGCAAGGCACATCAGTCCAAACAAGGGGGGTTGTGGTCTGCGTTTTTTCTCCGGGGAGCTTCCTGTCGACAATGCGGTAGATTCGGACGTTCCGTGACAGGCCGCCTTGCACAAGACGTCCCTTCTGGTCGGCCTCAGTCGAAATGCTCCTTGCCAGCGCTGTTCTGCTCCATTGTCAAGGAAAGCAGTTGTTCGAAGTGGCGAAATCAGGGTTCCGAGTTAGATCGGCTTACCACAAGCCTTTTTCTGAACCAAAAAGTAAGACGAGTCAAGATGATGATGAAGCTCTCGCGGCCGCCGTCCAGCCAATCGTTATGCGAGTCACTGGACCAAGACCAAGCGTGTGAAGAGCGGAGTCGCAACAGGCGCGGCGCTTTCAGGAAGAGAAGGTTTCCCCAATTTGCACTAGTTAGCGCAAGAGTGCAATATTCCTGCCAGAATAGTGCACTCTTGTGCGGTTGGCTCCGGCCGGGCTCCAGCTTTGCCCACAGTTCGGTTGTTTTATTTGTCGGGCTGATTCACATACAGCAGCCCCGGGAATCCTCCGGGAGACCAACATTACCACCCTCACTCGCTTCGTTGTCGAAACTCTCTTCGTTGCCGAGCCTCTCTTTTGCTGCTTGCGCAACAATTCCCAGCGGCCCGCGTACCGTACTGTACCGCACAAAGAGCACCGCCGCCGCCACCAACTCGGCCACCAAGCGCCATGGCTGCACGCAACTTCCCGAGGTTTCGGGATCTGCCAACGGAGCTACGACTGCAAATCTGGTCGTGCTGCCTCCCCGGCCCCCGAGTCGTCGAGATGGACTATCCGCTGTCAATTCATCATCCCACCCGTCCGGCCGCCCCTCCCCGAGAGCTTTGGTCACGGCCGCCCAGTCAGCCTCCTCCTCTGGTGTCTCGCGTGTGTCGCGAGGCGCGCTATGTTGCCCTGAACCGCCGCCATCAATATGTGACAAACGACTTGGGGCAGACGGACGAAGACGGCACGCCGTGTCCGCCATACCAGAGCGACTGGGGCCTCGAGGCGCCAGTCCGGTTTCGCAAGGGCTTCGACATCGTCCATCTCAATTGGCACAAAGACTATGCGTACTACGACGTTGACACTGACACCCTCCCTGAGTTTCCCTGGGAGACTTTCCAGTGGCTGGCCAACCAAGCTGCCGCAGCTTCAGTCACTGCCGGCTTATTGCTCCCGTTCGAGCCTAGGCCGACGAGCCGTTGGTACCCTAGCTCTACAACCACATTTAGCCCAGAGGAGATTAAGTACTTCAACCCCCACCGTATCTACTATGTAGTCTTGGCCATGGTCGAGATCCATATCTCGGCCGAGGAGGCTTACCGGGCTGGGGTATTTGGTCTCCTGGGCGAGGAACCTATCCAGCTAGTTGATCCGCGGGACGCGGTGACCATCGCCAAATTTCAAGACGTCTGGACACGCCACCAGGCAGGGTCACCTTCGGACGAGGAGCTGGACGTGGCCGACTTCTTCTCCGCCGCCGCCGACGCTCCTGACGCATGGTGCGCACGAGTCCAACAGTGGCGCCAAAATCTGGACAAAGCATGGTTGCGTGCAAAGAGCCACGATCTCCGCCTGCCAGGGGCAATTTTCTACGAAATCTGGCCAAACTGGGAAGCCGCCTCTGAGGACGAGGAAGATGGGGATTATACTCAAATCCCCCACGGCTGGTCTTGCCGCTGGGATCGCCGAGAGCTCATCAGGGAGCATCCGTGGGTCCAGACACAACTGGCGCTGATGCCGCGCTTTGAGCCGGTCATTATGTTCCGCCACTGTGTCGGATTCTGTGGTCGGTTTGTTCCTACCCAGGACGACAACCTATCGCAGGACGGCTTGCTGGAAGGGGATCCACGGGGTGTATTTCGTCACATCGCGGCGCGGCGTGTTGCGTAGTCAAGGAAACCGCTGCCTGTCTCTTGATGGTCTGACTGACTGTGTATCTGCTGACTTCCTGGTCAACCATTCACGGAGACTGCGGAGTCGCAGGCGTTTCGATTCAACAGAAGGAAAGGGATAGACTTTTGTAACTCACCGTCAACAGGAGAGGAGGTAACTGATCAACCAGAGTCAAGTTACGTATTATTAGGTAACGCACTTCTAGGCGCAACAACACTATCACCTGCTGAATTCACTTTCAATTTTGCACAGGGCAACATATCAAAACAGGCGCAACGCCCCTAAAACTAAAGCACGTACCCACCCCGTCAAGAACCCCCCACCGGACCCGTATCCTGCCGTTCCACATGGGATGTCTGATCTCAATGTGAGGCCCCAGCCGGGTAGACTGTGTGTCCAGCAGATCCCAACCAAGGGAGTGGTATCCCTCGGAGATCCGGAGCAAGGCTCGGACGCTTCGGATTTGGCATCCTGAGGCTCAGGTCACCACGTGCAGCGCACCTCCTCCCAGGCACTGAGATTACAAGTGCTCCCCGTGGGACATTGGCCGTATCCATCAATGTTCATCGTATGTTTCTTAGACATGCACCGCCTGGCTTGACCCCCGAAGCGGAAATGGCCTCGACTGTTGCCCCAGTCGACGCAAAACTCAGTCATGCCCGGCACGCCGGTGCCCCTGCAACCCTCGTTGGCGTCCACCCGGTAGCTGCCGTAATCCGTGGTGAAGACGCCGCTGACGCTGGTGCACCAGATGTTGAATGAGGCGCAATAGGTGAACACCGCCATGCCATCCGCCAACGCGCAGGTGGCCGTCGCAAGCGCGGCGAGACCCGCGGAATTCCAAGGGCGCATTTTCAGGTTCCTGTGCTGCTCCTCCGTGTTAGCTCTGGTTCTGACCTTGAACCAAGTGAGGTCATCAACACGGCACTTACTGTTGAGATGGATTTTTTCTCTTTCCCTCTGGTCTGGGAAGAAGATACGGACAGCATCCAGGCAAGCGATCTAATGACCACCAGAGCATATGGTCAAGATTCGGTTCTCACAGGATATTTATTTTAGCCAGGCGGTGCTTTGACCGTGGAGCAATACGATTGGGGGCCAAAATGTACCCCTTTGAGCCCTGCCAGGTCTCTTCCCTGGAACCGAGACCCGCGCGCCAAACTGTTGATGCAGTTGGCCTCCATCTGTTGCTCCCTGCGTCAATAGACCCAAATCCTGCGGCCCTGTGATCAAATTTAGGGGTTTGACAACGCGTTTAGTCCATCGGGAGGTCGCGGTGGGGGAGGAAGCTAGGCGATGTAGTATTTTGAGCCCCCAACTCACACGGCACATCCTGGGACCTGGGTCTTGAGCCGCCAAGAGGCTCCAGTCGTTGGTCATGGTCTGCACAAGCCAGGCACAGCAGCGCTCCTCGTGCGGGATGAGGACCACCAGACTCGGGATCTCCAAATCCCTCAACCAACAAAAAGTCCTTGGCAAGAAGCATCACGGAGGATGTCCCGTGGATCCCGACTTCAAGGTAAGTACCCAGCTGCACTCACCCCGTGTTAGCTCCCTCACGCGAGCGTCCTCCATGCCAGCCGGACTTCGCCGCCAGAGTGTCGTGACAGGCCGTAACAGTCTACCTACAAAAGCAAGCCGAATCGAGAGCTGTTCAAGTGGTGAGAGGTACGACGGGTGCTGTGACGCCGCTGCAGGGTGTCTGTCGCTGGCGGCTTTCCCACTAGAAATGGATCCGCCACGGCGGTACTGGGCCGCACCATTGCATCCCTAGATCGAGTGACCTTGCCTTATGCAGCGTCCCGAAAGATTGCAGCATACCACTTCAAGGCACGCCGTGCAGTTCAAGTTGCATCCCAGCAATGCAACCCTGGATTTCCGTACCAGGAAATCGGCACGCAGCCTTTGCTCGGACAGTCCCTGAATTCTGTTTGGGAG
>Ga0247823_10003348_pt1 | contig 13002 bp, 13 predicted proteins | sample 13C_PalmiticAcid_2_FD_192426 | JGI IMG/M metagenome (GOLD analysis project Ga0247823, IMG submission 192426) | Soil microbial communities from agricultural site in Penn Yan, New York, United States - 13C_PalmiticAcid_Day30 | ecosystem: Environmental > Terrestrial > Soil > Agricultural land...
GTTCCAGGACGCGCTGAAGTACGTGCGTCAGCTGTCGGCCAATCGCGGCACCATCCTGTTCGTGGGTACCAAGCGTCAGTCGCGCGAAATCCTCGCCGAGGAAGCCGCGCGCGCCGGTATGCCGTATGTCGACAGCCGCTGGCTGGGTGGCATGCTGACCAATTTCAAGACGGTCAAGATTTCCATCAAGCGCCTGAAGGACATGGAAGCCATGCTGGAATCGGGCGCCGTGGAACAGATGAGCAAGAAGGAAGCGCTGATGTTCGAGCGCGAGATGGTCAAGCTGCAGAAAGCCATCGGCGGTATCAAGGATCTGGGCGGTGTGCCGGACGCCATCTTCGTGGTGGACGTCGGCTACCACAAGATTGCCATCACCGAAGCCAACAAGCTGGGCATCCCGGTGATCGGCGTGGTCGATACCAACCACACGCCTGACGGCATCGATTATGTCATCCCGGGCAACGACGACTCGAGCAAGGCCGTGGCCCTGTACGTGCGCGGCGTGGCCGACGCCATCCTGGAAGGCCGTGCCAATGCGGTACAGGACGTGGTCGAAGCCGTGCGTGGCGAAGGCGACGAGTTCGTCGAAGTCACCGAAGGCTAAGCCGACAGGCGGGACTTTCCGACCGCCTGTGCGTGAATGCTGGCCGCTTCCGTGGCCGGGCGCGCGCCAAGGGAGTCCTGAGCAAGAAAAGGGGCGATGCAGATCGGCCCCTTTTTTTTAAGCAGCGGACTGGACATTTCCAGTTGCTGCATCGACCAGACACTGTCATCCGGCGATGGCATCATCGCCGCCGGATCAAACATCAACGGCCGGCCTGATTCATCAGGCGGCACACAATCTAGGAGCACACAAATGGCTGCAATTACCGCAAGCATGGTGGCAGAACTGCGCGCAAAGACCGACGCGCCAATGATGGAATGCAAGAAGGCCCTGACCGAAGCCGACGGCGATCTGGCCAAGGCCGAGGAACTGCTGCGCGTCAAGCTGGGCAGCAAGGCCAGCAAGGCCGCTTCGCGCGTGACGGCTGAAGGCGTGGTAGCTGCCTTCATCGACGGCACCAAGGGTGCGCTGATCGAACTGAACTGCGAAACCGACTTCGTTTCGAAGAACGACGACTTCCTGAAGTTTGCAGCCGACCTGGCCAAGGTCGTGGCGAACGAGCAACCGGCTGACGTTGCAGGCCTGTCGGCCCTGAACCTCGACGGCGAGCAGATCGAAGCTGCCCGTACGCGCCTGATCGGCAAGATCGGCGAGAACATGACGATCCGCCGCTTTGCCAAGTTCCAGAACGGCGGCAAGCTGGCTTCCTACCTGCACGGCACGCGCATCGGCGTGATGGTTGAGTTCGAAGGCGACGAAGTGGCTGCCAAGGACGTGGCAATGCACATCGCTGCCATGAAGCCGGTTTCGCTGTCGTCGAACGACGTGCCGGCCGAGCTGATCGCCAAGGAGCGCAGCATTGCCGAGCAGAAGGCTGCCGAGTCGGGCAAGCCGGCCGAAATCACCGCCAAGATGGTGGAAGGTTCGGTGCAGAAATACCTGAAGGAAGTGTCGCTGCTGAACCAGCCGTTCGTGAAGAACGATAAGCAGACCGTCGAGCAGATGCTGAAGGCCGCCAACACCACTGTGAAGAGCTTCACGCTGTATGTGGTCGGCGAAGGCATCGAGAAGAAGCAGGACGACTTCGCTGCCGAAGTGGCTGCCCAGGTGGCTGCCGCCAAGCAGGGCTGATGCCTGCGGCCTGCCCCTCCCGACGCAGGGGCAGGCCCGGTGTGCCGGGCGCATGTGTGTGTCCGGCCTGCGGCACCGTATAATGCCGCAGGCCCGTTTTCAGCGTGGCTCCCCCAGATTCCCGGGGCGATGCTGAAAACCGGCTTTCAATCCTATCCGGATTGCATAGCACGGTCTTTTGCAAGACCCGCTGTGACATCAAACAGAACATAGCCACACCGAGGGTGACCATGCCAGCCTACAAGCGCGTTCTTCTCAAATTGTCCGGCGAAGCCCTCATGGGCGACGATGCCTTCGGCATCAATCGCTGCACCATCGAAGGCATGGTCAGCGACATCGCGGGCATCGTCAACCTGGGAGTCCAGGTGGCGATCGTCATCGGTGGCGGCAATATCTTCCGCGGCATGGCGGGCGGCGCGGCGGGCATGGATCGGGCCACGGCCGACTACATGGGCATGCTCGCGACCATGATGAACGCGCTGGCGCTGCAGGATGCACTGCGCCATGCCGGTATCGAAGGCCGGGTGCAGTCCGCGCTGCGCATGGACCAGATCGTCGAGCCGTATATCCGTCCGCGCGCCATCCGCCAGCTGGAAGAGGGCCGCGTGGTCATCTTCGCGGCCGGCACCGGCAATCCGTTCTTCACCACCGATACGGCCGCTGCGCTGCGCGGCGCGGAAATCGGTGCAGAAATCGTGCTCAAGGCGACCAAGGTCGATGGGGTCTACACTGCCGACCCGAACAAAGATCCGAGCGCCACGCGTTATTCCACGATCACCTTTGATGAGGCAATCTCGCGCAATCTGCAGGTCATGGATGCCACCGCATTTGCCCTGTGCCGCGATCAGAAACTGCCCATCAAGGTGTTCTCCATCGTCAAGCCCGGCGCGTTGAAACGCGTGATCCTGGGCGAGGATGAGGGCACGCTGGTGCACGTCTGATTTGCCTGCCTCGGCTCAGGTGCCGGGGCATTGCATCAACCTAAATTGTTTTGGAGAGCTGTCATGACAGGCGACATCAAGAAGGGCGTCGATCAGAAGATGCAGAAGTCGATCGAGGCTTTCAAGGCCAGCCTGGCCAAGATCCGTACGGGCCGTGCCCACACCGGATTGCTCGACCATCTGCAGGTCGATTATTATGGTTCGATGGTGCCCATCTCGCAGGTTGCCAACATCACGCTGGCGGACTCGCGCACGATTGCCGTGACGCCGTGGGAAAAGAAGATGGTGCAGACCATCGAGAAAGCGATCCGCGATGGTGACTTGGGCCTGAACCCGGCAACGCAAGGCGATGTGATCCGTGTACCGATGCCGCCGCTGACCGAGGAGCGCCGCAAGGAGCTGACCAAGGTGGTGAAGGGTGAGGGCGAGGATGCCAAGATAGCGATCCGCAACCTGCGCCGCGATGCGAACGAGCAACTGAAGAAACTGGTGAAAGACAAGACCATTTCGGAAGATGACGAGCGCCGTGCCCAGGACGAGGTCCAGAAGCTGACCGACCGCTATGTCGCCGAAGTTGACAAGCTGGTGGCAGAGAAAGACAAGGAGATCATGACGGTGTAACTGTCATGCCCGTCGGTCCGTCGTGGCGGACCGACGCGGTGGTACACCGGTCATTACTGCATGCCCCATATCAGCTCCACCCTCGCGGTTCCATCCGCCAGCGATGTTCCTCAGCACGTTGCCATCATCATGGATGGCAACGGCCGCTGGGCGACCCATCGCCACATGCCGCGCGTTGCAGGCCATGGCCGCGGCCTGGAAGCGGTGCGGAGCATCGTCGAGGCGTGTGCCGTGCGCGGCGTGCGCTATCTGACGCTGTTTGCCTTCAGCTCCGAAAACTGGCGGCGTCCGGCCGACGAGGTCACCTTCCTGATGCGTCTCTTCGCTGCCGCATTGCGCCGCGAAGTCGTGCGCATGCATGCCAATGGCATTCGCCTGCGGGTGGTGGGAGAGCTGACTGCCTTCAGCCCGCGTATCCAGCGGTTGATCCGCGATGCGGAAGCCAAGACCCAAGGCAACACGGGCATGACCGTGACGATTGCCGCTAACTATGGCGGACGCTGGGATATCCTTCAGGCGACGCGCCGCATGCTGGCGGCGTCGCCGGCCATGGTGCCGGCTGACGTTACCGAGGAGGCGCTCACGCCTTACCTGCAGATGTCATTTGCCCCGGAGCCCGACCTGTTTATCCGCACGGGTGGCGAGCAACGCATCAGTAACTTCCTGCTCTGGCAGCTGGCCTACACGGAGCTGTATTTCACCGATACCTACTGGCCGGATTTCGATGCCGCGGCGCTGGATCGTGCATTTGCCTCCTACCGGCAACGAGAGCGGCGTTTCGGCCGCACCAGCGCCCAGCTGCTGAATGGCGCCACGGCCGAATCTCCAGTGGCCAACTGACACGGAGGCGCCATGCTGCTGACCCGGGTCATTACCGCGCTGTGCCTGCTTCTGGTTATCCTCCCGGTGCTGTTCCTGGGCTCGGTACCGGTGCTGGGTGGCTTGGCTGCCGTGTTCGTTTTCGCCGCTGGCTGGGAATGGGCACGCCTCGTGCGCCTGTCCGCGCCGTGGACCTATCTTTATGCCTTCGCCGCCTTGTTGCTGCTGCTGATCTGGAGCGACCTCTCCATCGGGCGCCCGCTGAGCGCACCGCTCTTGGCCGCTGCCATCGCCTGGGCCGCGGCGCTCATCATGCTGCGCCGGGGTGTGCAGCCGCTGGACACACCGGCGGCACTGCTGGTGGGTGTATTGGGACTGATCATGCTGCCCGCGTTTGGGCTCGCACTGATGCAGTTGCGGGCACATGGCATCCTGATGTTGTTGTCATTTGCGGTTCTGGTCTGGACGGCTGATATTGGTGCATATTTTTTCGGCAAGGCATTTGGCCGCCGCAAACTTGCCCCGACGGTCAGCCCGGGCAAATCCTGGGAAGGGGCGATTGGCGGCTGGCTATGTGTCATGGCCGTGGCCGGCACGATGGTGTTCACTGGATGGCCCGGCGGCACATGGCCGCAACGTCTGGTCGAGCATCATGGCTGGCTGGTCGCCGGGGGGCTCGTGACAGTGCTGGTGGCTGCCAGCGTGATTGGTGACCTGTTTGAATCCCTGTTGAAACGGCAGGCCGGTATGAAGGACAGCAGCCAGTTGCTGCCGGGCCATGGCGGGGTGCTCGACCGGATCGATGCCTTGCTGCCTGCGTTTCCGCTTGCCCTCTGGCTTTTATGATGCGCCATGTCACGATTCTAGGATCGACCGGATCCATCGGCGAAAGCACGCTCGATGTGATTTGCCGTCATCCCGAACGCTATGCCGTACATGCGCTGACTGCGCACACGCAGGTGGACAAACTGGCCGCCCAGTGTCGCCAAGTGCGCCCTGCGCTGGCCGTGGTCGGTACCGCGGAGGCTGCGCAGACCCTGTCGGCACAATTGCGGCGCGACGGGTTGTCCACTGAAGTTGCCTATGGACCGGAAGCCTTGGTGGCGGCCGCCGCCGATCCCGCCAGCGATACCGTGATGGCGGCCATCGTCGGCGCTGCCGGACTGCCGTCCGCCATGGCGGCCGCGTGCGCCGGCAAGCGCGTGCTGCTGGCCAACAAGGAAGCGCTCGTCATGTCCGGTCACCTGTTCATGCAGGCGGTGCGCGACAGCGGGGCCACGCTGCTGCCGATCGACAGCGAACACAATGCCATCTTCCAGAGCCTGCCGTCGCAGCATCCGCAGTATGGCGCACATGTCGAAAGAATCATCCTGACTGCGTCGGGCGGGCCCTTCCGCACACGTTCGCTGGATTCCCTGCGATCCGTCACCCCCGACGAGGCCTGTGCGCATCCCAACTGGGTAATGGGGCGCAAGATCTCGGTCGATTCCGCGACGATGATGAACAAGGGCCTGGAAGTCATCGAGGCCCATTGGCTGTTCTCCGCGCCGGCTTCGGCGATCGAAGTGCTGATTCATCCGCAGAGCATCATTCATTCCATGGTGAGTTATCGGGATGGCTCGGTCATTGCGCAACTCGGCAATCCCGATATGCGCACACCGATCGCCTATGGGCTGGCCTATCCGGAGCGAATCGAAGCCGGCGTGAGTCCGCTCGATCTCGCGCGTGGCGGCGGATTGACGTTCGAAACGCCAGATCTGGAGCGGTTTCCATGCCTGCGCCTGGCCTACGAGGCCATGCGGGCAGGCGGCAGCGCCGCCGCGATATTGAACGCTGCCAACGAAGTGGCGGTCGAAGCGTTTCTCGACGGATGCCTGTGCTTCACGGACATCCCGGATCTCATCATGCATACGCTCGAACGCTGCACTGCCGATACACCGACGTCGCTCGACGATGTACTGGAGGCCGACCGTAAAGCCCGCGCTTGTGCCTACAGCATGCTCTCCAGCCGGTATGTGGCGTAGCCACAGCATGCAGGCGAGATAACGGAGTACGACCTATGCAGACGGTATTCGCCTTCATCATTGCCCTTGGTATCCTGATTTTCATCCACGAGATGGGGCATTACCTTGCGGCCCGCTGGTGTGGCGTGAAAGTGCTGCGATTTTCCGTCGGCTTTGGCAAACCGCTAGTGCGCTTCATCTCGCGCGGCCGTGACCGGACCGAATGGACCGTTGGTGCGATTCCACTGGGCGGTTACGTGCGCATGCTCGACGAGCGAGAACTGGAAGAGGCTGGACAGCGTGTCGATCCAGCCGATCTGCCGCGCGCCTTCAACCGGCAATCCGTGTGGAAGCGCTTTGCCATCGTCGCGGCCGGGCCTGCCGCCAATTTCCTGTTGGCCATCGTCCTGTACATGATGCTGGCCATGAGCGGCACGCGCGAACCGGTGGCGATCCTTGATACGCCACGGGCAGAATCTGCCGCTGCGCTGGCCGGCATCGAGGGCGGGGAGCGTATCGTTGCCCTGCGTGTGGATGACGATACCGAGATCATTCGTTCCTGGAACAGCTTCCGCATGCGCATGTTTGAACTCGGGCTCGATGGCGCGGCACCTGTGCTCGAGCTGCGTGCGCCGGACGGGCGCACCCGCAGCGTCGCGCTGCCGGCGGTTCCGGACGTGGGACGCGATCCAGGCGGCGATCCGCTAGCCGTACTCGGATTGCAGTTGCAGGGGGGGCCGGTAACCGTCACCGAAATCGTACCTGACAGCGCTGCCAGCCGTGCTGGACTGATGATCGGTGATCGCATCGTGGCGCTCGATGGCATGCCGGCAGGCAATGCTGCGAGTCTGATTGCAGCCATCCGAAGCAAGCCGGATCAGGGCGTGACCCTGGGGATCGAGCGGGCAGGGCAGCCGCGTGAACTGCACACCCGGTTGGGTGCCGAGGCAACCTCTGGCACACCGGTCGGCAAGCTGGGTGCCGGGCTCGCGCAGGCGGTACCAATGGAAGAGGTCAGCTACGGCCTGCAGGATGCCGTGACGCGCAGCCTGGGACAGGTCTGGTCGACCTCCATCATGTCGCTGCGCCTGCTGGGCAAGATGCTGGTCGGCGAGGCCTCGCTGCAGAATCTGAGCGGACCCCTGACTGTGGCGACCTACGCAGGCAAGGCTGCGGACCTGGGAATTCAGCCGTTCATCCAGTTCCTGGCGTTGATCAGCATCAGCCTGGGAGTGCTGAATTTGTTACCCATTCCGGTATTGGATGGGGGGCATTTGCTGTATTATTGCGTAGAAATTTTGACCGGCAGGCCCATCCCGGAACACTGGCAGATGGCGCTTCAAAAGGTCGGTATGGCGTGCATTCTTCTGTTGACATCACTGGCGTTGTTCAACGATTTCAGCCGCCTGTTGCAGACGTAGGAATCACGCACTGTATCCAGTACGCCATCCGTCGTCACAGACCCGAGTACTGGCCGCGCCGTGGCGCGGCCGGAATGGCACAGGCGTGCTGTGATGGATATCAAACCGAGGGGATCCAAGTTGATCAGGAAACAACGTCGCTCGCTGAGTCTGCTAACGGCTTCCATTCTGGCGGCACTCTCCATGCCGGCCTGGGCTGCCGAACCGTTCGTGGTGCGCGACATCCGCGTCGAAGGCCTGCAGCGCGTCGAGCCGGGTACGGTGTTCGGCTACCTGCCGGTGCGCGTTGGTGAGACGTTCGATGATGAGAAGGGCTCGGAGGCGATCAAGACCCTGTACAACACCGGTTTCTTCAAGGACGTACAGATTCGTTCGGAGAACGGCGTGTTGGTCGTAGTCGTGGAAGAACGGCCCGCCATTTCCCAGCTGGATTTCGTCGGTATCAAGGAATTCGACAAGGACACGCTGCGTCGCTCGCTGCGTGCTGTAGGTGTTGCGGAAGCGCGCTCCTACGATCGCTCGATGATCGAGCGCGCCGAACAGGAGCTCAAGCGCCAATACGTCGCGCGCGGCTACTACGCAGCCGAGGTGCAGAGCACCGTAACGCCGATCGAACGCAACCGCGTGTCGGTGGTGTTCAATGTCGACGAAGGTTCGGTCGCCAAGATCCGCGAGATCAACTTCATCGGCAACAAGGTGTTCAAGGAAAGCACGCTGCGCGACGAGATGCAGCTGGCCACGCCGAACTGGCTGTCGTGGTACACCAAGAACGACCTGTACTCGAAGCAGAAGCTGACCGCCGACCTCGAGGCGCTGCGCTCCTTCTACCTGAACCGCGGCTACCTGGAGTTCGCGATCGAGTCCACGCAGGTCTCGATCACGCCGGACAAGAAAGACATCGCGCTGACCATCAACATCAAGGAAGGCGAGCAGTACAAGGTATCCGACATCAACTTCTCCGGCGAGCTGCTCGGCAAGCAGGAGGAGATGGAAAAACTGCTGAAGCTGAAGAAGGGCGACGTGTTCTCGTCCGAAAAGCTGACCGAGACCACCAAGGCCATCACCGACCTGCTCGGCACGTATGGCTACGCCTTCACGACCATCAACCCGCAGCCGCAGATCAACCAGGAAACACGCGAGGTCGCCCTCACGCTGGTGGTGGATCCGGGCCGCCGTGTCTACGTGCGCCGCATCAACGTGGTCGGCAACAACAAGACGCGCGACGAAGTGGTGCGCCGCGAGATGCGCCAGTTTGAAAGCTCGTGGTTCGATGGCGAGAAGCTGAAGCTCTCGCAGGACCGCATCAACCGGACCGGCTACTTCACCGACACCAACATCACCACCGAGGACGTGCCCGGCGCGCCTGACCAGGTGGATGTCAACGTCAACGTCACCGAGCGCCCGACCGGCCAGCTGACCCTCGGCCTTGGCTTCTCGTCCACGGACAAGCTGGTGCTGCAGGCCGGTATCAAGCAGGAAAACGTCTTTGGCTCGGGTACCAGCCTGGGCCTCGACATCAACACCGGCAAGGCGTTCCGCACGCTGTCCGTGAACCACCACGATCCGTACTTCACGATCGACGGCATCAGCCGCACGACCGACCTGTACTACCGGACTTCGCGGCCGCTGTACTACGCGGGCAATGGCGACCAGGACTACAAGGTGGTGAGCGCGGGTGGCGGCGTCAAGTTCGGCGTGCCGTTCTCCGAGCTCGATACGGTGTTCTTCGGCATCGGCTACGAGAACACCAAGCTCGATGTCACCAATAACACGCCGCAGGCCTACCGCGACTTCGTGCGTGATTTCGGTCGGCAGACGCACAACTTCCCGTTCACGATTGGCTGGGCCCGCGACGGTCGCGACAGCGCACTGGTGCCGACCAAAGGCCGCTACCAGCAGGCCAACCTTGAAGTCGGCGTGCCGGGCGGGGACCTGCAGTACTACCGCGGCTCTTACCAGCACCAGTATTACTATCCGCTCTCCAAGGCTTTCACGCTTGCATTTAACGGCGAGATCGCCTACGGTCGCGGCTATGCTGGCAAGGCATTCCCCGTGTTCAAGAACTATTTCGCCGGCGGTATCGGCTCGGTGCGTGGCTACGATACCGCCTCGCTGGGTCCGAAGGAAGCGAACGGCGATCCGATCGGCGGCGCATCGAAGTTGATCGCCAACGTGGAATTCATCTTCCCGCTGCCGGGTTCCGGGGTCGACCGCACCTTGCGTCTTTTCACCTTCTTCGACGCGGGTAACGTCTACGGCGAAAAAGAGAACTACAATTTGAGCGAGTTGCGCTATTCGACGGGTCTCGGCCTGTCGTGGCTGTCGCCGATCGGTCCGCTCAAGCTCAGCGTGGGTTTCCCGCTGCGCCGCAAGCCGGATGATCGCACCCAGCGCTTCCAGTTCCAGATCGGTACGGCATTCTGACAAAGGATTACATGATGGCCTCCCTGCAAGTTTCCCGTTTCTACGCTGTTTTGGCCTTGTGCGGCGCGGCCGCGGCTTGGGCGGCACCTGTCCACGCGCAGGAAGCCAAGATTGCAGCGGTGAACTCCGAACGGATCCTGCGCGAGTCGCAACCCGCCAAGGCAGCCCAGAGCAAGCTGGAGCAGGAGTTTTCCAAGCGCGACAAGGAGCTGCAGGACCTGGCGAACCGCGTCAAGTCGCTGGCCGAGAAGCTCGATAAGGATGGCCCCGTGCTGTCCGAATCCGATCGCGCCCGTCGGCAGCGCGAACTGGCCGACCAGGACCGCGAATTCCAGCGCAAGCAGCGCGAGTTCCGCGAGGACCTCAACCAGCGCCGCAATGAAGAGTTGGGCCTGGTGCTCGAACGCGCCAACCGTGCGATCCGCCAGATCGCCGAGCAGCGCAAGTACGACCTGATCGTGCAGGAAGCGGTCTATGTCAGTCCGCGCATCGATATCACCGACGAGGTGATGAAGTCCCTGAATGCCGGTGGCCGTTAACCTGATCGTTCGCCAGCGTACGCTGGTTACGCCACCTTCCGGAGCCATCTGATGTCCCCCACGCTCGCGCTGCTGGCGCAGGAAGGCGGGGCTCAGGTCATCGGAAACGACAGTGCCACGGTCAGCGGCCTCGCGCCGCTCGACCAGGCCGGACCTGAGCAGTTGTCTTTTCTTTCCAATCCCTTGTATCTCCCGCAGGTCGGCGTCTCGCGCGCCGGCACCATCATCGTGTCGCGCAAGGATTTCGACGCGTTGACGGAGCAGGGCCAGACTAGCCAGCGCAATTGGTTGATCGCAGCAAACCCCTATGCGTGCTTTGCGCGCATTGCCCAGTGGTTCGAGCGGCAGGCCCGGCCAGCGACCTTGCCCGGCGTGCATCCGGGCGCGGTGGTGGCAGCCGATGCCGTGGTACCCGTCAGCTGTGTGATCGGCCCTAACGTCGTGATCGAGTCTGGTGCGCGGCTGGGCGAACGCGTGCGTATCGTGGCCAATGCATTCATCGGTGCGGGTGCCGAGATTGGCGACGATACCGTGATCCAGCCGCAGGTGTCGGTCTATCACGGCTGCGTGGTGGGCCAGCGCTGCATCATTCACAGCGGTGTCGTCATCGGTGCGGACGGCTTTGGCTTTGCGCCCGATTTCGGGCCGACGGGCGGCGAATGGGTCAAGATCCCGCAGACCGGACGTGCCGTGATCGGTGACGATGTCGAAATTGGCGCGAATACCACCATCGACCGCGGGGCCATGGCCGACACTGTGATCGAGCAGGGCTGCAAGCTCGACAACCAGATCCAGATCGCGCATAACGTGCGCGTCGGCGCCTACACGGTCATCGCCGGCTGCGCGGCAATTGCCGGCAGTACCAGGGTGGGGCGTTACTGCATCATCGGCGGTTCGGCCAATCTTGCTGGTCACCTCACGATTGCCGACAAGGTCACCATTTCGGGCGGCACGTCGATCACCAAATCGATTGCGGCCGCTGGGCATTTCACCAGCGTCTTCCCGTTCATGCCCCATGCGGAATGGGAACGCAACGCGGCCATCGTGCGCGGCCTCGGTCGCCTGCGTAGTCGCCTGCAACAAGTCGAAAAACAGATTTCCTCCCGAGCCACAGAAGAATGACAGACGAAAATCAGACTGCGCCGGACGCAGTCAATATGGATATCCACAGCATCATCAAGCTGTTGCCCCACCGCTATCCGATCCTGCTGGTCGACCGGGTGCTTGAGTTCGTGCCGCAGCAGCGCATCAAGGCGCTGAAGAACGTCACGATCAACGAGCCGTATTTCATGGGCCACTTCCCGAATCACCCCGTCATGCCGGGCGTGCTGATTCTCGAGGCCCTGGCACAGACGGCTGCGCTGCTGACCTTCGGCGGCGAGATGGAGCGCAAGGAAGACCAGGTGTACCTGTTCGTCGGCATCGATGGTGCGCGCTTCAAGCGCCAAGTGACGCCAGGCGACCAGTTGCATCTCAATGTCGAGGTGCTGCGTTATATCCGCGGCATCTGGAAGTTCAAGGCGTTTGCCACCGTGGAAGGCCAGGTCGTGGCCGAGGCCGAGTTGATGTGCACGGTCAAGCAGGTCGAGTCGTAATCAAGTAGTAATCCCGCGAGCCGGTAGCCGCGAGACGGTCCGGCACCAGCAAGGAATAGAGTGCATGACGCAGATACACCCAACCGCAATCGTCGATCCGCAAGCTGAACTGGCTACCGATGTCTCGGTCGGTCCGTACACGGTCATCGGACCGAACGTGCAGATCGGCGCGGGGTCCAGGATCGGCGCGCACACCGTGATCGAAGGGCACACCACCATCGGCAGCGGTAACCGCATCGGCCACTATGCCGCCCTGGGCGGCGATCCACAGGACATGAAGTACCGCGGTGAACCGACGCGACTGACGATCGGCGACCGCAACACCATCCGCGAATTCACCACGATCCATACCGGGACCACGCAGGACGAAGGCGTCACCAGCATCGGCGACGACAACTGGATCATGGCCTACGTCCACATCGCACATGACTGCCGCGTCGGAAATCACACGATCTTCTCCAGCAATGCGCAGATCGCCGGCCATGTCATCGTGGGCGACTGGGCGATCATGGGCGGCATGTCAGGGGTGCACCAGTTCGTGCGTATTGGCGAGCATGCCATGCTGGGTGGTGCATCTGCATTGGTGCAGGATCTGCCGCCGTTCGTCATCGCCGCGAGCGACAAGGGCGGAAACAAGGCCGCACCCCATGGTGTCAATGTGGAAGGCCTGCGTCGGCGCGGCTTCAGCGCCGAGCAGATCGCCGCACTGCGCACCGCCTACAAGCACTTGTACAAGACCGGGCTGAGCTTCGATGAAGCGAAGGCCGCCATCGCTGCGGACATCGCTGCACTGAACGACGCTGCCGCCAACGCGCCCGTGCAGCGTTTCCTCGATTTCGTGGCCGCATCCACACGCGGTATCGTGCGCTGATGCAGGCAGTGGCACAGGCACCCGCCATCGCGC
>Ga0247823_10003349_pt1 | contig 12999 bp, 11 predicted proteins | sample 13C_PalmiticAcid_2_FD_192426 | JGI IMG/M metagenome (GOLD analysis project Ga0247823, IMG submission 192426) | Soil microbial communities from agricultural site in Penn Yan, New York, United States - 13C_PalmiticAcid_Day30 | ecosystem: Environmental > Terrestrial > Soil > Agricultural land...
TCGACACCCACGCGGCGTCGGTCGAGGCCGCCGGGCGGAACGCCTCGGCCGCGGGCGTGGCGGGGCGCACGTCCTTTTCGGTGGCGCGGGCCGTCGACCTGCCCGACCAGGGCTTCGGCCTCGTCTGCTTCTTCGACACGCTGCACGACCTGGGCGACCCGGTGGCCGCCGCGCGGCGTGCCGCCGAGGTGCTGGCCCCGGGCGGCACGGTGATGCTGGTCGAGCCTTTCGCGCACGACCACCTGGAGGACAACCTGTCCCCGGTGGGGCAGCTGTACTACGCGGGGTCGGCCGTCATGTGCTGCGCGCACGCGATCTCCGAAGGGGGGCGGATGGTGCTCGGCGCGCAGGCCGGCCCGAAGCGCCTGGCCGAGGTCTTCCGCAAGGCGGGCTTCTCGCACTTCCGGTCCGTCGCCACGTCCCCGTTCAACCAGGTGTTCGAGGTGCGGCGGTGAAAGGGAGATGCGGCCGTCGGGCCGAGTGGCCGCCATCCGCACGATCTCGGTGACGGCGGGGCCCCCCGGCTGCACGTTGGTTGACCGTGATGCCGCGGGGGCCCAGGTCGTGCGCGAGGCCGCGCGTGATCGACGCGGCGGCACCCTTGGTCAGCGCAGAGACCGAGCTGCCGGGGATTGGAACGCATGTTCCAGAATGAGCAGCAGAAGTTGGGTGGACGCACCCCTCGGCGAAAACCCCGCAGCGCCATGCGGGCGATGGCGCGCAGCAGCCCCTGGCCGCGGGCTTTTCTCATTCCACCGCGATTTCCTCACCCGACCAAGGCGATCGTCCCGAGCGGTCCGGCTCCGTGGCAGTCACCGATCCACGCGCCACCTTCACAAGGTCGGCGGCCACCGAGATCGCGATTTCCATGGGCGTGCGCGCGCCGATGTCGATACCGACGGGGCCGCGCAGGCCGGTGATCCGGGCTGCGTCCAGGTCGAACAGGGCGAGCCGCGACCTGCGCGCCTGCGTGGTGCGGAGCGAGCCCATCGCCCCGACGTAGAACGCGGCGGACTTCAAGGCTTCCAGCAACGCCATGTCGTCGAGCTTCGGGTCGTGGCTGAGGGCGACCACCGCGGTGCGCACGTCCGGTGGGGACGCAGCGATCGCGTCGTCCGGCATGCTGGCCGACAGCGCACAGCCGTCGTGCGGCCACGTGTCGAGGTACTCGCGACGCGGATCGATGACCGTCACCTGGTAGCCCAGCGCCTGGGCCATCGGAGCGAGGCACCGCGACACCTCGCTCGCGCCGATCAGGATCAGGCGGGATGTCGGGCCGATGACGTGCGTGAACCGTGTTCCGGTCCGCCGTGTCACCGTGCCGGAGGTGGCGTTCGCGAGGGTTGACAGGCCGGATGCCAAATCGAGCGACCGGGACACGAGGACACCGTCATCGGCGGCGTGGAGGATGCGCTCCACGAGGTCGGCGGGCAGCGGCTCCAGCCACACGTGCAGGTGCCCGCCGCAGGGCAGCCTGAGACGCGCGCGTTCATCGGCATCCTTGCCGTACACGAAACACCGGCCGTCGCGCAATCCCATCGCATCGCGTGCAAGCCAGTCCGCAAGGTCGTCCTCCACGCAACCGCCGGACACCGATCCCTCGACGTGGCCCGACGCATTCAGGGCCGCCATCGACCCCACGGGTCGCGGTGCGGAGCCATAGGTTTCGATCACGGTGGCCAGCCACACGTCTTGTCCGGCCCGGCGCCAGTCCAGTGACGTGCGGAGCACCTGGAGGTCGACCGACTCGGTGCGCCGGGGCTCGCGCCGTGTCGTGCCTGCATACGTCATGGCGTACCAGCGGGACGGGCGAGCACCCATTCGGCAAGCGCGCGGGCTTCGGCCGACGATACCCTCGGCTGGGCGGGCATGGCGACCGCGCCCCACTGGCCGGTGCTGCCCTTGCGGATCGACTCCGCGAGCTCGTCCACGGTCTTGCGCCCGTCCGCGTACTTCGCGGCCACGTCCTTCCATGACGGTCCGAGCACCTTCCGCTCGGCATGGTGGCAGGCCACGCAGGTGTACCGGGTTGCCAGGGCATCGCTCGCGCCGGCATGTCCGGCGAGCAGCGAGAGCATCACCAGCAGGGTGGCGAATCGTTTCCTCATGGGGGTGTTCCTTCAATGCGCAGCGTGCGGGAGGCTCAACCGAGGTCGAACGGCAGCCGGCGCAGCGGTTTCCCCGTCAGTCGGGCGATGGCATTCGCGAACGCGGGCGCCAGTGGCGGCAGACCGGGTTCGCCCATGCCGGTTGGAGGGTCGGCGCTTGGCACCACGTGCACCGCGATCTCCGGTGCGTCCGTGATGCGCGCGACCGTGAAGTCGCTGAAGTTGCTCTGCTCGACAGCCCCGTCCTTCAGCGTGATGGCCGAGCCGGGGAGGCACATCGACAGCCCCATCACCGCGGCGCCTTGCACCTGGGCTTCGACACTCCGCGGGTTCACCACCAGGTTGCAGTGCACGCCGGCCGTGACCCGGTGCAGCACCGGCTGGCCGTCGCGGATCGAGGCTTCGACCACGTACGCCACCACAGAACTGAAGGACTCGTGGATGGCCACGCCCCAGGCGCGGCCTGCCGGGAGCACCCGCTGGCCGTACCCGCTCCGGTCCACCGCCAGCTGCAGTGCATCGCGGTGACGCGGGTGCTTGTCTCCGAAGAGGCGCAGGCGGTAGGCCACCGGATCCTGGTCCGTGGCCCGGGCGATGTCGTCGAGCAGGGTCTCCATCACGTAGGCGGTGTGGGTGGCGCCGACGCTGCGCCACCAGAGCACCGGCACGTTCACCTTCGGGTGGTGGACCGTCAGGCGCATGGGCAGGGGGTACGGGTCGCGCATGCCTTCGGTCGCCGTGCCGTCGATGCCGTTTTTCACCTGGAACGGGCCGAAGACCGTGCCGGTCGTGATCGACTGCCCGACGAGGGTGTGGTCCCAGGCCAGCACGTTGCCGCGTTCGTCGAATCCGATGCGCGCGCGGTGCACGTGCATCGGGCGGTAGTAGCCGCCGCGGATGTCGTCCTCACGGCTCCACAGCAGGCGCACCGGCCCCGCCACGCCGGCAGCGAGGGCGGCCTTGGCGATCTCGCAGGCTTCGAGCACGCAGTCGCTCGAGCTCACGAACCGTCGGCCGAATCCACCCCCGGCCATCTGGACTTCGATGCGCACCCGCTCGGGGGCCAGGCCGAGGGTGCGGGCAGCCGCCGCGGCATCCAGCCCGGGGCACTGGGTACCGACCCACAGGGTGGCGCCACCGTCGCCCAGCCGGACCGTGCAGTTCAGCGGCTCCATCGGCGCGTGGGCCAGGTAGGGGAAGATGAACTCCGCGTCCAGGTGCCGGGGCGCGGTGGCGAGCGGCGCCATGTCGGCGTCGAAGGCGCGGGACCCGGGCTGGCCCGCGAGTTCGCGGTACTGGCGCAGCAGCGCGTCGCTGTCGGCCTTCTCCACCCGCGACGTGTCCCACTGCAACACGAGCGCATCGCGGCCCTGTTTCGCGGGCCAATACCCCTCGGCCACCACGGCGACACCGTCGCCGCCGCCGTCGACGGGGATGCGCAGCACCGCCTTCACGCCCGGGACAGCCCGCGTCGCGCGGTCGTCGACCGACACCAGCCGGCCACCGAACACCGGCGGGCGAGCCACCACGGCCGTCACCTGGCCGGGCAGGCGCATGTCGATGCCGAAGGCCTGGCGGCCGCTACTCTTGTCGTGGGCGTCCAGCCGGGTCGTGGGCCGGCCGATGAGGCGGAAGTCCTTCGGATCCTTCAACGTGACGGCTACCGGCACGGGCAACGACATCGCGGCCTCGGCCAGTTCGCCGTAGCCGGCCCGCAGGGCACCGGGACCGATGACCTCGCCTTGGCGGGTGTGGAGTCGACCGACGTCCACCTCCCACCGTGCCGCCGCGGCCGACAGCAGCATGGCGCGGGCGCGGGCGCCCAGTTCCCGATACTGCGTGAAGCTGTTCTTGATGGAGTGGGAACCGCCGGTCATGTGGATGCCGAACATCGGGTCGGCGTACGCGGGGTCCGCGGAGCCGCTGCGGCTGCGCACGCGCTGCCAGTCGGCGTCCAGTTCCTCGGCGAGGACCATCGCCAGGCCGGTCTGCACCCCCTGGCCGAACTCCAGGCGGTTGACCGTGACCGTGACCACGCCATCCGGATCGATGTGAACGAAGGCCGAGGGCTGTTGGGTGGGCTTGATGCCACCGGGTTCCGAGGTCGGCTGCGCCCGGGCCAGGGAAGGAAAGGCGCCGAGCGCGAGGCCGCCGATGCCCGCGAGCTTGAGGAAACTGCGGCGGGGCAGGGTGCCGGGCAGGAGGTTCCGGTCTTGGAGGTGCTGCAGGGCTTGCGGCATCTCGAGCGAGTGGAGGTCGGTCAGCATGGGGACTCCTTCAGGCGAGGGCCTGGGCGGCATCGGCGACCGCGGCGCGGATGCGGACGTAGGTGCCGCAGCGGCAGATGTTCCCTGCCATCGCGTTGTCGATCTCTTCGGCGGTGGGTTGCTTGCCGCGCGGCAATGACTTGAGGAACGCCGTGGCGCTCATGATCTGGCCGCTCTGGCAGTACCCGCACTGGGCCACGTCGTGCCGGACCCACGCGGCATGCACGGCCGCGCCGATGCGGTCGCCACCCGCGGTGACGGCCTCGATGGTCTCGATCTGCCGGCCCTCCGCCGCCGAGAGCGGCGTGATGCAGGCACGCACGGCTTCGCCGTCGAGGTGGACGGTGCAGGCGCCACACAGCGCCGCGCCGCAGCCGAACTTGGTACCCGTCATCCCGAGGGCGTCGCGGAGCACCCAGAGGATGGGGGTGGCCGGGTCGGAGTCGACCGAACACGGGCGGCCGTTGACGTGGAGTGTGCTCATGGGGTTCCGATCGACGCGAAGGACAGCGAGGAAGACAGGTCGCGGTGGGCGTCGGCCTGGGCGAGCAGGGCTTGCGCCTTCGCCTGGAAGGTCGCCACCGCATCGGCGCCGGCGGCGAAGCGGACCGGGGGTGACCCGGACCCCGCCAGTTGCACGATGGCGCGGGCGAGGCGGGCCGGGTCGCCGCCCTGTCGGCCATCCATGCCGCTCCAGGCCGCGACCGTGTCGCGGGTTTTCTGCGCGTAGTCGTCGATGGTGGGCGACGCGTAGGTCGTTGAATCCGCGGACAGCAGTTCGGTGCGGAAGAACCCCGGTTCGACGAGCATCGTGCGGATGCCGAACGGCTCGACCTCCGGGGCGAGCGACTCCATCCAGCCTTCCAGGCCGAACTTCGCGGCCGCGTACGCGGAGCAGAACACCCCGCCGGCGATGCCAGCCGTCGAGGAGATCGTCAGCAGCAGGCCCGAGCGTTGCCTGCGCATCGTGGGCAGCGCCGCGCGAACGACGTTCATCGGGCCGAACAGCAGTGTCTCGACCTGGTCGCGCACTTGGGACGGGCTGAGTTCCTCGAAAAAGCCGGCGAAGAAGTTCCCCGCGTTGTTGACCAGCACGTCGACGCCGCCGAACGTGGCCGTGGCGGAGGCGATCGCCGCCTGCGCGTCCTCCGGCCGGGTGACGTCGAGTGCCAGGCACAGCAGGCGGGCGTGGGCTCCGATCGCCGCGGCGACTTTGGTCGGGTCGCGGCCCGTGGCCACGACCGAATGGCCGGCGGCGAGCGCCGCCTTCGCAATGTCGAGGCCCAATCCTCGGCTTGCGCCGGTGACGAGCCAAACCGGATTGTTGGTCATGTGGGGATCCTTCGGGGAGTTCGGTGACGGAACTGTAGGGAACCCCATCTCGCAGAAAAATGCCTTTCCACTGAATGTCTTGTGAAGATATTCTTCAAAGTATGCGACTCAACCAACTCGATGGACTGATGGCGTTCTGGAAGGTCGCCGAACTGCGCGGCTTCTCCGCCGCCGCGGCGGCGCTCGAGGTTTCGCCGTCGGCCCTCAGCCAGGCGATCCGGAACCTGGAGGCGCGGCTGGGCGTCCGCCTGCTGAACCGCACGACCCGCAGCGTGAGCCTGACCGAGGAGGGCCACGCCTATCTGGCGCAGGTCGGGCCGGCATTGGGCGACGTGCTGGCGGCCGGGGAGCAACTCCATGCGCGCCAGGGCCGGCCGTCGGGTGTCCTGCGCATCAATGCCGCGCGCATTTCCATCGCGATGGTGCTGCAGCCGCTCCTCGCGGGATTTCTGAAGGCCCATCCGGATGTCCGGATCGAACTGACCAACGACGAGGGCTACGTCGACATCGTCGAACGCGGATTCGATGCCGGGGTGCGCCTGGGCGAGAGCGTGCAGAAGGACATGATCGCGGTGCCGCTCGGCGGTCCCGTCGCGGTTGCCATCGTCGGGTCGCCGGACTACTTGAGGCAGCACCCCGCGCCCATGCACCCCTCGGACCTGGTGAACCACCAGTGCGTGCGCTTCCGGTTCTCAGGCAGCGGGGCCATCTACAAGTGGGAACTCGCCGTCGACGGCAGGCTGGTGGAGTACGAGGTCGGAGGCAACCTGACGATCAGCGATTCGCTGTTCTCGACCGATGCCGCCATGGAAGGCCTCGGGCTGGCGTACACGTTCGAGCAGCTTTCGTTGCCTCACGTGCGCGCCAGGAGGCTCGTCCGCGTGCTGAGCAGCTTCTCACCAACGTTTCCGGGGTTCTACCTCTACTACCCCAGCCGCCGCCAGCAGCCACCGAAGCTGCAGGCCTTCGTCGAGTACGCGACGGCGCACTATCGCGAGGGCGGCATGCCGATCAGAACGTGATCTTGACCGACTGGGCGCTGCGTTCGGCTTCACCATGGAACACTGCCTCGATGTTGTTGCCATCGGGGTCCAGCACGAAGGCGGCGTAGTAACCCGGGTGGTACGGGCGTTCGCCGGGCCGGCCGTTGTCCTTGCCGCCACTCTCCAGCGCGGCCTTGTGGAAGGCGTCGACCGTGGCGCGGTCCTTCGCCTGGAAGGCGAGGTGCACGCGGCCGGTCAGATGGCCCTGGGCCGCCTGGCTGGTGGCCGACGACACGAACAGCTCGTCGGCCCAGAAGTACTCCTCTTCCGCGCCGCCGATCGGGATGTCGAGCGTCTTGAACACGGCCTCGTAGAACCGGCGGCTCGCGGGCAGGTCGCGCACGACCAGCTGGAGGTGGTCGATCAGGCGGCCTCGGTGCAGTTCCTGGGTTTCCATGCGGGCTCCTTGGGTGGGTGCGGAGCGCGCATCGTAGTCAGCGGCGAATCGGGACGACCCGGGGAGGGGATTGGCGATTGGGCCGTGACTGGTGGAAGGCGTGGGATTCGAACCCACGGAGGGCGTAAACCCTCGGCAGTTTTCAAGACTGCTGCCTTAAACCGCTCGGCCAGCCTTCCGGACCCGGGAGTGTAACGCGCCCCCCGCCGGGGAAACCCTAGCGTATTCGCGCGAACTGTCGTTTCGGGCGCCGAAGGTCCAAGATGGTGCTCTCGCAACCGAGGAGTTCACCGTGAGCGTTTCCATCGTGGGCTGGGCCCACCTCCCGTTCGGCCGCCTGGACGGCCTCTCGCTCGAAGACCTGATCGTGCGCGCCGCGCGCGAGGCGATGGACCATGCCGGGGTGGCGGCCGACCAGGTCGATGGGATCTGGCTCGGCAACCTCAACGGCGGGTTCACGCCCGACATCTTCGCGTCGTCGCTGGCGCTGCACGCCGACCCGGCGCTGCGCTGGAAGCCGGCGGTGCGGCTCGAGAACGCCTGCGCCTCGGGCTCGGCCGCGGTATACGGCGCGTGCGACGCCATCGAGGCGGGCCGCGCGCGCGTGGCGCTCGTGATCGGTGCCGAGAAGATGACGGCCGTGAGCGGTGCCGACGTGACACGCATCCTCGGCCAGTGCGCCTGGTCGGGCGAGGAGGGCAACCCGCCGGGCGGCTTCCCGGGCATCTTCGGCGAGATCGCCAAGTCGTACTTCGCGGCGTTCGGCGACCACTCGGCCACGCTCGCCCGCATCGCGGCGAAGAACCACGCCAACGGCGTCGCCAACCCGTGGGCCCACATGCGACGCGACCTCGGCTTCGAGTTCTGCAACACGGTGAGCGACAAGAACCCGATGATCGCGGCGCCGTTGCGCAAGACCGACTGCTCGCTGGTCTCCGACGGCGCTGCCGCGCTCGTGATCGTGGACGACGGCCGCGCGGCCGAGTTCCCGAGGGCGGTGGCCGTGCGCGCCCGCGCGCAGGTCAACGACTGGCTGCCGCTCGGTTCGCGCCAGGCCGCGAGCTTCGAAGGCCCGTGTCGCGCGTGGACGCAGTCGCTGCGGGCGGCCGGCTGCACGGTCAACGACCTGTCGCTCGCCGAGGTGCACGACTGCTTCACCATCGCCGAGCTGCTGAGCTACGAGGCCATGGGTCTGGCCGCGCCGGGGCAGGGCCACCGGCTGCTGGAGGAAGGCGTGGTGATGCGCGGCGGGCGGCTGCCCGTCAACGCGTCGGGCGGGCTGAAGGCCAAGGGCCACCCGATCGGCGCGACCGGCGTGTCGATGCACGCGGTGTCGGCCATGCAGCTGTGCGGCGAGGCGGGCGACATGCAGGTGCCTGGCGCCACGCTCGCCGGCGTGTTCAACATGGGGGGCGCCGCGGTCGCCAACTACGTCAGCATCCTCGAGCGCACCCGCTGAACCCGCGACCTCACATTTCCAGCTTCGCCTTCTTCGCCACCTCGCCCCACTTCGCGATCTCGGCGCGCTGGAACGCGCCGAGCTGGGCCGGGGTCATCGGCGCGGGCTCGACGCCCATCGCCTGAAGGCGGGCTGCGATGCCGGTCTCGCCCGCCATCTTCGTGAACTCCTCGTGGAAGCGAGCGAGGATCGGCGCGGGCGTGGAGGCCGGTGCGAAGAAGGCCTGCCACGAACTGACATCGAAGCCCTTCAGGCCCGACTCGGCGAGCGTGGGCACGTCGGGCAGGGCCTTCGCGCGTTTGCCCGAGGTCACGGCCAGCGCGCGTACCTTGCCCGTCTTGATGTGGGGCAGCGCCACCAGCGCGGTGTCGAAGCTCATCGGGATCTGGTTGGCGAGCAGGTCCTGCATCGACGGGCCGCTGCCCTTGTAGGGCACGTGCGTGATGTCGACGCCGGCCTCGAGCTTGAACTTCTCTCCGGAGAGGTGCTGCGAACTGCCGGCACCGGCCGTGCCGAACGACAGTGAACCGGGCTTGGCCTTCGCGACGCCGATGAGGTCCTTCACGCTTTTCATCGGCTGGTCGGCGTTGACCAGCAGCACGTTGGGGACGTTGCCGATGAAGAACACCGGGGCGAAGTCCTTCGCCGCGTCGTAAGGCACCTTGCGCTGCAGCGCCGGAATGATGGCGTGCGACGAGATCGTGCCGAGCACGATGGTGTAGCCGTCGCCGGCGGACTTCGCGGCCGCGTCGGCCCCGATCATGCCGCCCGCGCCCGCGCGGTTCTCGACGATGACCGTCTGCTTGAGCGCCTCGCCCAGGCGCTGGCCCAGCAGGCGCGCGAGCGCGTCGGACGTGCCGCCCGCGGCGAACGGCACGATGATCTTGATGGGCTGCTGCTTCGGCCACGGCTCGCCCTGCTGGGCGTGGGCGGCGGCGAAGGGCAGGGCGGTGGCGGCGAGCGCCAGGAGCGTGCGGCGATGGAACTTCATGGGGACCTCCTCGGGACGTTGGGGGCGATCGGTCAGGGCAGGTCGACGATCTCGACCCAGTTCGGGTTCTTGCCCACCGCGAGGCGCGCCGGGGTGCCGAGCGCGCCGGTGGCCGGGTCGATGGGGTGCACCGACACGCTGTGCGACTCCTGGCCCGCGGCCACGAGGAAGCGGCCCGACGAGTCGATCGCGAAGCCGCGCGGCGAGGCCTCGGTGGGCGTGTTGCCCAGCGGTTGCAGCAGGCCGGTGTCGGCCGCCACGCGGAACGTGGCGATCGTGCTCGACGTGCGTTCCGACGCGTAGAGGAACTTGCCGTCGGGCGTGAGGTGCAGGTCGGCGGCCCAGGGCTTGCCGGTGAAGCCGGTGGGCAGCGTGGTGGTGCGCTGCAGTTCCTTGAGCGCGCCCTTCGTGGCGTCCCACGCGTAGACGTAGAGCGAGGCGTCCACCTCGTTGAGCAGGTAGACATGGCGCTGGGCCTTGTCCCAGACGAAGTGGCGGGCGCCCGATTTCGGCGCGTTCGTCACGCGGGCCGGGTCGTTCGCGGTGAGGCGGCCGGTGGCCGGGTCGAACTTCCACACCGCGACGTGGTCGCCGCCGAGGCTCGTCGACACCACGAGGCGGTTCGTCGCATCGGCGTGGATCGCGTGGGCGTTCGGCTCCATCGGGATCAGCTGCTGGATCGCGCCCACCTTGCCTTGGGCGTCGATGCTGTTGACGGTGATCTTGTGGCCCGGGTACGACGCGGCGAACAGCCAGCGGCCGGTCGCGTCCACGTCGATGTTGGCCATGCTGTCGGCGAGCGGGGCCTCGCCCAGCTTCGCGAGCTTGCCGGTGGCCGGGTCGATGGACAGGCTCACCACGCGGAAGGGCTGCGAGCGCAGCGCGGCATGGAGCACGCGCTTGTCGGGGCTCACCGCCAGCGGCATCACGGTGCCGCCCACGGCCACGGTATCGACGGGCTTGAGGCGCCCGGCGGTCCGGTCGAGTTCGAGCACCGAGATCTCCTGGCTGTCCGCGTTGGAGACGTAGACGAAGGTGGCGGCGGTGGCCGGCAGGGCGGCGGTGACGCAGAGGGCCGCGGCGAGGCGGCGGAGGGAAAAGTGCATGACCGAAACTCCGATTCGGGGGTGTTGTAGGTTGTCGGACAACAACCTGCAGAATCTGCCGACGGCCCCCGCCGGTCAACTCGGGTGAATCCCGTGATCGTGGTTTCACGTACAAGCCACACGGGACCCCGGTCATTGGCAAGTGTCTGTTTCGGTGCGGACCGGCCTCCGTGTTTGCCCTAGGTGCATGTGGCGTGGCGGCCGCTAACCTGCGAACAGATACGTTGTCGTACAACATGGTTCGATGGTCGGGCCATGAGCGGCACATTCGATCCCTGGAAGGTTTCCCCATGACCCGTTTCAACTCCGGCCGCCGCGACACGCTGCGGGCACTGGCCGCCGCCCCCGTCCTGACCTCGCTCGGTGCCTCCACGGCGTGGGCGGCCGATCCCGCGCCGTCGCTCGCCGGGTCCCCCATCAAGCTCATCGTCCCGTACACCCCGGGTGGTTCGTCGGACATCATTGCCCGCGCCATCTCGAACCCGCTGTCGGAAGCGCTCGGCACCAACGTGATCGTCGAGAACAAGGTGGGTGCCAACGGCAACATCGGCGCTGACTTCGTCGCGAAGTCGCCGGCCGACGGCCACACGCTGCTGCTCTGCGACGTGCGGGCCCTGTCGATCAGCCCCTCGCTCTACAAGCTGCCGTTCGACCTCGCCAAGAACCTGCAGGGCGTGGCGATGCTCGCGTACTCGCCGCACCTGGTCGTGGTGCACCCGTCGGTGCAGGCCAACACGCTGCCCGAACTGATCGCGCTGTCCAAGAAGAAGCCGCTGAACTTCGCCGTCACGGCGATGGGCAGCACGGCCCACCTCACGGGCAAGATGCTCGAGGAGAAGACCGGCGGCAAGTGGGACTACGTGCCGTACAAGGGCGGCTCGCAGGCCATCAACGACACCATTGCGGGCCAGACCGACATGCTCGTCAACGGCATGCTGGCCACGCTGCCGTTCGTGCAGGCCAAGCGGCTGAAGGTGATCGCGGTGTCGAAGCCCACGCGCGTGGCGCTGCTGCCCAACGTGCCCACCATCGCCGAGACCATCCCGGGCTTCGAGTCGGGCACGTGGCAGGGCGTGATGGCCCCGGCCGGCATGCCCCCGGCCGTGCTGCAGCGCATCTCGAGCGAACTGCTGCGCATCATCCGCCTGCCGGCGGTGCGCGAGATGCTGGTGGGCCAGGGCGCCGAGGTGTCGACGATGAACGTGCCCGAGATGGCGAAGTTCATCGACAACGAGCGCAAGACCTGGGATGCGCTGGTCAAGCGCACGGGCCTGAAGATCGAGTAAGCCACACCGAGGTCACCCCGATGGACATCGGGGTGACGGTGCGAGGGATCACGCCGTCTTCAGCACGATCCGCTTGATCTCCGGCACGATGAACAGGTACGCCACCACGGTGACCAGCGCGTTCAGTCCCACGAAGAGCAGCGCACCGTTGAACGAGCCCGTGGTCTTCAGGATGTAGCCGATGACGATGGGCGTCACGATGCCCGCGGCGTTGCCGAACATGTTGAACAGGCTGCCGGACAGGCCGATGATCTCCTTCGGCGCCGTGTCCGCCACCACCGCCCAGCCCAGCGCGCCGATGCCCTTGCCGAAGAAGGCGAGCGCCATCAGGCCCACGACCAGCCACTCGCTGTCGACGTAGTTGCAGAAGATCATCGACACCGACAGCAGCATGCCGGCCACGATCGGCGTCTTGCGCGCCACGGTCAGGCTGTGGCCGCGACGGATCATCCAGTCGGAGATGACACCGCCCAGCACGCCGCCGAGGAAGCCGCACAGCGCCGGCAGCGAGGCCATGAAGCCCGCCTTCAGGATCGACATGTGGCGCTCCTGCACCAGGTACACCGGGAACCAGGTCAGGAAGAAGTACGTGAGCACGTTGATGGAGAACTGGCCCAGGTAGACGCCCACCATCATGCGGTCGGTGAGCAGCTGGCGCAGGTGGGCGCGCGTGTCCTGCTTGGCCTTGGCAGCCTCCCGCGCTTCCTCGCCTTCGCCCATGTGCACGAGGCCGCCGCCGTCGGCGATGTGGGCGAGTTCCGCGGCGTTGACCGACGGGTGTTTCGCCGGGCTGCGGATCACCTTGAGCCAGAGGGCCGCGAGCCCGATGCCGAGCACGCCCATCCAGAGGTACACGTGGTGCCAGCCCATCCAGTGGGTGAGGCCGGCCATCAGCGGCGTGAACACGACGGCGGCGAAGTACTGGGCGGAGTTGAAGATGGCCGAGGCCGTGCCGCGCTCCGTCGTGGGGAACCAGCTCGCGACCACCTTGGCGTTGGCGGGGAAGGCCG
>Ga0247823_10003350_pt1 | contig 12999 bp, 25 predicted proteins | sample 13C_PalmiticAcid_2_FD_192426 | JGI IMG/M metagenome (GOLD analysis project Ga0247823, IMG submission 192426) | Soil microbial communities from agricultural site in Penn Yan, New York, United States - 13C_PalmiticAcid_Day30 | ecosystem: Environmental > Terrestrial > Soil > Agricultural land...
CTTATGGTGGCTAGACAGTGGTTCAAGTATGCTGTAGCATCGTCTCATCTGGAAGACCAGCAGGGCTGGAATGAAAGTTCAAGGCGGTATATTACCGAAGAGCCTGCGTTTTACGTGCCCGGTGCAGAAGAATGGCGATCCAAGCCAGAAAATTCAAAGCAAGGAAGTGGAACACCACTAGAATCAGGTAACGATATCTCTGATTGGATGTGGTCCGAACTAGGTGAAGGCAAACTAGAATATGGTCGTGGCTGGACAGAAGAGCTAGAAGATCACGTTGCTCGTGGTGAAAAGCTTTATGAAGAAGCAATGGCCAATGGAGTTTGCGCGGAACAAGCAAGACTATTTCTTCCCGCCTATGGAATGTATGTCAGATGGCGTTGGACAACCAGTCTTGCAACAGTAATGCATTTCCTAGCAGAAAGGTTGGAGCATGATGCTCAACTCGAAATTCAAGAATATGCCAAAGCAGTTCTTGAGCTCACTAGAAACACGTTTCCTCGGACTATTGAAGCAGTTGGTTTGGCATGACTGACTCCAGTATGATTGAACCTGGATCAGATGGAGAGTCTGACAAGATAAACAGTGATAATGAAACGTACAATATCGATGCCGACGTAGCAAATATTGTTATGCAGGGTCGAATTTACGATCTGCTGCTGGTTATCGCACAGAAGATAAGTCCCGAAGATACAGCGAAAATGCTAGAGCTGCATTCTCAGGGGAAACTGTACGGGCCTCCTCCGTTCTGGGATGAAGAAGCGTATTCCTAATCAAGATCAACTATTTGCATTTTGAAAATGCAAGTAATTTTTTGTGATGTATGATCCATGCTTCGCATCCTTCAAGTTGTTATCAAATAGTGCGCCCATAAGGCTTGACTTTGACTTCCGGATAGGTTCCACGTCGAAAGGTCAAGCTTTGTAAAAGGATTGTTTTTGCCCCTAGGAAGCGCTGTACGCCGTTCTAAGGGCATAGAAGAACCCCGGGCGAGTCTTTCCACCCGGGGTAGATTCTAGAGGCTTAGAGGGCCGTAGGGGCCATCCAACGGGCCTTCCCGCGCTGGGCGCTAGGGGCGGAGGACAGACCGGGGTCCGAGCTCATCTCACCATTCCAAATCGAACGGTTGTCATAGTGAGGGGTAAGCACATCGGTAAGCGTGTCATCCCCCATGTCAGCGTTGCACTGACGGCAGAGAGGCAGCAGGTTGCAGGGGCAGTACCCACCACCGTTAGCATCGGCCACCACGTGGCCCATGTTGAAAGTGTCCATAGCGGTAGGGCTACCGCCCACCGTGGCACGCTCTCCACAGGCCACACACACAACCCACGTGGCACCGTCACTGTGGCCCGTAAGGGCAGCAAGGGCAAGCACCGTGGTACGGATGCGACGCTGGATAATGCTGCTGGTCTTACCCTTGTTGGCGTAGTGGCGGTGGTTCGTGGTGGTGGTGATCATGTCCGCTCCCTTGGTTGCTTGCTTATATAGGTACTCTACCACGGGGAAGGGGGAGGAAAACCCCCTTCTCCAAGATTTTCTAGGAGAAATCCCAGAAGTACACCGTTTCCCGCTTGCAAACCCCATCTTCCCACATGCAAAGCTCCGTCACCTGGCACCCCGTGGACATGGTCCATTCGTTTTCGATGTCCCATCCCGCGAACGTTTCGAACATCCAAACGGCCGCCTCAGTGGCAGTGATGTTGCGAATGGTCTTTCCGTTGTGAACCAGTGCCGCCATGTCCGCTCTCCCTCGTTTCGATGTTGTACCCACATCATACCCATGCCCTAGGCCATGAAACGCCAATCTAGGAAGAATCTTGGAAGCGTTACCTAGCTGTGATGTGTCGCCGGGCGACAGACATTTGGGGTAAAACGGACATTGGGTGCATATCAGTACATACTGGTACATATGGGACATATGGGTGCATAGTAGGGCGAACCACACATATCGGACATACCAGGACATAGTGGTACATAGGCCCCTTTAAGAACGAACCTCTCAAATCGCCCAAATCCCCTGCGCGTGTACGATCGAGCCTGAAAATTTCCGGGACATTTGGGGTAAATTGGACACAACGACAGTTACGACAGGGCTTGCATCTTGCCCCATCGATGGGGTAGACTGGTCTTACACCAAGAGGGAAGGAAGTACAAAATGTTCGAGGTTTCCAACCTGATGTCCTTCTACGTCGAGCAGGGTTTCGTCGAGGCCATGGCCTCCGATGGAGTCGACTCGGATCGAGTCGTTGAGTTCGAGGACGACGCGTACCCCCACGCTGGTCAGTCCAACTGATCTAGCAAGGTGATAGATTGCCCAAATGCCTGGAGAAAAAGTTCAGGATAAGGGGCAATTCCCTTTCAAAACATGTGAAAAGCATAGAAAAACATTCAAATAGCTGCCCATAAACATCTCGATGAAATAAAGAATATAGAAGTTTTCGTAAGGATTTCAGAGGTAGAGATGGCCTCTGATCTGCGATAACAGCAAAACATAAAAAATATACGTGAATATGCGCACCCCCTGTCTAGAAGAGCTTTCCTTTAATGAGAGCCATGGACAGGGGGTTTCGTGCGCCCGGCGCACAAGATGCGCTATACATATAGTCTTGACCCCGCTCCTTTGCTCGTATAGTCTATGACTACCAACTCAGGGAGTGAAAATGTCGAAGTACGTGGTGGTCACTGGTTTCCGACCCGAGTCCAAGGCAATCACGTTCGACCTGTCCAACGCCAGACAAGACATTGTTTACAACATGAAGACGGCCAAGAAGAGGAACGACAAGCAGACATACATTCGTATGCTGCGACTCAAGGGCTTTGTTGCCAAGGCAAGTCGTGAGTTTTACACGGACGGCTCGCGTAACATCTCCTTGACCCTGGAAACGTGGAAGAACGGTCAGAAGTACGTCGTTCGTGAGAATGGACGATTCAAGATGGTTCTTCCTCGTTAATCGAGGCGCCTTCGGGCGCCCAGCGCACAAGATGCTTGCTACAACTAAAAATCTACTCATCGACTAAAAAATCATCGACTAGGACTTGAAACTAAGAATCTGGTCGTGTAGACTCAGACTAAGAAAACGACGGAGGGACTAAGAAAGTGATCGTGTCCCGTGAGCACAGGGAATATGGGATCATCGTGATCCATGTTATCCACACCAACGAGACTGCACATCAGGTCTCTGGTCGTGCACTGGCAGAGATCAATTCGGTGATCTCTGAGGAAAAGAACATCAGCGGAAAGATCTTGGTTGCGACTGAGATTTCCCGTGGATGGACGCTCGGACCGAACAACGACGAAACCCGTGTCATCTACTCCGTGAGGGAGAACAATGCAGACCGTTAAGTTCGCCAAGGTTCGTAAGACCGCTGCGCAGCCCATCGACATGGACCAGCGTTCGTTCGGAAAGAAGACGAAGTTCGTCAACGTCCACCTTGTGGACCGGGCGTGTGGTGGTCCCGAAGAGGGCGGATGGTGGTACAACTACGGTGACTTGGAGGTTTCCATTCCCGCTCCCAACCGTACCCTTGCCAACACCATCAAGAGCGCTTTGGAGAACGGAGAGTACACCAACAAGGGGCGCAGGCCGATCTATTCGGTCAATTCCCGTGGTGAGTACTGGGTGACCGTAGACAAGAAGATGGGTTCCGACTGGTCCGACTACCGTGATTGGGAGTAATCCCAACGCCCTTCGGGGCGCCCGGCGCCCTAGATGTAGGGTGCATCTTGTGTTGCGACTGTCTTAGCGCTCATGTAGACTTGAGCTATCAACAAGGGGAAGGAACCCAAATGAACCTCACCAGCATCGCTGCGATCAAGGCCGCTTCGGAGTCCGAGGTTTCGGTCTGTCCGTTCTGGTTCAGGGCCTCTTCTATGGAGTTCTTCAACACGCGGGTACTTCCCGAAGTTCATCTCATGGGTCGTCACGGTGCCCTGTTTGTCACGGCCGACCGCCCGGACTTGAAGTCCCCTGAGGGTTTCTGCGTCCGTTGGGCGCACATGAAGGACGGAAGCTTCTACATCACCACTCTCGGCAACATCATGGACTACGAGTCGGAGGAGGACGCGAAGGCTGCGATGGAAACCATTGGGGACGTTCTCGGAGACATCGTTCGGGCGACCGAAAACGAGTGAAAGGCTCGCCCTTCGGGGCGCGCCCGGCGCGCTAGATTCAGCATACATCTATAGTTGTGGCTGTCGTGCGTGTCATGTAGACTAAGAACACAAGGAAGGGGGAACAACCCCCAACCTAAGAGTCTAGGAGTTACCATGACGGTTTCCCTCGCCAAGGCTTCCGACAACTCGATCGTCTCCGGCACGATCGTCAACTCCGTCACCCTCTCCGAGTCCTTCAAGATCAAGGGCAGGGGTTCCTTCTCCATCCGCCTGGAGACCTGGAAGACGACCCCCGGCAGCAACAACACCGAGGTTCGGATCGTCATCCGTGACGACAAGACGGGTCAGTTCCACGGCGCGACCAACTTCAAGCAGAACATCCTTCTGGACATGACCAACCTGATGAGCGGTAACCACTCCAACCGTCGGGCGAAGTCCAGCAAGAAGTAAGCTAAATCCTCTAAGGGCCCTTCGGGGCCCTTTTTGGCGCCCGGCGCGTTAGATGCACGATACAACTTCTCTTGCATCAGTCAGAGCAAGAGTGTAGACTTAGGATATCGAAAGGGAGGAACACAGTGGAAAACACTGAGCAGACCTACAAGACTCTCATCAAGATCACCTACATGAACGGTTCCATCCTCACCAAGAAGGACTTTCGTGAGGTTGGAGAGGTTCACGACTGGTATGCTTCCGGAATGCGACGGAAGACGCCCATGGTGGAATACACCTACACTGACGGCGGCGGAGAGATCATCAGCCTTGCCAACGTCCTCCGCATCAACATCACCGTAATCAAGGGAGTCTGACACATGGCCACCAAGAAGGAATTCGAAGACATCGCCAAGATCCTCTCTGAGGCTCGCGTGCTGGGGATCTTCACGGACAACGGTGCTCACCGAGAGTTCACCAACGTTCTCGCGGAATACTTCGAGGACTCGAACCCTCGCTTCAATCGAAGCGTGTTCTTCCAGGCTTCCGGTGTGGTAGCCCCTGAGATCGAACAGCTCTGAAAGGAGCGCCCTTCGGGGCGCGCCCGGCGCACAAGATGTACACCACACGTACTCTTGCGACTGTCTCACGACTGATGTAGACTTAGAACATCGAAAGGGAGGGAAACCTCCCCAAGAGAGGAGATCATCATGAACGACCTTCGTTGGAGCCTGTTCGGGGACCAGTCCTGGCACGGTGTTACCCGTCCGGACTTCGATCACACGCAGGCGGAAGTTCTTTCGTCTCAGATCGAGCGCTTCTCGGCTCTCGGAGTTATTCGCAACGCAGTGGAGACCGACGACTGGACCACCGAAGAGCCGGAGATCCTGGTTGACTGCGAGTAAGTCAGCCTGATAGACTCAGTACAGCACAAGGGGACAGGCCACTGGGGTCTCGCTCTACGAGATTTTTCCCTTCCTGCCAAAGTCTCTTATAACTGAATACCCCAGCTCATTTCTAACGAAGGAACGCACATGATCGCCGGAATGGTTCGCACTCGCAAGTCCCTCTCCCTCCGCGTCGCGGCTTCTGTCGCTGGCATCGACATCGAGTTCGGTCGGACGTCTTCCGATGGCAAGTTCCAGCGCATCGACGTTCTGTCGAGCGAGTTCGGTGCTCGTGACCTTCTCCGTCGGTACGGTGTGATCGTCGCACCGGCCATCGCTGGCGAGGAGTTCAGGGAGGGTGACTCCAAGCTCCTCAGCCGTCCGAAGCTCGAAAGCTCCAAGGTCACCGACTGACCTATAGTCTGAAAGCCCCTCTTCGGAGGGGCTTTTTGGCGCCCGGCGCTGTAGATGCGCACTACATCTATCCTTGAAATGATCTACATATTCCTGTAGACTCAAGCTATCTCACAGGAGGAACCATGAAGATCTCTGTCAATTGGCTTATGGACAACGCAAAGTTCGAGGACGCCGTTTACCACAATGGCGACGTGAACTCCATGTGGGATGAGAAGTTCGAAGAGCTGACGGACAAGTTCATTGATTCCGTGCAAAAGCATGGAATTCAGGCGTCCATTGACTTTGACCCTAAGTCGTGTAGCATCGGTAACGGTCACCACCGACTGTTGATTGCATGGCTGCTTAACATTGAATTCATCGAGGTGAACAACTCTCACTATGACGAGTATGGTCCTAAGGGATCGTACGCAATGCAGATGGAAGGATGGCCCACGTGCTATGAGTAAAAAGAAAAGAGTTCGAAAGACCGCATGGTCTCTTGAACAGATGCGACAGATTATGGAACTTCGTCGTTCTAACGGATCTGCCAAGCATCGTAACAAGAAGAAGTATAATCGGCGAGACAAATTCAATAAGGGGACTGATGGCTAGATTCCAATGGTTCCTTATCAAAGTTGGGTTTGGCCTCGCCGCTTTCTTTTTCCTTCTGCTTATCGTGGAATAGGAGGGCCCCTCGGGGCGCCCGGCGCCCTAGATGTACGTTGCACCTATAGTTGAGACTGTCAGTGTAAGCCTGTAGACTCTTCCTATGAAGACGTTGAGCGTGGCGAAGATCGTTGCCGGTGCTGACTTTCACGACCGTCGTGAGGGCCAGTCCACGTTTGACCTTTTCGAGGAATTGTTTGACCAAATGAGCGATGAGTTCATTCGGTCGTGTGACGAGATTGGCATTCAAATGCCGATCAATTTCCACAACGGATGTGTCTACAATGGACAGCACCGTTTGGTTGCAGCATGGCTCAGGGGAGACACGACGATTCAGGCCGTTTCCCTTGGCACCATTGTTCGTAACGCTGAACTTCCCTACAGTGCGGAGTCTCGCAATGCTGCGTAAGCCTTTCAGTGATGTCGTTGTGGGCGAGCGAGTGACGTTCGATAACGGTTACTACATGACCGGTCACGTCACAAGGAATCTCGGTACGCACAACGGTAAGAAAATGGCGATGTTTTTCGATGAGTCGTTGAATCGAGAACGCCTTATCGACTATGCCGCCCATCGATCGGTGAAGGTGGAAAATGCTTAAGCGAACCAGTGACCGCAAGACTGCCAACATGGCAAACGTCAAGGGCAATGCTCCACTGATCAAGAATGCATTCTCTCTGCCCAGTGGCAAGGAATTCTCTTGCCCCGGCGCCACGAGTGTGTGTGAAACCGTCTGCTACGCCGGTAAGCTGGAAAGGCAGTATCCTGCAGTTCGCGCGCTTGTCCTGCATAACTGGGATTTGCTGCGCACGGCAGGAATCGATAAAATGATCGAACTTCTGTCTCGCATGATTGCTGACTTTGTCAGTGACTGTGACAAGCGATCGGCTCCGAAGATCTTCCGTTGGCACGCCGATGGCGACATCTTTTCCGCTGAATACGCTTATGCGTTGGCGGAAACGTGCAAGACTTTCCCCGAAGTACAATTCTGGATTTACACGCGTTCTTTCGGGTACGTGTGTTATCTGGAAGACGTACCCAACCTTTCTGTCTATCTCAGTGTAGACAGTGAGAATCAGGAAGCTGCGTTTGGCACAAAGGATATCTATCCTTTTGTTCGCCTGGCTTTCCTTTCTGATTCGTTCGAAAAGGGTAAGGAGGCACTGTTGGCTGAAACTGGCAAGCCTGGTGCTATCTGCCCTGAGAATGCCAAGCGCATTCCCTTGATTACCGAAAATGGTGGTGCGTGTCTTTCCTGCGGCCTTTGCGTATTCGGAAAGGCTGACATTCGATTCTCGTCTAAGGTTCCGAAGAGAAAGAAGGCTTGACGGGAGGCCCTTCGGGGCGCCCGGCGCCCTAGATGTAGGGTGCATCTACTTTAGACATTGTCCGCTCGATCCCGTAGACTTAGAACATGAACGGGGGAGGAAAAGCCCCTGGCGGACCGCTTGACCCTCTCTCCTCTAACCTGTAGACTGGTTCTACACCCAAACGAAAGGCTTCACAATGACCACTCGTCGTGAGTTCGCTGCTTCCCTCGGCCTTGCCAAGGCGGACGGTCGTGGTCGTCTGTCGGCCGCTGCGCTTGAGAAGATCGCTGAGATGGAGGCGATGGGCATGGTTTTCGATGACACTGCTGCCGCTAAGGAGCGTGCCGTCAAGGCGAAGAACCCGATCACCGTCAAGGCGGGCGCGTTCGATGCGAAGAAGGTCCGCGCGTGGGCGACGTCCATGGGCCTTCCGGTCAACTCGCGTGGCCGTCTGTCCGCTGAGATCATGGACGCGTACAGCAAGGCCAACCCGGAGGACAAGCCTTCGGAGACGCGCGAGCACATTAAGGTCGTTGGTAAGGACATCCGTCCGACGGCTCCGCGTACGCGTTCGTCTCGCACCGACTACAGCGCTACGCTGTTCGGTAAGACCATCCGTCTCTCGGAGCGTGAGGCGTGCAAGTGCGGTTACTCGCTCTCGCACTGCTCTTGCGGATCTCCGATCGTTCTCGGCATGGATGTCACGGTTCGGGCGCGAGGCTGATCTATGGAGCCCATCACGATTGTGATCATGCCCGGCAGCGATGAAAATCATGACCAGGCTCTCCCCTTCGCTGAGGCGACAGGAGAATTCATTTCCAAGATCCTGGGAATGCATGTGTACGTCGATGACGGCCACAGCGGTACCACGGATTACCGTCCCGAGGTTTAGTTGAATTGGGGGCCGAAAGGCCCCCTTTTCGATTGGAGAAAAGTGTCTGACGTCTTTCGTAGTTTCAATGTTCATCCCCCTGGTATGTACTCAGGAACTCGTACAACCTCTACACGTCGCGGTCCTATCGAAAAGGACGCCGACAAGATTCTGGCAATTCTGAATCAGCGCTCATTCAACGCTGACGCGATTGCCTATCTTATGCTCTCAGAGAATGAGGTGTATGCTAAGCCTCTCTTTGACCTTGCCGTAGGAATTCTCAATGCATTCGCAGACAAGAATGCATCATGTTCCACCAGGAATGAGGAGGAATACAACCTCAGTGCAGCAAGTAGGTTCACAGTAGAACAAATCATCATGATGATGGGATCAGCCCCGTAAGGGGCTTTTTCCATGTTCCGGGCAAATCGGACATATAGGGCGAGCGCCCGGCGCTCTAGATGCACCCTACATGTAGAGTTGAGACTGTCCGATGAACCCTGTAGACTAAAGACATCGAAAGGGGGAAGTTCCCCCTAAGAAACGGAGACTGCCATGACCGACATCACCCCCGCCTTCATCGTCAAGATCATGAACGACAAGGGCATCGTGATGAGCCTGTCCGAGGCGTTCGACGTGGCCAACGCGATCTTCGACGCGCACTGCGACCGCATCAACGTCGTGGAGAACATGGCATTCGACCGGGGCACGGAGTACGGTAAGGACCTTCGGAACAACGAGCGTTACCAGGAGGGTAAGGAGGCCGGTTTCGCGGAAGGTGTCCGTGAGGGTCGCTACCAGGGTCGACGTGAGGTTCTGAACGGTCGCACGCTGGACCACATGAACCAGACGTACGAGGAGTCGCGCAAGCACTTTATGTCGCTCGCCCGTGCGATCGTTTTCGACATGGACCGCACGAAGAAGATCCCGATGATCAAGCAGCTCCGCGAGGAGAGCGGGATGGGTCTCAAGTTCTGTAAGGACCTGATCGACGAGGCGTACGGTAGCATCTACGGCTGATCGGAGCGTGCGTCCCTTCGGGGCGCATAGCGCCCGGCGCACAAGATGCACCTTGCACTTATATTTGTATCTGTCCCACCTACCATGTAGACTTAAGGTATCGAAAGAGAGAAAGTCTCTCTAAGAAGGAGCAGTCATGAGCGAGAGCACGTTTTCGATGGCCTTCGTCCTTGCCGTTCTCAAGGAGAACGACGTGGAGATCTCCCTCTCCAACGCGTACAAGATCGGAAACGCTCTGATCGACGTTCACGACTCTGAGGTTACGTCGGCTGTTCGTCAGTCCTACGCCAACGGTTCGAACGCTGGCAAGGAGCTGGGTAAGGCCGAGGGTTACAACAAGGGGTACGCCGCTGGCAAGATGGACAGCGATGAGTATGTTCGTGGCTACAACAACGGCCGCGCTGACAACCAGGATGAGATCAATCATCTTTCGAAGATCGAAGAGAACATGAAGAGTCTCGCGATCGTCGCGGCCGAAAAGATCGTTGAAGCTTTCCCGAACCAGAAGATCAAGTGCATCAAGCTTCTTCGAGAGAAGTCCGGTCTGTCTCTGGCTGACTGTAAGGACATCATCGACGCCACATTCGAAGTTGTGCGTGGATACTAGAAAGAGAATGCGACTGGGGCCCTTCGGGGCCTTTTTCGCGTGGCGCCCGGCGCCATAGATGGCACCTACATCTAGTGTTGAGAAGACTCACAGACTCATGTAGACTTAGGTTATTGAAGGGGAGGGAAACCAACCCTCGCACCTTGCCAATTCCATAGTGTGAATCAGAACCCAAACCATAGAAGGAGTATGTCATGCACGGTCTTGAGATTGGCACCCGTGGTCAGGTCGCGTTCGCTTCCCGTCTGGAGCCTGCGTGGCACAACCTGGGTACCGTCTTTGACGGTGAACTGACCACCGCTGAGATGCTGGATCTTTCGTATCTCTCGGGATGGAACGTGCATCTCGAAGAGATCAAGCGTGGTGGCCGGACGTCGAAGCCTAAGTTCGATGTCCTTCGTACCAACCCGTTCGATGGTGAGCTGGACGCCCTCGGCATTGTTGCCGAGAGGTACAAGGTTGTCCAGAACGAGGAGCTTTTCGCCTTTGGCGACAGCATCCTTGCCGGTGGTGGAACCTGGGAGACTGCGGGTTCTATCAAGGATGGCACGCAGGTGTTCGGTTCTCTGAGCATCGGTGAGGACATCATCATCGGTGACGAGGATGTGACCAAGCTGTATCTTCTGGTCAACACCTCCCACGACGGTTCTACCGCTGTCATGGCGTCCGCCACTCCCACGCGTGTTGTCTGTCAGAACACACTGAACTTCGCTCTCCGCAAGGATGTGAAGCAGCAGTTCAAGATGCGGCACACGCAAACGATTGAAGGCCGTATGGCCGCTGCGCGTGAGGCGCTGTCTCTCTCGTTCGCCTACTCGAAGGAGTGGGAGCGTGAGATGAACGAGCTGTTCCGTGTGGACTGCACGAAGCAGACGTTCGACAAGATGATCAGCATGATCGAAGGTGAGCGTCCCGACAAGGATGTGAAGGGTTCGTTCAAGAAGTGGGACGACAAGCGTGATCTTCTGATGGGTATCTTCACCGACACTGGTGATGGTCCGAAGACGACGCTTTCCACCGCTGGCACGATGTACGGTGCTCTCAACGCGTTCACTGAGCGCATCGACTGGTACCGTATGCCGCGTAGCGGTAACGTGGACAACCTGTTCGAAGCCGCGTCCGGTTTCAACGACGTTATCAACAAGGAGAAGAACCGCATTCTCCAGATTGTCAAGGGTTTCGCCCTGGCAGCTTAGTCCGAAAGGGCCCCTTCGGGGGCCCTTTTTGGCGCCCGGCGCCATAGGTTCCCTCTACATCTATATTTCCATCTCCCCTTGCCATCTGATAGACTTCGTATAGACGAAAGGGAGAAGCCATGTGTGAGATTTGCGTTAACGAGCACGAGCAGTTCTGCCAGGACCACGTGGACACGTGTGACATCAAGGACTGCAAGATGTGTGCCGCAATCTGGCGTGACGTTCGTGACGGCAAGATCATCGTCAACGCTCCGGAAGGAAAGTAACATGTTCGAACTCTACAACGAATACGACAGCATCCAGGAAGATCTGGTTGCAACCCTTCCCACTCTGGACGAGGCCATTCGTTTCGGAGAGGAACAGAGGATCGAATACTTCTCGATCTATCGAAAGAACTCTGCTTCCTATGTCTACTGTTCCTACTAAAGAGGTCGGGCCCCTTCGGGGGCCTTCTCTTTTTGTATATACATGCATCGTACATGTAGAGCGCCCGGCGCCCGACATTTCGGACATTTCATCCCATACTGGGTCAGACCATGACAAGAACCCCCCTTTACGAAAGGCTCCTAAAATTTCCGGACATCTTTGATCATTTCGAATTAGGCCCCTTTACGAAAGGGCTGAAAATCCCGGGGAATATTTGATCTCATAATCATCGAGGCTCTGTGAGCCTTTTTAAGAATGTCGTCGCATAATTCCACCACATCATATAGTTAATAGCTCCTAGGCCCCATTCTGTCCCTTCTAGGCATGATTCTGGGGGATGAGTTAGGGTGATGATTCAAGGGCTGAATGACTGAGTGTCTTTTCTGCCTATATACACAAAGCAAGGAGCCTCTCTACATTACCAATCAAGGTAGCTGTAGAGAGGCTTTTATATTTGGCCCGGAACAGAAGTGTCTATTCTTCCTATATACAGAGAGACACTTCATCCCTATATAAGGAGAGACATTCAGTATTGTAGTTCAAGGATGGATTGGGGGGCTGAAATGCTTATACAAACATGGGTTCATATGGTATCTGACCTGCGGTTTTGTATTTTGACCCTTTACGAAAGGATGCTAATTTTTGCCAGGATTGTGGGTTCGGATGGCTTTTTAGGTGAATTATGGGGCTAGATGACTGTGAGATCTGGGAGTGTGGGGCATGAATTCCCTCTTGACTGTTCAATTTGGGAGTGTGGGGCTGGATTCTGGGGCTTGTATGCTTCCTGAAATAAGGATGCTGTGATTCTTGTCAGTTTTCACAGATTTTATGCATAAAATGCCTCGTTTGGCCTTGTTTTGTGTATTTTTATGCAGGAAATGCTTGTTTTATGCGCATTTTTATGCATAATTATTACACACACTCCTTTGTACCAACCATTGTATTTGTACTAATACAATCATTCCGAAAAGTTATCCACAGGTTTGTCATAGTTATCCACAGGTTGTGCACTCTTTCATGCTGCTCTGCCTTTCTCAATCAATTCTTGGATACAAGAGAGGTTCTATAGTGTCTTATAT
>Ga0247823_10003351_pt1 | contig 12996 bp, 16 predicted proteins | sample 13C_PalmiticAcid_2_FD_192426 | JGI IMG/M metagenome (GOLD analysis project Ga0247823, IMG submission 192426) | Soil microbial communities from agricultural site in Penn Yan, New York, United States - 13C_PalmiticAcid_Day30 | ecosystem: Environmental > Terrestrial > Soil > Agricultural land...
AAACGTCCCGAAGGCCAAGCCGTTCCCCGACGTATCCGACCTTCCGGATTCCCCAATCGTCGCTGCCCTGCTGGAAATCCACGACGAGGATGGCCCGACATCGGGGCTGAAGGCTGGTGAAGCAAACGAACACAACCGCACCGCTTATGCGGCGGCCACCGTGCGACATGCAGACGAGGAATAGAGAGATGAATTTGGCGATTCGAGTTGGCTGGAAGCTCTTGGCGTGTGCAGCGATTGGCTACTTGCTGCCGACGTTCTTGCCCATGGACCTGGCGATCATCCTGTCCCTCTTGCAGGGCGCCATTTGGGGATTCTTCATCGGCATCGACATCACCGACGGCATCGAAAACTCATAAGGCACGGACGCTGCCCAAGGACAACCGGCCAAGGACGGCCCCAAGGATGGATATGAACCCGAAACGCCATTTTCTGATTCCAGACACGCAATGCCGCCCCGGCGTACCGCTGGCTCACATCGACTGGATTGCTCAGGCCATCGTGGATTACCGGCCGGACACCATCGTCCACATAGGTGACCACTGGGATATGCCGAGCCTGTCGATGCACGACGGCCCAGGAAGTCAGAGGATGGAGGGTGCTCGGTACGAGGATGATGTGCTGGTCGGCAATGAGGCATTTGCCCGTCTGTGCGCTCCCATGGAGGCTGAGCAGAAACGCCTGGAACGCAACCACCGCGCCCGCTGGACCCCTCGCAAGGTGTTCTGCCTCGGGAATCACGAGAACCGTATCAATCGCGCCATCAACAACGCGCCGAAATGGGCGGGCACGATTGGCGAGCATCATCTCCTGACCCGGGACTGGGAGCGGCAACCGTTCCTAACCCGCGTGTGGCAGGACGGGTTGGTGTATTCGCACTACTTCCAGTCCAGCCATAGCAGCCACGCTATTGGCGGGTCCATCGACAACCGCCTGAACAAGATTGGCGCGAGCTTCGTGCAAGGGCACGAGCAAGGTTTCCGATACGGCACGCGCATCCAGGCCAGTGGAGCCACGTGGCATGGCTTGGTCGCAGGCAGCGCGTATCTGCACGACGAGGACTACCGAGGCAATCAGGGCCAAGACCACTGGCGCGGCGTCGTCGTGCTGAACGAGGTGAGGGAAGGTGACTACTGCGTCATGCCCCTGACTCTGGACTACCTCTGCCGGAAGTACGAGGGCATCTCGCTGGGTGAGTACCTACGCAAGACGGTCAAGGATGCGGAGTACAAGTTCACGTTGGCGAGGGCTGCGTGATGGGCAAGGTTGAAGCAGTAGGGGATTGGGATGTTCGGGGGCAGGACTTCGATACTGCCCTCGTCGGACCAATTACCCCGACCATCATCGATGCAGATCGGCTTGTGAGGCTGGAGTGGAAGAACGGATTTCCGAACTGGATGCTGTACCGCTCGGCACTGGCGGGGGACTCTCTCTACCTGAGCCGCCTGCGGCATTGGGCCGTCGCATTCTCGGTTGCCTACTGCACAACCGGGGGCATGAAGAAATCGGCATACAGCGAAGAGACCGCCTGCGTCGCCGCATGGGACGCGCTGCACATGGTCCTGTTCCGGCGCCAGATTCAGCCCTATGCGGAGACGGCTGAGGCGCTGGGGGTTCATCACAGCACGTACAAACGCCTGCGATCGCATCTGTACGTCAGCATGTCCGGTAGCCTGGATGAATACTGGATTCGGCTCGGTGCCGCATACCGACACATCATCCTTTACGAACGGAATACTGAACGGAACCGCAGAAATGAAAATTCGGGTGTTCACTTAGACCTTCAGTAATGCCCGCACAGCTTCCCGGCGCGCTCCACGTTGCGGCCAAGCCATAACCGGCGGGCATGCCCGGCGAGCGTTGGAAGCGTGGCCGGGCACCTACAAGGAGCCAGCCATGACCGACGAGACCGACGAAGAGGGCGGAATCGAGTTCCAGGCATCGGCTACCGACCTGTTCCTGCACGACGGCCAGTGCTGGCTCTGTGACCCGGACTACCTGGACCCCGCCAACGAGTACGACGGCGTTCTGGCGGTCCAGTATCGCGACGGCGCCATCTACTGGCTATCTGGCGTAGACCGGAAGTGGCGGAACGTAGAGGAAGAGAAAAAGCCGGAAGGCCCGAAGAGGCTGCGGTCGGTTCAGTAGTTCGCCGCTCTAGCTCAAAGGCCAGAGCGTCTCCCTCGTAAGGAGAGGGTTACAGGTTCAAATCCTGTGGGCGGCACCAGATTGCAGCTACAGCGTCCGACGCCAGCCGAAAGGGGCTAGGGGAGCGCCGAGGGCTGCAAGGCTCTGACATGCGGCTAGTCCGCGCAGTAGGAGCCGCCTGGGACGCGTAAGCGTCCCTTGATACAGCTGCCACGAACCCGGTGGAAGTCGCAGTGGCCCTCCCGCAAGGGGCCGGACCCAGAGTCCGGATAACCAAGAGACTCCGGGATCTATTTACAGGGGACCCACGTGAAACATGAGCTAGCCGAAGCCGCGACCGCAGCTACGTTGAAGGCTGCGCCTCCGGTGACGGTGGCCGCTGCCGTGGTGTCGGGGGTGACCCTGAATACCGTCGTCCTATTCCTGACTGCCGCGTACCTAGTCCTACAGATTGGGTACTTGGCCTGGAAGTGGCGGCGAGATTCCAAGAGGAAGGAATGAACTACCAATACAAGCGCTATATGCGGGATGGCTCCGTCGAAATTCGGACTGGACATTCCGACCCGTTAGGTAAGCGCGTCCGCAAGGGAAAGACGGCGCGGGACAGGGCGCGTCGGTGAAGACAAAAGTCATCGGCGGCAGCATCGCAGGCGTGCTCCTGCTGGCTGCTGGGCTGGTGCGTCCGTGGGAGGGGTATAGCCCCGAACCCTACGTGGACATCGTCGGCAGGGTGACCTGGTGTTACGGCGAGACCAAGGGCATCCCCAGGGATTCCTACAAGCGCGAAGAGTGCGAGGCCATCCTGCAAACCAGCCTTGGCCGGCACCTGAGCGGGGTAGCTGCCTGCATCGGCCAGCCGCTGACTGAGAACGAATGGACTGCGGTCCTGAGCTGGACCTACAACGTCGGCGTGCGCGCTGCGTGCGGCTCAACGCTGGTCAAGCGTATCAATCGCGGCGAGCCGGGTTCGGTCTGGTGCCCTGAGCTTCGGAAGTGGGTCTATGCCGGCGGCAAGCGGGTCAAGGGGCTCGTGAATCGTCGCGAGGCTGAGTTGGCGATGTGCCTTGGGAACACTCCATGAAACGCTTATTGCTCGGCCCACTGGCCGGAATCCTGTCCACCATCGGAGTCGTCATCGCCTACGCGTGGTGGCTGAGTAGGCCGTTTCATTGAGGGCGGCGGAAACGTAGTGCCCAAGTCGGCCCAGATGGCTAGAAGTGCGTACAGGGCAGCGTTGATGGCCTGGTTCGCCCGAAAGACATGGCTGACGAACAAGCGTCTGTGGCAATTGGGCGAGTTCAATCAAGCAATTCATCGCTGGCATGGGCGACACGGAGTAGTTAAGTGAACCCGTTGTGGCGCCTATCCACCTACGCTCTCGCGGCGCTGGCGGTCGCCGCCATTGTTGCGGCCCTGTACTTTCGCGGGGATTCCGCTATTTCCGATGCCCGCGCCGACAAGGCCGAGTCGGAGAGAGATTCGGCTCGCGCGGAGGTCAATGACCTGAAGGCTGCCAGAGACGCCGAACACCGCAAGGCCAAGGAAGCCCAGGCCATCGCCGTCAAGTACGAGGACGAGAAGCGTGCCATCGAAACTGAAAGCGCCCGTACTGTGGCTGACTTGCGTGCTGGCAACCTGCGGCTTCGGAAGCTGTGGGAGGCCCAAGCAGCCACCGCCGACCTGTCCCGTGCTGTCGCCAGCGCCAGCCAACCTGATGACCAAGCCGCAGACCGAGCAGAAAGTGCGAGCCGAATTGTTCGAGCCGCAGCCGAGTGCGACGCCCAAGTCCGAGGCCTTCAAGCCGTGATTGAGGCGGATAGGCGATGAGTCGTCTCCTCAAGGGCTACGCATCCAACTATGGGGCCGCTCAGGTCCAGATCCTGAGGGTGCGCCGTTACCAGAAGCGCACGCTGCGGGTTGACTTCAATGGCGCCCTAGAGGACGGCGAGCTAGTCACTGAGGTCCGCTGGGACGCAACCAGCCCTTGGGCCACGGCCATTCACGACGCAGCCGTCGAGAGTGGACAGAAGAGCGTCAAAGTGGGCGTCAACTTCAACTTCGCCGGCTGGGGCGCCATCAAGGCGACTGTGCAGACGGACCAAGGCAACACCCTGAACTACGAGTTCTTCATTACGGTCAAGGACGCGCCACTGTATCCGGCTGCTGTCTATGACCTGGCGAATGGGCCGTTCTACCTGATAGCGAGCGCGCCTTGACATGAGGCGATATGCGTTCCGGAGCGTAAGCACGAAAGCCCCGCGTCAACCGGGCTGGCCAAGGCTGAACATATGCCAAGTCCTGATAAGGGCGGTGAGTAAGTCGGTCGCCACCAAGCAGCTGCCGCGCAGGATTGGGGGCATTTGGTACATGCCGATTCAGCGGTGCCGCAACGGGAAGAAGACTGTCGAGATGTACCCCATGTATGGCGGCCTGCGGGACTCCATCAATGATTGGACCGACCACTTTGGGCCGTGCAACAGCGAGAACCTCTGCGCCAGTTGCCCAAGTCGGAACATCGGCGGAGTCGCGATGGCCATGTGTTTCAAATCAAACAGATAGAAATTGATGCAATGGGCGCGCCATTAGGGAACCGAAACGGAGCAAAGGGCAAAGAGTGGTTCGATGCCCTGCGCAAGGAATGTGTCCAGCGCGGCGCGCTTGCCAAGATTGCCAAGGTGGTGGTTGACAAGGCCGAGAGTGGTGAACAGTGGGCAATCCAGGAAATCGCCACTCGCTTTGATGGCAAGGCCGCGCAGGCAGTTGAGTTGGCTGGCCCTGATGGCGCGCCTGCCAGCCTGACCATCTCGTTCATAGGGAACAATGATTCAGTTCCCTGACAAGCTCAGGCCGCTATTCGAGCCGCACCGTTATAAGGTGGCATATGGCGGACGAGGCGGCGCCAAGAGCTGGGGGTTTGCGAGAGCATTGTTGGTAAAGGGGGCCGAGAGGCCCCTTCGCATTTTGTGTACCCGAGAAATCCAGAAGTCCATCAAGGACTCGGTGCATAAGCTGCTGAGCGACCAGATTCAAGCCTTGGGCCTTGGTCAGTTCTACGAAGTGCAGGCGACCATCATCAAGGGCGCCAATGGCACGGAGATTCTGTTTGCCGGCCTGTCCGACCTAACCGCTGAGTCCATCAAGTCCTTCGAGGGCGTGGACATCGTGTGGTGCGAGGAGGCTCAGGCCATCAGTAAAAGGTCATGGGACATCCTGGTTCCAACCATCCGAAAGGATGGCTCTGAAATCTGGATATCCATGAATCCCGAGTTGGATACGGACGAGACGTGGACGCGATTCGTGGTCTCGCCGCCGCCCAGCTCGGCAGTCATTGAGATTAACTACCCGGACAATCCATGGTTCCCGCCCGTGCTGGAGCAGGAGCGGTTGCACGCTAAGGCCACGATGCCAAAGGCGGACTACGAGAACATCTGGGAGGGCAAGTGCAGGGCGGCCGCCGAGGGCGCCATCTACGCCGATGAGGTCACGGCGATGGTTGCCTCTGGCCGGTTCTGCGAGGTGCCGTACGACCCTGCGCTCAAGGTTCATGTCATTTGGGACCTGGGCTGGAACGATAGCATGTCGCTCATCCTGGCTCAGCGGCATCTGTCGGCGCTACGGGCCATTGAGTACCTAGAGGACAGCTTCAAGACGCTGGATTGGTGGTCGTCTGAGCTGAAGGAGCGCCGCTACAACTGGGGCAAGCTCTGGCTGCCTCACGACGGCGCGCACGGCGACTACAAGACCGGAAAGAGCGCCAAGCAGTTGCTGGAAGCACTGAATTGGGAAGTGGACATCGTGCCGAAGCAGCCAGTTGAGACAGGCATCCGCTCGGCTCGCATGGCGCTTCCGCAGACGTACATCGACAGGAACCGCGCTGGCCGCCTCATGGAGTGCTTGAGGCGCTACCGGCGCGGCATTCCTGTGAACACCGGGGAGCCAGGAACCCCAGTGCATGACGAGTTCAGTCACGGCGCGGACGCGTACCGGTACCTGGCGACCGTGGCTGAGCGACTCAGCAATGAGGACGCAGTGCCGAAGTTGAACTTCGAAACCCAATTCACCGATACCGGCTTCAGCCGGCGCGCCTCTATCTACGAAGGCTGAGATGGCAAAGAAGCTGGAATCCAAGGCGGGTGCCACGTACCTGCCGCAGGATGCTGCGCCCAAGAAAAAGGAAGGGCGCGACGCCTGGACCCAGCGGATGCTGACTCGGGCGCAGGACACATTCACCTTCGACACCGAGCAGCGACGCCGCGTGCTGGAGGACATGAAGTTTGCCTTTGTGTCTGGCCATCAGTGGGACCGCCACTTGGCAGGCAAGCGCCGCAACAAGCCGAACTACGAGTTCAACCGAATTCGGCAGCTTATCCGCCGTGTGACCGGGCAGCAGCTCAAGAACAAGCCGCAAATCAAGGTCAGGGCCGTGGAAGAGGCGGATGTCGATACCGCCGACATCTACAACGGCCTCATCAAGAACATCGAGGTTCAGTCCGCCGCAGAGAACGCCTACGACACCGCGTTCCAGTGGGCGTGTGGAGGCGGCTACGGCGTCTTGCGGGTTGTGGCTGAGTACGAAGGGCCAGAGTCGTTCGACCAGTGCCTGCGCATCGTCAATGTGATGGACCCACTGACCGTCTGGTTCGACCCGGCGGCACGCAAGTTCGACCGGTCTGATGCTCGATTCGTGTTTGTCACTGAGCTGATAACCAAGGAAGAGTTCAAGGAGCGCTGGCCAGGGAAGGACATCATCGACTTTGATGTGCCGTCCAGCCTGGATGAGTACGACAAGGAATGGTTCTTCAAAGACATGGTCCGCATCGCGGAATACTGGTATGTGGAAAAGGAAGTCAAGACCATATGCCTCCTGTCCGATGGTGCGGTGGTAGACAAGGAAGACTGGGAGCCGGTACGCGACGAGTGGGCCAATCCACCCATCGACCCGCAGACCGGACAGCCGGCTCACCCGCCGATTACGGTCAAGACTGAGCGTGAAGTTGAGACCGACTGCGTCTATAGCTCAATTGTCTATGGCAAAGGGCAGCTAGAAGAGCCCACCAAGTGGGCCGGCTCGATGATTCCCATCGTCCCCCAATGGGGCGACCTCATCAGCATCAACGGCGAGCAGATTTACTCGGGCATGACCCGGTTTGGCCGCGACGCCCAGACCATCCACAACTTCGAGCTATCCACGATGGTGGAAGTGGTCGCGAAGCTGCCCAACAGCCCGCTGACGGCCACCACGAAGATGATTGAGGGGCTGGAGCCGTACTACGAGCGCATGGGCTACGACGACGCCCCCGTGCTGCTCTACAACGTGGACCCCAATGCCCCAACGGCTCGCCCGACTCGCGAGCCGCCTCCGGTCCTGCCGGTTGCGCTGGCTAACCTGAGCGCGATTGCGACCGAGGAGTTGAAGGCTGACCTTGGCGTCTACGACGCATCCATCGGGGCCAAGTCGAATGAGTCCAGTGGCCGCGCCATTCTGGCCCGTCAAAGCGAGGGCGAAATTGCCAACTTCGTCTACGTGGACAACCAGGTTAAGGCTCTCAAGAGGCTTGGCGAGGTTCTTGTAGACGCAATCCCGCACTACTACGACGCCGAGCGGTCCATCCGAATTCTGGGCGAGGACAACGCCGAGAAGTACGTCAGCATCAACAAGCCCATGTTGGACCAGCAGACTGGCGAGGTCGTTATCGAGAACGACCTGAGTCGTGGAAAGTTTGATGTGACGGTCACCGTAGGGAAGTCCTATGACACCGCCCGCATGGAGCTGGCCGAGGCTGCGCAGGCCTTGTCAGCCCAGCCGGGTCCGTTCGGCGCGCTAGGCATGTTCATGCTTCTCAAGTCGCTCGACCTGCCAGGCATGGACGAGTACGTCAAGGCGGCCCGCAAAGTCATGGTCTCCCAGGGCTTGCTGGAGCCGAGTGAGGGAGAGCAACCGCCCGCGCCCCCGCCGCCAGACCCGAAGCTGGTTGCTGAGACTCAGCTGAAACAGGCCCAAACGCGAAAGACAGACGCGGAAACCGCGCAAATCTTCGCCGAGACGCCGGCCGTCGTAGAGAAGACGCAAGCCGAGACCATCCGCACGCAAGCGGACGCGATTCGTTCAGCCGCCCAGGCTGGTCAAGCCACGGGTGGATTCGAGCTGCCACCGGGGCTTACCGCCCCGTTCCCAGGCAGCGCTCAGTAACCAACAGGTGACTAATGACTGATGAAACCAACGTGGCGTCGGCCACGGGGGCGGACGCGCCTGCGCCGCTGAAATCCACCGACACCAGCGTCGTGAAGAAGATTCTGGAAGCCAAGCCCGAACCGGCCAAGGAGCCGGAGAAGGTGGAAGCCCCCAAGGTCGAACAGAGCGACGACGACCACGACCCGGAAGGGGTCGAGACAGACGCGCCAGAGGCGGATTCCGAGGGGCAGCCCAGACAGGGCAAGTCCACTTGGAAGAAAAGACTGGAAAGGGTCCGGCGGACGACTGAAGCCGAAACCCGCGCCGCAGTCCTGAAGGAGTTGATTGACCAGGGTGTCATCAAGTCGCCCGAAGCCAAGCCGGAACCCCCGGCCCAGGAACAGCCGACCAAGAAGACCCTGGCCGACTTCGACTACGACGAAGAGGCGTTTCTCGATTACCGACTGGAGCAACGTCTCCAGCAGCGAGAGGCCAAGCAGCGCGAGGAAGAGGACAAGAAGCGTCAAACCGAGGCCGCTGACAAGTTCAAGGCGCGCATCGAGGCGTTTGAGGATCGGGTAGGAGAGGGCGCATGGGACGAAATCGTCTCGTCATCGCTCAACAAAGACCCGGAATACAAGCATCTCGCCGAGCTAATCCGCGACGAAGAGTCCGGACTCGATATCGCCCATTTCCTTGCATCCAACCCCGACAAGGCGGAAGAGCTGGTCAAGCTCTCGCCGCTGAAGATGGCGGCTGAGGTAGCGAGGATTGCCGAACAACTCAGCGGGAAGCAGCCCGAGAAGCCTGCGCCCGTGCTTCCGAAGAAGACCACCACGGCCCCGCCGCCTCCCAAGACGGTGTCTGGCTCTGGTCGCCCTTCGGTGGACATCAAAGACCCCCAGATGACGACCAGTCAGCGCATCGCCGAGTGGAGGAAGCAGGCCAAGTCCTGAACCCTTCTCGGAGTTAGAAATGGCTAACCAGCTACTCACCACGGACATGATTGCTGACCGCGCTCTGATGCGCTTCAGCGAGGCCCTGTCCTTCACAAAGACCATCCCGCGTACCTATGACTCGTCTTTCCAGACGGGCGCTCCGGCCATCGGCGACACCCTGCGTGTTCCGATTCCGCAGCACGCGGTCATCAACCACGGCCGCGTCGCCACCCCGGCGCCGATGAAAACCTTGGTTCGTCCCGTCACCATCCAGGACCAGGTCAACTTCTCCATCCAGTACACCAGCGCTGAGTTGGCCCTGGATATCGAGGAGTTCGACCGCCGCTACCTCAGCCAGCAGGTCGCCGACTTGGCGGTCAACGTTGAGGCGGCTGTTCAAAACCTGGCCTACCAGTCCATTCCGAACCAGACCGGTACGCCGGACGGCCAGTGGACCCAGCTCGCCTACGCCAACATCGCTCGCAAGTACATCGAGGACAACGGCGGCGGCAAGGGCACGAAGAAGATGCTCACCAACAACGCTGCGGATACGACCATCATCCCGGCGCTGTCTGGCCTGTTCAACGCCCAACGTCAGATTGATGTGCAGTACGAAGAGGGCGTGATGGGTCGGGCTTCTGGCTTCGACTGGGTGTCGTCCACTGTTGCGCCGGTTCACCAGCGCGGTACTGCCAATGCGTCCTACGACATCAACGGCGCAAACCAGACCGGTTCGTCCATCGCCATCGATACTGGCAGCGGCACGTTCCTGAAGGGCGACATCGTCACCTTTGTGGGATGCGTTGCAGTGCACCCTCAGACCAAGCAGAGTTTGGGCTACCTGCGCCAGTTCACCGTCACCGAAGACCTCGCTGGCCCCGGAAACCTGCAAATCTATCCGGCCATCGTCACTTCCGGCTCGGAGAAGAACGTCACCGCCTCTCCTACTGATGGCGGCGATGTCGTGATTCTGGGTACTGCCAGTGACACCTACGGCGTCAACCTGGCCTATCGCCCCGAAGCATTCGCCTTCGTCACTGTGGACCTGCCTGAGCTGACTGGCTGGAAGAACAGCCGCCGCCAGTTTGAAGGAATCTCCATGCGTGTCGTGGAGGCTTCGGACGCCATCAACGATATGAACATGACCCGCTTCGACATCATGTGGGGCTTCGGCGCCCTGCGTCCGGAATGGGCCTGCCGTATCGCCAACGACCCGGCCAACCTGACCCCGGCATAAGGAGACCCCATGGCTACCAACGACAACCCCAACGTGGACGACCGCTCGAACACGGCGTTCTTCACCGGCCCCATCGGCAATGCAACCGTGCTTTCGGGTCCGGTGTACGTCGTGGCCGGCAGCCTGCCCACCGCAGACCCGCAAGTGGCGGGCCAGCTGTGGAGCAATTCCGGCGTCCTCACCGTCAGCGCAGGCTGACTTGGCAGGGGGAGGGAAACCTCCCCCTCTTCTTTTAGGAGATTCGCATGGCTGCTACTGGCAGTGAGAAGCTGTACGTTTCACAGAATGGCGGTGGCAAGTCCACCGTGACGTCGGCAGAAGTTGCCGCCCTGGCCACGGGCGCTCTGCCTGCGCCTACCGCATCGGTTCGCGGTGGTGTATTGCGCGGAACCGCAGTTGCCAACTGCACCGTGGCTGCTGATGGCACCTCGGCAGGGACGCAGCTGAACCTGCTCCTGGCTCAGTTGCGCGCCGCCGGCATCATCGCGTCGAGCTAATCCATGACGACCGTTGCCGAGTTCGCCAAGGATGTGCTGGGCACGTTGCAGGTCATCAACCCAGTGCAGCCCGTGTCCGATGCGGACATGCAGACGGTCATCCGGTTCCTCAATCGGTTCATGACGCGTCTAGAGGCGAACGGTACGGCGGTCGGCTGGAGCAACGTCAATGCGCCTGGTGATGAGCTTCCGGTCCCCCTAGAGACCGAGCTTGGGTTGATGTACACGGTTGCGATGACGCTGGCGCCTCAATACGGCGTCTCGGTCATGCCGGAGGTTGCGGCTGCTGCTGGGAACTTCATGAATGAGGTTAGGAGAGATCAGGCGGTGGCAACGCCCATCCAGCCGATTCTTGACATCCCGGCGCCTGACGGCTGGTCCAACCGAACCATCAACGGAAGCACCTGGTACGTCGGATGAGGCAAACCCCGCTGGACATCGTGGCTGGGTCGTATGCGGACGAAACCCGTCCGTTCTCGTCCCAGGATACGGTGAACTACCTGCCGGTGTTTGCCGAGCAAGGCGGGACGCGCACGCCTACCATGCTGAAGACACCTCCCGGTCTTCGTCCCTTCGTGCAGGTCATGTCGGAAGGGAGCCCCACGGGTCCGGCGCGAAGGACGCACAACTGTGAGGGCAAGCTGTTCGCGGTCTTGGGGCAGACGCTGTATCAGGTCACCCCGTCTGGCGTAGCCATCCCGCAAGGGACCATTCCCGGCATCTCTCGATGCAGCATGGCGCACAACCAGCTCGCCACTGGCAATCAACTGGTGACGGTCAATGGCACGTCGGGCTACGTGTTCAACACACAGTCCCAGGTGTTCGAGCGCATCGCCGATGAAGGATTTCCAGGTGCCATCAAGGTCATCTTCATGGATGGTTACATTGTGGGCATCGAGCCGCGCAGGCGGTTTGCCTTCTGCTCGGAGATTGCCGACGCACTGGCCTACAACACCCTGGACCGGTTCACTTCGGAATACCTGCCAGACCTGCTCGTTTCGTTGGAGAGCGTCCAGAACCAGATTGTCCTTTTCTCAGAAGGCTCGATGGAGTTCTTCGAAAACACGGGTGCCACAGAACAGCCATTTCGCTCCAAGCGCATCTCGCAGAAGCGCGGCTGTGCCGGGACCTTCACGACAGCTGTCATCGACCAGACGGTCTATTGGCTGGGCGACGACGGCATCTTCTACCGTCTTGAAGGATATGCCCCGAAGCGGATCTCCACGCGACCCATAGAGCAAGCCATTCGCGGCCTCGATTGGAAGAATGCCTTTGCAGAGACCTGGACAGACGCTGGCCACTTGGTCGTCTATTGGACCTTCCCTGACGGTTTGACTTGGGGGTATGACATTTCGTCAGGCCAGTGGCATCGCCGTGAATCTTATGGCTTCAGTCGCTGGCGCCCAAACACGCTGACCTACATCAATAGCGAGTGGGTAGCTGGGGATTTCCAGAGCGGACGCCTGTGGAAACTCGACTGGGACTATGTGCTGGAAGGGGATGACGAAATCATCTCTGAGCGTGTTACTCAGACGCTGGCCGACAACCAGAACAGGATGCTCATCAGCCGCGTTGAGCTGATAGTGGACACGGGCCAGCCCATCACAGAACCAGTCGATTTTCCGGAGCAGCCAGAAGGCCCATCCATCTCCGGTGATGCCCCCGAAGGAAGTGTTGGTGAGGCTTACAGTTTCAGTTATACGGTCACGGGCGGAACGGGAGCCAAGCGCGTCACGCTCCGTTCCGGGACGCTGCCGCCGGGGTTGACCTTGTCTCAAACCGGCGTGTTGTCCGGAGCGCCGACGGAATATGGCTCTTTCAGCTTCGTGGTCCGGGCAACCGACGAGAATGGCCTGTTCGATGACTTGGCCGACCACATCCCCGTGGTCCTGCCGATGATTCTCTCGGCGAATCTTGGGGTTTCAAACACACTAATCATCCCAAGCGCTGGCGGCGTAGTTTGGAATGCGGCTCCCATCAGCGCAAGCCCCGACAACAAATACG
>Ga0247823_10003352_pt1 | contig 12995 bp, 9 predicted proteins | sample 13C_PalmiticAcid_2_FD_192426 | JGI IMG/M metagenome (GOLD analysis project Ga0247823, IMG submission 192426) | Soil microbial communities from agricultural site in Penn Yan, New York, United States - 13C_PalmiticAcid_Day30 | ecosystem: Environmental > Terrestrial > Soil > Agricultural land...
ATTATGGCCAGCGGCGATGATAAGGCCGCATCACAGGCCGGACACATGGCCGCACCGACCACCAAGTGCAAATGCTCAGCTAGCTCTTGCCAACGGAGGGCCGTCCACACATGGGGCGCAAAGCGGTCGCGAGCCGTGCCGCATCGTGTCGTGAAATCTCACGCGAAGTGTGGGGCCATGGGCTGCTTCGTATCGGCTTTGCGCGTGCCGGCCCTCGCACGTCACCGTTCGCGCGAGGTGTAGATGGCCGAGGGATATTCTCGGAAGATCCAATCACCCTCGTCAATGTTCCCGTTCAGCATGCGGATCGTGCTCTCGATCACATCCGGATTGCCGTGCTGGCTCGGAAACGGATACTGCCGGACGAAGAAGGCGGCGGGCACGCGGATGCTGGCGTCATGCTCCCAGTCCCGGACTCGGTCCATCATTTCGCGGCTGCGGGTATCGGCGATGTCCGAGCGCCCGCCTTCGGTATAGGCTACGTAGACCAACCCGAACTCGCCGCGCGGAATCTGCGTCAGCGCCTTTCCGAAGAGATTGACCGGGGCTCGACTGCGCTTCTTGATCGCCTCTTCTGTTACGACCCGCCATGAGATTGCGATTGGCTGGCGCACGCAATCCACACGCGAAGCGGGCGCCGCCGCGATCTTGCAGATCAGACCGTCCCAGTCCGGAAGCTCCGTGTCCCAGCCAAACACGTCCTCAAGCATAATCGGGCTGTAGGCCTTGGTCGGTTCACCGAGATCGAAGCGTGACGGCAGCGACCGGAACGCCACCGACCCCCACGGATACGCAAGCGCCTGCTCCGGGTGCGGGCGCAGGCGCTGGAGGAGACAGGTCGTCGTTACCTCTTCAATGTCCACCTGCGACGTCTCCACCGTCAGCTCGACTTCGTAGAGGCCGAATTGTCCGCGCTGGGTCGCGCGTGCCGCGAGCGTCCGGAAGAGCCGCTGCATGGTGGCCTCTTCCTCCACCTCATAGTTCGAAAGCGCCGCGCTGCGTTTGCATTCAACGACCATCTCGAAAAGATCATGGCACATCAGATCCGGCGACTTCTTTTGCGAGGTCTCGACGAACGACATGTCACGGCCCTTCGCCGCGCATGCGCCTGCCACCAGCAGTTCGAATATCGTTGCGTCCGGATCGGCGCGCGAGAACAGCGCGGCAATCCGCCGCGATGCCCCGCGCACGTCGCCAAGAACCTCCGCACGGTTGGCAAGCTGCGCGAGCTGCGTGATGGCGCGAGCGCCTGCAAAATGGTCGTAGCGAATGTCGTGCGCTAGGTAGTCGCGCGTGAGCTGCACGGCCTTGCGTAGGCGGTGTCCCGCACTCCGTTCACTCGACAGGCGCACGCCCTTCACGATCGAGATCGGCTCGCCATTGTCGGTCGTCGAAAGCCGGAACAGGTCTACCGGCTCGCTTTCGAGCCACCCCGGCGGGGCGTGTCGTTCGATCAGCCCAAGGGCCCGGGGCAGGTGCTCGTCGACATAAGCATCCGCCGAAGGCGCGCTCTTCACCACCATCTCCCGGCTGATCGCGGGGAACGGGTCGCCGATCGGCGGGGCAGGCTGAGCTGGCTCGGCCGGATCAAGACCAACCGCCTCATAGACCGCATCGATGGCGGCATCGAGCGCGGCCTTGGCGGCGCGCGCGTCACGAATCATGGCCTCGAGATTCCCCTTGTTGAGCTCGCTCTCGGCATTGCAATAGATTCGATGCAGCTTCTGAACTTGGGGCCATAAGCTGTCGAATATCTGCTGCTTCTGATCCCAATCCGCGACAAGAATCCTGAGCCACTCAGGAGCATCATCCGGTAATGGGGGTGGTGCGGTGCTCGTCATGTCCGTTCATATTGGCGAGAATCGGCGGAAGTTCGCCAATCGGGGGAGAAGAGCGTGCATTTGGCGCAGCTGACGATCAAGAATTTCAGGCGCATCGCCGAGGCGATCTTGCTCTTCCGGCCCGGGCTCAACGTTATCGTCGGGCCCAACAATATCGGCAAGACTGCGGTGGTCGACGGCCTGCGCGCGCTGCTCGCTGGCGTCGACGATCCCTATCCTCGCTTCACGCTGGACGACATTCACCTGCCCAAGGGCGGCACGGCATCCGGCGAGATACGCTTCGAATATGTCTTCCGCGGGCTCAGTCTGGATGACGAGGCGGAGTTCATCCACGCGCTGCGCGAGCGTGGCGACGGGACAACCGAAGCCGTGATGGGTGTGACCTACGGCGATGCCGATAAGTCCGGTCGCCTCAAGCCGCGGCGCTGGTGCGGCGACTTCAACGAAATCGCGATGACCTCCGCGATGCTAGAAAACCTGCGCAGCGTCTATCTCCAGCCACTGCGCGATGCCGAGCTCGGGCTCAGGCCCAGCCGCAACAGCCAGTTGTCGCGGCTGCTGCATCTCCTATCCGACGATGCCGGCAGGGACGCGATCGCGACGGCACTCCGCCAGCTCGACGTCACATTGCGTGGCCATAAGCCGATTATGGATACGCACGCAGCGATCACCAGCCGGCACGGCGCAATGTTGGGTCCAAAGCTCGCTCAGGCGGTTGAAGTCGGGCTCGCCGGTACCGATTTCGGCAAGCTCGCAGCGCGCCTGTCGCTCGTCGTTGACACGTTCGAGATCGAGCGCAACGGCCTCGGCTACAACAATCTGATCTACATGGCGGTGGTGCTGAGCGAACTCGCCAAGAATGCCGACGCCGCTTTTCGCAGCCTAATTGTCGAGGAGCCCGAGGCCCACCTCCATCCCCAGCTTCAGGCCGTGCTGCTGCGCTATCTTGCCGAGATCGATTCGAGCACGACGGGCGAACATCCGGTCCAAGTGTTCGTCACCAGTCACTCGCCGAACTTCGCCAGCATCGCCGATCTCGACTCGGTCGTCTGCCTGGTCGAAGCGGGCGGCACCGCGACCGCCTTCCACCCCCGCACCGTGCCGTTCGGCAAGGGCAAGCGCGAGAAGCTCGCCCGCTATCTCGATGTCACCCGAGCAGAGCTTTTCTTCGCGCGACGCGCGCTGTTCGTCGAGGGCGCCGCCGAATTGCTGCTCGTCAACGTGCTGGCGAACGTCCTCGGGCACGATCTACGCGATCACGGGGTCAGCCTGATCAGCGTGGAGGGGCTGAACTTCGACTGCTTCATGCCGCTGTTCGGTGACAAGGCCATCGCCATCCCTGTCGCGGTCCTCACCGATGCCGATCCGAGCATCAAGGTTCCTAAGCCTGGAACCAAGCTAGGTGAGAAAGTGAAGTACGACACGGTGGCGCTCTATCCCACACTCGCCGATGTCATCGAACCCTCGGCAACCGCGCAATCGATGCTGGCGTTGCAGGACAGCTTGGTGAAGGTGTTTCACGGCCAAAAGACCTTCGAATATGATCTCGCGCTCATCGCCGGGAACCGCTCAACGATGTTGGCGGCCCTCAAAGACCTTCATCCTCACATTGCCGAAGATCTCGCGGGCGAGGTCGATGCTGCGGTTGGCGAGGCCGAAAAGGCGAAGATCCTGTTCAAGGGCATGTTCGAGCGCGACAACGGTAACGTGTCGAAGGGGCGCTTCGCGCAGGCGTTGGCATCGCAGATCCAGGACAACAAGCTCGCGATCACCGCGCCGGCCTATATCCGCGACGCGATCGAGCATGTCTGCCAATGACCGCGTTGCTGTCGGACGAACAGGCTGGAATCGTCGCGCTGCCGCTTGGCCCGCTCGCGGTCTCGGCCTGCGCGGGCAGCGGCAAGACGCGGACCGCTGTCCATCGGCTCGCCGCGATGCGCCGGCTTTACGAGGGCAGGGGTATCGTTGCCTTGCTGTCCTTTTCGAACGTCGCGGTTGACACGTTCAGCAAGGAATATGCGGCCCTTCTGCACGACATGCCGGTGATCGGCCGCTCCGCCACCGTCGAGATCGACACGATGGACGGGTTCATCACCACCAACGTCCTCCGTCCACACGGCCACCGCGTCATGAAATGCCCGCGCGCGCCGTTTCTGGTCGACGGCGCCGAGCCGTTTCTGAACAGCTTCACCGTATGGGACGGCAGCCGGCCGAGGCCGACCACCGGAATCGATTTCGCCTGCGACGGCGCAAACTTCAAATTTTTGATCGGCAAGAACAAGGCAGAGCTCCCGGCCAACTGGGCCGCACCCGCGGTCGCCAGCCTTGGCAAGACCGGCGGCTATACCCACAATGCGGGGCGCTATTGGGTCCTGCGCGTGCTGCGCGAAAAGCCCTTCGTCCTGCGCGCGCTCGCGCGCCGCTATCCCCATATCCTCGTCGACGAGGCCCAGGATATTGGCCCTGAGCATCAAGCGGTCCTCGAACTGCTAATCGAGGCGGGCTCGCAGGTGTCGCTAATCGGGGATCCACATCAAGGCATCTTCGACTTCGCGCGCGCCAAGGGCGCCTTCCTCAAAGCTTATGGCAACCGCGCAGGCATCGCGGCGTGGAGCCTCACCGTGAACTACCGCTCGCTGCCGGGGATCGTCTCCGTCGCGAACAGGCTGATCGGCGCGCGCGACACCGCGGCCAGGGTCGCCACTGACGAGCGGCCTTCGGCCTTTTACATGCCGTACAGGGCCGCGTCGCGCGACGCGGCGCTGGACTCGTTCCGCAGTCTGCTCGTTGCTGCGGGCGTCGATCCCGCAAAGGGCGTGGTCTTGTGCCGTTCGAGCGATCTTACGGCCGAGTGGCGCGGTGAGATGGACGCGCAGGGCGTCGGCGTCGTCCGCTGCCTGGCCGAGGCGGCGATCAGCCGCGAACGTCGCGACTTCCTGCGTGCGTACCAGCAGACCTGTCTTGGACTGACGGGCCTGCTCGCGCCGAAGCACGGTTCGCTCGCCGTCGACCTCGCGCGACCTGCCGACGAGACGATGCGGGTGCTGCGCCAACGCATCTGGGCGTTCGTGCGCGATCCTGTGTCCGGCCTGCCCGCAGCGAGCCTGGTTGCCAATACCGGCTGGCACCCTGCGCTGAAGGCGCGCGTTACCGGTCTGATCGCGGTGCTCGGTGCCGAGTTCGGGCTGCAGGCCGCCGAAAATCTCGGCCAACGTCTGGCCAAGAAACAACTTGTCAATGCACCGCTGCTCGCAGCCCCGATCCTGACGGCGGCGGCCGGGCCCTCGTTCCGCACCTCGACCGTGCACCGGGTGAAAGGCGAAAGCCTTGATGCCGTCCTCTACGTTGCCAAGAAGTCGCACGTCCGCGCGCTGCTCGACGGCACCGACACCGAAGACGGGCGGATCGGCTATGTCGCACTGACGCGTGCCAAGGACCTGTTCGTTCTGGCGGTGCCGGACACGGCCTTGCGCGCATTCGAGCCGGAGCTGCAGGCTGCTGGCCTGGTGCGTGCGTGACGACTGTCCGCGGACGCCGAATCGCTCGCCGCGACCGGTGATGCGTTGTGCGCGAGCAGGGCGTTCCGATGGACAGGCTCAGGCAGGCCATCAGATGGCTAAGGTGCACGCCCATCCGGCTGCTCGAATGCGTGCTACGGCCGGTTCCGGCCCGACCGGACGATTACGCGTCTAGCGCGATATGACTGGAACTGGTCGCAAGCTGCCGCTCGGCGGAGCCGGCGGCGAATGGCAGCAATCCAGATCGCCGGGACTGAAAACGTACTGTCAGCTAGCGGGCCAAGAACTGCCGCTCGCCCTAATCTCCTCGGCCGAGACGTCCCGGGGCACCTTAGAGCCCACTAGGATCAAAAAAAAGATCAAGACGAGTTGTTACCTAGGACGTTACCTAGCGCCCAATAGAAGGGCGGCGAGGCGGAACTACTTCCAACTAATCACTTGATATCAAAGGAAAAAATGGTGGACGCACTTGGGCTCGAACCAAGGACCCGCTGATTAAGAGCCGAGACGGAAAGGTCCGCTTCGCGACCAAAGTCTGCCGTTCGGGTTCGCACGCGTGCCGCCCGAAGCGACCGTTCGTTCAGCCCCGCGCGGATTGCAGCGAACGCCCCAATTTCGGTGCTGAGCTTGAGGCACCGCCGGCCGTGTTCAGACCTTCGTACCAAGCGCCGCCAGATACGCGCCGAGTCGCGAGCTTCCGTACATTGCCCCATGGGGCATCACCGAAAGTGCTTCATCTGTGATCATCGCTCTAGGTGCTTTCAACGGCGAGCGCCTCATGACTCGCTACAACAGGGAACCGATCATGCCTTTCAGCGCCGCGGGCCATAGTGCCGACGTTTTGCAGAAGCTTTGCCGCCGCTTCAAGCAGCAGCAAAAACGCGCGCAGAGCCCGTCGAGCCTTTGGCTCAAGGCCTTGGCCGCCAGTTGATGCGCTCCGGACATCGGGCGGCTATGGGCCGGCTTTCCCACCCGCCGACCTGCTCCCGCTCTCCCATAAGGCATCGAGCCGTGCGGCCTCGTCCTCGAAGTCCGCGGCGATTCTCAACAGCTCACGCTGGTTGATGAGGTCGGCGTTCTCGGCAATGGCTCGATAATGGCTGGCGCGCGCGCGCAGTTCAGACGTTTCGCTCATGACGACCTCACATCGCCCACCCGACTCGCCCCTAGCATCAAGGTAATTAACGCCAGATTTCCATGTCTTAAGTCAGTTCATGGCTGATCCTGATGTGGCCCTTCAGACGCCTTCTCGCAAGCGCGGCCGCACGCAGACGGTCGCGCAGGACCGCAAAACGCAAAAGGGTACCTCCGGCTCGGCAGCCCATTTGCCTGTGAGATCATTTGCGGCGATTGCCAGCCCGACCCCACGGCCGTGACGCCACGCCGCACAATGAGGCTTTAGGCTAAAAGGAACTCTGCCCACTCGTTCATGAGCACCCGCCGTCGGTCGAAAAAATCCGTGCGCCGATAGGCTGCTTCAACCGCGTTAGCGATCCGATGAGCCAATGCCTTGTCTGCGACTTCCTTCGGAACATTGGTGCATTCGGCCACCCAGTCCGTGAAAGTGCTGCGGAAGCCGTGAACGGTCGCATTCCCGATCTTCATGTCCCGGAGCACCTTGAGCATCGTCATATCGCTGATCGGCTTCTCACCTGTGAAGCTGAACAGCAGGCTCTCAGGCTTCACCTTGCCGTGCAATTCGAGGTGACGCTGGCGCAGAGCGCGCAGCAGCTTCACCGCAGCCGGCGCGAGCGGAACGACGTGCGCCTCCTTCATCTTCATTCTGGCCGCGGGTATCGACCACACCGCTTTGTCCAGATCGAACTCGCCCCAGGTCGCCTTGCGTGTCTCATTCGAACGCGCAGCGGTCAGCACGGTGAGCCGGAGCGCGTCGCGGCCCAGCGTCGAAGGCAGCGCGGCCAGCGCCTTCATGAAGGCGGGAGTATCCTCATGCGGCATCGCGGCGCGGTGGGTCACCTGCCGGGACTGGCGTGGCAGGCCCCGCGTGACCGATCGAAGCGAGACTTCCTCGGGCACCAGCCCCTTGATGTGGGCGTAGTCCAACACATTGCCGATACGCTGAAGCACCCGCTTGGCTGTGTCCGGGATGGTCAGCCAGATCGGCTCCAGAACAGAGAGCACCGCAGCGCTATCGACCGCAGTAACGGCCTTGCGGCCGATATGTGGAAACACATGCCGCTCGAAGCTCGACATCCACGAGGCGTGCCGCTGATCCTTCCAGCCGCCCTTCATCGCGTCGTAGCAGTCGCGCGTCACCTTCTCGAATGTCGGTGCCGATTTCCGGGCCACTCGCCGCTTGGAAGGCGGATCGATACCCAACCGAATTGCCTTCCGCAGATCTGCCGCGAGTATCCGCGCGTCGGCCAAAGATACGTCGTGGGCTGGCCCAAGGCCGAAATCCCGTCGCTCCCCGGCATGCTGCATCCGCAGCACCCAGGATCGCGTCCCGCTTTCGCGCACGAGCAGATATAGCCCATGCATGTCGGCATGCCTGCCAGGGCTGGCATGTTTGACCTTGAGAGTGGTCAGCGCCATCTGAACCTCCTTCTGAAGTCCCACATCGCGTCCCACGTTTCGATTCGACTTTAGTGACAAACTGTGGGACGAGCTGGCCCGACAGTTTTCAAATAGTTTAAGTCTGATCAATGGGTTGAGACGTCCTGAAGGTTGCTGAGATTTCAGAACGATATCTCTCCGGGTCACCATTTGTTTTGCCGGAACCGCGCCGGCAGGGCCGACAGCTAGCCTCAAGTCCCATCTTCTCGGGGAAACCTGACGTCCGGGATTCACGCCGCTCGGAACGCGCTCAATGGTGGATCCGGGATGGCGAGAATGAGCGGGGCCTTGGCAACCTGCGCAACCCCCACCCAACGGGAGAGGGAAAGGGGGCATGGCAACGCCGGCCCGGGCTGCTATAGGCGCGCCCCACGCCCGCCGCATTTGCTTGGCAGGCGGCATGCTTCACTTGCCAAGGAACGACCGTGAGCGACCGCGCCGAAGTCTTCGAGACCGTCAAAGCCCAGATCGAACCGTTCAACAAGAAGGGCGTCCCGCTCACCGACAGCACGACCTTCGCGGGCGATCTCGAATGGGACAGCCTGACCGTGATGGACTTCGTCGCGGCGGTCGAGGACGAGTTCGACATCCTCATCACGATGAACATGCAGGCCGAGATCGAGACCGTCGGCCAGCTCGTCGATGCGGTGCAGAAGCTGAAGGGCTGACATGACCGACGCGATCCAGACCGCCGACGCGCTTCCCGAGAATCCGGAGGCGGTCGCCCCCGAGCGCGATCTGATGTCCAAGTTCGACGCCCTCATCGCCGAGCGGCAGGCGCTGCTCGACAGCGGCGTCACCGATCCCTTCGCGATCGTGATGGACGAAGTGAGATCGCCGACCGAGGCAGTGATCAAGGGCAAGAACACGATCCTGCTCGGCACCTATAATTACATGGGCATGACCTTCGATCCGGACGTGATCCAGGCCGGCAAGGACGCGCTCGACCAGTTCGGCTCGGGCACCAACGGCAGCCGGATGCTCAACGGCACGTTCCGCGACCATATGGAAGTCGAGGAGGCGCTCCGCGAATTCTACGGCACTACCGGCGCAATCGTGTTTTCGACCGGCTACATGGCCAATCTCGGCATGATCTCGACGCTCGCGGGCAAGGGCGAGTACGTCATCCTCGACGCCGACAGCCACGCCTCGATCTATGACGGCTGCAAGCAAGGCTATGCCGAGATCGTCCGCTTCCGTCACAACGACATCGCCGACCTCGACAAGAGGCTCGGCCGGCTGCCGAAGGAAGCGGGCAAATTGGTGGTGCTCGAGGGCGTCTATTCGATGCTCGGCGACATCGCGCCGCTCAAGGAAATGGTCGCGGTCGCGAAAAAGCATGGTGCGATGGTGCTCAGCGACGAGGCGCATTCGATGGGGTTCTATGGCCCCAATGGTCGCGGGGTCTACGAGGCGCAGGGTTGCGAAGGCGATGTCGACTTCATCGTCGGCACCTTCTCCAAGTCGGTTGGTACCGTGGGTGGCTTCTGCGTTTCGAACCATCCCAAGTTCGAGGCGATCCGGCTGGCGTGCCGGCCCTATATCTTCACTGCGTCGCTGCCGCCTTCGGTCGTCGCCACGGCCGCTGCATCGATCCGCAAGCTGCGGTTCGCGCACAACAAGCGCCAGCACCTGTGGGAGAATGCCCGGACGCTGCACGCGGGGCTCAAGCAAATGGGCTTCAAGCTCGGCACCGAAGCGCCGGATAGCGCGATCATCGCCGTGATCCTCGAGGATCAGGAGCAGGCGGTGATGATGTGGCAGGCGCTGCTCGACGGCGGACTCTACGTCAATATGGCTCGCCCGCCCGCGACGCCGGCGGGAACCTATCTGCTGCGTTGCTCGCTTTGTGCCGAGCATAGCAGTGAGCAGGTGGAACGAATCTTGAAAATGTTCCACGCTGCGGGCCAAAGCGTGGGCGTGATAAGCTGAGCCGAGAGGATTAGCTTCCTTCCAGGGCAAAGCCTCCCTAAATTCAAATATATGAGTGAGGGGCAGGGTATTGCGCTGGAGCGCGTTCGTCGTGTGACGAATTGGCGCATCCTGCTGCTCGGGCTGCTGGCCCTGCTCGGGGTCGGCGTGCTCGCCGCGATCATCATTCTCCAGCAGCGCACCGAACAGGAGCGTGACCGCGCTGTCGCCCGGCAACAGCATACCTTCGAGGTGGTGATCCGCGCGAACCAGCTTTCGGGCGCGATCTCCGCCGCCGAAGCCGCGCTCGGACGTTATGTCGTCAGCGCCGACAGGACGCTGGGACAGCAATATTCGGAGCAATGGGCGCGCGCCGCCGAGCAGCTCACAAGGCTCCAGCAGCTCACCCGTGACAGCCCGCGTCAACAGGTGCAGATCGCCCAGCTGCGGCGGGCATTCGAGGCGCGCGGCCGGGAGCTGGCCGAGACCGCGCTCTATTCGACCTACAAGCGCCACAACGATGCCTGGGGCAGCTATTACCGGGTGCGGCAGAGCGCGGCGCGGCAGAATGTCGAGGCTCTGCTCACCCGCGTGGTCGATTCCGAGCGCGTACTGCTGCGCGACCGGACGCGTGCTGCCGGCGACCTGATCGGCAATTCGAGCTTCGCCTCGCGGATCCTCACCTTGTTCGGGGTGATGATCGTGGTCGGCGCGGTGCTGCTGGGCTGGCTGGCGATCGCTGCGGAAGGCGAGCGCGCCGCTGCCGATGCCGAAGCGACCGCGCAGCGCGAACGTGCCGCCGAGCTTCAGCTCGCGGTCGATGCGGCGACGGCCGATCTGCGCGCCGAAGCGCATGAGCGCGCGCAGGCCGAGGCACAGCTTCGCCAAGTCCAGAAGATGGAGGCGGTGGGCCAGCTGACCGGTGGGATCGCACATGATTTCAACAATATGTTGGCGGTCGTTCTGGGCGGACTCGAGCTCGCCAAGCGGCATTTGCACACTGGCGGGCCCGACGCGCAGCAACATATCGAAAACGCGATGGAGGGTGCGAACCGCGCCGCGGCGCTGACCCGGCGGCTACTCGCTTTTTCGCGCTCCGAGCCGTTGCTCCCGGAGGCGGTCGAGGCGGGCGGGCTGATCGCCGGCATGTCCGATCTGCTCGATCGGACATTGGGCGACACGATCAAGGTCAAGACTCGCGATGCGGGTGCCGGCTGGACGGTGTGGGTCGATCGCCACCAGCTCGAAAACGCATTGCTCAACCTCGCGGTCAACGCGCGCGACGCGATGGACGGGCGCGGGACGCTGACGATCGCCACCGGGGGCAGCACGCTCGAGGCCGATCAGGTCGGCGAATGCCCTGCGGGCGACTATGTCACGATCAGCGTGACCGATACCGGCTGTGGAATGGCGCCCGAAGTCGCCGACCGCGTGTTCGAACCCTTCTTCACTACCAAGCCGGTGGGCAAGGGCACCGGCCTGGGGCTCAGCCAGATCTTCGGGTTCGTTCGCCAATCCGGCGGCGAGATCGCGCTCGACACTGCCCCGGGCAAGGGCACGACGGTGAAGGTGTATCTGCCGCGCCACATCGGCGAACCTGCGAGCGCCATGGCGGAAGCGCCGGTACCGATTGCCGCTGCGGCGGAGGAGCCGATTGCCGCGCGAGCCTTCGACATCCTCGTCGTCGAGGACGATCCGCGTGTGTTGGGGGCGACCGTGGGCGCGCTGAACGAGTTGGGGCACCGGGTGACTTCGTGCCCCGATCCGCTGGCGGCGCCTGCCGCCGTCGCGAAGATGTCGGCGCTCGATCTGATCATCTCCGACGTGCTGATGCCCGGCCAGACAGGGCCCGAGATGATCGCGGGGTTGGGCGAACGACTGGACGGCGTCGCGGTGCTGTTCGTCACCGGCTTTGCGGGCGAGGCCGATCCCGAGCTGTTCGGCGGGCGCGCAGTGCTGCGCAAGCCGTTCACCATGGCATCGCTGGCGCGCGCGGTGGGTGACGCAGTCGAATATGAGGCGCGGCGCGCGGCGCAGCAGGCGGCCTAGCTTTTATCGCGATGAGATCCCTCCCTGTAAGGGCGGGGAGCAAGATCCTCAGCCGGCGTTCGCGACCGAGTGTCGCAGCTGCGCCACCGCGATCTCGCGGGCGCGGCCGCGCGGCAGATCGAGCGCACGCGCCATCGGGCCGCCGAGTAGCGCGTCGCCCAATGCCATCAGCGTCAGCTGGAGCGTTTCTTCGCGGAGCAATTGGGCGTCCATGGCATCGGTGCTGATCTCGTCGACCAGCCGGTGGATCGCCTCGAGGATGGGATCGAGCGCGTCCTCGTTGCCATTGAGAATCATCCAGCTCGCCAGTGCGCCGGCGCCGCCCTTGCCGAAGGCATCGAAGGTCAGATCGACGACTTCGCGCGGATCGTGATCGTCCTCGCGAGCGCGCACCACGGCCGCGACGATCTTGGCGGAAACACTGTCGGCGATGCTCGCGGCGAGCGCTTTCTGCAGTCCCGCGGCCGAGCCGAAATGGTGGAGCAGATTGGCATGGGTGCGGCCGATCCGCGCCGAGACTGCCTTCAGCGTGACGGCTTGCGGGCCGGATTCGAGCAGCAACGCGCGCGCAGCCTCAAGCGCGGCGTCGCGCGATTCTTCGGGGGACAGACGCTTGCGTGCACTGGATGCCATCGACGGAATTTACTCTTGCCCCGGGGAAGCCCCGGCTTAGGCGACCACGCACGACGGTGAAAGCGCGGAATGCGTTGGGCTTCCGCGTTCGGGACGGTGATTCGGGCATTGGCGGCGCGACCGGGTCACGCCGCCATGCGAGCTCGCGGGTCATTGTCGGCCGCGCCGGTCTCGGCGAGATCGATCTCGAAGCGCGCCGAGGCCACCGCTGCGCCGCGGCCGCGCGAATAGACTTGCGTCACTCGGCCCGTGGGGCGGAAACCGAGCTTGCGCAGCACACGTCCCGAAGCCGGGTTGTCGAGGAAATGGCCGGCGACGACGCGCCGGATCCCTGCCGCGCAGGCGGCGCGAAGCACCGCCTCGCCCGCCTCGGTCGCAAGGCCGCGGCCCCAGGCATCTGGGGTGATCCAATAGCCGAACTCGTTGGCTTCCTTCTCGAACGGGCCGATGCCGATGCCACCGACCA
>Ga0247823_10003354_pt1 | contig 12995 bp, 12 predicted proteins | sample 13C_PalmiticAcid_2_FD_192426 | JGI IMG/M metagenome (GOLD analysis project Ga0247823, IMG submission 192426) | Soil microbial communities from agricultural site in Penn Yan, New York, United States - 13C_PalmiticAcid_Day30 | ecosystem: Environmental > Terrestrial > Soil > Agricultural land...
CACCGGCGTGCGAGACGGCGTCCGGGTTGTGGCGCGATTCGACGTGGGCGATGGCGTGCAGCAGCAGCGGGTCGATGCGGAAACGCGCGGCCACATCGCTGATCTGCGGCACGAGCGACAGCGCGCGCGCCGACGCCTCGCGGCTCACGCCACGGATCGGACGGCCGGCCACGGGCGCGGACAGGCGCACGACCGGGGCCGCCGGAGCGGCATCCGGCGCCCGGACGCGCACCGGGTCGGGCAGGGCCGTTTCGGGCGTCCTGGCGGCGGGACGGTCGTACAGCCAAAGCTGTTCGGCGTACCGCGACGTGTCGGGGACACGCGGCGTGCTGGCGGTCGGAACTCCTTCATCGGCCGCGCAGAATTCGCGAGCGAGCGCAAACTTGGAGGCCACCGCGGGAGCCTGTAATGCGGCCGCCGTCCCGCCGGGTCCGCAGGCCTGGACCGCCGGGCTGAACATTGCAATGGTCGCAACAACTACCGTGAAAAGCGGGGGCGTCGTTGCGCCTCCCAGGTTGATCCATCCGCCAAACATCGGAACTCCCGTTGGGGGTTTTGCCCTCCCGAACCGAACTGCGCCGGTTTCGATGCCGGGATGTTGCAGGCCGGAACCGTCCGATTCGTGACGTGGATCACGACCGTTTGTAAGTCGACGTTACGATCCGGATGTCACAAAGCGAGGGCGCCCAATTAATGGGCGAGACCTGTCATCGATGTAAGCGGGCGTTACGCCTCAAACTAGGGGTGGGGGTGGCCGGGCGCGCTTTTCGGGCACGCTTTGCGCGTTTTCGCACAGCCCCAGGACCCCCATGGCCGACAGCAACGACGGTGGCGACAAGACCGAAAAGCCGACCGACAAGCGGCTCAAGGACGCACGCAAGAAGGGCGACGTCCCGAAAAGCAAGGAGATCACGAGCACCCTGACGCTGCTCGTGTGGCTGGCGCTCGGCGCCCTCGCGATCCCGCTCGTGGGCCAGCGCGTGGTCTCGCTCACCGATCGCGTGATCGAGGCCGTCGTGCAGCCGTTTTCGTTTTCCGCACCCGCGATGGGGTGGCTCGCGCTCGAGACCGTGCTGTGGGCCACCGGGCTGCTGCTCGTGCCGGTGATCGTGGTCGGGCTGCTCGTGGAGTTCCTGCAGGCCGGCCCGGTGTTCGCGATGGAGAAGGTCAAGCCGAAGGCCGAGCACCTCAACCCCGCGGACGGGATCAAGCGGATGTTCAGCATGGACAACCTCGTCGAGGTGCTGAAGGCCGTGGCGAAGACGGCGCTGCTGTTCGTGATCGGCGGGCTCGTGCTGCGCTCGCTGATGCCGCAGTTCGCGCTGCTGTCGACCGCGCCGCCCGGTGCGATCGGCGATGCGATCTGGGCGCTGAGCCTGCGGCTGCTCGCGTGGACGCTCGGGGTCTTCGCGCTCGTGAGCGTGCTCGACATCGCCTGGCAGCGCCACAGCTTCACGAAGAAGAACCGCATGAGCCTGCGCGACATCCGGCAGGAGATGAAGGAGTCCGAGGGTGATCCGCACATCAAGGCCCAGCGCCGCCAGACCCACCAGGAGTGGTCGCAGCGCAATGCCGCGAACGCCGCGGCGCAGGCCAACGTGCTGCTCGTGAACCCGACGCACGTCGCCATCGCGATCGACTACGACCGCGAGACCTGCCCCGTGCCCACCATCGCCGCGAAGGGCGAGGACGACACCGCGCGGGCGATGCGCGAGGCCGCGGAGGCGGCGGGCGTGCCCATCGTGCGCAACATCCCGCTCGCCCGCGACCTGCTCGCGCGCGGCGAGGAGGGCGAGGTGATCCCGCGCGACACGTTCGACGTGATGGCCGAGGTCATCCTGTGGGCACGCGAGGTGCGCGAGCAGGTCGAGTCGCACCACGATCCGCTGAAGACGCGGCCGCGCGAACCCGGTGCGCGTGCGCGGCGCAAGGCGCCGGGCGAGGACCTGACGCGCTACCCCGAAGGCATGCGCCCGGACGCCCCCTCGGGTGCACCCTAGGGGAGCCTGGGCGGCAGAGAGAAGGGCTCGCGCCGGGGCGAGTCGCGGTGCCAGACGAGGCGCTGGCGAGGCCGTGTGGTCCACCACACAACGAGCCAGCAACGACGGATGGCACCGCGAATCGCCCCGGCCCGAAGGGTTGGGCCTGAAAGGGGCCGCCGGCGTCGTTGCAAATGCTCACCGGGGATGACCCCGGTTCCGCTTTGCGCCTATCCGGCGGCCCCTTTCAGGCCCAACGCGAGCCCTTCTCTCTGCCGCCCAGGCTCCCTAGGGTCGGCGACAGATCGACGAGGCGGCTTGCGGCCCCTAAGGTGCGGACTTCGCTCAGGAGTCCCCGCCATGTCCGCGATCAGCAGCACCCGTTCGTCCCCCACCGGTTCCTCGACCTCGGCCGACAACACGCCGTCGTCGGTGCGCATCGACCGTGGCGACACGCTGTCGGGCCTGGCGCGCGAACACGGCACCACGGTGCAGGCGCTGCTCGACGCGAACCCGCAGATCCGCAATCCGGACCTGATCATCGCCGGCGAACGCCTGAACCTGCCCGGCCGCGGCCACGCGCGCCCGCAAGGTCCCGCCGCCGAAAGCGGCGCGACCCTTGCGCAGCTCGGCGGCCAGCTGGGCAGCAATGCGGGCGGCTGGATGGCCATCGCCCGCGGCGAGGCCGGCCAGCGCGAGGTCGCGGGCAGCCGCCACAACGCGCGCATCGTCGAATACCACCAGACCACCTCGCTGCGGGCGCGGTCGGACGAAACGCCCTGGTGCGCCTCGTTCGTCAACTGGTCGCTGGAGAAGGCCGGCCACCGCGGCACCGACAGCGCCGCGGCCATCAGCTGGGCGTCGTGGGGCGATCGCGTGAACGGCCTCGGCAACGCCCACAACGGCGACGTGGTCGTCATCCGCAACAAGGCCTCGGGGCAGAACCACGTGGGCTTTTTTGTGTCCGGTGGTGACGGGCGGGTCACCCTCCTGGGGGGCAACCAGAGCAACCAGGTGAAGGAGTCGAGCTTCGGCCTCGGCTCCTATGACATCGTGGCCGTGCGCCGCCCTCCGGCGCACCCCTGAATCCCCCGCGGCACACAGTGCCGCCACACGTCCACCCTCGGTCAACCCCTAGGTTGCAAGCCGGTCAGGTGTGGCATTTGTCACGGATGGTGGGGAAGAATGGTCAGCCGTTCCCCGACCGAGCCATGGACAACTTCTCGTCGCAACTCCTCAGCACGCTGCTGGCACTGGCCTTCGTCGGCGTGCTCGCGTGGGTGAGCCTCGCGATGCTCAAGCGCCTCCAGCAAGGCCGACTGCTTCCGGGTTCCCGCACCGATGCAGACGAGCTGCGTTTCGTGCGCGCGATGCCGGTCGGCGCGAAGGAACGCGTGGTGGTCATGCAGTACCGCGGCGAGGAATGGGTGCTCGGCGTGACCGGGGGCGGCATCTCGCTGCTGTCGCGCGAACCCGTGCACGCCGCGCCGTCCGGCGAGGTGGCTCAACCGGTGAGCCCGCGCCCATGACCACGTCCCACATCCGCTTCGAATGCATCGCTGGGGCGCACCCTAGCTATCGCACGCACCAGCTTACGAAAGAAGGACCCTCCGCCTTTAATTCATTCCGTCGACTCTGCAGTACGCGATCGGCAACGGTGGCGAGTGAGTTGCAGGGAGGTCCCGCAACGGCGGCGCCTCAAATCAACGGAATTGAACAGGAGAGAAACATGTCCGGAGCTCTGAACAGCGTGGTGGGTGGTCTCGGTGGCGGCCAAGGTGGCGGCCTCCTGAGCAGCGTCGGCAGCATCGTCGGCGGCATCTTCGGCGGCCCGATCGGCGCGGCCATCGGCGGCGCGATCGGCAACCTGGTCCAGGATGCGGTGGGCCAGGCCACCAACAAGGCCGTCGATCAACTTCAGAAGGAAGACGGCCTGCCGCCGTTCCTGGCGAAGGAAATCAAGAAGGTCGTCCAGGACGCCATCGCCGAGTCCAAGGACAAGAACGTCACGCCGGATGCGCAGCACTGCGTGAACAACGACAAGGACCTGCAGGACTGGAGCAAGAACTTCATCGAAGACCTCAGCAAGGCGATGTACAAGAACATCAAGGACCAGCTCGACAAGTGCGGTGCTGGCGAGGGCGGCGGCGTGAGCGAAGGTGGCTCGAAGAAGGGCTCCAAGTCCTGGCTGCAAGCCCTCGCCGAAGGCATGGGCAAGACCCTGGGCCAGAAGGCCTCGAAGATGGTCGAACTGTCCCAGAAGATGGGCACGCTGTCCGACAAGCAAGCGGAAACCGCCCAGAAGGCCGCAGACAACGCCAAGACGGAGCAATCGCCTGAAGCCAAGAAGGCCGACGAGGCGCGGGCCCAGGCCGATGCTGCGGCATTCACGAAGACCCAGACCGAACTCCAAGGCGTGTCGCAAGAGTTCAGCCTGTTGCAAAGCGCGTTCTCGAACGCCCTCAAGTCCATCGGCGAAGGTCTCAGCCAGATGGGCCGCAAGGGCTGACGATCGCCCTGTTTCACCGGTGCCTTCGGGCACTTCGGCATCGGCGCTCGAGGGCGTCGGTGCTTTTTGCGTTTCATCCGGCAAGCAGAAAGGAATCCTCCGCCATGAACAAACTTCAACGCATGTCAGCCATCGCAGGGCTCGGTCTGGCCGTGTGCGCCCTGGTGGGTTGTGGCGGGGGCGGTGGGGACCCGGCGGTCGACGGCGGCACACCGCCGCCCTCCGGCGATGGCACGGGCGGCGGCGTGAACCCCGGACTGACCGGGTCCATCTACCTCGCGCCTGTCGGCTCGCTGGACTACCTGCGCGTGGATGCCGCCTCCGGCGTTGTCTCCCCGCTGGCCCGGGCGAGCTCGAACAAGTACGGCATGATCATGTCGCCCGACGGCAGCCGCTATGCCCAGTTCGTCCACGACAGCGTCGTCGGCCAGGAAAACTCCGAGTTCATGACGCTGGAGGTGTATGACACGGCCTCGAAGGCCCTGATCACGAAACTCGAATTCGACGGCTTTGCCAACAACTTCAAGTTTTCGCCCGACAACCGCTTCCTCGCGGCGATCCGTTACCCCGATCGCGTGAGCGAGATCGATCTGACCGAGTCGGGCCTGGCCATCCTCGACCTGGCCGATCCCGCGAACCTGAAGACGGTGGTCAACTTCTCGCGCACCTTCAAGAACGCGGTCTCCGCCTACGACTGGCTGCCCGGCAACCAGTTCGTCTACCTCCGCGCCGACCGCGCCATCGTCAAGGGCAGCGCGCTCGTCGCCGGTGGAAACGAAACCGTCACGGGCACCGCGGACGTGCCGGCCGACCTGTTCCTCTCGCGGTTCATCAACGCCAGTCCCGATGGCAGCCAGCTCCTGCTGTCCTTCTTCTGGATCGACGGCACCACGCAGTCGGACATCTGGATCACGGCCGCCGACGGCAGTGGCTCTCAGCGCTATTCCACCGGCAAGTACTCGAGCGGCGCCTCGTGGTCCCCGGATGGCAAGTACATCGTCGTGACCAACGACGCGGGCTACTACTCCCAGGGCGGCGCCAGCACAGCGTACTGCCGGCGCTGGTATGCGTCATCCAGCGGCCGCAGCCTGTCCGAAACGAGCAGCGAGGCTCGCCCCGTGAAGTACATCCAGAACGGCAACACCGTCGAGATTCCCTGCCGTGATGGGGCGGGATACCCGAACTGAGGCGCTTCCCGATGGGCAAGCCGCTTTCGCCGCGAGGCTGCTTGTCTTGGGCCGGGGCCCAAGGCCGCGCTGCAGGGCAACGACACGCACTCACTCTCGGTGGACCAAGATGATCTTCGCCACGAACAAGCTCCAACGCATGTCAGCCATCGCTGGCCTGGGTCTGGCCGTCTGCGCCCTGGTGGCGTGTGGCGGAGGCGGAGGTGAAGGCCATGACGGCGGGGACGGTCTGGCGCAAAACCCGGACGTCCCGACGCCCAGCGTCGGCGTGAACCCCGGCCTCAGCGGGTGGTTCGCGTTCCGCCCGGCCGCCACCAACACCGTCTACCGCGTCGATGCGGCCACCGGTGCGAGCACCCTCGTCGCCACCGCCGCGTCGGGACAGCATTCGCTGTACCTGTCGCAGGACGGCACCCGCTACGCGCAAACCATCAACGACAGCGTGACGGGCCAGGAGAACTCGGAGTTCATGAAACTCCAGGTGTACGAGACGGCCACGAAGACGCTGCTGTTCGAACTCGAGTTCGAGGGCTACGCGAACGCGTTCTCGTTCTCTCCGGACAACCGTTTCCTCGCCGCCATCGTCTACCCGGACCTGCAGGCCAATGCCACGCTGAGCGCGTCCGGCCTCGCCATCATCGACCTGGCGAACCTCGCCGCCCCGGGGGTGGTCGTCGACTTCATGGCCTCGGGCGGCAACGTGGTCTACGACTTCGACTGGCTGCCGGACAACCGCTTCGTGTACCTGCGCGCCGACCGCACGCTGGTCGGTGGCAGCGCGCTCGTGCCCGGCGGCAACCTCGCCGTGCTGGGCCCGCTGGAGGTGCCCGCGAACCACTTCGTCAGCCGCGACATCAGCGCCAGCCCGGACGGCAAGAAGATCCTCCTGACGTACAACTGGGCCGACGGCCGCAGCGCCCGCAACGACATCTGGATCGCCAACATCGACGGCAGCGGTGCGCAGCGTTTCTCCGATGGCCAGCACGGCGAGGCGTCGGCGTGGTCGCCCGACAGCCAGTACGTCGTCGTGAGCACCAATGCCGGGGCCTACTTCCAGGCGGGATTGAGCAACGCCTACTGCGAACGCTGGTACGCACCAGCCACCGCGCGCAACGTGAACGAGATCAGCGCCGAGGCCCGTCCGGTGAACTACCTGGAAAACGGCAAGGTGGCCGAAGTGCCGTGTTTCTCGGGCTTCTCGTACATGCGGAAGTGAGGCTGCCCTTCCTGCGCCATCCGGTGCTCCGGCAGGTCGACGCGGAATCGCCTCCGTGGGCCGCCGGGCTCGGCGAGCCGGAACTCTCGGCGCTGCGGGCCAGCCGCCCGCACCGGCTCGCCCGGCTGGACACGCTGCTGCGGCCCGCGGGCATCGACCTCGGCGGCGACCCGCTCGCCGTGGTGCAGGCACTCGACCAATGGACCCGAAGCGCCTGGCCCGACTTGATCCGCGGCGCGTGGGTGCGGTTCGGGATCGACCCGTGGACGGACTGGCAGCGGGCCTCCGGCGAACAGGCCGCGGCGTACACGCACGCGGTGGACGTGGCCGTGGCGCTCGGCGAGCTGGCGTTGCGCGCGGCGCCGTCCTTCGCATGGGGCGTGGACACGTTCGACGACCACGTGGCCGATGGCATCGGCTTCGTCGGTCGCGCCGTGCTGCTCGACCCCACCTTGCCCGCGGACGCCGTCGATCCCCCCGTGTGTTCGCCCATCGACCTCGTGGTGATGCGCTTCGAGGCGACGGGGCGCCGCGAGGTCCCTGACCCGCCGTTCGTGGAAGGCCTGCGGCCCGTGTGGTGGCGCGACCACCGCGGTCTCTACGTGGGCCCCGCCCGGCTGGGGCACGACGCGCACTGACTCTCGGGTGGACCCCATCTCGGGCGCGTCCCAGCTGGCCCGCATGCGTGCCGGTCGGTACGGTGCGGCATCCGCGAAGCCACACCGATCCCGGGAGATCCCACGATGACCACCACCGCCGTCCGCGACACCTCGTCCGTCCGCACCGCTCCGCCACCGCAGGATTCGCCCGCCGACCAGGCCGCCGCGCTCGTGCGCCAGGCCACCGAGCCGGGCACGGGCCGCGTCGACACCCGCACCCTCGGCGGCTGGGTGGCCGATGCGGCCCGGCAGGATCCCGCGGCCGCGTCCGCGGCACATGCGGCGATCGAGGACCACCTGCTGAAAAGCAGCCCCGGCGACGTGGCCCGCTTCAACGAGGACGTGGCGGCCGCCCGGCTGGGCCCGCCCTCCGGCCTCGCCGGCGCCGGCCAGGGCCTCGTGCACAGCGGCACCAAGGTGCTGGTCGACAACCCCATCCTGACGAAACGCTGGGAGGCCACGCGCAGCGCGTGGACGGGCAAGGGCGGCTTCACGCCCCAGCTCCAGCGGGAGCTGGCGGCGCGCGGCATCGAGATGAACCACCGCCCGTACGCCGCGCCGGCCGGGTCGCTCGGCAAGACGTCGGGCGTGCCCCTGGCCAAGGCCAACAACACGAACGGCACCCTGGCCCGCGATGCCATCGCCGCGCGCGAGGCCGCCCAGCCGAACTCGCAGGTGGCCACCGAGCGGACGCGAGAGAAGTACGCACGCCGCGTCGACATCGTGGTGGACCGGCCCGCCGCGGATCCGCGCATGTCGGAGCGTGTCGAGATCGAATCGAAGACCGGACGAACCAGCGCGGACCGGACGGTGATGGACCAGGTCCGGAAGGACGCGGACGCGCTGGCGGACAACCGCCTGCTCCGCAAATCGGGGTTCGCGCTGGAGCGCATCGGCAAGGTCGCGCGGCCGGTGGGGATCGTGATGGACGGCCTGTCGCTGCGCAAGGCCTACCAGGCCGACGGCAACCGCGTCGGCGAGCAGACCGGCCGCACGGCCTCCGGCATCGCCGGTGGCGCCGTGGGCGGCTGGGGCGGTGCGGTCGGTGGTGCGGCCATCGGCACGATGATCCTGCCCGGCGTGGGAACGGTCGTGGGGGGCGTGATCGGCGGTGCGCTCGGCGCCTTCGGTGGCGACGCCGCGGGGAAGGGTGTGTTTGATACAGTGAAAAGCTGGTTCTGACCCACCCGGCCCATGTTCGACTGGCTCACGAAACACCTGCGTGGCGAAGCGGCGCCGCCGCGGTCCCGCCTGCGGGAACGCCTCCGCGACTACCCGCCCTTCGACCCGCCCCACCTCGGTCCGGCCTCGCGCTGGACCGACGCCCAGGCGCGCGAGAACCTCGCGCACGTGCTCGCCGTGCGCGAGCGGCGCCTCGCCGGGCTGGCCTCGTGGCTCGACGTCGAAGGCATCGATCTGCGGCCCGCGCTGGGCACCGGTGACTGGCGACCCGTTCTCGATGCGCTGCACCGGTGGGCCAACGACACCTGGCCCTCGGTGCACGACCCGCGCATCGCCACCCCCGAGGTGTGGGACCGCACCTCGTACCGCGGCGAGGAGGTGGTGTACGCGCTGACGTTCGACGTGGCGCTGCTGATCGGCGAGGTGGTGATCCGGCGGGACGCGCGCTGCCGCTGGGATGTGAACTTCGACGAGGGCGACGGCCGTGACGGCATGGACAGCTACCGCCGCGTGGTGCTGGCCGTCGACCTGCCGGAGGGGGCCGTCACCGAACACGTGGAGGGCATGGTGATGCACCGCTACCTGCACCCCACGTCCACGCTGTACCGGGGGCACAACGGCTGGGCCCAGATGGTGTCGGAGTGCCTTTCCCAGGGCCTCGGGTCCCCCTGAACCGAGGCCGCAGCCTCAGGACACGGGCGTGCCCACCGACTGCTGCTCGCGCCGCACCTGGCCCAGCCCGTCCTGCACCAGCGACAGCGCGATCATCCACGCGACGACGCCCAGCAGCACGTACTTCGTGAGCCCCGGGCCGATCGAGAACGGGGCGTTCCAGAGCGCGTGGCACACGACACTCGCGATGAACAGCCCGATGAACCGCGGCTCGGCGAGCTGGGTGCCGTGGTACGTCATCGCACCCTTCACACGCCACAGGGCGCCGGCCGCGATGGCCGTCCACACCACGTGCCCGAACGGCGAGAGCGCGCCGCGCAGCAGGATGACGCCGTCCATCGCACCGAGGCCGCTCTTCAGCATGTTGTTGAACGCGTAGCCGGCCGACTCGAACGCGGCGAACCCGGCACCCACCGCGGCGCCGAAGAGCAGGCCGTTGAGCGTGTAGCGGTAGCGCACCGAACTGAGCGAGCGGGTCGCGAAGACCACCGCCGCGAGTTTGCCCGTCTCCTCGATGAGCCCGGCGGCGGACGCCCCGATGAGGCCGGTCACGTCCTGGCCGATCCTGAACAGCGCGAGGGAGATGACGAGCGACCACGCCCCCCCGAGCAGCACGAGCTTGGCCACGAGCAGCAGCGACACGTTGCGCGGCGCGTTCAGCTCGTAGAACAGCAGCACCACCGTCATCGGCACGACGAACGATCCGATCACCATCGCGCCCGGCACGAGGTTGCCGTTCTCGAAATAGCGGTAGCCGCCCCAGAACACCGCGAACAGGAGCGCCGACAGCAGGAACAGGCGGGCGAACATCCACGGCCGGGGCCAGTCGCACGACACGTCGGTGACGGGTGGCGTGGTGCGCAGCGTGCCGGCCATCAGGTGGTCCTCGATCTCGGCCGGGGTGCGGCGCTTGAAGACCTCGTCGAACAGCGCGCCGATGCTGAAGCCGCGCACTGGCGGCAGCCCCGCGAGGCCCGCCACCGAACGTGCGGTGGCGCCGAGGGCGTCCTCGTGGTCGCTGTCGTGCTGGCTGGGTGCGCGCACGTGCACGGCGGGCAGGGCCGCGCCGCAGTCACCGCAGAATCGGGCGGACGGCCCGTTGACGTGGGAGCACGCCGGGCACACGCGGTCGGCCGATGGAGCCGGTGGCCGGGGAATGTCGCGCAGTTCGAATGGGGCACTCATGTTCACCTCGTCTGCTGCGCGTAGCGGAACATCGCGGCCCGGCCGTCGGCGAACATCACGATGGTGGCGTCGTCGGGCCCGCGGGTCTCGGGATTCAGCGTGGCGTTCTGGAAGACGTGGACCACCACGCCCTGCTCGTTGTGCCGCGCGGCCGGCGTGCCCACCATGACCTCCGCTTCGGCGGGCGTGCGGCCGCGCAACGCGGCCTCGAAGGCGGTGCGGGGCAACGGCAGCGGCAGGCGGGCGGCGGCACCACCCGACGGTTCGGCCGCCGGCGCGCCCCGGCGCTGCAGCGGCTGCACCGGCTGCACCGGGCGGGCGGGTTCGGGTGTGGCTTCGCGCGGCGCAGGGGCGGGTGCTTCCGCGGCGGGCTGGCCACCGCGCTGCTGCTGCGCCTGGAGCGCGACGAACACGGTCAGCACCGCGATCAGCGGCGCCGCGACGGCCGCCGCGATGGACCAGCGGCGCTGCGCCTGCCGGAAGGCGTTCAGGCTCGGCCAGCCACCGCGCCGCCAGGCGAGTTCGCGGCCGTGGAACAGCAGCCAGAGGCTCACGAGCTGGCCCAGGCCGGGGATCAGCGCCAGCAGCCCGATCCAGACGCGGTTGCCGACGGCCCAGAACGGCGCGATCACGAACCCGGCCCAGCTCAGGCCGCGCACGCCGTCGGGCAGTTCGACACGGCGCGCCAGGTCGGTGAACTCGGGCGGGGTGATGGCCGCGACACGGTCCTTGAGCTGCGCGATCACCGTGGCGACCGGGGTCCAGTCGATCAGGCCTTCGGTCCACGCCAGCGCATCGGCCGGCAGCGTGCCTTCGGCGAGGAACCGTTCGGTTTCCTCGAAGGTGTAGGGGCCGGCCGCGCGGGTGCCGTGCCGGATGAGCAGGTTCGCCATTCGTCGTTGTCCTCTCCCTGGGTCCCGTGGCCGCTGTGTGTCGGTCTCGCGGGACGGAGGCAGTCTACGGCAGCGTCGCCTCGGAGCCATCCCCAAAAGGTGTGCGGCTGTGACGCGCCCCCGGGGCCTCCTGGGGCCCACCCCAGCTAGGGTGCTTCACAGCTATCGCACGTCCCATCTGGCAGGGAAGGGCCGCTGCGGCTGAAATCCCATCCGCAGCACAACCCACCTCTCGTCCAACAATCTTTTCAAGGGAGAGCCTCATGACCATCCAGGCCCAGTTCAACGCCAACATCGCCGTCGGCGGCTGCCAGCCCCCGCGTTGCAGCGACCCGTCGAACCCCACCAACGCCAGCACGTCGATGCAGGGCGGCAAGGCGGTGTTCGAGAACGACAACTACCGCATCACCGCCGACGACAACAACACCGTCAACATCTTCAACAAGAAGACCGGCGAAACGTACGAAGCGTGGGGCGACCCCCACATGAAGATCGACGGCAAGGACGAGTTCGACTTCTGGGGCACCACGTCCTTCCAGCTGGAAGACGGCACCAAGGTGACGATCAACACCACGCCGTTCAAGGACAACCCGAACATGACGCTGTCGTCGAAGGTCACCATCACCAACGGCGACTACGGCGTGCAGATCAGCGGCGTGGACAGCAACACCACCGGCGACCTGAAGATCGACGAAGCCAAGGGCTGGGGCCGCACGCTCGACGCCGTGGTCGGCGACGGCAACACGCTGCACGAGAACCCGGCCGGCAAGGGCTTCGTGGCGGTGGACGACTGCGGCCGCGTCCGCAAGGTCGACCAGCAGTACATCAACGAGACCGACCTCAAGAAGGGCGGCGCGCTGGTGGACAAGCACAAGGATGCCTTCCGCCAGCTCAGCTCGCTGATCAGCATCTTCTTCCAGGGCGGTTTCTGCCACGGCAGCTTCCCGAAGCCGCCGGAGCCGGACCACGGCGGCGGCCACAATGGCGGCCATGGCGGTGGCGGCTGCCGTCGCCCGGACCCGATCCGCATCACGGACCCGTGGTCCCCGTCGCCGTTCCTGCCCGCCCAGCGTGAGCGCGGCGGCGGCGACGACATCCGCATCCGCATGAACCTGAGCTTCTCGATGACGCTCACGCGCTTCTGAGAGACGGGCCACACGCCCCGGGGAGACACACCGGCCTTCGCAGGCCGGCCCGAAAGTAAAAGGCCTCGCAGCGATGCGAGGCCTTTTGTCTTGGGAAACGACGGACCGTCAGGCGGCCAGGCGCTTCTCCAGGTCGGCCTTCGTCGCGGTCAGCTCGGCCGGCAGGTGGTAGGCCAGTTGCTGGAACAGCTCGGCGTGCAGGCCGAGTTCGTCGCGCCAGGCGGCCTTGTCGATGCCGGTCACCTGGTCGAACTGGGCCTTCGTGAAGTCGAGGCCGGTCCAGGTCAGGTCTTCGTAGCGCGGGGTCACGCCGAAGAGGTTCTCCTCGCCCTGGCCCTTGCCTTCCACGCGGTCCAGCATCCACTTCA
>Ga0247823_10003355_pt1 | contig 12992 bp, 13 predicted proteins | sample 13C_PalmiticAcid_2_FD_192426 | JGI IMG/M metagenome (GOLD analysis project Ga0247823, IMG submission 192426) | Soil microbial communities from agricultural site in Penn Yan, New York, United States - 13C_PalmiticAcid_Day30 | ecosystem: Environmental > Terrestrial > Soil > Agricultural land...
GTGGTGGAGGGGGCGGGGCCAGGCGCAGAGGTCTGTCGATCGCCCTTCTTCGCGAACGTCGTTATCCCAGGGTTGCGAAGTTTGGCTTTTCAGCCTTAGCTTGGCCTTATGGTCCTCCTGCTCGCCCTCGCCCTGTCCACAGCCTTCGTCGCGCCGCGTGACGTCGAGCTGTTTCATGAGAGCGTCCTGGCCGAGATCAACCATCACGAGACGCTTCGCAGCCGGTCCGTGGAGGTCAATTGGTATCGGGCGGCCGGCGGCGACCGCAGCCGGCTGCACGTCGCCGACTTCAAGTGCGACCAGCCCGTGGGCCGTCGCACGTGCGAGTTCACGCTGGTCCGCGACGGCGGGCCGGTCGAGCTGCGCGGCGAGACGGTTCCCGACCGGCTGAGCTGCTCGGCGCGGTTCCAGCGCAATCTCCGCGGCGGTTCCCCGGCCTGGCTCGTCGAGCGCAGGCTGCGCGTGCCGCGCGGCTCGTTCACGGGCACGACGCTGCGCTGCGAGGCCCCCTAGACCGCCAGGCACACCACCTGGGCCACGCGCAGGTCGCGGCGCAGGCCGTCGGCGATGCGGCCGTAGTTGTCGGTGGTGATGGCCTCGCCCGGGGCGAACTCGGGGACGTTGGCGTCGCCGCCCCGGCGGGGCGTGCGGGCGATCAGGGTGCGCATGCTCTCGGGGGCGGTGGTGTAGATGCGGCCGCGACGCGGCGATTCCGCCACCGTCACGCCGATCACGCGGCCGGCGCTGTCCAGCGCCGGGGCGCCGGAAAGGCCCGCCAGCGTGCCCTTCAGGTTGTCGGTGCGGCCGACCTCGGCCCAGACCAGGACGGGCTCGGTGCGGGCCCCTCGCCCGTGGATGACCAGGTTCTCGCGGCCGATCAGGCGCGAGGCCACCTCGCCGGCGTGGCCCTGCGGGAAGCCGGGGTGGAAGGCCCGCATGCCCTTGCGCGGATCGGCCAGGTTGACCGGCATGGCCGGGGCGCCGCCCTCGGTGGTCAGGATGGCCGCGTCGAAGCGCGGGTCGATGGTCACCCGGGCGGCCACGCCGCGTCCGTCGGCGACCAGGATGGCGGCTTGCTTGCAGCCGTCGACCACATGGCGGGCGGTCAGCCAGACGCCGTTCTGCCCCACCGAGAAGGCCGTGCCCGAGGCCGGCTCCTGCTTGTCGGGCACCTGCACCACGATCGACGGGTCGAAAGGCGAGGCCGGGCCCAGCGGCACGCCTTCCTCGCCGGGCACCGGCGGCGGCGGCGGCGGCGCGTCGGCGCGCTCCTGGCGGCCGACGGCGACCACCAGCAGGGCGGCGACCACGGCGCCGTAGACCAGCCAGTCTGGAAGCTTGGGGAAATGCACGCGCCCCGCTCCGCCCGTTCCTTTCGCCTCAGCCCGCCACGCCGGAGGCGATGATGATGGCGGTGGCCAGCTTGGCGCCGACCAGCAGGGCGGCGGCCGAGACCTCGCCCTCGTTGATCCGCTCGGGCAGGCCCTTGAGCATCATGTCGGTCAGGCGGAAGACCAGCAGTTGCAGCGCCAGGGTGGCCACGCCCCACAGCAGGATCTCGATCACCGAGGTCGAGGCCGCCAGCGAGGCGGCCAGCGGAATGGCCAGGCCCGTCAGCACCCCGCCCAGCGACAGCGCGGCGGCCGCGTTGCCCTCGCGGATCAGCTTGATCTCGCGATGCGGGGTCAGGAGGATGTAGATCGCGGCCCCGGCGACCAGCATCGCCATGGTCACGCCCACATGGGTCAGGGTCGTCAGCAGGCCGTTGGCGAAGGCCTGGATCTCGGGCGACTGGATCTGAGGCATGTTTACGCGACCCCCTGGGACTTGAGGGGCAAGCTCTAACACGGGTGTGCGAGCTTTGCGTAGAGGGCTCGCGTGGCGGGGGACCCGCCATGTCCTCCCGTCATTCCCGCCCTTGTGGCGGGAATGACGGGAAGTTCGGGGGCGGCCGTTACGCCGCGTCGTCGGCGTCGTCTTCCAGCATGCCGGCCATGGCCGCCATCGACAGCTTGCGCAGGGCGCTGGCGCGGACCTTCTCGCTCTCGCTCTTGAGCTGGCCGCAGGCGGCGAGGATGTCGCGGCCGCGCGGGGTGCGGATCGGCGAGGAGTAGCCGGCCTTGTTGAGGATCGCCGCGAAGGTCTCGATCGCGCCCCAGTCCGAGCACTCGTACTGGCTGCCCGGCCAGGGGTTGAACGGGATCAGGTTGATCTTGGCGGGGATGCCCTTGATCAGCTTCACCAGGGCGCGGGCTTCGTCGGGGCTGTCGTTGACGCCCTTCAGCATCACGTACTCGAAGGTCACCCGGCGGGCGTTCGAAAGGCCCGGATAGGCGCGGATGCCCTCCATCAGCTGGGCGATCGGGTACTTCTTGTTCAGCGGCACCAGCACGTCGCGCAGGTCGTCATTGGTGGCGTGCAGGCTGATGGCCAGCATGGCCTGGGTCGCCTCGCCCAGCTTCTCCAGCATCGGCACGACGCCCGAGGTCGACACCGTGATCCGGCGACGCGAGATGCCGATGCCCTCGTTGTCGCTGATGATCTCGATGGCGTCGGACACCTGGCCCAGATTGTAGAGCGGCTCGCCCATGCCCATGAACACGATGTTGCTGAGCAGGCGGTCTTCCTTGTCCGACGGCCATTCGGCCAGGTCGTCCTTGGCGATCTGCACCTGGGCGACGATCTCGGCCGTCGTCAGGTTGCGCACCAGCGGCTGGGTGCCGGTGTGGCAGAAGCTGCAGTTCAGCGTGCAGCCGACCTGGCTGGAGACGCACAGGGCGCCGACCCGTCCGACCGACGGAATATAGACCGTCTCGACCTCGATGCCCGGGGCCATGCGGATCAGCCACTTGCGGGTGCCGTCCTTGGAGACCTGGCGCTCGACCACCTCGGGGCGGGCGATGGTGAAGGTCTCGGCCAGGCGCGCGCGGGTTTCCTTGGCCACGTCGCTCATCTGGGCGAAGTCGGTGACGCCGCGGTGGTGGATCCAGCGGAACACCTGGGTGGCGCGCATCTTGGCCTTGCCGTGCTCGACCACGCCGCTCTCGGTCAGGGCGGCGATCATCTGCGGGCGGGTCAGGCCCGACAGGTTGACGGGCGGCTTGGCCGCGTCGGCCTTTTCAGCGGGCGCAACGCGGGACAGGTCGAGGGTGACGCTCAAGGGGCGGTCCGGGAAAATCGAGGAATGTGCGGGGTCGAGGCGGGGATATAGCAGATGTGGGCCGGTTTTCCAAAAGGCGGTTGGTCGCGGCTGGCGAGCCCGGTCCACGAAGATCCTCCCCCTGCGCGAGAGGTGGCCCGGAGGGCCGGAGGGGGGACGTTTTCAGCTTTCGAGGCGGTGGATCGTCGTCAGCTGCTCCCCCCTCCGTCCGCTTCGCGGACACCTCTCCCACAGGGGGAGGATCTTCGCGTGCGACTTCGGCCCCCCCTTCGACAATTGGCCCTCATCCCGCTAAACCGCGCCCATGCCGTTCACCGCCACCGTCATGACCATGTTTCCCGAGGCCTTTCCCGGCCCGCTCGGCGTCTCGATGATCGGGACCGCCTGGAAGGAGGCCGACCTGTGGCGTTTGGAAACACTGGACATTCGCGCCTTTTCCAAGGATAAGCGCGGCTTCCTCGACGACACCCCCGCGGGTGGCGGCGCGGGAGCCGTACTGAAAGCGGACGTCATCGCCTCTGCGCTCGACAGCGTGGACATCGGCGGGCGGCCGCTTTTGTACATGAGCGCCCGGGGCAGGCCCCTGACCCAGGCGCGCGTTCGTGAGTGGTCCAAGGCGCCCGGCGTCGTGGTGCTGTGCGGCCGCTTCGAGGGGGTGGACCAGCGGGTGCTCGACGCCCGCGGGTTCGAGGAGGTCTCCGTCGGAGATGCGGTTCTCGCCGGTGGCGAGGCGGCGGCGATGGTGGTGATCGAGGCGTGCGTTCGACTGGCCCCGGGTGTGCTGGGGAACATCGAGAGCACGCTGGAAGAAAGCTTCGAGGACGGTCTCCTCGAGCATCCGCAGTATACCAGGCCGCGGACGTTCGAAGGGCTCGACATCCCCGAGGTGCTGCTGTCGGGCGACCACAAGAAGGTCGACCAGTGGCGGCGCAGTATGCGTGAAGAAACGACCCGCGAGCGGCGTCCCGATCTCTGGGAAGCGCATCTCGCCAATCAACAGGCAAAAGGCGGCCCGAAAACGGGTAAGCCCAAGGAGAAATGATCATGGCGATCAACATCATCGCTCAGCTCGAGCAAGAAGAATCGGCCCGTCTGCTGGCCGTCCGCGCGATCCCGGAATTCCGTCCCGGCGACACCCTGCGCGTCAACGTGAAGATCAAGGAAGGCGAGCGCGAGCGCGTTCAGGCCTACGAAGGCGTCTGCATCGCCCGCCAGGGCACGGGCGTCCACGAGAGCTTCACGGTCCGCAAGATCTCGTTCGGCGAAGGCGTGGAGCGTCTGTTCCCGCTGCTCTCGCCGAGCATCGAAAGCATCGAAGTCAAGCGTCGCGGCGTCGTCCGTCGCGCCAAGCTGTACTACCTGCGCGACCGTCGCGGTAAGTCGGCCCGTATCGCCGAGCGCGTCAACGTCCGCAAGGACGCCGAATAAGCAGCTCGCTCGCTACGGCGAAGTGTTCGAAGGCCCCGGCGGAAACGCCGGGGCCTTTTGCTTTTGCGGTTGCCTCCTCGCCAGGGTCACGTGCAATCCTGGGGTGAGCTTCGGGGGAGGGGACCATGCGGCGCATGACGAAGGCGGCCGGCCTGCTGGCGGTCGCGGTTCTGGCCGCGGCCGGAGCGCCGGTGACGCTTCCCGACCTGCCCAGGACCAGGGACGAGCCCGAGCTCCTGGCGCCCAACGGCCGGCGCGGGATGGAGATCGACCTCAACGAGATCCGCATCTTCTTCGCCGGCGGCTACGACGGCGCCTGGATCCGCCGCTCGAACATGAACCTCGTCCGGGCGATCCACGGCATGACCCTCTACAAGGTCAATGGTCGGCTCTATGTCGACCGCGACGGCGACCGCGTCATCGACGCCGGCGCCTTCTATGTGCCCAAGACCGGGCTGGTGATCGCCGACTGGAACTGCGACGGCCGGGGCGACCAGATCCTGCTCAGCATGCGGCCCGTGCCCAAGGGAACCTGGGAAGGCCTGCTCAAGCGCGTCCGCGAGGAGGACGGCAAGGCCTCGGCCCGCTGAACGGCCAAGCTTTGTGCATAAGCACGCATCTTGACGGATCGTCGTTCTGTGGCATGATGATTTCACCCTCGCTGTTCAGACACGGCGGGCTTCCAGACCGTCTCCTTTCTAGTGGACGGCCCTCTTCAGGCGGAGCCATCGGCCCCTGGAGTGTACAAACGATGCCAGGGCGCGCCGACAGGTCACTACGACCGGCGCGCCCTTAGTCGTTCGAGGTTGCGTTCAATGGTCCTCGTCCTGCCGGGATGGGGACCAAGGCGACCGTCGCGTTCCCGCCTCCAGGACAGGCTTTGGGGCAAGAAATGTGCGCCTGGGCGTTGTTTCCGCGTCCCCTCGGGGCAGGATCGATCGCTGCGTGGCGGTCACACAGCGGATTTTCGGCGTTTCATCGCTTTACGCGCCCGCCCATCGGGCCTAGATGCGGATCGCTATGACCCGCGCAACAAAGACCCTCTACGACAAGATCTGGGACGCCCACGTCGTCAACGAAACCGACGGCGAGGCCATCCTCTACATCGACCTGCACCTGATCCACGAGGTGACGACGCCACAGGCCTTCGCCGGCCTTCGGGCCGCGCGTCGCCCCGTGCGCCGGCCCGACCGCACGCTCGCCGTGGCCGATCACAACGTGCCGACCGAGAACCAGGCCGCCGGCGTCGACGCCGTGGCCGACGAGGAGGCGCGTCTTCAGCTTCAGACGCTGGGCCGCAACGTCGCCGACAACGGGATCGAGTATTTCCCGATGGGCGACATCCGCAATGGCATCGTCCACGTGGTGGGTCCCGAGCAGGGCCGCACCCAGCCGGGCATGACCATCGTCTGCGGCGACAGCCACACCTCGACCCATGGCGCCTTCGGGGCCCTGGCCCACGGCATCGGCACCTCGGAAGTCGAGCATGTGCTGGCCACCCAGACCCTGCGCCAGAAGAAGGCCAAGAACATGCTGGTCCGCGTCGACGGCCAGCTGGGCCCCGGCGTCACCGCCAAGGACATCGCCCTGGCCGTCATCGGCGAGATCGGCACGGCCGGCGGCACCGGCTACGTCATCGAATACGCCGGCGAGGCCGTGCGCGGCCTGACGATGGAGGGCCGCATGACCCTCTGCAACCTGACCATCGAGGGCGGCGCCAAGGCCGGCCTGGTCGCGCCCGACGAGACCACCTTCGCCTATGTCCAGGGCAAGCCCGCCGCGCCGAAGGGCGCGGCTTGGGACATGGCCGTCAGCCACTGGAAGACCTTCTTCTCCGACGAAGGCGCCGTCTTCGACCGCACCGTCGTCATCGATGGCGCGGCCCTCGTGCCGATGGTCACCTGGGGCACGTCCCCCGAGGACGTCGTGCCGATCACCGGCAATGTTCCCGAGCCGGAGAGCTTTGGCACCGCCGACAAGCGCGCCGCCGCCCACCGGGCCCTGGACTATATGGGCCTGACCGCCGGCCAGCCGATCAGCGAAGCCCGCATCGACCGCGTCTTCATCGGCTCGTGCACCAACAGCCGCATCGAGGACATGCGCGCCGCCGCCGCCGTGGTGCAGGAAGCCTTCCTGCACGGCCGCATGGTGGCGCCGCACGTCAAGGCGATGGTCGTGCCGGGCTCGGGCCTGGTCAAGGAACAGGCCGAGTCCGAAGGCCTGGACGCCATCTTCAAGGCCGCCGGCTTCGACTGGCGCGAGCCGGGCTGCTCGATGTGCCTGGGAATGAACCCCGACCGCCTGGAGCCGGGCGAGCGCTGCGCCTCGACCAGCAACCGCAACTTCGAGGGCCGCCAGGGCCGCGGCGGCCGCACGCACCTCGTCTCGCCCGCCATGGCGGCGGCGGCGGCGATCGCCGGCCACCTGGTGGACGTGCGGGCCCTGCTGTCGGAGAGCAACTGATGCAAGCCTTCACCCGTCTCGACGGCCGCGCCGCGCCCCTGTCGCTGGCCAATATCGACACCGACCAGATCATCCCCAAGCAGTTCCTCAAGACCGTCGAGCGCGAGGGCCTGGGCAAGGGCCTGTTCTTTGACTTCCGCTTCGATCCGGCCGGTAACGAGATCGCCGACTTCGTGCTCAACCGCCCGGAATACAAGGGCTCGTCCGTGCTGATCGCCGGCGACAACTTCGGCTGCGGCTCCTCGCGCGAGCACGCTCCCTGGGCCCTGATGGACTTCGGGATCCTGTGCGTGATCTCGACCAGCTTCGCCGACATCTTCAACAACAACTGCTTCAACAACGGCCTGCTGCCGGTGGTGCTGGCGGCCGACGAGGTCGCGGTGCTGATGGACGAAGCCAAGGGCGGCAACCACATGGTCAGCGTCGACCTGGAAGCCCAGACGGTGGTCTCGCCCTCGGGCAAGACCTTCAGCTTCCAGATCGATCCGGTGCGCAAGGAGAAGATGCTGAAAGGTCTCGACGCCATCGGCGAGACCCTGCAGCACGCGACCGACATCGACGTGTTCGAGAGCAAGCGCGCCATCGGCCAGCCCTGGCTGGAAAACTGAGGCGCGCTCCCTCCCCTCGATGGGGGAGGGCCGGGGTGGGGGTGACTGCGGCGGCTCGGTTCGCGCTACATCCTGACAGGCTTCCACCCCCATCCCCGACCCTTCCCCCCATCAAGGGGGAAGGGGGAGAGCTCCAGAATGACCCTGATCCTCGCCGGCTCCATCCGCATCGCGCCCGAGCGTCTCGAAGACCTGCGTCCGCACCTGGCCGCCCAGGTGGCCGGGTCGCGGGGCGAGCCGGGCTGCCTGGCCTATGCGCTCACCGAGGATCGGCTCGATCCGGGGCTGATCCGGGTTTTCGAGCACTTCACCGACGAAGCGGCCTTGGCCTTCCACCGCGCTTCGCCGCATATGGCCGCGTGGCGCGCGGCCTGCGCCGAGCTCGGCGTGTACGAGCGCCGCATGTCCTCCTTCGACGTTTCCGCCTATCGCGAGATCTGAAATGGCTACGCTTCTCCTGCTCCCCGGCGACGGCATCGGTCCGGAAGTCTGCGCGGAGGTGCGCCGCGTGGCGGCCGCCCTCGTGCCCAGCCTGGTGGTCGAGGAAGCCATCTACGGCGGCGCCAGCTACGACGCCCACGGCACGCCGCTGACCGACGAGGTCCGCGACCGCGCCCTGGCCAGCGACGCGGTGCTGATGGGCGCCGTCGGCGGTCCCAAGTGGGCCGACGCCCCGCGCCACCTGCGCCCGGAAGCCGGCCTGCTGAACCTGCGCAAGGCGATGAACGTCTACGCCAACCTGCGTCCGGCCTACTGCTTCGAGGCCCTGGCCGGCGCCTCCAGCCTGAAGACCGAGCTGGTCTCGGGCCTGGACATCATGTTCGTGCGCGAACTGGTCGGCGGCGTCTATTTCGGCGAGCCGCGCGGCATCGATGTGCTGCCTGACGGCCAGAAGAAGGGCTACGACACCGCCCTCTACACCACCAGCGAGATCGAGCGCGCCGGGCGCGTGGCCTTCGAGCTGGCCCGCGGCCGCAAGAACAAGGTCCACTCGGCCGAGAAGTCGAACGTCATGGAGTCGGGCCTGCTGTGGAAGCAGGTGATCACCGAACTGCACAAGCGCGAGTATCCGGACGTCGAGCTCGAGCACATCCTGGCCGACAACTGCGCCATGCAGCTGGTGCGCGCGCCCAAGCAGTTCGACGTCATCGTCACCGACAACCTGTTCGGCGACATCCTGTCGGACGCCGCGGCCATGCTGACCGGCTCGCTGGGCATGCTGCCCTCGGCCGCCATCGGCGATCCGAACAAGCCGGGCCTGTACGAGCCGATCCACGGCTCGGCCCCCGACATCGCCGGCAAGGGCCTGGCCAATCCGCTGGCCGCCATCCTGTCGTTCGAGATGGCCCTGCGCTGGTCCCTGAAGGAAGTCGAAGCCGCCGACCGCCTGCTCGCCGCGGTCAAGTCCGCCCTGGATTCGGGCGCGCGCACCCGTGATCTCGGAGGTGAACTGACCACCGTTCAGATGGGTGATGCGGTGTTGTGTCGCATCTGACTTGATGGAATAGCGCCGTTATTCCGGCGTTTTACAATTTCTGCTTAAGTTTTCTCGCCCAGTACCTGATCTCATCAAATGATGGGCCAGGGGCTGGGCGAGATGCGTTTCAACGACTTGAAGATTTCGGCGAAGCTGGGGATCGCGTTCAGCGCCCTGATCATCGCCTTCGTGGTGTCCTCGGGCGTGGTGTTCACCAGCCTGACCCGCATCGAGGAAGCTTCGGTCTCCACCCAGCGCAGCCTCTCCCTGGCCACCCAGGCCGAGGAAATGATGACTCTGGTCCTCGAGCAGCAGAACGCCCTGCGCGCCTACGCCCTGCTCGGCGACGCCGACTTCGCCAAGGCCTACAAGGAAAACGCCGCCCAGTTCGACAAGGCGCTGGACGCCTTCGAGGGCAAGACCACGGTCGCCGAACAGAAGGCCCGCATCCAGCGCCTGCGCGCGGCGGTGGGCGTGTGGCGCAAGACCATCGCCGAGCCCGCCCAGGCGGCCGTCGACAACGATCCGGTCATGGGCCGCATCACCGCCGGCGAGCTGATGGGCCGCAAGAGCCTGACCGACATCCGCGCCGTCCAGCAGGAACTGACCGACGCCGCCGCCGAGCGCGTCGCCCTGCGGGCCAAGGAAATGAAGTCGGCCATGGACACCGCCATCCTGTCGCTGGTGCTGGGCGGCGTCGCCGCCCTGGTCATCGCCGGCCTGATGGGCTGGATGCTGTCGGGCACCATCGGCGCCTCGGTCGTCGCCATGACCGCCGCCATGCGCCGCCTGGCCTCGGGCGACAACACCATCGAGGTCCCGGCCGTCGGCCGCAAGGACGAGGTCGGCCAGATGGCCCAGGCCGTGCTGAGCTTCAAGGACGCCGCCATCCACAAGCTGCGCCTGGAAGACGAGGCCGTCGAGCAACGCCGCCTGACCGAGGCCGAACGCGCCCGCGTCGAGGCCGAGAAGGCCCGCAAGGCCCAGGAGGACGCCATCGCCGTGTCGGCCCTGGCCGAGGCCCTCGGCCACCTGTCGAACGGCGACCTGACCTTCCGCATCACCGCCGCCTTCGCCCCCGACGCCGAACAGCTGAAGACCGACTTCAACGCCGCCGCCGCCCGCCTGGAAGAAGCCATGCGCGGCATCAACGGCGCCGCTGGCGGCATCCGCGCCGGTTCGGAAGAGATCGCCCAGGCCTCCGACGACCTGTCGCGCCGCACCGAGCAGCAGGCCGCCAGCCTGGAAGAGACCGCCGCGGCCCTCGACCAGATCACCGCCACGGTCCGCAAGACCGCCTCGGGCGCCAAGGAAGTCTCCAGCCTGGTGGCCGGCGCCCGCACCGGCGCCGAGCGCTCGGGCCGCATCGTCGACCAGGCGGTCGGCGCCATGGCCAGCATCGAGCAGTCCTCGGGCCAGATCGGCAACATCATCGGCGTCATCGACGAGATCGCCTTCCAGACCAACCTTCTGGCCCTGAACGCGGGCGTCGAAGCCGCCCGGGCCGGCGACGCGGGCAAGGGCTTCGCGGTCGTCGCCCAGGAAGTCCGCGCGCTCGCCCAGCGTTCGGCCGAAGCGGCCAAGGAGATCAAGGGCCTGATCTCGACCTCGACCCAGCAGGTCGAGGCCGGCGTGTCCCTGGTCGGCCAGACCGGCGAGGCCCTGCGCGCCATCGTCGACCAGGTGGCCAGCATCGACGCCCTGGTCGGCGAGATCGCCGCCAGCGCCCAGGAGCAGTCCACCGGCCTGCACCAGGTCAATGTCGCGGTGAACCAGATGGACCAGGTCGTTCAACAGAACGCCGCCATGGTCGAGGAAGCCACCGCCGCCACCCACTCGCTGAAGGGCGAAGCGGGCGAGCTGGCCGTGCAGGTCGGCCGCTTCAAGGTCGCCGGCGCCGCCATGGCCGCCTCGGCGCCCCGGGCCGCCACCCCGGCCTCGCGCCCGGCCGCCAGTCCCGCCCGCGCCGCCCAGGCCCGCGCCGCCGCCTTCGCCACCGAAGGCTCGGCCGCCCTGGCCGTCGACAGCTGGGAAGAGTTCTAAGGCTTGATCCTCCCCTCCGGGGGAGGTGGCCCGTAGGGCCGGAGGGGGGAGCGTCTACGGACGCTCCCCTTTTTCGTTCCTGATCCCTCTCTCTTCGAGAGAGGGAGGGGCCCAGGGAGGGTGAGAGGTTTCGCCGCTGGCCGCTAAAGGACGGTTGCTTTCGCCTATCAAGCTTCCGCTTTCCTCGCCCCTGTGGCGAGGACCCATGGTTGGGCTGGGCTGGGCGTTTTCAGGCGGGACGCCGCCTGTGTGGTCGCCCAGCCTTGCACGAACTGGGCGGCTGAACCCTGGGCCCTAGGCACAGGGCCTAGGGAAGCGGGCTTGGGTAGGCCCGCGCCCCATCCGGTGGGATTGTTACCTCTCACCCTCCCACGCCTTCGGCGCGGGCCCCTCCTTCTCTCCATGAGAGAGGTTTTCCTAGGCCGCCGCCACCGCGCCCGTCGTCCGGCGCAGGCGCCAGAAGCGGATGGTGCGCAGGGCGCTTTCGCGGGGCAGGGCGGCGTAGAGCTCGCCGTACGCCTTGGCCTTGCCCATCACCTCGTCGGACGGATCCAGGATCAGCAGGGCGAAGGTCAGGAACAGGGCGCGGTCGAAGTCGGCCGCCTTGCAGACCACGGCCAGGCCGTCGAGCTCCTTGCGCTCGAGGATCTTGCGGGCGGTGTGGAAGTCGATGTCGGCCATGTCCGACAGGGCGCAGAGGAACAGGCTAGTCTGCTTGGCGCGCAGCATGCTGGCCAGGGCCTGGGGCGTGATCCGTCCCCGGGCCTTGATCAGGCCAAGCTCGTGCATGGCCGCGTCGTAGTCGGCCGGCAGGGCGCCGTCGCGGGCGGCCAGGCGGTTGCGGCCGGCGGCCAGGGCCGCCTCCAGCACCGCCGGGTCGACGCTCTCGTTGCGGGCCATGATCCGGTCGCGCAGCCGCGCCTCGGCCACGAAATACATCTCGTTGAGCAGGTCGATCGGCAGGCTCTGGCGGTCGATCACCGCCTCGTGCAGGGCCGGGTTGGCGGCGGCGCGGTCGACCACGGTCTCGTGGGCGGCGCGCGACAGCTGCGCGCCCTCGTTGCGGATCAGGACGCCCAGGGTGTCGTCGTCGCCGCGCGCGACGATGGCGTCGGAGACGGCGCTGGGCACGTGGGCCCGGCTGGAGATCGCCCGCAGGTGCTCCTGGCCCTGCGTCTGGGCCACGTGCAGCAGGTCGGCGTCCGACAGCGGGGTCGCGCCGGTCAGGATCGGGCGGGCCACGGCGATGCTGTCGGCGGCCAGGTTGCGGGTCAGGCTCGGCGGCGGCGCGGCCGACTGGCCCAGGCGCTCGGCCAGTTCGACGCGCACGGCCTCTTCCATCTCGCCGGCCAGCTGGCCCATCACCTGGTCGAACAGGCCCATCTCCACCGCGCCGTGGTCGTCGGCGGTGAAGAACAGGTCGGTCACCCCGCGCAGCAGCTCGCGCCGCTTGGCGCTGGAGGGCTCGTCGGCCAGGGCGATCAGGTCATGCAGCCGCGATTGCAGCATCAGAAATCGCTCTCCTGGGCGGTGGTCTTCTTCTTCCGCGACGCCGAGGTTGACATGTCCCGGCCGGCGTCCCGGGCGGCCTCCGCCAGCCAGTCGGCCGAGCCGTGCTGGGGCTCGTCGTCAGCCGGCGCGGTGGCCACGGCGGCCGGGTCGACCGCCATCAGCACCGTGTTGGGCGGGCCGGGGGCGGCGATCTGGTCGGGGGTCAGGCCGAACATCCGGCCCACCGAATAGGTGCGCGGCGCCAGGCCCTCGGCGGCGCGGGGATTGGCGTAGGCCGGCGCGGCGGCGACCTGCGCCGGGG